>Ga0307408_100003038_pt1 | contig 11592 bp, 18 predicted proteins | sample 322Cmetagenome_FD_202116 | JGI IMG/M metagenome (GOLD analysis project Ga0307408, IMG submission 202116) | Maize rhizosphere microbial communities from greenhouse at UC Davis, California, United States - 322HYB-C-3 | ecosystem: Host-associated > Plants > Roots > Rhizosphere > Soil | place... | reverse complement strand
TCAACAGCAGCGGCGCGGTCAATTCCAGCCTCACGCCGATGGCCGAGCCTCCGAAGAAGGAGGAGGGCACCTTCACCCAGCAGGACATGGGCTACACGCCACTTCAGCAGCAGTTGCTCGACCAAGGTCGCAATCCCTTCATGATGGGGCACACACAGGTGCTTGGCGGACCAGGCTCAAGCAATGGTGGTTATGGTGCTTATCGCTACGGGGATCAACCGCAGCCAGGCACGCCGGCCTATCGCGACATGATGGAGTTCTTCATGCGTGGCGGGAATGATCCATTGGGTCTCGCGCCTGGTGGTCTAGGTATCCAGCGGGCTGCTGGTCCTGGCGCCTTCTACGGTAACAGCGGGGATAGCGTTGGTGGCTCGCCTGCTGCGGATGGTTCTGGCGGTGGTTCGCCTGGTGCGTACTAAGGGGGGAAACATGGGACTACTCGATGCATTGAGCAGCGACGATGCCAAACTAGGCATTGCTCTGCTGTCTGCCAGTGGGTACTCGCCTACTCCGATGAGCTTCGGCCAGCGGCTGGGTGGTGCTTTGGGGCAATTCAACGCTGATCGGCAATCCTCTGCTGACCGTGCGCTGAAGACGAAATTGCTTCAGTCGCAGATTGACGAGAACGCCAGTCAGAACCTGCTCCGTCAAGGTCAGCTCGAACGCCAGAAGCGACAGGATGAGTACTACCTTGGCGGCTCGGTTGCCCCGATGACTGCCCCGGGTGCTCCCGGTGGCCCTGGATCGGCTGCGCCTGGCTCCGTGCTGAAGTCCGCCATTGGCGCTCCTGCCGATGCTCCTCCTCCGGGGCGTGGCAAGTTCGCGGAGTGGTCGCAGCAGTACGGCATTCCTGTTGACGTGCTCGTCTCCGACTACTTCAGCAACGGCGGCAAAAAGATCGCAGAGATGCTTTTTGAGCGCTCCAAGCCAGATTGGCAGACCAGCGACGGGTACACGGTCAATCGCAATGCACCCGGGTTCTCTGGCGGTTTCCAGCCTGGGATCACCACGTCCGCCAACGGCACCAGCACCCTTCGACTTCCTGACCCGTCTGCACCTGGGGGTGTCCGCATTCAGGCCCCACAGGGCGCACTGGGGACTGCCGGCGCCTATGCCGATCAAGATGCCCGCATCCGTGCCTCAAACACGCCAGGCCGTCCCACGATCCTCCCGGGTGGCCGGATGGGTGGGCAGTCTCAGTATGACGAGATCCGTGGCGGTCCTGCCACTGCGGCGCCTACTGGCTCGCCTACGTCCTTCACTGGCCTTCCTCCCGCGCAAGCTGGAGTAACGGGCAACTTCGGGGGCGATCAATCTCGCATCATTGCTGCTATTGCCGACATCAAAGACCCGCAGGAGCGTTCAAACGCTCTGGCTGCATTCGAGCAGCAGATGAAAGCTGCTCCTGCATCGCAAGTTGCAGGCGGCGGGCTGGAGTTCTCGCCGGACGAAAAGACGGCTCAGGCAGCGGCTCAGGCTCGCGCGGTTGATGCATCGAAGGCGGATGTCGTTCGAGATTCTGCGAAGCAAACCGACGTGAAGACGGCGACCAAGTTCCTGAACATCGTGGGCCAGATTGAAGACGTGTTCAAGCAAGGCCCGACCAACAGCGGTATCGGAGCGGCTTACGACGCCACGGCTGCGGTCTTCGGGGCCACGCCGAAGGGCGCAGAAGCGGCTCAACGGCTCAAGGGTCTTGGTGGGTGGCTGGTCGCCAACGTTCCTCGAATGGAAGGCCCTCAGTCAAACTTCGACGTTGCCAATTACCAAGTGATGGCTGGTGACGTTGCGAACGAAAAGCTGCCGCTTTCTCGTCGGATGGCTGCGCTGGACAGCATCAAGACCATGATGCAAGGCGTTGCTGGAATTCAGCCTACTGCGCCGAGCAACGATGGTGCAGCGCCTAAGTCGTTCAAGGAGTTCGGCTACTCGTCCCAAGCGGATGTCATCAAGGATGCGCAGAACACGATCTTGAGGAACCCCAAGGCTAAACCCGAGGTGATGCGTCGGCTCAAGGAGATGGGAATCTCGCTCAACGAGGGGGCTTGGTAATGGGAGCGTTCGACGACCTGAACGGAACCCGCAAGGGTGGTGCGTTCGATGACCTCGTGCCGGCGAAGGAATCTGCTCCGCTATCACGTACAGACCGCGTGCTGAAGGGCATCCGCGATCCGATCGATGGCGGCGCTCAACTGCTGACCAAAGCCCTCCCGTCCGGCATCGTTGAGGGAGGCAACCGCCTGAACAACTGGCTTGCGGATAAAACCGGGCTTGTTGGTCGTCTTCCTGAAGGTGGCGTGAACCAACAGGTTCAAGAGCAAGAGGCTGCGTACCAGGCGGCTCGCGGCCCTGATGCTGGGTTTGACGGGTATCGAGTCCTCGGGAATGTGGTCAGCCCTGCAAACCTCGCCATTGCCTCTCGGGCGCCCGTGGCCGCGTCTCTTCTGGGCCGCGTTGGTGTCGGCGTGGCTTCTGGCGGTGCGTCATCCGCGCTCAATCCAACGATGGGCGACGACTTCTGGCAAGAGAAGCTCAAGCAGGTGGGCACGGGGGCGGCATTTGGCGGTGCTACCCCTCTCGTTACTGGTGCTATCGGGCGGATCATCAGCCCGAACGCATCGACCAATCCTAATCTTCAACTGCTGAAAGATGCTGGTGTGAAACCGACTGTCGGGCAAAGCCTGGGCGGTGCAGCGAACCGGGTTGAAGAGAAGGCAATGAGCCTGCCCATCGTTGGTGATGCGATCACTGCTGCTCGGGAGCGCGCTCGCCAGCAGTTCAACCAAGCTGCGATCAATCGTGCTGTGGCCCCAGTCGGCGGGAACGTCGATGAGGTCGGGCAGACGGGCATCCAGCGTGCCGGCGACATCCTGAGCAAGTCCTACGACGATGCAATCAGCAAGGTCAAGGCGGTCAAGTTCGACCCCCAGTTTGCGCAGGATGTCGGCCAACTCCGCTCGATGGCGCAGAACATGTCCCCCGAGCTGGCGAAGCGCTTCAATTCGACCATTGATGACGTGCTTAGTCCAAAGATCTCCGCCAATGGGTCGATGCTCGGCACGACCTATAAGCAGATCGACAGCAAGCTGGGCCAGGAAGCGGCCAAGTTCGGTAAGTCGTCCGATCCGCTCCAGCAGGAGCTAGGTGACGCCTACAAGCAACTGCAGGCACTGCTAAAGCAACAAGCAGTCAGGAGCAGCCCGGAGTTCTCCAAAGCCATCAAGGCGGCGGATGCTGGTTGGGCGAATCTTGTTCGCGTGGAAGGCGCGGGGAAGGCTGCGCAGAACGCCGAAGGGGTGTTCACTCCTGCTCAACTGAACGCAGCCATTCGTCAGGCGGATGGGAGCGTCAGAGGGCGCGCAATGGCTCGCGGAACGGCCCTGATGCAAGACCTCGGGAACGCTGGTCAGCAGGTGCTGGGAAACAAGGTGCCGAACAGTGGTACGGCTGACCGTTTGATGTTGGGAGGGGCAGGTTTGGGGGCCTACTTCGTTGACCCGCTGATTCCGACTGCGCTACTCGGCGGAGCGGCGATGTACACGCAACCCGCCCAGAGCCTGCTTCGCGCTGCGGTATCCGCGCGCCCACAGTCGGCCCAAGCAATACGCGATTCGCTGCTCCAGACATCGCCCCGTCTCCTGCCTGGCGCGGCTCAGATAGGTCTTGGCCTTCTGAACTAGATAGACCCAAACCGGCATTGCAGCCCCGGTGATGGCTGCGCGCATCCACTGATCGTCAGTCATCCCAGCATTTTTCCACAAGGCCGCCTCCGGGTGGCTTTTTTCTTTCCCCTAACGCTGAGAAGCGCCGGAGATTACATGGCTCTCTATTCAACACTCGCAAGCCTCTCCCAAACCGCAGCAAGCAACGTTGCCGATGGTTCGGTAGACGCTCCAAGCACGATCGACCAGCAGACCAATCTGTTGGCATCGTTCATCGCCCAGCTTCGAGACGGTTCTGGGTTTACTGGGGTCGGCCAGGGGCATTTGATCGGCGTTCGCGTCATCACTGCAACTGGCACCTACACGCCGACTGCTGGGACAACTTCTGTTGTGGTTGAGTGCCAAGGTGGTGGTGGCGCTGGTGGTGGTGCATCGGCCACGGGCGCAGGGCAGATCGCTGCTGGTGGTGGTGGTGGCGCTGGAGGATTTGCTAAGGGACGGTTCACCTCAAGTTTCTCCGGTGTGACGGCAACTATCGGAGCTGCGGGGGCTGGGTCGGCTGGCGGAATAGGCGGCAATGGTGGGTCATCGTCGTTTGGCGCTTTGTTGTCTGCGACTGGTGGCAGCGGTGGCAGTTTGGGCAGCGTCGTGACGGCTGGAGCTGCGATTTCCTTCGTTGCTGGCGGTACGGGCGGCGCTGGCAGTTCCGGCAATATTTTTAACGCTGCTGGCGCTCCGGGGAGGGCATCCCTATACGGCACAAATGCCGCCATTAGTGGCGATGGAGGTTCATCCATCTTCGGAGGCGGCGCGATAGCCGTTACAGGGACAAATGGAGGCAATACGGCAACCTCTTATGGCGCTGGTGGGTCTGGGGGGTCTTTGGGTTCGAGTTCGGCCGCTGCTGGTGGCGGCGGTGGCGGCGCTGGCGTGATCGTGGTTTGGGAGTACGCATGATCGTTCTTCATATCCTTTTTTCAGCCTGGGTGCTCTGGGTGATCTACGCAGCAATGATGCGCCTTCGACAGGTCCGCGATGCTGGGAAGCTCACTCTTGCAATGAAGGTTCTCGGGTATCCGGTTTTGTTCTTCGGCTTGGCCTTGGATCTGGTGTTGAACGTCACGATTGGCTCGCTGCTGTTCCTCGAAATCCCACGCGAATACACCCTCTCGGAAAGGCTGTGGAGGCACAGCCAGGAGAGCACTGGCTATCGGCAGAAGGTGGCCGAGGTGATCCGCGTGAATCTGCTGGATGCAATCGATCCTGCCGGGGTTCACCGTGGATAGAGACACGCAGCCCGGCGACCTCCCCCGACTCTCGAAAGTGATCGATTTTCGACTCCCCCTGACGTGGCTCCTCGGTATCGCCGGGATGGTGGCTGCCGCCTTCGTCTCGATGTACTTCCAACTGGGGCAGCTCCGCGAGGACATGACCGATTTGAAGATCAGCGTGAAGGCCGGCAACAGCCAGGCCGGCACGGTGCAGGGCGAACTCGCAATCCTGCGATTTCGCGTTGAGACCCTGGAGGCCGATAAGAGGGCCTCAGGCAAGTAGTCAACCCAGCCCGCCTCGGCGGGTTTTTCTTTGCCCGAAGGAGGGCCCATGAACGCGATCAGCAACTGGTTCGATACGAAGTTCGTTCCCGAGTGGCGCAGCTTCTGGAAGATGCTCTCGGTGCAGTGGAATGTGATCTGCGCGGCCGCGGTGCCGGCGTGGCTCGCCCTTCCCGATGACCAGAAGGCCGCGGTGCTCGGCGCGATCGGGATCAATCCCGGTTGGATCATCTCCGCCGCCTTTGTCGTGGGCATCCTGGCCCGCCTGAAGTCTCAGGGCATCAAGGAATAGGGCCATGAAAGCCCGGAACGCTCAGCAATGGGCGGCCATCCTCCGCGCTTGCGAGGTCGGCGCGAACACCTCCAAGACGTGGGGCGCGGTCTTCGCCGACGAGATCAAGGACAGCACCTTCAGCAAGGGCGACGCCGACCTGATCGATTGGCTGCCGGAGATCCTGCACGAGAGCGGCGGGCTCGAGCGAATGGTCGAAAGCCTGAACTACAAGGCGACCGTGCTGGTTCCGCTGTTCGGCGCGCACCGCATCACCGAGGCGCAGGCGCAGGCCTATGGCCGGATCGAGGGCAAGCAGTACGCCAACGAGCGCGCCATCGCGAACATCGTCTATGGCGGCGCGTGGGGCCTGAAGCACTTAGGCAACACGCACCCCGAGGACGGATGGACCTACCGCGGCCGCAGTCCGGTCCAGATCACCGGCCGGGACAACTACCGGCGCACAGGCGACCTGATCGGCCAGGACCTTCTCGGCGTGCCGGACCTGCTCGCACAGCCTCGCTACGCGCTCGAGGCCTGCATCGCTTGGTGGGAAGACAAGATCCCCGACAGCATGCTCGGCGAGACGACCAGCATCCGGCGCCGGGTGAACGGCGGCGCACTTGGCCTCGAGGAGGTCAAGCGCCTCACGAAGCTGGCGAAGGTGGCGCTGTCATGACCCGCGAGATCGACATCGCGGAGCGCCAGGCCGCCGCACAGCCTCGGGATTGGCCCGACGACTTCGACAAGCCGACGACCTGGAACGTCTGCGTCGATTGCATCAAGCCGTTCATCGGCATTCCGACGCGCATCCAGTGCCGCGTCTGCTCTTTGAGGAAGACGCTATGAACCCGAACTTTTGGCACGGCGTCTCGATCGGGATGGTCCTCGGCGTGATCTTCGGGCTGGTCTTCTTCCTATGAACCCATACGTCCTGCTGGGCGGCTTGCTCGCCCTCATCGCGGCAGCCGGCGGCGGCTACTGGAAGGGCTCCACCGATGGCGCGAACAGCGTGCAGATCAAGTGGAGCGCTCAAGTCGTCGCGGATCAGAAGGCCGCGCTCGACGCCACGAACGAGAACCAGCGCATAGCCAATCGCTGGAGTGCCAACGTCATAGGAGCCATCAATGAAGGCAAGAAACGCGAACAACTGCTGGCGGATGCTGCTGCCGGTGCTTCTGCTGAGCGTCAGCGCCTGCTCGACGCTATCCGCATCACCACAGGTCGTTCAGTGTCCCGCGATCCCGGAAAGGCCAGCCCTGAGCCAGCCAATCCCATCGCTGACGTACTCCGATCGTGTACAGCAGAAGTTCAAGAGCTGGCACGAGCAGCTGATGGGCACGCAAGCGACGTCCAAACCCTGAGTGAGAGCTGGCCACGCTGACGCTCTATTCGGCCGAGGGCACAATCGGGGGCATGGCCGAGAAGGACTCAACAAAAATCGAATTCGCCAACACGTTGCGGGGCTTCGCAGCACTGTTGGTGATGTTTGGTCACTACAGCATGACATTCTGGCAGTACCGCGATGTAGCGGGCGGCCTTGTCAACGCGACTCCGTTGAGCGCTGAAGTTGAGACGCCAGGCTACCTGCTGGCGTTGAACGCGGTGGACCCGTTCGTCTTCGGGCTCTTCGGGGTCGGCCTGTTCTTCCTCATCAGCGGGTTCGTCATCCCGTTCTCCTTCCAGCGCGCGGAGTGGCGCGGCTTCGTTGTTGGCCGAGTCCTGAGGATCTACCCGACGTATTGGGCAGGCCTGACCGTCTCAGTGCTGGTGATCCTCGGCATGGGCCTGCTGTACGGCAAGAACTATCCGTACTCCGTCGGCGTCACTGCACTGAACTACGTTCCCGGGCTGCGCGACCTCGCCGGTGCTCCTGGTATTGACGGCGTCATCTGGACGCTCGACATCGAGATCAAGTTCTACGTGGTCTGCGCACTCGCTGCGGGGCTCCTTCGCACAGGGCGCCTCGTCACCTTCTTGATACCAATCGTCCTGGCTATCCCTGCGATCATCGGCGGCCAGGCAATGAGCACCTACGGGCTGACGGTCCTATTCGTGAACTTCATGTTCATCGGCGTGGCGTTCAATTTTCTGTACCGCGGCCTGCTTACTAGGCGCGCCGTGCTGTCGATCGCGGCTGGCCTTTTCGGCGTGATGTGCGCGGTATGGTGGGCCACTTCCACGATGCCCAAGATCCTCCTGCTCACCTACGGCTTGGCGATCCTTGCATTCTCGGCGGCGTTCGCGCTACCGTGGGCTTTCCGCAGCCGGAGAGTGACCGACTTCTTCGCCGCGATCAGCTACCCCTTGTACGTCGTCCACGGTGTCATGGGCTACGCGGTTCTCCGGCTCGTTGCCGAGCAAGTTCCCGCTTGGCTGGCGATTGCCATCGCTTCAGTGTGTTCGATCGCAGTCGCGACGGCCATTCACTACCTGGTCGAATCGCCTTCACACCAGCTTGGCCGCAGGCTTTCAAGTCGCTTTAGGCAAGAATTCGTCGCGCCAGTGGCTGCCCCTTCAAGCTAGGATTTCGCAGTTCCACTCCTGCAGTACCCAGCAGGAATCAACCTTCTCCAGGCCCACGATCCTCATCTCGTTCTCGCCGACAGACTTGATCTTCGGGTCGTAAAGGCGAGGCCCATCGTCAGGCAGGAAGAGGTAGGAGGGCGCTGGTTCGCTGTAGTGCCCGGCCTTGCTGCAAGAGAGGACGCCTTCGAACTCTCGAGGCGCCTGGTTCCACGTCAGGACACGCCCGCCGTTGCGCATGAGCTTGATCCGGACCCGCATGGCTGCTGTATGGAAGTACAGTGCCAGTATAGGGCAGGCGGCTAAAAGCTGAATTACCCGTTCTGTGGGTTGATGGTGGCCGGTTCCCACTGCCGGCAATCGGACCTAGATCCTTCCCCCAGCTTACACTTAGCAGAGTGTCGGGGACCGGCCAATCCGCATGCGTGAAGGCCCTCCACTCAGGTCGCGCATCCATTGAGTAGGCTCAACAGTCCTGAGGGAGGACGGTGGTCATTTTACCGCTGGAGCCAACGGTCGCCAATGCGTCGGCTGGTAGTAGACGTACATGCTCATGTCTGGGAAGAACCAGAGCGAGCCCTTGCGCTTTAGGCTCTGCTCGTTGCGCGGCCCCTGCGCATCGTCGATCTTCGTCTCGACCTCAACCCCTTCGGGCGGAGCGTTGCGGGCGATCTCGATCCAATCGGTTGATTTCATCCCTGTTCCTTTCCTTGCTCAGTTATGGACCTCAAGATCCATACACGTCCATAGTGGTCCATATACGTCCATAACTCAGGATTGCTCAGAGCGAGAGCGGATCTTGGCAGCAAGGATTCCCTCGATGTCGCCCAGGCACTCCGAAATCGTGCCTTCGTAGCTCTCGCACAGCTTCGCGCAAGCCTCGCGTTCGTTCAGCGCGCCGTCACGGTAGCCAGTCTCGTGAGCCGCATCAAGCCGCTGCTGAATCTCGTACTCAGCCATCCTGACCGCCTCCTCAGCAAAGGCGCGGGCATATTCCTCGACGAACTGGCGCGAGTACCCTGGAACGTAGCGGATGGCCTCGTAGCCGATCTGCATCTTGGGATCAATCGGCGGCAACTCAGGTAGTTCAATCACTGCTCTTCTCCCAACTGTGCGGCAGCCCTTACTATGGCTCTGCGGGTGGCGGCGTACTCGTCTCCACCGCACTCCTTGATCAGCGCCATGGACGGCACGGGGAAGGCATCAACACAGTGCATGCTCATCTTCACCGCCAGCCGCAAGGCCTCGCCATCGTCCTCCAGCGGGTTCCAAAAGGCATGCGTGAGCCCGTGCGGCGATTTCCGAGGCGGGCTCTTCATGCAGCCCCAGGAATCCTTCCAAGTCCAGCCCTCCATCCCCGCAGCCCTTGCAGCCGCCTCAAGTAGCTCTCGATCGCTCATTCACTTCTCCTTCTCTGCATCTATTGGAGGGGGCTTGGCACGGTCGATGGCCTTGTTCAGCCAGGCAGAGCCGAGGCGCTTGAGCTTTTCCCACCGCTCGTCGTTGAGCCGCACGGACCTCGGCTTGGTCTGCTCGTCAGGCGGCAGGGGCTTCCTGCCTTGGCCTCGGTCACTCATGGGTCTGGTCATCCACCAATTGTGCGGCGCGCTCCGGGTGGAGCAGGCAAGTCCCGTCAGGCGACTGGCTTGGCGTGAATCCCTGCGGCCAACCATCGGCATAGACGCGGTTGCTCGGATGACTGCACCAGCCCCAGCCCGGATGCTTGCTGTCGGGGGTCCGATGCACACACGTCTGGCACTGTGGATAGCCAGATCCTGCTCCGCCGCTGATCCGCTCTGATGCGTTCATGCTGCGCTCCCGGTGACCTTGGCGATAGCGGCGGCTTCGGTCGCAAAGTAAAGCACTTCGCCGGTCGCATCGCGCATCGTCTCGCTGCTGCGCGCTCCCGTCTTGCGGGACAGCACCCATGGGCGCGCCGGATCGAATCGTCCCCTTGCGGGCGGCGTCTCGCACTTCATCGGGCGCCACGGCCCCGGCGTGTGCTGCGCGCTCATACTGCTGGTGCTCATCTCTGCTGCTCCTGTTGGTCTGTCGATGTGATTAATGTAATACGCAAATCACCATGATGCAAGCTGTTTTGTGTAACACTAGAATCAGCGTCATTTGTTGGAATGACGCCCACAGCTCCGCTCGGACGCTGATGCCCGGAAAGCTCGATCGTTGGAACGGCGGGAATGGCTGAAACCCGCATGGATAGGCACTACAGACCCGGGCCTGTTTGGGCGGTATTGCCCCGGTCAGATTCGCGCTGAAATCTGCTCCGCTGTCTCGCGGTAGTAGCTGTCCATGAGCACGCGGAGATCCTTGTGCCGGCTGATGCGGGCGAGGGTCATTACGTCCATGCGCCTGGAAAGCCAGGTAAGGGCGCTGGCCCGCGAGTCGTGGAAGGTCAGGCCATCGATCAGCAGTTCCTTGCAGAGCGCGGAAAACAGCACGCTCGCTTCGTTCGCGCCTACCGTGAACGAAGCCGGCAGCCATCGCGCAGCCCGCCTTGTCACCGGCACCGTCACCCGTCCGCCCGTCTTGGTCCGCTCCAGCTCGATCACCCTGCGCGCCGGGTCGTACTTGGCTGCCAGCACCTCGGACAGCCTCAGCCCCGTGTGCAGGGCGATCCTGAACGCCTTGATGGTCTCGGCGGTCTTGCCGTCCCTGTCGGCCCGCAGGACGCGCCTGATGAGATGCCACGTCCAGACTTGATGACGCGGCGGGTTGTGCTTGGGCAGCCGAACCCCCTTGAATGGGTTCCGGTCGATCCATCGCCACTCGTCGCACGCCAGCGTGAACAGATGGCGCAGTAGATTCGCCTCGCGCTGCACCGTGGATCCGCTGACGGTCTTGAGCCTGGCGTCCCGCCAATGCCCGATCGCCTCGCTGTCGATCTTGGCAAGCGGCGTCTTCTCCCCGAAGTGCTCCGTCATCGCCGCAAACCGGCGCGACTCCCAGACGGGGCTGCGCTTGTGCGTGCTCACGGTCTTTTCGTAGTGCTCGACCGCTGCCGCAAAGGTGCGCCCCTTGCTGCCCTTGACGGCATCCAGTTCGCTCTCCTTCTGCAAGGCCCAGCGCTGAACCTCCCGCTTTGAGTCGGCCGTGAACGTGGCCCGCTGGCCGTGCTTTTGCACCTCGGCCCGCCACCGTCCCTTGTACTGCCTGATGTAGGCCATGAAAGCTCCTGTTTCCCGTTCCGAACGGGATCGCGAACGGGGAGCTATCGTAAATCAGGACCGTGGCTGCACGGCGCTCATTGTGGCGCACGGCCGTTGTTTCCGCGAGATTCCTGCTGCTGGTGCCCGGGGCCGGCAATGAAACGCTAGGTTTCATGCGGCTTGCAGCCCTGAGAACGGGATTCGAGCGGGCTTGCGATGGATGAACGCTCGCACCTCCGAGCGAACCCAAAGGCGCTTCCGGGGGGTTGACGTGGGCGCTTCATCGGGAAAATGCGGAAGCCGCACGATCACATCCCGGGCGTGCCGGACGGAGCAATGGTGCATCTGGGCGATGTCGTCCAGGGTCATCAGGTCGTTCATCGGTCCGCATGATTCCGCCTGCCGCCCTGCGGGAG
>Ga0307408_100003035_pt1 | contig 11593 bp, 13 predicted proteins | sample 322Cmetagenome_FD_202116 | JGI IMG/M metagenome (GOLD analysis project Ga0307408, IMG submission 202116) | Maize rhizosphere microbial communities from greenhouse at UC Davis, California, United States - 322HYB-C-3 | ecosystem: Host-associated > Plants > Roots > Rhizosphere > Soil | place... | reverse complement strand
GAACAACTGGCCGGCTTCGGTCAGCCGCAGGCTGCGGGTGCTGCGCTGGAACAGGCGGACGCCCATTCGCGCCTCCAGCTTGGCAACGCTTTTACCCACCGCCGCCGGGGTCACGCTCAAACGTCGTGCCGCCTCGGCAAAGCTGCCGACTTCAGCGCTGCGCACGAAGCATTCGATACTATTGAAGGTCTCCATAAGCGCCACTCTAAACTTTTGGTTTAGACAGACTATAGCAATGGCGGTCTACCCAGTTCATGACGGCTTCTTGATACTCGCCCCATCACCGCGGCATCTCGCCCCGGCACACTTTGGAGAACACCATGAGTAACCTCGCACTGAACGGTAAAGTCGCCTTGATCCAAGGCGGTTCCCGCGGTATTGGCGCCGCCATCGTCAAACGCCTTGCCGCAGAAGGCGCCGCCGTGGCCTTCACCTACGTCAGCTCCGGCGCAAAATCTGAAGAACTGCAGAACAGCATCATCGCAGCAGGCGGCAAGGCCCTGGCAATCAAGGCCGACAGCGCCGACGCCGAAGCCGTGCGTAACGCCGTCGCCGCCACCGTCGAGGCGTTTGGCCGGTTGGACATCCTGGTCAACAACGCGGGCGTGCTGGCCATGGGGCCGCTGGATGAATTCAAACTCGAAGATTTCGATCAGACCCTGGCCGTCAACGTGCGCAGCGTGTTCGTCGCCACCCAGGCGGCCGCGCGGCACATGACCGAAGGCGGACGCGTCATCAACATCGGCAGCACTAACGCCGACCGCATGCCCTTCGTCGGTGGCGCCACGTACGCCATGAGCAAATCCGCGCTGGTGGGCCTGACCAAAGGCCTGGCCCGTGACCTCGGCCCGCGTGGCATCACCGTCAACAACGTGCAGCCCGGCCCGGTGGACACCGACATGAACCCGGCCGATAGCGACTTCGCCTCCAGCCTGCTGTCGCTGATGGCCGTCGGTCGCTACGGCAACGTCGATGAAATCGCCAGTTTCGTCGCTTACCTGGCCGGGCCGGAAGCCGGTTACATCACCGGTGCCAGCCTGACCATCGACGGTGGTTTCGGCGCTTGATCCAGGCATGAAAAAAAGCCGGTCATGGCTTCAACCATGACCGGCGTTTTGCTGTGTAGTGCGCTGATGTCAGGCCCACTCCAATTCCGGCAAACCGCAAAGGCTTGGCTGGAACATCCTCAAGGAGCGGATGATCCCGTCGGCATGGGCGTATTTTTCGTCCGCCATGGCCGAGTCCGGAATGGCGATGGCGGTCATGCCGGCCGCTTTCGCGGCGGTCACGCCGAACGGGGAATCCTCGAAAACCAGGCAATCTCGCGGCTCGACACCCAGGCGCCGGGCGGCGGTAAGGAAGATATCCGGTGCCGGTTTTGCCGCGCCGACTTCGGGGTCATCCGCCGTCACGATGCAATCGAACAGCGCGAACCACTCCCGGTGCAACGTGGTTTTCAGCGCGAACGTAGGGCTCGACGAACTGGTCCCCACCGCTATCGGAATGTTATGGGCCTTCAGATGCCGCACCAGTTCCTCGGCGCCGGGCATGCCCAGGGCGTGAGGGAAACGCTCGCGCATCAAGGGCTCGCGGATGACCAGGAATTCCTGGGGCGTGATGGGTAACTCCAGCGCCTGGACGACGTAATTGGCCAGGTCCACGGCTCCGCGTCCGATGATGTTCTGCTTGACGCTCCAATCGAACGTGCGCCCGTAGCGCTCGGCGATGATGGAAGTGACCTCGGTGTAGATACCCTCGGTGTCCAGCAACAGCCCGTCCATATCGAAAATCACAGCCTTGATCGGGCCAAACTCTTTCAGCGGTGCATTCATCGCATCTGATCCGTTATCAACACAACATTCCAGGGATGGCTCAGGTGCGCCAGGGCAGCGTGTTCGCCTTAAAGGATTCAGCAGGATAACGAAGGGGGCTTGGAGCCGGCAATGGGAAATCTATGGACGGGTTATGTGGCGAGGGAGCTTGCTCCCGCGCGATTGCACAGCGACCGTAGGATCGTGGGGCTGCTTCGCCCCCCAGCGGGAGCAAGCTCCCTCGCCACAGAAAGCGGATGGGTGTTGAGGGAAGGTTACTGACCCGAGCTGCCGGAGCCCGACCCTGAGCCGCTGCCGCCCGAGCTGCCACCGCTGTCGCTGGTGCCGGTTCCTCCGCTGGTGCCGCCGCCAGCGTCGGCGCCGCCCATCGTGCTGCCGCCACTCATCGAACCGCTGCCCGTGCCCGGGCTGGTGCTGCTGCCGCTGGCATCGCCGCCATTGCCGCCACCGACGGAACCTGGGGGCAAGGCGTTACCACCGGTGCCGGATTTGGAACCGGCTTCCATTTCCGAAGAAGGCGGCATACCGCCCTTGTCCACGGGAGGCGTGCCGCTCGAAGATTGTGCGAAAGCGGCCAGCGAACTGACCGAAAGAATCCCGGCGAGTGTCAGCGCTGTCATGTTGGATTTCATCATGGTGAGTCTCCTTTTCAAGGTACTTACCTGATGTCTGGCACGCGCGGATGGTCGATGGTGCCACTGAATCGACAGGCGGCCCTGCCGATCAGCTCGGCTTGCCGGAGGCATCGTCACCGGCGATGTCCGGGTCGTCCGGGGTCGCCTCGACATCCTCATCGTCGCTGGGGACCTGCTCGACGCCCGCTTCGTCATCGGGCGGCAGCTCATCGCGGCTCAGCGGGTTGGTGGGTGATGGCAGCGGATATTCCGGGGTTTCTTCGTCGTTGGGGGCGGGGGAATTGGCAGTCATATAATCTCCTGGCAGGCGCACGCGGCTGTCCTGCAGCTTACAGAATGCGGGGGACCGGCTTGAGCGACTTCAATCGTAGGATTCGTCCTCGAGCTCAGCGTCTTCATCGTCGAGCAAGGGCACCTGTGCGTCATCCATCAAGGAGCCGGGGTCTTCATTGCCCGGGTCGTTGGGGCCAGGGTCATTGATGAAGGGGACGCCCGTCGGGCCCTTTTCTTCTTTGCCTTCGGTTTCCGGCGTCATGGCACACCTCGCGATTGCTGATGGATGTATGAGTTTGAGGTGAGAGGGTCGGGAATCGTTCCGGGGGATTGGTGGGTATATCGTCCGTGAGCCACCGCGAGGGGGCCTGATAGCCGACCTGGTTCATGGCGGGACCGCGTTTATCCTGTGGGAGCGGGCTTGCTCGCGATAGCGGTGGTGCAGTCACACAGCGGCTGGAGCTGTCTGTTGCTCTTGCTTTAGGCATCAAAAGAAGCCGAAAAAAAACGGCGCTTCCCATTTCTGAAGAAGCGCCGCTTTTCTAAGTGAACAGCATCACCGCACAACGCCGGGTCCATTCATCCAAGCATCCGCTTAGCGATGCTTTCTCTTGTGCTTGTGCTTCTTGCCACCAGAGTGCCCGTCGTTGTCATTGGACAGGTTGCTACCCAACGCGCCGCCCGCCGCACCGCCGATGCCTGCGCCGATGGTGGAGCCGGTGGAGCCGCCCAGGCGGTTACCGACGATCGAGCCACCGGCCGAGCCCAGGCCACCGCCAATGGCCGCTTCGGTGCGGCTGCCCTTGCGCGCGCCCACGGCGCTGCCAGCTGCGCCGCCGACACCGGCGCCAATCGCGGCACCGGTGCTGCCGCCCATCTGCTGGCCGACCACGTTGCCCAACACACCGCCCAGACCACCGCCGACCGCGGCGGTACCGTCGCCGGCAGCCATCGCGCCCTGGGCAACCACTAACCCCAGTAACAAGGTGGACAAAGTCAAACGCATGATAGAAACCTCAAGAATGCCGCATCGGGGAGAAATGGCCGATGCATGCGGGCGCGAGTCTACGCCACACAACGTCAGCCATGACGGTTGGACAACGAAACGGCGGATTATTTTATGACAGGCAAAAAAAAGCCCGCTGGGGAAACGGGCAGGTACTGCTTTCTAACGGATGAGCTCAGAGTACGTACCTGCTTGTGAAAGAAACGTGAAAGAAATCGCGGTTTGAGAAAAGATGAACAATATTTTGATCATTCCCACGCTCCTGCGTGGGAATGATCGAATGCTCCGTGCTCTGCTTGACCGAGCTGGCGCACCAGTGCGAAGCACCCATAAAAAAGGGCTGCCACGCAGCCCGGTGGGAGCCAACGCCCCTTCCACGATCCCCGTCACTTCTTGACCGGAATCCTGGGCAAAAACTTGGCCTTCTCCCCTCGTTGCACCTTGGCCACCCTCGTCCTGATGGACTTGATCGGTTCATCGCCAAAGTCTGCATGATAGTTCGACTGGCCACACTGCAACCCTTCATTGATCGGATATGCGGCTCCGTGCTCCTCGCTGTACGGTGTTCCCATTGCCTTTCCCCTTTCACTGAGGTCCATACCGGCAACAACCGGTTGCCTGACAATATCGACCTTCACGACAGTGAGACTAGTCGGTCATCAACAGACTGTTGATTCAACAACACCCTTCGCCGACGAATGGAACTCACTGTTTCAGAAAGGAAACACTCATTCAGCGCCGAGCATCGTCCGGTTCAAAACCCGGGAAACCTGATCGGCTGAATAGGGCTTGGACAAGAATTCGAAGCCCTCATGACCGCTGTGGGCCAACTCTTCGCTGTAACCAGAAGTCAGCACCACCGGCAGATCCGGGCGACGCTGGCGCAGTTCCCTGGCCAGGGCAATGCCGCTGATACCGGGCATCACCACGTCAGAAAATATCGCGTCGAACGCCATCGCATCCGGGCCGACCATTTCCAGGGCTTCTTCGGCGTTGGTTGCCCAGGCGGTTTCGTAGCCCAGGTCCTGGAGGATCTGATTGGCAAAACGCCCCACCTCCAGGTTGTCCTCCACGACCAACACCCGGCGCTTGCCCTTTTCAAGCACCAGATGCGTGTGCTCTTCCTTGACCGGCTCGTGGTTTTTCTCGGGCTCCACTTCCGGAAGGTACAAGGTAAACACCGTCCCCTCGCCCACCACGGTCGACACATCGACGTTGCCACCGGACTGCTTGGCAAAACCAAACACCTGGGACAAGCCCAGCCCCGTGCCCTTGCCCACTTCCTTGGTGGTGAAGAAGGGCTCGAATATGTGCTCAAGCACCTGCGCATCAATACCCGTACCCGTATCAGCCAAGGCAATGGCAGCAAAGGATTGCCCCGCCCCGGCATGACCCCGGATCGGCGGCATGCCACCACCACAACTGAGCCGCAGCCATAGCGTGCCCTGGCCATTCATGGCGTCCCGGGCGTTGAGGGCCATGTTGATCAGCGCCGTCTCGAACTGGCTCAAATCCGCGCGGATGTAGCAGGGCCGATCGCACAACTCGACGTTGACCTGGATCCGCGCCCCGGTGACGGTTTGCAGCATGTCCCCCAGGCTTTGCACTTGCTTGCCCACATCGATGACTTGCGGCTTCAACGGCTGGCGCCTGGCAAACGCGAGGAGTTGGCTGGTCAACTTGGAAGCACGCTCAACCGTTTCGGACACCGCCGTCATGTAGCGTTGCCGGCGATCGTCGGACAGGTTGGGCATGCGCAAGAAGTCGACCGAAGAACGAATGATCGTCAGCAGATTGTTGAAGTCATGGGCCACGCCGCCGGTGAGCTGGCCGATGGCTTCGAGTTTTTGCGACTGGCGCAGCGCCGCTTCGGTCTGTTTCAACCGGGTGGTGCGCTCCTCGACCCGTTCCTCCAGCGTCGCGTTCAACTCGGCCAGGGCCGCCAGGCCTTCGCGCACAGCGGCGTCGGCACGGGCGCGCTCGATGTGGGCCCAGGAGCGCTCGGTGACTTCCATCAACAGCGCGAGGTCGTTGGACGACCAGATCCGCGGCGTTTTGTCGTGGATCGCCATCAGCGCGGTCAATCGCCCGCCCTTGATCAACGGCACGCAAATGGTGGCCGCGATGCCAATGGCCTGGAACGTTGCCGCTTCCTCCGGTGCCAACTCCTTGAGATTGTCGTTGATCACCAGCGGCTTGCCGGCCCGCAGATTCTTGACCGCCAGACGGCCAAAATCAGCCAGTCGATAGTGCCCAAGGATATGCGGCGAGCCCGCCCTGGCCCAATCGCCGCGAATGGTGAAGCCGTCTTCGTCCTCATCCATGTCCGCGTAGGCACAATTGGACAGATTCAGGTGCGCCGCCAGGATCCGCGTGGTGGCGGCCATGATGCTCTGCGGGTCGGTGGCGTTCGCCACGGCATTGCCGATGGCATCCAGCACAGCCAGGCGCTGGGTCATGAACACCGTGGATGTGGTCTCGGTGACCGTGTCCAGCATGCCTACCACCTTGCCGAACTGGTCACGGATGGGGCTGTAGCAGAAGGTGAAATAAGCCTGCTCCGGGCCAGCGCCACGCTCGATGACCAAGGGGAAGTTTTCTATAAAGGTCGCTTGCCCTTCGAAAGTCGCGTACACGATCGGCCCGATATCGCTCCAGACCTCCTGCCACACCTCATTGAATGGCCGCCCCAGCGCCTCGGGCTTGTTGCCGAGGATCGGCAGGAACGCATCGTTGTACAACGTGATCAGGTCCGGCCCCCACACGATAGCCTGGGGAAAATGCGAGGCGAGGCTCAGCGCCACGGTGGTCTTCAACACATCAGGCCACTGCCCAGGCGGCCCGAGCGGCGTGTCCTCCCAAGAATGGCGGCGGACCCGCTCAGCCATTTCTCCATAGCTCTGGAGCCAATCTGTCATTGCGTTCGATCCTTCTGAGACGCCAATACCAACGAGGGGAAAGCTTGTGACCCCAGGCAGGGCCGTATTATCCCGCGTCGGGTGGGAATGCGCGATTGGATTGTGGGAGACGTCGGGGGGCAAATGGGGGGTGAGGGGCGGAAATTGGAGGTTAAGCTACAGAAATGTCCTACATATCGTTGGGAATGGGCCTGCCGATCAACCTATTGCGTGTTTTTTGTGAAGGAGTTCATAGTCTTGGGTGTGCCCAGATGGCAAATGGGTTTGCTGACTCGATAGAAGGAGCATCTGGCATTGGTGGAGAACATTGAAGAGGCTCAGCCCAGCCTGGAAGACGAGAGGGCAGCAGGAGACAAGTCATACGATGATGCTTTTGCAGCCAGATGCTTACAAATTTTGGCAGGAACCGAAGACCTGTTTCTATACCAAAACAGCAATGCCAAAGATCTGCGCCAGTTAATGCCAGAAGTGAGCCTTGGCACTAAACTCGTAAGTGTCGTCGCCGAAAAACATTACGTCGACACTGAGGTCTACACCTTCCGTACGGGGGGAACAAATGGTCACTATTTTTCGGTAATGGTGACGCCCGGCGAGGTTTGGATCGACGTCAGCTTGGTTGATCCCGGTCGAGGAGGTAACGGTATCTACGCTGCGGTAGGCGCATTTGCAGCGAATACTAGGCGAGAATTTATTGGCGATCCTGAGGGGCTTTCAGACATTGCTACGCGCCGACGGACTGACGCGATGCTTTCATCCGCACTAAAACAAGGAACGACCAAGCACATTAGGCCGCATCAACGCCAGATTGACGGTGATGAACGGCTAGGCATCCCGTCGATCAAATGGATAGACGATGATACTATCGGCAATATCCAACGTATGCTTGAGACAGCATATGAATCCTTAGCCTTCTACGTGCCGGAGGTACGAAATGCTTGCTACGACTTCGAAAGTAAAACCTTCCGCGACGTTGCGGGCGGACAGCTTCTGGATGAAGATTTGGCAGAGTGGAGTTTTGAGCATCCAGGAAGCCGAAAGGCGGGCGCTGGGCTCGCAACGTTTAAAAGAGGCTTACTCGTCGGTACCCTTCTACGCCAGGAAAGCGGCTCGAGATCCGCAATTTTGGAGCAAGTTTTACGCGAGCCGCGTGAATTCGTAGAGAACGGCAATCTCGCTGGGATTTTCTATTAGCGGTACTGAAATCCCACCCCATCCGTACATATCCGTACCTAGTTGCGTTCGTCCCCCCCATCCGACTCCCATGACATTTACCCAGCGAAAGATGGAGGTGACGGCCTGCGACGTTGTAAGACGTACAGCACAAATGCTTACGACGATGGCAACGTCCTACATATGATTGGGAATCCCCTTCCCTATCAATCCCTTGCGTATTTTTTGATGAGGCGACTATAGTCTTGGCGTCGCCCAAATGGTGGCCGGGTTTGGCGACCCGCAGTGGGATGCAAAAGCGCTTGCTCTATTGCAGGCGTTCTTGCATCTGTAAAGTTGTCGATATGGCAGCTGTACGCGGGAGACCTTCGGGTCTGCCGGCTTCCACTCCGGTTCGCCAACCTGCGTACAGTTGCCACCTTTCGTTTGGCGACGATTAGGTGGTGAAACTTATCCAGTGGAGCTTACTTATGAATCAATACATGGGCCTTACCAGCAACGCCGACGATCAACCCCTCTACGTCGATACCACCGCCCCGCTACACATCCTGCTCGACTCAGCAGCCTACCGAATCCGTGCCGCCACCCAATTCCTGGAGAACTTGGCGATGCGTGATGAACTGACCATCGATCCCGCGACCTTGCAAGATTTGGCACAGCTTTGCTGCATCCCGTTGCGTGATGGGTGCGACGTGATCGATGTTATTGCCCGACGATTGGATGCGGCACCGGCAGGTTCCACTCTATAAACCTGCCCGCCGAACAAGCCAGCCAGCCGACAACCTGTGGCGAGGGCTTCCCCGCCACGTCTTCGACGCTGCGCTGTCGCGCAGGGAACTAGAGCGACGTCCACGAGATATCTGTTTTTGATCGTTCCCACGCTCTGCGTGGGAATGCATCCCATGACGCTCTGCGTCACACTCCAGAAGCGGAACGCGGAGCGTCCCTGGCGACATTCCCACGCAGGAGCGTGGGAACGATCGATATGTGTTTTCAGCCTTAAAATCACATGGTTGCAATTTGTTCCATGAGAGCTTTGCTCCCGCTTGAACGGCGTTGTACACACGTTGGTTTGCATACTAGCCTTCCAAATGCCCGCACAAGGACGTGGAGAAAACCATGCCTGACCGCAAACAACTCCACCAAGACGGCTACGCCCTGCTCCGTCAAGCGATCCCGAGCGAGTGGCTGGCCGACCTTCGTGCCGTGTTCGATGCAGGTGTGCGGCCGTCGGACCAATGGCCAGTGCCCCGCGGCATGGACTGGCGCTATTCGATGCTGGACGATGATTCGAAGATTCAGGCGGTATGTCGTCTCCCCCAGCTACTGGCGGTGGCAGGTGAGTTGATCGGCGACCGGTTCTTTCTGTCCCAAGTCGAAGGTCGCGAACCCCTTGCCGGTAGCGGCCAGCAACAACTGCACCGTGACTTGTCAGCTCAACGGCCAGGCGACATCGCCATTGCCCTGGCCTTTTTCGACGAATACGGCCCCGAAAACGGTGCGACACGGATCGTCCCCGGCAGCCATCGCTCCGAGCTAGGCGCCCCACCCTTCGACTTCAATGACGAGTCCCGCGCTATACAGCTGTCAGGCGGCGCCGGTGACATCCTGGTGTTCGATGTCGATCTGGTGCACGCGGGCAGCCTGAACGTGATCGGCGCACGCCGTCGCTCCATCCTGATCAGCTATTTCTCGGAGTCGCTCTACCCGTCACACCTGGAGACCGTGGCACTGCGCAATATTCGCATGGACACCCGCGACCGATTCGCCCCCGCGGACTTTGTTTTCGGGGGCTAGGATTTCTGCTCGATGAAAGTGATGCGCAGCGCTTCGAATCTGAGCTTTAATGCCCGTGCTTTTAGAGAACCCTATTCGTCCAATCAAGGAAGAAACGACATTGAAAACAGCTTTCGGCGCCCTGTTGTTGGCCTGCCTGACGACTACCGCATTGGCTGACGAAAAACCCGTCGGCTTCCAATCCTCCACCCTCCCGGATCCAAACAATGGTCGGGCACTGGAGATGGTTGTTTGGTACCCCAGCGCAACGACCGCAACCCCGCAACTGATCGCCGATAACGCGGTATTTGTCGGTGCCTCTGCCGTGCGCAATGCGCCCCCCACTGCCGGCGAACATCCACTGGTGGTGCTCTCCCACGGCTACAGGGGCAACTGGAGTAATCAGATTTGGCTCGCCAGTTCCTTGGCCCAGAAAGGTTACATCGTCGCCGCCATCAACCACCCCGGCAGCACCACCCATGACCGCAGCCCGCAAGCAGCGGCGCAGCTATGGCAGCGGCCCGTTGACCTGCGCCGAGCCATCGATGCAGTCACGACCCAACCTGAAAAATATGGCCGCGTCGCCAATGGCCGAATTGCAGCCGTGGGCCATTCACTCGGCGGCTGGACCGCCCTGGAAATCGCCGGCGCTCGCTTCGACCCAGAACGCTTCGCCCAAGACTGCAAAGCCCATTCGCAGTTAGCCAGTTGCATCGTTTACGAACAGATGAAACCTGCCAGCACCGCTGAATCAAAGGCCGAACTGGCCGCCGATTGGCGCGATAACCGTGTTACTGCGGTGGTGACATTGGACCTGGGTCTTTCACGAGGACTGACGGATGAAAGCTTGGCTGCGTTGTCTGTACCCGCCCTGGTGATCGCGGCTGGCGTACCGTCGCGAGAGCTTCCTGCTGAGTTGGAGTCTGCCAACCTGGCCAAGCGTCTGCCCCAGGCATCAAGCCGTTACGTCGAGATCAAAGACGCGAGCCATTTCAGCTTCATGTCGATGTGCAAACCTGGCGCGGAGGAAATGCTCGAAGAGGAAGTGCCAGGGGATGGGATCATTTGTCGGGATGGTGATGGCGGTCGTGCTCGGGGGGTGATTCAGCAGCAAGTTGCATCGCTGATCGCGGCGTTTCTTGCGCAGTCACCTGAACGGCTTGATAAGGAGGCTAGATGACGATCACACGCCCAGTATTATCAGGATATTCAACGAGTGGGGGCGCCTAATGCAGCGTGTCATGATTGTCGGCCAGCCCGGGTCAGGAAAAAGCACCCTGGCTCGGGAAATGGGCAAACATACCGGACTGCCGGTCATCCATATCGACACTATTCATTGGCAGCCCGGTTGGATCGAGCGAAACCCGGACGAAAAGACACGGCTTTGTCGCGAGGTCGAGGCTCGCGATCAATGGATTTTTGAAGGTGGTCATTCTGCCACTTGGGACAACCGAATTGCGCGAGCCGATCTTTTGATATGGATTGATCGCTCATCGGCACTTCGGTTCTGGCGTGTGCTTCTCAGAACGTTGACCCAGCGAGGCCACCCACGCCCCGACCTTCCAGAGAATTGCCCAGAGCAGCTAGGGAACCTCCCGGAATTCTTCAGATTCATGTGGACGACTCGTAACTCGGCGCGTGCAAAGATGAAGCAGCTTGTAGCAACGGCCCCATCGACATGTCGCGTTATCTGTCTGCGGTCCAACCGCCAGATCCAACTGTTTCTGTCGAACGTCGGAGAGGAGGCACCTAGCGTAGAACCGCCGCAAGAAGTCGAAAAAAACGACAACGTCGTTTTATGAAAAGCAAGAATAAATCTCCTCCCTATTCCATCCCTTTTCCCACCGGCACGCTCGGCACATCAAGCCCGACTTTCACCCGGTCCAGCGCCACGATTGTCTTGAACCAGGTCACGTTGGAATTTTCGGCAAACAATCGCCGCGCCAACGCCTGGTATTCGTTCATGCTGGCAACGGTTAATAC
>Ga0307408_100003034_pt1 | contig 11594 bp, 10 predicted proteins | sample 322Cmetagenome_FD_202116 | JGI IMG/M metagenome (GOLD analysis project Ga0307408, IMG submission 202116) | Maize rhizosphere microbial communities from greenhouse at UC Davis, California, United States - 322HYB-C-3 | ecosystem: Host-associated > Plants > Roots > Rhizosphere > Soil | place... | reverse complement strand
AGCCGAAGTAAATAATAGATTTTTAAGCTTTATATGGTCTGCTTTAAAATCTATTATTTACTTCGGCTTGCTATTGCGAGCGTGTGAATTCGCCTTTTAATTTAAACAATCAGTAAATCGTCACCTTAATAAAAATGTTTACTGATAATGAATTGCTTACGAAACCAACTATCAGCAAATACTATATTTAGTATTATATTTACCTCCTTAAACCCGAACGAGCAAATGTTGCGGAGCGGTTTTAAAAATGTTTAGCGGGTTCTTAGTGGCCTTTGAAAAACAAATAGAATTCACTAAAAACCTAACAAAGATATGCAAAAAAGGTGGGCAGAGCAGGTTGTTTCAGACTTAAAGTCGGTAGAGGAACTTAAGCATCAATTGAATATTGATGAGGTTCTTGCTGCCTTGCTGGTAAGTCGGGGCATTACTACTTTCGAAGAGGCCCGAGCCTTTTTTAGACCGGAGCTTTTTCATCTTCATGATCCATTCCTGATGATGGATATGGAAATTGCAATTAATCGAATAGAACAAGCAATAACAGCTGGTGAGAAAATCCTGATTTACGGCGATTATGATGTAGATGGAACAACGGCGGTTTCACTTGTCTATAGTTTCTTTAGGAAGTTTCATAAGAAAATTGATTATTACATTCCCGATAGGTATAAGGAAGGCTATGGTATCTCGATACAGGGGATAGATTATGCAGCAGCAAATGGTTTTTCCTTAATTATTGCTTTGGATTGTGGTATTAAATCTGTTGATAAGATTGATTATGCTAACACGATTGGAGTTGACTTCATTATTTGCGACCATCACCTTCCTGGGAGTATATTACCTTCGGCCGTTGCCGTATTAGACCCCAAAAGAAATGATTGCCCATATCCATACAAAGAGCTTTCGGGTTGTGGAATTGGATTTAAACTGATACAGGCTTACGCTGAAAAGAACGACATCACTTTTGAAGATATTTACTGTTACCTTGATTTGGTTGCTGTTAGTATTGCATCTGATATTGTTCCGATAACCGGAGAAAATCGTGTATTGGCCTGGTATGGATTGAAGCGCTTAAATGAAGCTCCATGTAACGGATTGGCAGCGCTGATTGATATTGCCGGTAAAAAGCAGTATACCATTTCGGATGTTGTTTTTATGATTGGCCCAAGGATTAATGCCGCAGGGCGCATTGATGACGCAAAGCATTCTGTGAGCTTATTAATCGCGTCAGACGATGAAGTTGCCAAAAACCAAAGTGTGCTGATTAATCTAAAAAATGCCGAGCGGAAAGAGCATGATTTAAACATCACCGAACAAGCTTTGGCAATGATTGACGGTGATCCGGCTCTTCAAAGCCGCAAAACCACGGTTGTATATAATGAAGGATGGCACAAAGGTGTAATTGGAATTGTTGCATCCCGCCTGACGGAAAAATATTACCGACCGACTATAGTACTTACGCAATCTAACGGTCACGTTGCAGGTTCGGCTCGTTCGGTACTTGGCTTTGATCTTTACGAGGCTCTAAGCTCCTGCAGCGATCTACTGGAGCAGTTTGGCGGACATAAGTATGCTGCCGGACTTACTTTGAAGCCGGAAAATATACCAGCTTTACAACAACGTTTTGAAGAAGTAGTTGCTCAGACTATTCCTGAAGAATTGCTTGTTCAGGAAATCAGCATTGATGCGGCTTTGGATCTGGAAAAGATAAACTCAAAGTTTTTCCGGGTACTGGGTCAGTTTGGACCATTTGGTCCGCAGAATATGGCTCCTGTATTTGTATCTAAGAATGTTAAAATTTCCGGTAAATCCAGTCTGGTTGGAAATAATCATATTAAAATGAATGTTTACCAGGGGAAGTCGGCTATATTTGACTGTATAGGTTTCGGATTAGGACAATATGTGCCGTTGATTAATAACGGATATCCTTTCGATATCTGCTATACGATAGAAGAAAATGTATGGAAGGAGAAACGCTCCATCCAATTATGTGTTAAGGGGATTAGAAGTGCCGTTTAAGTTTCATTCAGAATGATATTAAAAGCAGAGAATCTTGTTAAGAAATATAAGCAGCGTACGGTTGTTAATAATGTTTCTTTCCATGTAGAGCAAGGTGAAATTGTTGGATTACTTGGCCCCAACGGAGCTGGTAAAACCACTTCTTTTTATATGATAGTAGGTTTAATTAAGCCTACAGAAGGACATGTTTATCTTGAAAGTGAAGATATCACCGAGGCGCCAATGTATAAGCGGGCTCAGAAGGGGATCGGTTATCTTGCACAGGAAGCTTCCGTTTTTAGGAAATTATCTGTAGAGGATAACATTCTAGCGGTACTCGAAATGCGGAACCTGAATAAGGCAGAGCAAAAAGACAAACTCGAAGAGTTATTAACTGAATTTAGCTTGCACCGGGTTCGGAAAAATAGGGGCGACCTTCTTTCCGGAGGCGAAAGACGCAGAACCGAGATTGCCCGTGCATTGGCTGCAAACCCCAACTTCATTTTGTTAGATGAACCGTTCGCTGGTGTTGACCCTATTGCGGTTGAAGAAATCCAAACGATTGTAGCAAAACTGAAACACCGGAATATTGGGATACTTATTACTGACCATAATGTGCAGGAAACTTTGTCGATTACAGACAGAGCATACCTGCTCACAGAGGGAAAGATAATGTTAACCGGCACTCCAGAAGAAATTGCCGGCAATGAAATGGCCCGTAAGTTCTATCTGGGACAAAACTTTGAATTACGTACCAAAAAGACCACTGATACTAATCTTATATGACCATTGTAAACTCCATATTCACCTGGTTTATGAAGAAGCGTATGCATCAGATTGAATTATTCATCAAGTATCCGCATGATGTTCAGGATGAAGTATTCAGGAATCTTTTATCTGGTGCCCGTAATACTGAATGGGGGAAATTGTACGACTTCAATTCGATTTTGAATCAGGAACAGTTTAAAAAACGTGTTCCAATTCAGTCATACGAAAGTTTAAAGCCCTACATTGAACGTATGCTGAATGGAGAGCAGAACGTACTTTGGGGTACAGAAATTCAATGGTTCGCTAAGTCATCGGGCACTACTAACGACAGAAGTAAATTTATTCCTGTTAGTAAAGAGTCTTTAGAGGAATGTCATTATAAGGGAGGGAAGGATCTGCTTTCAATTTATTGTAACAACAGACCTGATGCCTTGATCTTTACTGGGAAATCGCTTGCATTAGGTGGTAGCCATCAGGTTAATCAGGCTAGTGGCGATATATACTATGGGGATCTCTCTGCAGTCTTGATCAAGAATCTTCCTATTTGGGCTGAGTTCTATCGTACGCCGGATATGTCTATTACATTAATGGACAATTACGAAGAGAAGATCGACAAAATGGCCAGGGCTACAATGGATGTGAATGTAACCAGCATTTCCGGGGTTCCAACCTGGACTGTAGTGCTGGCCAAGCATATTTTAGAGTTAACCGGCAAAAATAATCTACTTGAGGTCTGGCCAAATCTTGAGCTATATATTCACGGAGCCGTAAAATTTAGTCCCTATAAAGAACAGTTCAGGCAACTTATCCCATCCGATAAAATGTATTATCTGGAAACCTACAATGCTTCAGAAGGCTTTTTCGGAATACAGGATCAGTCAGACTCGGATGAGATGCTGTTAATGCTTGATTACGGAATTTTTTATGAGTTTCTGCCAATGGAACACTTTGGTGAGGAAGATCCAAAAACGCTTGGTCTTCATGAAGTGGCATTGAATAAGAACTATGCTCTGATAATCTCAACCAACGGAGGATTGTGGCGCTATATGATTGGAGATACAGTGAAGTTTACTTCTTTATCACCTTATCGTATTCAGATTACCGGACGTACGAAGCATTTCATCAATGCATTCGGGGAAGAGGTAATTATTGATAATGCGGAAAACGCTTTGACGAAAGCTTGTGATGAAACAGGCGCAATTATTAAAGATTATACTGCTTGTCCAATTTATTTCAACAACGAAGGCGCTGGAGGGCACGAATGGATAATTGAATTCGAACAGAATCCCAAAGATATTGAACGATTTACCGATGTGTTGGACAATACCCTTCGTGAAATAAATTCAGATTATGATGCGAAGAGATTTAAAGATATGGCTTTGCGACGCCCTATTATCCATGTCGCCTCTCAAGGAACATTCTACAACTGGCTTAAAACTAAAGGGAAGTTAGGTGGACAGCACAAGGTGCCACGCTTAGCAAATGAACGAAAATACGTAGAGGAGATCCTTGCGATGAAAGCAGGGCTTACTGTTTAATATTGAAAATAGCTCTGCTTTTAAAGTCCTTTATTCAGAAATTGTTCAAAGAGACCACCTTTACGGGTAAACCGTAATTAAAAGAGCTTGAAAATCAAGGTTTTTGATAGGATTGTGTTCATATAGCCATTACAAATAGCCTTTTATCGGTTTAGCTCTTTGTTGCTACAAGTGCTTTTCTTTTCCAGGATGTCCCAATCTTTTTGGAAACATTAAGGATGCGACAACGCTAACGGTAAGAATCAGCAATATTACAATCAATGAGTGCTCGGTTGTAAATCCCCAGCTATGCAGCCAGTCATGCGCCAGCATTTTTATCCCAATAAAGATCAGCAGGAAAGATAATCCCACTTTTAAATAATGGAACTTGTGGATGATGTTCACCAGTAGAAAGAACATGGATCTTAGTCCCAAAATGGCAAAGATATTTGAGAAGAATACAATGTAAGGGTCTTTGGTAACCGCGAAAATTGCAGGAATAGAATCTACCGCAAAAATAAGATCCGTAAACTCTATAATAAGCAGTACAATAAATAGGGGAGTTATAAAGCGCTTTCCGTTTCTCCGGATGAAAAATTGTTTTCCTACAAATTCCGGATAAACCGAAAAATATTTTGATGCAAATTTAACAACGGCGTGGTTTTCCGTATCAATCTTTTCGTCAGCATTTCTATTTAAAAACATGGCTATACCGGTATAAACCAGGAATGCGCCAAATAGATAAAGTATCCAACCAAATTTATTTATTAATGTGGCCCCTATAAAAATAAAGAGGAATCGCATTATAACAGCGCCCACAATTCCCCAGAATAATACTCTGTGATAATATTTTTCTTCTACCCCAAAGGCTGAGAAAATAAGCACCATAACAAATATATTGTCTACAGAAAGGGCGTATTCTACCACGTAGCCAGTTAAAAACTCAATACCCAGATTCTGTTTGTATGCTTGTAAGCTCCCTGCAAAGTCGGAAGGTGAGATTTGTATATTGTGATGATGTTTTTCGGTGAGTTGGGCAAGTTGCTGATAGGAATTTATCCCATGCAAAATTTGGCCTTCTGTTAATAGCAGGACGTAAAAGCCCAGAGCAAAAGCGATCCACACTCCGCTCATGATAGCGGCCTCCTGGAGTTTAACAGCATGCTCCTTCCGGTTAAACAAGCCCAGGTCAATTGCAAGCATCAGTATAACGAAGAGTAGAAATCCAGAGAAGAAAACCGCTTCGTTTGACATATTCAGCTTTATTTTTTTCGTTCAGTAGTAAAGCGGACCAATTGCTCGAGCCCAGTTCTGGCTTCGTTATCCGCAAAAGAATTTAGAATTTCGAAAGCTTCATCCTGAAAGCGGTGCATCTGCATTTCTGCATAAGCAAGCCCCCCACTATTTCTTACAAAGTAAATTACTTCGGCTACTTTCTGAGAGTTTTCGTTATGATTCTTAACAAGATTAATGATATGATGTTTTTCGCTACGGCTGGCTTTGCTTAAAGCATATATCAACGGTAGGGTGATCTTTTTCTCTTTAATGTCAATTCCCAGAGGTTTTCCAACGTCATCTGTACCGAAATCAAAAAGGTCGTCTTTTATTTGAAAGGCCATACCCACTTTCTCACCAAAGCTTCGCATTTTTTCAACTATCGAAGGATCTTTAACCACCGATGCCGCTCCAACGGCACAGCAAGACGCTATTAACGAGGCCGTTTTCTGACGAATAACCTCATAATAAATATTCTCATTAATATCCAGCTTGCGGGCTTTCTCCATTTGCAAGAGTTCACCCTCGCTCATTTGCTGAACAGCCTCGTTTACTATCTTAAGAAGATTAAAGTCGTCATTTGCAAGCGAAAGCTGCATGCCTTTTGCTAATAGAAAATCTCCAACCAGAACGGCCACTTTATTTTTCCATAAAGCATTTACTGAAAAAAAACCTCTTCGCTCATATGAGTTGTCTACCACGTCGTCATGAACAAGGGTTGCTGTATGTAAAAGTTCAACCAATGCTGCTCCCCGATGTGTAGCTTCGGTTATGCCACCACACAAACTCGCAGAAAAAAATACAAACATCGGTCGTATTTGCTTTCCTTTTCTTTTTACGATATAATGGGTGATGCGGTCCAGTAAGGGAACCGAGCTTTTCATTGAAGATTTAAACTTCTCTTCAAATACATCAAGTTCTTTTTCTATGGGTTTTTTTATCTCGTCGAGCCTTGACATTCAGCAGCTAAGTAATTGCGTTCAATTGTGTTTACAAACGCATCAATTCGCTGCAAACATAAGTGAAAAAAGCATATTTTAGTTAATGTTTAACTAAATCTATCAGCTATGAAATTTTTGAAATTTTTTATTGGCGTCATCGTCGTTCTTCTGCTTATATTCTTTATCGGCTCTTTTTTTATATCGAAGCAATTTTCTGTTGAACGGTCTGTTGTGGTGAATGCGCCGGATAGTGTGGTTTACAATTACGCTGCCGATTACAGCAAGTTTAGCGAATGGAGCCCATGGCATGAAGTGGAACCTGATGCGAAATACAGTCTTTCTGGAACTCCCGGAATGCCTGGGTACACATATTCATGGGATGGGGAGGAGGTTGGAAAAGGAAAATTTGAGATTGTAAAGGCCGAGCCATATAAGGCGCTTTATCAAAAATTGTCCTTTATTGAGCCTTGGGAAAGTATAAACGATGATAATTTGTTTTTTGAGCCTTCAGGCAGCGGAACCAAAGTTACATGGGTGTTTGCTGGCGAAAGTCATTCTGCTTTAGATAAATGGATGAGTTTAATGTACGATGGTATGGTGGGGGATGATTATGAGAAAGGCTTAAATAAGCTTAAAACACAATTAGAGAAATAACCCGCTCTATTGTTTTAGAATTTTCATCGGTTAAATTTAAAACAAGATTTTTGAAAATATATGTATACAAAATAGAATAACTTGCGTATAAGGCTTTAAACCCAACTCAATCTAAGTTCATGAAGCCCTTACGCATTGTTATCAAAGCGCTCTCAATCTCCGTCTTTGTTTTCTTTGCAGGAAGCTTATTTATTTCAAAGAAATTCTTTCTCGAAAGGAATGTCTTCGTTGAAGTGTCTGACACTACGGCGTTCAAGTTTGCAGCTGATTACCGGCAGTTTAATTTATGGAATCCTTATTTTGATGAGGATCCTGATGCCAATTATACTGTTATTGGTAGTCCTGGCAACAATGGACAGGCTTTATCCTGGGATGGAAAGGTAATTGGAAAAGGCAAGTTCGAATTTGTAAGTCAGGAGCCATATAAAGCCCTTTATCAGAAAGCAGTTGTCGAAAATCCGGTTAGTGGCTCCTTCGATAACAATATGTATTTTTTTAAAGCCTACAAAGGCACAATCGTAACCTGGACCCTTTCAGGTGAGTGTCATTCTGTAATTGATAAATGGAAAAGCCTGTTTTATGATATCACTATAGGTGAAGACTGTCAGACTGGGTTGGATAAGTTTAAAGAAGAATTAGAGAGCCAGGAGCTGTCAAAATCTTATTCAAAATCCGATAATGAATCTGCAAGTCTTTAACAAGTACCGGTTGGTATGGTTCAATGCATAGTAGCCGGCATTTCGTCCAGCGTTTAAGTTTTTTGCGAAGTTTAAAGCCAGTTTTTCTTTTTAAAGTAAATAAGTGTGCCTGCCGATGAAAGGATCATTAACAGAATAGCAAACGCATATCCAAAAGGCCATTCAATTTCCGGCATCCGTTTAAAGTTCATTCCGTAAACGCTGGCAATTAAAGTTGGAGGCATAAAGGCAACCGTGGCAACGGTGAATATCTTAATAATGTGGTTCTGTTCAATGTTAACAAAACCCATAAAAGTGTCTTGAAGATATTCGAGCCTTTCAAATGCAAATTTATTGTGCTCAACCAGCGAACTAATGTCCTTAATCATAATGCGCAAAACTCCCATATATTCTTCGGGGAAAATAGTGCTTTTCATCAGCGCAGAAACTAGGCGCTGTTTGTCGATGATGTTTTCCCGCAATAGCATCGTCTCATTCTGAAACGAAGAAATCTGAATCAGAAACTCTTCGTCCGAACGTTTCTTGCGCAGTGTAAGCTGCTGGTTTAACTCGGCTATTCTTTTTGCAAGGTTTTCTATTAAATCGGCATCGTTATCAATCGATGTTTCTAAGATGGTGAGGAAAATTTGGAATCCGTTCGAATAACTGGCCGGACTTGCTTTGATTCGTTTAACAGCTTCACCAAAGGTTTTTAAATCATCATCGCGATAAGTGAATAATATTCCTTTTTCTACAATAATGGAGACTGGGCAATACGCAAATCCTTTTTCCCTTATGGATAAAAAGTTCGAATTGATTATTAATTCGTCTTCTACTTCATTAAAACGCGATGAACTTTCGATCTCCTGCGATTGCTCCTCCGATGAATACTTAATGTCGAAATAAGTTTCTATCGTAGCTTTTTCAGTATCGGTAGGATTTTGCAGATCTACCCAAATTAAGTGCTCAATAGGAATTTCTCTCAACTCTTCAAGATCCGTTTCCTTTGCCAGTCTTTTATCCTTTTTGTAGTAAATGCGAAGCATATGCCTTAAAAGTATAAAGTAAAATCCATAAACAGTAAAAAAGTGTTTTTCGCCACCTTAAATTGTTCTGACGCAAAGGCTTTTCCTATCTTTGTGTTTTTGTTTATTAGCCACAACATGGGAACACCGTTAGATTTTGGAGTAAAGCCGTATAATTACTATGGAGCGTATTTGAAGAAGAAGTATGGCGGCAAACGAGTGTTCAAGATCATTGTTGATGGAGGTTTTACTTGCCCGAATAGGGACGGAAGTAAAGGTTATGGTGGATGTTCTTATTGCAATGTAGATTCGTTCACCCCCGAACTTTCCAGAAAAGGGCCGACAATAAGAGAGCAGATAGAAAAGGGAATGGAGCGGGCTATTAAAGGTTACGCTGCAGAAAAGTTCATTATTTACTTCCAACCTAATACTAACACCTATGCTCCTGTACATTATTTGAAAATGATGTACGATGAAGCTTTGAGCATTGCACCAGAAAATGTGGTTGGTCTTTCTGTAGGAACCAGACCCGATTGTATCGATGCAGAAAAGGTAGCTTTGCTGGAAAGTTATATAGATAGAGGATTGGACGTGGATCTTGAAATGGGAATGGAGTCTATTTATAACGAAACTTTGTCACGCATAAACAGAGGCTGTACTCACGAAGAACTAGAAATAGCGTTAAATCTGGTAAAAGATTCTCCTTTGGATGTTTGTGTACACACCATTTTCGGATTTCCATGGGAAACCAAGGAAATGATGCTCAAGTATGCTGATGAAATAAATCGCTTTCCGCAGATTAAGTTTGCTAAGCTTCACCATTTGCACATTGTGGAAGGATCAATAATGGGTGTGCAATTTAAGCGCAATCCGTTTAAGGTTTTTTCGTTGCCAGAATATACTGATTTCCTAGCCGAGTTTATTCCTTTACTGCGTCCGGACATTGTTTTGCAACGTCTGTTTGGTTTGGCCGACTACGACCTTCTTATTGCGCCTAACTGGGGACAAAAGAAAGCAGAAATTCAAACCTACATTGATAAAGAGCTTGAACGTAGGGGAGTTTTACAAGGGGCGGCGTATTCCGCTCTGGTGTAATGCTCCGGTTTAAGCGATAAGTAAAAGTATTCTTAATTACTCCAAAGTTGGAACCTTACTTTTGGAGAACTCCTTTTTTGATGCGATGGCGTCAAATCACTAACAAAACATTTAGAATTTAAATATTCATTAAGATGAATGCGGAGCCTTTAGTTATCCAACCGGGGGACTGAGGACTCTGCACGCCTACTCCATTGTTCTCACATATTGGCTAGTTCTACTTTTTAAAGTCAAGTTGAATGATATATATTCTCTTTTTTAAGATATATGAAGTTTACGGGCTGTTTTATCGTCGTTTTTGTGTTTTATTGTTTGTAAGGCGGGTTTGTTGTTTTTGTGTCTTGTTTGATTTGTTATTTTATGCTGTTTTTTGTGATTTTATGGAAGCTATTGTTGAGTTTTATCTTAAATGAATAGGTTTTGTGTGTAATTGTTGTGAATTTTTAAAGAAAATGCACAAAAAATTAGGATCTTAAATCAATATTCCTAATTTTACAGTCATAATGGTAAATATTTAAAGTATTTATTGTTTCACAACACCAAACAACAACCAAAATGAGTAAAAATGTAGTAAAACAAGCCGGACCTTTCTTGGTCTTAGCGATTGCAGCAATCGCCGCGCTTTTTATCCCTTCGCTTCCCGACTTTGATGGGAGCAAAGTGTACAACAGTGCTGATACAGCATGGATAATCGTCTCAACCGCTTTAGTATTTTTAATGACTCCAGCTCTTGCCTTTTTCTACGGTGGGATGGTGCATCGCAAAAACGTTCTTTCAACTATGATTAAAAGTACAGTAGCTGCCGGTGTGGTAACTGTACTATGGATTGTGATTGGATTTAGTCTTTGCTTTGGAAAGTCAATAGGTGGCTTTATCGGTGATCCCACTACTTATCTGTTCTTTCAGGGAGTAAATTCAGGAGCGCCATGGAGCTTAGCACCAACCATTCCATTTACACTGTTTTCATTGTTTCAATTGATGTTTGCTATCATCACCCCTGGTTTGGTAGTAGGAGCCGTTGCCGAGCGTATCCGTTTTACTTCTTACGTAAGCTTCATTGTTCTTTTCGGACTGTTTGTTTATGCGCCATTAGCCCATTGGAGCTGGCATCCTGATGGTTTCCTTTTCAAAATGGGAGCACTTGACTTTGCCGGAGGTACCGTGGTGCATATTTCTGCAGGATGTGCTGCATTAGCAGGAGCATTAGTATTGAAACGTCGTAAAGTTCACATGCAAAATGAAGAAGTTCCGCCTGCAAATATCCCCTACGTATTAATTGGTACAGGCTTATTATGGTTTGGATGGTTCGGTTTCAACGCAGGTTCTGCTTTGGGAGCAAATGCATTAGCAGTTTCTGCATTCGCTACAACAAACACCGCGGCTGCGTCTGCAGGTTTATCCTGGATGTTCTTCGATGTAATTCGTGGTAAAAAGCCATCTGTTCTTGGATTTTGTATAGGCGCAGTAGTTGGTTTAGTGGCCATTACCCCAGCGGCTGGTTTTGTAGCTATTCCTCAAAGTATTTTCATTGGCTTTATTGCGGCTATTATTTCAAACCTTGCAGTTTATTACAAACAAAAATCAACTCTTGATGATACGTTGGATGTATTCCCTTGCCATGGATTAGGTGGAATAGTAGGTATGCTTTTA
>Ga0307408_100003033_pt1 | contig 11595 bp, 10 predicted proteins | sample 322Cmetagenome_FD_202116 | JGI IMG/M metagenome (GOLD analysis project Ga0307408, IMG submission 202116) | Maize rhizosphere microbial communities from greenhouse at UC Davis, California, United States - 322HYB-C-3 | ecosystem: Host-associated > Plants > Roots > Rhizosphere > Soil | place... | reverse complement strand
AACTGGGGCTCGAAGAAATACCTGGTTTCGAGCCTGGATCAAAGCCTTAAACGCATGAAGCTGGAGTATGTGGATATTTTTTATCATCATCGCCCAGATCCCCAAACTCCTTTGGAAGAAACCATGGCGGCGCTTGATTTAATTGTGCGCCAGGGAAAAGCCTTGTATGTAGGTATCTCAAACTATCGGCCTGCGGAAGCTGAAAAAGCTTTTAAAATTTTAAAAGCATTGGGCACACCATGCCTTATTCATCAGCCTAAATATTCAATGTTTGAGCGCTGGGTGGAAGATGGCTTATTGGACTTATTAGGAAATGAAGGCGTTGGCTGTATTCCATTTTCGCCTTTAGCACAAGGAATCTTAACTGATAAATACTTACAGGGCATTCCGGCAGACTCGCGAGTAGCAACCAGTGGGATTTTTCTTAAAGAAAATCATATCACTGCAGATAGAGTTGAAAAAGTAAGGAGGTTGAACGAGTTAGCCCAGCAGCGCGGCCAGAAACTGGCTCACATGGCTTTAGCGTGGCTTTTGCGCGATCCAAGAGTTACTTCGGTTTTAATTGGGTCAAGTAAACCCGAACAGATTACCGATTCTATTAAGGCATTGGAAAATACCGCCTTTAGTGAGGAAGAGTTGGCTCACATCAATGCCATTTTAAGCGCCGAAGCTGTATTAAATACTCAAAAATAAATTTGATACTTATGTGTGCAGTAGGCTGCGGCGTACTGCAACACATAAATATCGGTGAATTCGTTCTGCCGCTATTCCTACATCATTTGCTGTAATGAATCTCTTTTTCAGCTAAATAAGCACCCCTGTTGATAATTGTAAAAAACTTGTTGCATAAAAATATGAGTAGGGGTTACGCCAGAATTTAAGCACTATTGTATTGTATTCGCATAATTGGCAACGCACACAATTGCCAGAAGACTAACCACTTCAGAATAAATGAAACACATAAATAAAAAGCGGGCATTGCGCCTGTGTAAATCTTACTTATCTTTCCTTGCATCGTTTGTGCTTATTGCTGGTAGCGGTTTTGCACAGGTACGTAAAACCGAATCATTTGATGCTAACTGGCACTTCTATAGAGGAGATATTCAGGGAGCCGAAAAATCATCTTTTAATGATTCTGCATGGAGGCTTCTTAATGTTCCGCATGATTGGAGCATTGAAGGGCCTTATGATAAAGCTAATCCAACGGCACGTGGTGGCGGTTATCTGCCTGCCGGTATTGGATGGTACCGCAAAGATTTTACTTTAAACGAAGCAGATGCGCAAAAACAACATTTTATTGAGTTTGATGGTGTGATGGCTAATAGTGATGTTTGGGTGAACGGTGTGCATTTAGGCAGGCGCCCTTACGGATATATCAGCTTTGCTTATGAATTAACTAAACACTTAAATTACGGCAAAGGTAAAATCAACACTATTGCGGTAAGGGCAGATAATACCATTCAACCAGCGTCCAGGTATTATACGGGAGCGGGCATATACCGCCATGTGCGCCTGGTTTCGGTTAACCCCGTGCATTTTACGCAGTGGGGAACATATATTACAAGCCCGGTAGTTACCAAAGAAAAAGCAACCGTAAATATTAAATCCGAAGTAGAGAACAAAAGTCCGCAATCTGGCGAATACACATTTCAAACTACTATTATGGATGCCGCTGGTAAGGTGGTTAAAACTACCGAAAGTAAGCAAAACATCCCGGCAGGAGAAAAAGTTGAGTTTAGCCAAAATTTACAAGTTACCAATCCTAAACTTTGGGATATTGAGCAACCTAATTTATATAAAGCAGTAACCCGAATATCATCAGGAAAGGCGGTGTTGGATGATCAAACCATCGAGTTTGGCATAAAGGACGCTAAATTTGATGCTGCAACAGGCTTTTGGCTTAATGGAAAAAACTATAAAATAAAAGGAGTTTGCTTACACCATGATGGCGGTGCTGTTGGCGCTGCGGTGCCTTTAGGAGTATGGGAAGAGCGGTTTAAATTGTTAAAACAGGTTGGGGTAAATGGAATCCGAACATCGCATAACCCGGTAGCGCCAGAGTTTTTAAGTCTTTGCGATAAGATGGGCTTTGTTGTAATGGATGAAACTTTCGATACCTGGACAGCTGCCAAACATAATGGAGAAAAAGGGTATAACCTCAACTTTAAAGAATGGTGGGAAAAAGACACCCGCGATATGGTTTTACGCGATAGAAACCACCCTTCGATTGTAATTTATAGTATTGGAAACGAAATCCACGACCCGTTAACTTATCCTGATGGGTATAGCGTTTATAAGGCGCAGCAGGATGTAGTTAAAAAGCTCGACCCATCAAGGCCAGTAACTATGGCCTTGTTCCGCCCGGCAAATTCTAAAGTTTACACCAATGGTTTTGCAGAACACATGGAAATTGTGGGGCAAAATTATCGCGAAAATGAACTCGTTGCTGCCCATGAAGCTAATCCGAACTGGAAAGTTATTGGAACAGAAAATACGCATGTGCTAAATCAGTGGCTCGCTTTGCGGGATAAGCCTTATATGGCAGGCCAGTTTTTATGGACAGGGATAGATTATCTCGGGGAAGCCGACTGGCCCGAAACGACTAATAACCAAGGGCTTTTTGACCGTGCGGGTAACTGGAAACAGCAGTCGCTGCAGCGCGATAGCTGGTGGTCGGAAGAGCCGGTTGTACATATAGTTAGAAAGTCGGATAATGCCGGTGCAGGTGTTTGGGTAGCAAACTGGACTCCCGCCGATTTCGATACCTACGATAATGCCAAAGTACAGGTTTATAGTAATTGCGATGAGGTAGAGCTGTTTTTAAACGGAAAATCATTGGGTTCGAAAGCGAAGCCTGCAGACGATTCTCCACGCGAGTGGGATGTGACCTTTGAAAAAGGAACAATCAAAGCAGTGGGTAAAAATAAAGGTAAAGACGTTGCTTCAGAGGAGTTTAAATCGGCTGGTGCACCCGCAAAAATTGTTTTAACAAGCAGTAAAGGAAAGCTTACCAATAACTGGGATGATGTTTCTTTTGTAACAGCAACCATTGTGGATGCTAACGGTATCCCTTGTCCAAATTCAGATAATCTGATCAAATTCAGTGTTACCGGCCCCGGCAAGATTGAAGCCGTAGACAATGGAAATATCATCAGCCATGAGGCTTATCAGGCAGCTGAACGGCAAGCTTATCAGGGAAAAGCTATCGCAATAATTAAGGCCGAAAAAAGTTCTGGCAAAATAACCATTAAAGCAGATTCGGAAGGATTAGGCTCGGCGTCGGCAACCCTTGATGTTGTTCCTTAATTTGCTAATAAACAGAAGCTGCAAAAAAAATGTTAAAGCTTGGATATATGTACAAAGCCAGTAAAATGGCTTCAAGGAAAACAACCATTGCAAAGGCACCCGCTTTTAAAATGGCTTGTTGGTTAGTTTGAGTAGACTGCCCGTTTTTCGGGCAGTTCTTTTACCTTCCGCTAACACACACACACACACACACACACACAGAAGCTTTCAGTTTCGGACATATCAATAAAAACCAGAATATGAACAGAAAATTTTATCCGGCCATTTCTATGCTTTTGGGGGCAGTTATGTTACTTCCGGTAAAAGCATTTTCGCAAATCGGCAAGCGTTTTCCTTCAGAAAAAAAAGAAGTCAAGGATCCGGAAACCGGAGCCAAGTTAGTTTTTCTCACCAGCAAGCCCCATGAGGATTCAAAAATTTATCCCACACACCCTCAGTGGACCTCAGACGGCCAATGGCTGATATTCCGGTCGGGGCTGGCTAAAGGCGAAGCTATGGCTGTGAATGAAAAAACAGGTGAAATTGTCCAAGTGTCGGAGGGTGGATATACAGGAATGCTCAACATCGCCCAAAAAAGCATGAAGCTCTATTTCATGAGGAATGTGGGGGGAAGCCAGGAAATAGAGCCAGGGCAGGGAAGAGTCCCTAGAGCATTGCAAATTATAGAAGTCAACCTCGAGCAAGTTTTCGCAGATAGCAAAGCTGAAGCATTAAAATCGGCAGATAAGTACCAACGGATATGTGGTACTATCCCCGCTGAAATGAGTGCGGGTGGCGATATGGCCTTGGATGCCGGCGAGGAATGGGTGTATTTTAGGGTAGGAAAAGAAGAAGCTGCAAAACATCTGCCGTCGAATACCAAAAATGAGTCAGCTTTCGGCCCTCGGAAAATGGGTGCTGGCCCTGCCGGAATTGCCCGAATGAATATAAAAAACGGCGAAATACGCCATGTTGTTTCCGTTCCGTTCCAAATAGGGCATATCCAGGCAAATTTATGGAACCCAGGGGAAATCGTTTTTTGCTGGGAAACAGGCGGAAAATCCCCTCAGCGCACCTGGACAGTAATGGCTGATGGTTCGGGCTTACGTCCCTTGTATCCAGAAGCCGATTACGAATGGGTAACCCACGAAGCTGTGATTTCCAAAGATGAAGTGGCGATGGCAATTATGGGGCATCGGAAAATTCCGGGTGCTGCCAATACGGGTGTTAGGGAGGCTGCTACTGCCGTTGGGGGTGCTAACCCTGGGCAGGAAGCAGATTGGGGCAATTCAGGAACTCGCGAAAAGCCTACCGGCCTGGCAATTGTTAACCTTCGTAGCCGAGAGATGTCTATTGTAGGGCAAACGCCATCAGGTAGTGGCTTATGGCATGTACATGGTTCGGCAGATGGTAAATGGGCAGTTGGCGACGACTTTAGCCGCAGTGTTTATTTGATAGATCGCCGTACCCGCGAAATGATACTGCTCACCGCTGGGCATAAGCAAACAGCATCAGACCATATTCATCCAACCTTCAGTCCTGATGGTACAAAAATTCAAATCCAGTCGGCGATGTTATCAAAGGATAATAAAACCATGAATATTTGTATTGTGCATGTGCCGGATGCCTGGTTGAAAAGGAAATATTAGGAGCTGGATACTACTAAATGAGATTTGCAAACCCGTTGATTTTAGCAGGGAATTGGTAATCCACAATAAAGCATCCTCCATTATTGCGCAGCTATATCCCAATCTCGCCGCGCAATAATTAGGTACATCAAATCATTATTGTATTACTATTTTCTTTGTAGCTACTCCAGAATCACCACTTAACCTCGCAATATACATTCCTCTTGTAAGCCCATTTACCGGAACGCTGACTTTCCCCGACATCCCGGTTATATTTACCTGCAACAGCTTCTGTCCGTTAAGCCCAGTCAATTCAAACAATTTGTAATAGGTCGATTTCGGGATATTCACATAAACAAAACCATCGCTAACCACAGCAGGATAAATACTTGCCACATCAATTTTGGCAGCACTTACAGCAATAGTGCCTGAGTATTTAGTTTGGCCATCCTTATCAATCATTTTAAGGCGATAGAAAATATCATTATTATGGGCTGTTTTATCTAGATAGCTGTAAGATGAGCCACTTGTCACATTCTTTGCTGACACGGAACCCAGGTAACCGAAAATATTGCCATTATAACTGTACTCAATTTCGAAATGGCTAACATTCAGTTCCGAAGCGGTATTCCATTTCAACTGCACACCAGGGCTAACTTGTTTTCCTGTAAAATTGCTAAGTGTAAGTGGTAAAGGGCCGTCTGAAGTAACCCGGTAAACGCTGCCTTCGGTAAGCGAAACTGCGTAAAGTTCGCCATTTTCAGTTTCGCCAAAATCGGCAATTCCGGTTAGGGAGAGGGTTTGAGTCCCTACTGTCCACCCGCCTGAGCCGTTGGAGATAATTTTATAGAAAGTACCCGAATAGAAGTCGGCACTTACGTAGCAGCCCTGAAGCGCCAGGTAGGTTGGCCCCCGATAAACCACACCTCCGGTTATAGCAGCAAATGGGCTTTGGGTTGGGTAAGTATGTACCGGAAATATATAGTTGGATGGCGCCCCGCAGCCTGCAGTATTAAACGCGCTATTGCCTTCGTAGCAGCGCCAGCCGTAATTGGTGTTAAGCGTTGAGGCTGCGGCTCTAAAGTTAATTTCTTCCCAGGAATCTTGCCCCACATCGCCTATCCACATATCGCCAGTTTGGCGGTCGAAACTCCAGCGAAAAGGGTTTCGCAAACCGAGGGCGTAAATTTCGTTCCCGTATGGATTGTCCCCCGGAACAGTGTAAAAAGGTGCAGTTGCAGATGTGTTTACATTTAATCGTAATATTTTACCTAGCAAAACCGATGTGTTTTGTGCATTGTTGGGCACATCGCCGCCCCCGCCGCCATCACCTGTAGATAGGTATAAATAACCGTCGTTCCCAAAATGCATTTCGCCCCCATTATGGTTGGCATTTGTTGGATGAGGAATGGTTAGGACTATAACCCTTGTGCTCGCATTGGCCGCGTTGGGATCCGAACTCACCTGATATCTGTTTAATTCGAGATTGCCATCACTATTAACAAAATAGATGTAAAAAAGGCCATTGGTTTCATAGGAAGGATGGAATGCCATGCTCAGCAATCCTTGTTCGCCGCTGGTGTTTAAGCCCGAGATTGTTAGAAAGGTAGATAAGAATGTAAAGGAAGAATTATAGGCACGTATTGATCCGCCCTTTTGCACAATAAAAACTCTATTGGTGCCATCACCAGCATTCACAAACTGAATCGGTTCACTTAACCCACTTGTAATTACGGGAACTAAAGTGATGGTTGGTTGAGAAAAGCCGCTGAATGCATACAGGAATGTAAAAAGAACTAGTTTGGTTTTTAGAAGGGTAAAGATATTTTTCATATGATAGATTGTTTGTCGATGGCAGTGATTATCAATGGCTCAATGCGCCTTTTGCCCTTTGCCTTGTTATTCCTCAGTTCCGAAAAATTTACCTTATAAAAGCGTGTCGTGGACTGCAAAAATTTGGTCCAAGGCAGGCAGCATTCTTTTGAGCATTTGCAGAGCCTGCCATATATCGTTTGTAGTATAACTAATTGATTTGGACGAGATTTGTTTTACAAGAAATTTTTATTAGATCGAAACGGTTAAAGAAGTTTCTCTGAGTATCTATTTTGGTATTGGTTCGGGGCTGGTATTACAGAAATGCTTATCAAACAAAAAGGCCTTCAAACGGGGAGAGTGAAGGCCTTTACTAACCAATTATAAACCGATACAAAGATAAGTGTCATTTGTACAAATTCAAATATGTTAACACTTTTTAACATTTTAATTCGATTGTTAATAAGTTTGATGCTAAAACAAAAAGCCTTGCGGACGCAAGGCTTTAAAGGGATATATTTGGTTAGTTGAGTGGGCTAAATATACGAAGCATTATAATAATTGCAAATTATTTATAAAAAATACTTTTGCTATTAGCATATTGTAAATTTATTGGTCAAAATTTAAATTTTAAGTAAAAGTGATTTCTTATATACTTAAGCGATAAAATACTCGTTCAATGTCTGTTTTTGCCATTTTTCGCCTGTATGCCGATAAAAAATATTTACCAGAAGTAAAGATTGATACATAATGATTCAGTTTTGAAACAGAGTGGTAAAAGGTTTTTACCATGGCCGGTAGATTTGTTTATTTAAAAATTCATTAGTTAATATTGGTTAAGAATCTCCACTCTCATCGTTTGGAGATTCTCTCTTGGGACAATAAGAAAATGTCTGAAATAAAAAAAGCATCCCAAAGGATGCTTCTTCATAGGCAGATATATGTAAATATTTTGGTCAGGCAATTTGGAGAGTGGTTACCTGTCTGTTCGAGTTATTAGGTAGAAATTTACCTTTACCGTTTTTAAAAGCTTTCAACTCACTTTGCAACAATTCTTTTAAATCTTTATCAGCTTTAGTTATCGGGTTTAACGTAATAATCTTCATATCTGGTGGTGTTTTTCTAACGTATGTTTAATAGCATAAGCTATACCATTTAGTTTTTTAGCTGTAAAACAGATTTGGAGCAGTCAGAACTTGTATAGTTTTAACTACAGTTTAGTTATAGTTTGGCTTGTTCCATGTACTAGGCGAAAAAAATGATGCATTTGTATCTACAACCCGAACAATTCTGCCTCAATTAACCTTATTAAGTTTATGGATTGGATTTCGTTAGAAGAGGTACTTCCAGAGCAAGGCATGGATGTGCTGTTATTTGATGGTTGTCAAATATACTTCGGCTATTATAGCGAAGTTTTGGAGAAATTTGTCATTGGCGACGACAAAGTAGAAACCACGGATTTTACCCATTGGATGAAGCTGCCGTCTTTCCCTGTAAAGCAATAAAATCGTTTGTTTTTAACCATCTTTTAGCTAATCGTTGTATAATAAACCCTGCCTGATAAAAAATAAATTTTATCTTTGGCTTTTTAATAAACCAGAATGAATATAAGCTACGGAGCAAGAAGAGAAGTAATGAAGCATATTGAAAAATATATGCTTGATAATATGCAGACGTACCTTAAGTCTATTGAAACCAATTGGCAACCAACCGATTTTCTCCCGGATTCAAGTAAAGAAAGTTTTTTTGATGAGGTGAAAGAGCTTCAGGAAAGTGCAAGAGCTTTGCCTTATGATTTGGTGGCGGTTTTAATTGGCGACACAATTACCGAAGAAGCATTGCCTACTTATGAATCATGGTTGGCTACGGTTGAAGGCGTTTCTAAAGATGAAGAAGGCGGCTGGATGAAATGGCTGCGTTATTGGACTGCCGAAGAAAATCGCCATGGCGATCTTCTAAATAAATATCTTTACTTATCTGGCCGTGTAGATATGCGCCAAATGGAAATATCTACCCAATATTTAATTGCTGATGGCTTTGATATTGGTACCGACCGCGACCCCTATAGGAATTTTATCTATACCAGTTTTCAGGAGCTGGCAACTAATATCTCGCACCGTCGTGTAGCTTCTTTAGCGAAGAAAAACGGCGATGCCTTGCTTTCTAAAATGTGCGGCGTGATAGCGTCCGACGAAGCACGGCATGCAAAGGCATATACAGATTTTATTTCTCAGGTTTTTAAAGTAGATCAGAGCGAAGCTATGATTGCTTTTGAAGATATGATGAGAAAAAAGATTGTGATGCCTGCTCATTTCCTAAGAGAAATCGGCCAAAAGGCAGGGGGAGTGTTTAGTCATTTTGCAGATGCTGCGCAGCGTTTGGGTGTTTATACTTCTGTCGACTATGTAAATATTCTCAAGGATTTGATTAATGCATGGGAAATTGAAAAGATAACGGAATTGAATGATGCGGGGGAGAAAGCCCGCGATTATATAATGAAGCTTCCTGAAAGGTTAACAAGAATTGCCGAACGTATGAAAGATCCTGGTTTGGAATATCAGTTTAGCTGGATACACGCCATGTAAAATAAAAAAGGGAAACATTCTTGTTTCCCTTTTTTATTTATTGCTCGTTGTCAGACTCATCTAAAGCGTCTGCTTGATAGTCATCATTTTCTTTTATTCCCGTATCCCAGTCTGGAGAATTTCCGCTCTCAGTGGGGTTAGGATTAATTCCATTGCCATTGGAATTACTAATTATAAACTCTTCAATCCTGGCGCCAACTTTGTCTTTAAACTGGTTCTGTTTTAATTTTTCTCTTTCAGGCATGGTATTAATTATATAAGTTGTTATAATAGTTTAACCCTGCTTATATAAAATTGTTCCCCCAAAAAATAGAGTTTATTTATTGCTGCTGCTGTTGTTGCATCATTTCCAGGTGCTGTTGAAAGCTGTTTAAAGGGAATGGCGATTCGGGCTTTAGTACAGGTATTATGGGTTCTGTCTCTGCCTTGTCTTCTTCTTCATTTTCGTATGACACAGTTACGGCAACTTCTAATCTGTGTTCAGCCGGCCCTTTGTATACGCCTTTTACCGGAGTACAGTCGGCAAAATTTCGCCCAACTGCCAGGCGGACGTGAGTTTCATTAGCCACACAATTATTAGTGGGGTCTAAGCCGAGCCATCCATAGTGAGGGATGTAAGCCTCAACCCAGGCATGGGTTGCGCCTTCGCCACGCATGCCGTTTTTGTGAGGGCAAATATAACCGCTAACATAGCGTGCCGGAATGTTAATCAGGCGGAGCATCACCAGTAGCATATGTGCAAAGTCTTGGCAAACCCCAGCTTTTAACTTCCAAATCTCATCTAAAGTGGTTTCAACTGTTGTAATGCCTGGTATGTATTTGAAGTTCTCAAACACATATTTATTGTATCTGGAAGCGGTTTCGAAAGGTGTTTCGTCTGTCGCCTTTTCACTTTCGATAATTTCCTTTAGCTCGTTAAAGCCATTAAATCGCTCATGTTTGAGATAGTCGATGTAAGGAATTTTCGATTTCAGTTTATTTAGTTCATCCCACTGGTCATGCGCAAAAATGTCATCAAGCGGTAATGGCCTTGATAAAGTGTTAACTAATATGTTAGAAACAATTACCAATTCTGAATGCGGGTCAGCATGTGTGAAATTGCCAACTTCATTCCCATAGTAGTCCTTGTAAATTTCAATAATGGGTTCTCCGCTGATTTTTAAATCATGTTGTAAAACCTCCTGAAAATTGTCATTTATCGGGAAAAGAATAACCTGGTTAGCGCTATCTCTAACCGTGCCTCTATATGAGTATTTTGTTATGTGCTTGATTTTAAATTGTGGCATCTAAACTCAGAGTTGGCTACGAATATGCGAAATAATGAACATTTACAGCGTTTCCAATCGCATAAAGTTCTTTTTTTACAGAATACAGGTAATTGTGCAGTCCTTCTTCCTCAATGGTTTCAATCGTACTGTACTTAATTCGGCTATGTAACCTGCCAATCAAAAAAGCTAGTTCTTTAAATTCAGAAATAGTATTGTTGTCTTTCAATCTGTCAAGATAACGGCTAATTTGTCCTACCGAATATACCACTGAACGAGGGAAATCATTGTTTAATACAACGAGTTCTAAAACATTTTCAGCCTCAAAACCCTGGCGATATGTCTTAAGGTATAACTCATATCCTCCAATCGACATTAACAGGTGCTTCCAGTAAGTTGCATCGGTTAGCAAATCCGGATCACTGTCAGCGTTGCCAAATTTGCTGTCCAGAATATCAATAGATTGAATGCTGCGCTCCAGATATTTGCCAATATTCATGAAGCTTCTGCGTTCGCCCCGCTCCATAGTAATCTCGGCTGTGCCATAATAAAGCATCACTTGTTTTATTAAAACATCGAGAGCCGAAATGGGGTCATCTTTTCGCAAGGCGGAAATGAGGCGCGTGTCTTTCGCCAGGTGGTAATACTCGTTTAGGCATTGCCATAAATCCTTAGTAATGTGATCTTGAACGCTACGGGCATTTTCACGTGCCAGGGTGATAATATTCGTGATAGAATTGACATTTTCTTTGCCCGCAACCAGGTGAGAAAGCACCTCTCGGCTATTGTACTCAATCTGCTTAATATAGCTTTCTTCAAGCCCCGTATAAATTTTTATAACCGGGCGCCAGGAAAACTCCTGGATGGAATCCTGTGAGGATGCATAATAGATCTTTAACATCCGTAAAATGCCGTCACTGCGTTCAACATAACGGCTTAACCAATATAAATTTGCTGCTACCCTGCTTAACATTATAATCTGAATTTAAGATGCCAGAACCCAGGTGTCTTTACTGCCGC
>Ga0307408_100003032_pt1 | contig 11596 bp, 12 predicted proteins | sample 322Cmetagenome_FD_202116 | JGI IMG/M metagenome (GOLD analysis project Ga0307408, IMG submission 202116) | Maize rhizosphere microbial communities from greenhouse at UC Davis, California, United States - 322HYB-C-3 | ecosystem: Host-associated > Plants > Roots > Rhizosphere > Soil | place... | reverse complement strand
CTCCACGATACTGCGCGTTGCGCGCGGATGCGGCGACATCACGATCGCGTTGCGTGCCTTCACGGAGATCATCGCCTTGTAGATCGCCGTGGACGTGGGGTTCGTGGTCGGGATGATGGCCCCCACGACGCCCATGGGCACGGCCAGCTCTCGGACCTTCCGCGCGCGATCGTCGCGCAGCACGCCAACGGTCTGCATCGGCAGGATGTAGTCGGCGAGAAAATCCGAGGCGAAGCGGTTCTTGATGATCTTGTGCTCGTAGACCCCCATCCCCGTTTCGTCGACGGCGAGGCGGGCAAGACGTTCGGCGTTTGCCGACGCGGCCGCCGCCATCGCACGCACGATGGCATCGACCGCTCGCTGGTCAGCGCTGGCGAACCGGCGCTGGGATTCCGCTGCCCGTGCGACCAGGTCGCGCGCCTCCTGAACGCTGCGCAGGTCGGCGTCCACGGGCACGCGCTCAGGCGTTCAGAGTCCGGAACGCGGCGAGCAGCTCGTCTCGGCCGGCGCGTGCGACGTCACGGCCCTTGATCGGGAAGTTGTCGAGGCGACGCGCCATAGCTCGCAGATCGACGACGCGTGCGTTCTCGAGCGTCGCCATGTCGATCCGCCCACCCTGCATCGGAACCATTGGTGCCGGCTCGTCGTTGTCCGCTACGACGATGGTCATCTCCGGGTGCGGTCGCGGGATGACGTGTGCCGACACCAAGTGACCGACGCGTTCCGCCGCCGCGGAGCCAGCGTCGACAGCGGCTTTCACGGCTGCCACCTCGCCAACGAATTTCACGGTGACGAGACCCGCGTCGGCCTTTTCGGTTCCGAGCAGTCGAACGTCGGCCGCCTTCAGGCCCGCGTCAGTCGCTTCGATGGCGCCGACGAGCCCGCGCGTCTCGATGAGTCCAAGCGCGCCGTGGGCCCAGGGATCAGCCGGCGTCACCCGCGGGGCCCTGCGGGAGGATCGACTCGAGCTCGGTGTGTGGGCGCGGGATGACGTGGACGGAGACCAGCTCACCGACCCGTTCTGCCGCTGCGGCGCCGGCATCGGTCGCGGCCTTCACAGCACCAACGTCGCCTCGAACCATGACGGTGACGTAGCCGCCGCCAACTTTCTCTTTTCCAACGAGCCGAACGTTGGCCGCCTTGACCATCGCGTCGGCCGCCTCGATCGCGCCGACTAGTCCTTTCGTCTCGATGAGGCCAAGTGCGTTCTGTGCCATCAGTCCTCCGAACGACCGGTGAGTGCGCGATCGGCGCCGTGGCACCGATGCTGGAGCATCGGGCGCGAAAATGGGTGCTCCTGGATCGTTTGTAAAGAGAGCGGGAGCGGAGTAGACTGTGCGCGTGCTCCCGAGTCCGTGCTACGTCTTTTCCGACACGCATCTTGGCGCAGCGCCGGGTGACGTCGAGCGGAAGCTCCTTTCATTCCTGCGCCATCTGAGCGGCCGAGCGGGATCGCTCGTGATCAACGGCGACCTCTTCGAGTTCTGGTTCGAGTGGCGATCCGTCATCCCTCGGCCGGCGTTTCGAGTCCTCGCCGCGCTCGCGGATCTCGTGGAGTCCGACATCCCCGTCCTCTGGGTAGCGGGCAACCATGATTGCTGGGGTGGCGATGTGCTCCGCAGCGACGTCGGCGTGGACTATCACGTCGGCCCGTGGACCGGCGGGCTCGCGGGTTGGAAGACGGTCATCGAACACGGCGACGGGCTTCGCAGAGTCGAGGATCGAAAGTACCGCCGCCTTCGGACCGTGCTGCGCCATCCCGCATCGATCTGGGCCTTTCGCCATCTTCTGCACCCGGATTTCGGCAGTCGACTTGCGGCAGGGTCATCGCACGCAAGCCGTACATATCAGGCACGCGATGGTGGGCGCGGGCTGCGGGAGGTCGCGATGGCGCAGCTGGCCGCTGATCGCTCGGTCGACCTGGTCATCTACGGCCACTCGCACGTGTCGGCGCTCGAACGATCTGCCGCCGGCAGCGTCTACGCGAACGCCGGATCGTGGATGACCAGGCCGACGTTTCTTCGCGTCGATGAACGCCGAATTGCGCTGATGGAGTGGACCGGATCAGCCGAGGGTGACTGTCTCGACGCACTCGATCGCCGACCCGAGAAAGCGCTGACCTAGGCGGAGAAAGTGATCCGCCGCGTCGGAGGCGACGAACCGGTGGGCGACGGCAGCATCTCGTCGCCAACCGTGACCGTTCGTCGGCGCCAGCAGATCACGCGCGCGCAGGACGCGCGCGGTCTCGGCCGCGGTTTCCTGCGCGCTGTCGATGAGCGCCACGTCGGGCCCGAGCATCTCAGCCAGCAGGGGCTTGAGGAGCGGGTAATGGGTGCAGCCGAGGACGAGCGTGTCGACTCCCGCCGCCTTCATCGGAGCGAGGTATTCGCGCGCAATGAGTCGCGTGGGCTCGGTGTCGAGCCATCCCTCTTCGACCAGTGGCACGAACAGCGGACAGGCCCGCGCCATGATGTGCGCGTTAGGTGCAATCTCCTTGATCGCACGCTCGTACGCACCAGACCCGATGGTGCCGGCGGTGCCGATGACGCCCAGCTCTCCGCGGCGCGACGCCGCGACCGCGGCCCGCGCCCCTGGCTCGACGACGCCGATCACCGGCAGCGGAAACTCGCGCTGCAACGTCGGGAGGGCATGCGCGGTGGCCGTGTTGCAGGCAACGACGATGGCTTTGACGTCCTGCGACCGGAGGAACTGTCCGATCTCGAGGCTGTAGCGCCGAACGGTCTCGGGACTCTTCGGCCCGTAGGGAACGCGAGCCGTATCACCGAAGTAGATGATCCGCTCGTCAGGGAGCTGCCGAATGACCTCGCGAACGACCGTGAGACCGCCGATCCCGGAGTCGAAGATGCCGATTGGCGACGATGGAGTGCTCACGACCTTCTGACTTCGACAGCGCGCGCCGCGTCACCACCGGAACGACGCGACCAGCGCGGGCCCGAACGGCAGCGCCCTGATCGACACGTGCTCCGGCACATCCCACAGCTGTGCCGATACAAACGCTTCCGCGCCAGCGAGGAGGTGATTCGCGATGAGCAACGCGTAGTAGTCTTCGAGATGCTTTCGGCGAGCGGCAACACGCTCCGATGCATAACGATTCGGAGCGTACGTCGCGCCGACCAGTCTGCCGAGTGAATCCCGCTGGACCGCGCCAGTGGAGTCGAGCGCGTAGCTCACGACGAGACTGTCCTTCTGATGCGCGCGAGCGTAGCGCAGGTCGAACGCCGACTTCGTCGCGAGCGCAATCCACGTCACCTCGGCGCCGAAAAACAGGCTGCCGGCAATGGGCCGGTTGAGCACCGACTGCCCGTATCCAGGGACGAGGAGCGAATAGAAGAACGCGCGCTTGGGGGAGATCGGCGGCTTGGCGGTGTCGGGCGCGGGCGTTCGAGCGGGCGGCCTGCGCCGAGCGCCAACCCGGGCGCTGTCGACCTGCTGGGCATACGCTCGCACGACGGGCACGAGCTCGAGCCCGATGAGAGCCGCGGCGACCAGCAGTGCTTTTACGATTGCAGCGCGACGACGAGCAACCACGTGGGATTCGGGAAACAGTGTGGCGGGAGCGTGTGGGAATCGAACCCACCCAACCCGACGGCGTCGGGTCGCATCAGTTTTGAAGACTGAGGGGACCACCAGACCCCAGCCGCCCCCACGCGTCACCCGAGAACGATTGCGGCCGGACCTCGCTGCAGCACTTCGCCGATCTCAACGGCGCGCGGGACTTTTTCAAGATAGTCAGGCAGCCGCGACGGAGGGACCGCCACGACCAAGCCGCCCGACGTCTGCGGGTCGGTGAGCAACGCGCGCTCCACGTCCGTCGCGGGCCCCCAGTCCACAATCTGCTGCACGTAGTCGAGGTTGCGGGATCCTCCCCCCGGGCGCGCACCCGAGCGCCATGCATCGATGGCACGTGGGAGAATCGGCACGGAAGCGATACGCAGCTGTATCGTGACGTCGCTCGCTTGAGTGATGTGGGAGAGGTGACCGAGCAAACCGAAGCCCGTCACGTCCGTTGCGCATCGGGCACCGACATCGAGGGCAGCCCGACTCGCCGTCGCGTTCAGATCGCACATCAGGGCGATGACCGCCTCCACGGCGTTGGCGTCGAGCGTTTGCTGTTTGAGTGCGGTCGCGAGAATGCCGTTGCCGATCGGTTTCGTGAGGACGAGCCGATCGCCCGGTCTGGCGCTCGCGTTTGTGAGCATCGACGCCGGATCGATGCGTCCGGTCACAGACAAGCCGTACTTGATCTCGTCGTCCACGATGGTGTGGCCACCCAAAATGTGCGCGCCAGCCTCGTGGACCTTGTCCTGACCGCCGCGCAGGATCTCAGTGAGGATCTCGAGCGGAAGGCGTCCCGTAGGAAAGGCGGCGATGTTCAGCGCCGTGAGCGGCGTACCGCCCATTGCGTAGATGTCCGAGAGCGCGTTCGCTGCGGCGACCTGGCCGAACTCGTACGGGTCGTCGACGATCGGCGCAAAGAAGTCGACCGTCTGCACGATCGCGACGTCGTCGGACACGCGAAAGACCCCCGCGTCATCGAACGTTTCGTGGCCGATGAGGATTCGCGGATCGGACTTTCGCGCGAGCGGTGCGAGCACGGAGGACAGGTCGCCCGGACCCATCTTGGACGCTCAACCAGCGCAGCGCGCGAACTGGGTCAAACGGAAGATGTCCTCGCGAGTATGCGTCATAGTCACTGGTCCGGCGAGCTACCTAACGATTGCGATGGCGTCGATTTCAACCAGTACGCCGCGTGGAAGGCCAGCCACCTGCACGGTCGATCGGGCTGGACGCGCATCACCCATCACGCGACCGTACACTTCGTTCACGCGCGGGAAGTCCGCCATGTCCTGAAGGTACACGGTCGTCTTGACGACGTCCGCCCAGCTCGCCCCGGCGTTCTCCAGCACTGCCGCCAGGTTGCGCATGACGCGCTCCGTCTGCGCGGTGACGTCGCCCTGCACGATCTGGCCGGTGGCCGGGTCGAGCGCGATCTGACCCGCGGTGAACAGGAAGCCGCCCGCGACGACGGCCTGCGAGTACGGGCCGATGGCCGCCGGGGCACTCTCGGCGTGGACGATGCGAACGTTCACGATGTCTCCTCAGAACAGCCCGACGATCGAACCATCGGGGCGAATGGCCATTCGTTCGGCTGCAGGCTCCTTCGGAAGTCCGGGCATGGTCATGATATCGCCCGCCTGCGCGACCACGAAGCCCGCGCCAGCTGCCGGATACACCTCGTTAACGGTAATGCGGAATCCACGCGGGCGACCCAGTCGCGAGGCGTCGTCGGTGAGCGAGTACTGCGTCTTCGCCATGCACACGGGCGTGTCGCCGAGCCCGATCGATTCGAGATACTGGATCGAGCGCTCTGCCTTCGGCGCGTAGTCGGCGCCTTCTCCGCCGTAGACCTTCTGCACGATCGCGTCGATCTTTTGACGGATCGGCGCCGCGGTCGGGTAGATCGGCGCGAAACAGCTGTCGCCGGCGGCGAGCATGGTCATGATCTCCCGCGCGAGCTCGATGCCGCCCTCGCCTCCCTTCTCCCAGACCTCGTTGAGCGCCACGCGGGCGCCAGCCTTCGCCGCGCAGTCGGCCACCATCTCGAGCTCGCGGTCGCTGTCGGTCGTGAAGCGATTCACGCCGACGACGACCGGCACGCCGAACTGCCTAACGTTCGCGATGTGGCACTCGAGATTCGGCAGCCCGCGCTCGAGCGCCGCGAGGTCTTCCTTCTGGAGACTGGTCTTGTGCGCGCCGCCGTTGAGCTTGAGCGCGCGCACCGTCGCCACGAGCACCGCGGCTTGCGGGTCGAGACCGCCGAAGCGGCACTTGATGTCGAAGAATTTTTCGGCGCCGAGGTCTGAACCGAATCCTGCTTCGGTGATGACGACGTCCGAGAGCGACAGGGCCGAGCGCGTCGCGAGGATGCTGTTGCAGCCGTGGGCGATGTTGCCAAACGGGCCGGCGTGCACGAACGCGGGCCCGCCTTCGAGCGTCTGCACGAGATTCGGACGGATCGCGTCCTTGAGCAACAGCGCCATCGCACCGGCCGCTTTCAGGTCGGACGCGAGCACCGGTTTACGCTCACTTCCCGCCGTGGAGCCGACGATGATGCGCCCGAGTCGTCGCTCGAGGTCGGCCGGTCCTGTTGCGAGCGCGACGATGGCCATGACCTCGCTCGCGGGAATGATCACGAAACGATCCTCGCGCACCACACCGTTCGCGACGCCGCCGAGCGCGATCACGAGGTCGCGGAGCGCTCGATCGTTCATGTCGATCGTGCGCGGCCACGTTATGCGGCGCGGGTCGATCTTCAGCGCGTTGCCCTGGTGCAGGTGGTTATCGAGCAGCGCCGCGAGCAGCGCATGCGCGCTCGAGATCGCGTGGAAATCTCCGGTGAAATGGAGGTTGATGTCCTCCATCGGAATGACCTGCGCGTAGCCACCACCCGCCGCGCCGCCTTTCATGCCGAACACCGGCCCAAGACTCGGCTCGCGGATGCATAACGTGGCGTTCTGTCCGATCCTTCGGAGCGCCTGCGTGACGCCGACCGCCGTTGTCGTCTTGCCCTCCCCAGCAGCGGTCGGATTGATCCCGGTAACGAGAACGAGCTTTCCGCGAGCAGGTCGCTCGGCGATGTCGAGTCCGATCTTCGCCTTGTATTTCCCGTACAGGTCGAGGTCATCGGCGCCGAGACCGAGCTCCTTCGCGACGTCGACGATCGGGCGCAGCGTTGCGTTCTGTGCGATCTCGATGTCTGACGGTACGTGGGCCACGAGTCCTCCAGTCGTGCTGGTGAAGCATGAATCCTCGCGCGCGTTGTCGTCGACGCCATGCGCGAGATCGTGCGGCGCAGATACTACGAGCGAGGGTCAGCGATCGCCAGCCCGAAGAATCGGCGTGCGTTGTTCGCCGTCAGCGCAGCCAATGTCTCCGAAGTCGTCCCACGCGCGCCGGCCAATCGCTCGATCGTGTGGGGTACGAACGATGGCTCGTTCCGTTTTCCTCTGAACGGAACCGGCGCGAGGTACGGCGAATCCGACTCCACGAGGAGACGGTCATCCGGCACGAGTCGCAGCAGGGCGAGATCGTCCCATTTCTTGAACGTCACGATGCCGCTGAACGACACATACCAGCCAGCCGCCAGCGCGGCCTCAGCGACGGCGTGCGTGCCCGTGAAACAGTGCAGGACGCCGCGAACGCTGGCGCGTGCCGCAGCGCCGATCATTGCGGTGATGTCGGCGTCCGCCTCGCGTGAGTGCACGACGACGGGACGGTCAAGCTCCTCGGCAACTCGCAACTGCGAATCAAACGCGTGTCGCTGCGCATCGCGCGGTGAATGATCGTAGTAGTAGTCGAGCCCGCACTCTCCCACCGCAACCGCGCCTCCAGCGACATGGCGCCGAATCGCCTCGATGTCGCGCACCTCATCGAAATCCACGGCGTCGTGGGGATGGACGCCCGCGGTATGATAGACGTACCGCGGGTGGTTCGCGGCAATGGCGGCCGCTCGATCAGCGGCGGCGATGGACTCGCCAATGGATACGATGGCTGCCGCACCGGCATCGCGGGCCCGAGCAATCACGTCGTCGCGGTCGACATCGAACGCAGCGTCCGCGAGATGAGCGTGGCTATCGATGTAGTGCATACAAGCGAACACCGCCGCGATGTTCGCGGCGGTGTCGTGTCAGAGGTCAGCGGCTGCTGCCCGCACCTTCGGGTTGGCGATTGCGCGTGGCGCGCTGGGTTGCCGGGATCTCGGTTCTCGACGCATGAACCGCGGCCTTGTTGCTACCCTTGTCCGACGCGGTCCTGGGCCACCGGTGCTCGATCCACAGCAGCAGCGGCGACGCGACGTAGATGGAGCTGAACGTGGCAACGAAGATGCCGAACGCCATCACGATGGCAAACGGCCGGATCACCTCGCCCGCGAAGAAGAGCAGCGCCAGCGTCGCGGCCAGCGTCGTGGCATGCGTGAGCACCGATCGCGGCAGCGTCTCGTTGATCGACCGGTTCAGCACATCATAGAGTGGTGACTTGCGATCTTTCTTCAGGTTCTCGCGAACGCGGTCGAAGATGATGATCGTGTCGTTCCCCGAATAGCCGAGCAACGTCAGGATCGCCGCGACGACCGTGAGCGACACCTCGATGTGCAGCAGCTTGATGAACGCGAGCGTTACGAGTACGTCGTGCGCCGTGGAGAGCACGGCAGCGACGCCGAATCGCCACTCGAAGCGAATCGCCAGGTAGACGAGCGTCACGAGGGAGGCGAGCAGCATCGCGATCGCCGCATTCCGGCGAAGCTCCGCACCAACGCGAGGTCCGACGGCTTCGGTGCGGACGACTCGGTACGAGCTTGCTCCGAACTCCTTCGTGAGCGCTTCCTGCACGCGCTGCGCGACGCTCTCGGCGCCACTCGCCTGCTGGGCGACTTCCTGCCGGTTCTGAGCCCGGACGGTGAACTCACTATCAGAGCCGAACTTTTGAATTTCGGCGCCTCGAATCTCTGCGCGATCGAGCGTCGATCGGATCTGCCCGGCATCGACGGCCTTCGAGAACTGCAGCTGCATGAGCGTGCCGCCCGTGAACTCGATGCTGTAGTTCACGCCGCCGCGGATCACGAAGCTGGCGAGACCGAGCAGGATGAATCCGGCGGTGAGGCCGGCTGCCCAGCGCCACCACTTGATGAAATCGAATCGTGTGTCGTGTAGGATGCGCAGCATTAGATGCTCAGAGTCTGGGCGCCACGCGAGCGGCTGAGCCACAGGAGATAGAACGTGCGGACAACGAAGATCGCCGTGAACAGCGAGGCCGTGATGCCGGCGATCAGCGTGACCGCGAAGCCCTGCACCGGACCAGTGCCGTATTGATACAGCACGGCGGCCGTGAGAATCGTCGTGACGCTCGTGTCGACGATGGCCGTCATCGCGTGCCGGAATCCTTCATCGATCGCGGTGCGAACGGTCTTGCCGCGATCCAACTCCTCGCGGATTCGCTCGAAGATCAGCACGTTCGCGTCGACCGCGATACCGACGGACAGCACGAAGCCCGCGAGCCCCGGCATCGTCAGCACCGCGTTGAAGTACGCCAGCATGGCCATCGTGTACAGCACATAAAGGCCTAACGCGACAACCGCCAGGACGCCGGAGAACCGGTAGTACACGATCATGATGATCACGACGAGGCTGACGGCGATGAGCAGCGCGCGGACGCCGTTGCGAATCGAGTCGGCGCCGAGGCTCGCGCCGATATTGCGGACTTCGGCCACTTTGAGCGGAACCGGGAGCGCGCCGGCGCGAAGCACGAGCGCGAGGTCCTGGGCATCCTGCAGCGAGCGACCCTGGCCCATCGTAATCTGTCCGCGTGTGCCGATCGCGCTCTGGATGACCGGTGGCCGGCCCATAACGCGCTGGTCGAGGACGATCGCCATGTAGTCGCGAATGTGCTTGGCAGTCTCGGCGCGGAAGCGGCGCCCGCCCTCGTTGCTCAGCGTGAACTCGACGACCGTGCCCTCGATGGGGACCTGGTTCGGCTTGGCGCCGATCAACGACTCGCCGGTGATGATCGGACGGGAGTCGACCATGTAGATCGGGCGAAAGGGCGTTGCGCCGAGGGACACCGTGTCACTGCCCCATCGCAGGACCTTGCCTGGGGGCAGCGCGGCCTGAATAGCGGGAAGGTCGAGGTAACTCTGCAGCGTCGTGACATCGCGATCGGCGACGAAGTACTCGCCAGGGAACTGGCCCTGCTGGATGAGCTTCGAGAACGCGCCGCCGGCGGTCAGTGCGAGCGAGTCCTTCTTCGTCGAGTCGTTCTTCGCGGCCGAATCCTTTCGCGCGGAATCTTTCCCCGACGTCAACAGTCCCTGCAGCCCCTTCTCGCCCTTGCCGGTGTCGCCACGAACGTCGGGCGCCTTTCCGGCGAGCCCACTTTCCCTCACGATCGCGTCGAATCGGGGAAGCACCTTTTCGAGGGCCTGCGTCTTGTCCGTGATCTGGAACTCGAGGAAGGCGCTCTTCTGGACGACGGCCATGGCGCGCTGGGGGTCATCGATGCCTGGCAGCTCGACAATGATCTGACTGTCGCCGCTCTTCTGAACCACCGGCTCGGCGACACCGAACTCGTCGATGCGGGTTCGGACGACCTTGATAGCGCGATCGAGCGCCTCGGATCGATCCGGCACCGTGCCTTTCGACTCATCGATCTCGAGCGCGAGGTGCATTCCGCCCTGGAGATCCAACCCTCGCTTTAGCGGGACTCGAGTGACTGTGTCGAAGACATATCGGTCGCCGCGCTTCACTCGCTCGATCACCTTGCGCGGGAACAGCGACCATGCGGACGCCGCGAGAAGCGCAACGATGAGCAGCACGCGGTACTTCAGGTTGGACATGCGACTGCGGGTGGGAGGGTTGGTTTCGGGAAACTTTGAAGGTTACGGAACGCGTCGGGCGGAGTCAACGGAAGCGTGCGCGAAATGGTTGGCTCCTCGTCGCTTGCGCGCCACGCCAGGCAGTCTGCCATTAGCGATTTTTATCATGTGGTGACGCTGAGCGCGCGCCGCGCATTGTCTTCGTCACGTCGCAACTGTTCGACGAGCGCAGCGGCATTTTCGAACTTCTGCGTATCGCGAAGCCGGGCGACAAAGTCGACACGAACCCAGGCGTCATACCAATCCCCGCTCGTGTCGAAGAGATGGGCCTCGATCCCCACCGACGGGTCACCGAAGGTCGGCCTTGCGCCCAAGTTGAGCATGCCACCGTGTGCCCCGCCGGGAGTCTGCACACGAACGGCGTAGACACCGTGAGGAGGCAAGAGCTTTCGTGGACTCGGCGGAGCCAGGTTGATTGTGGGAAACCCCAGCCCACGTCCGCGCGCGGCGCCTCGCACCACTCGACCGCCAAGCGCGTACGGACGACCGAGCGCGTGAGCAGCCCGCTCGAGATCGCCGCCTGCGATCGCGCGACGGATCGACGTCGACGAAATCGGCCGGCCATCGCCGATCGACACCGGCGGAACGACTTCGACGTGAAATCCCGCGCGAGCACCAAGGGCCTGCAGCACCTCGACGTCGCCCTCGCGATTTCGCCCGAAGCCATGGTCGTACCCCATGAGCAGGTACTCCATGCTGAAACGATCGCGAAGCACTCGCAGGACGAAATCCTGTGCCGCATAACGAGCGAGTGTCGGCGTGAAGGGCATGACCGCGAGATAGTCGATCCCTGACTCGGCCAGCACCTCGCGTTTCTCCTCACCGACGGTGAGCATGAGGGGAGCGGCCGCGGGGTTCACGACCTCGAGCGGATGAGGCTCGAACGTCACGAGCACTGTTCGACGCCCCTGAGCTTTACCGCGAGCCACGAGGCGATCGAGCACATCGCGATGGCCGCGATGCACGCCGTCGAACGTGCCGACCGTCACGACGGTCGCGTTCACGTCAGGCGGAAGGCCGGAATCGGACCTGCCGTTCACCCGGTCACGCATCCGGAAGCACCACTCTCGGTTGCCAGTGGTCGCCAACCGTTTCGGCTATCGCGACGAGCGCGCCGGCCGCGTCCACCAACGCCGCGGTGCGATC
>Ga0307408_100003031_pt1 | contig 11597 bp, 7 predicted proteins | sample 322Cmetagenome_FD_202116 | JGI IMG/M metagenome (GOLD analysis project Ga0307408, IMG submission 202116) | Maize rhizosphere microbial communities from greenhouse at UC Davis, California, United States - 322HYB-C-3 | ecosystem: Host-associated > Plants > Roots > Rhizosphere > Soil | place: USA... | reverse complement strand
CTGCGGATCATGCTCGCGGCTGATGGAAGCCGCCCGTACAGAAGTCGCCCGAACCACGCTTAATTCCGAAGACCCGCTAAACCATCATCTGGCGAGCAGTGGGTGGGATCGGTCGGGGCAGCTTGGTGGTGCCGGACAGATACTCATCGACGCCAGCGGCGCAGGCGCGACCCTCGGCGATCGCCCAGACGATCAGCGACTGCCCTCGCCCGGCATCCCCGCAGACGAAGACACCATCCACACTGGTGGCGTAGTTCTTATTCCGCGCCACGTTGCCGCGCTCATCTAACGCGCACCCCAGCTGGGAGACAACGGTGTCGGTCTCTGGACCAGTGAAGCCCATTGCCAAAAGTACGAGCTCTGCCGGAATCTCTCTTTCGGTTCCCTCGACGGGAACGATCTTGCCGCCCTCGAACTGCACTTCCGACATCCGCAAGGACGCCACGTTGCCGTCGTAGTCACCGATGAACTCAGACGTCGACACGGAGTAGACCCGCTCCCCCGCCTCCTCATGTGCGGACGAAACCCGATAGATCATCGGGTACGTCGGCCAGGGCTGGTGCGCCGGCCGGTCCTCGGGCGGTGTTGGCATGATCTCCAATTGCACGATCGACTTCGCCTGCTGCCGGATGGCTGTGCCCAGGCAGTCAGCACCGGTGTCCCCACCACCGATGATCACAACGTGCTTGTCCCTGGCGGTGATCTGGTTTTCCACGTACCGCCCCAGCGAAACGCGGTTGGCCTGCGGGAGGTACTCCATCGCCTGATGGATGCCATTGAAGTGACGGCCCGGCACCGGCAGATCTCGCCCGATCGTGGAGCCAACCGCCAGCACGATGGCGTCGTAACGCTCCTTGAGCTCAGCACCGGTGATCTTGACGCCAACCTCGGTTCCGCAATGGAAGTTCGTGCCCTCATCCAGCATCTGCCGAATGCGGCGGTCCAGCACCGATTTCTCCATCTTGAACTCGGGAATGCCATAGCGCAGCAGTCCCCCCGGAGCATCAGCCCGCTCGAAGACCGCAACGGTATGCCCGGCTCGGGTGAGTTGCTGGGCGGCTGCTAACCCGGACGGACCTGATCCGACTACTGCCACCCTCTTGCCGGTATGCCATTCCGGTGGCTGCGGGTCGACGCGGCGCTCATCCCAGGCCTTGTCGATGATCGCGACTTCGACGTTCTTGATCGTCACGGGTTCGCGGTTGATGCTCACCACACAAGCGGTTTCGCAGGGCGCCGGACACAGCCGGCCAGTGAATTCTGGGAAGTTGTTAGTCGCGTGCAACCGCTCCAGCGCTTCGTCCCAATCGCTGCGCCAGACCAGATCGTTCCACTCCGGAATGAGATTGCCCAGCGGGCAGCCGGTGTGGCAGAACGGGATGCCGCAGTCCATGCATCGACCAGCTTGCTCAGAAATGATCGGCAGCACGGCCAGCCCAGGAGTACCCGGATAGACCTCTTTCCAGTCGTGAATCCGCTCCGCGACCGGTCGCCGCGTCGCAACCCGTCTCGGCGTGGTCATGAATCCTCTCGGATCAGCCATGAGCTGCTTCCATCATCTTGCTGGTGATCACGGCCTCGTCGAGACCCTCGGACTCACCTTGCTGGCGCGCCGCGATCACTCGCGCGTAGTCGCGGGGCAGCACCTTCGTGAAGCGCCTACAGGACGCATGCCAATCAGCAAGCAACGACTCCGCAACATCGGAATCAGTCTCCTCCCGATGCTGCACGATTAACTTCCTGAGGAATTCAAGATCAGCATCGGTTGGCACGAGCGCGTCCACCATCTCGGTGTTGAGCAGCGTCGGGTCCAGGTCGAGGAAGTAACCGATGCCTCCGGACATGCCGGCCGCAACATTGCGACCCGTCCTACCGAGTACGACGGCGATACCGCCGGTCATGTACTCACAGCCGTGGTCGCCCAAACCTTCCACCACAGCGATTGCACCGGAGTTGCGTACGCAGAACCGCTCACCGACCTGGCCGCGAATGAACAGCTCACCCGACGTCGCGCCGTAGCCGATCACATTCCCGGCGATGATGTTGTCCGCCGCCACGAACCGGGCCGTACGCGCCGGTCGCACCACGATGCGACCACCCGAAAGTCCCTTGGCCAGGTAATCATTCGCATCACCCTCCAGGCGCAGCGTGATGCCGGCGGGCAGGAAGGCTCCGAAGCTTTGACCGGCCGAGCCTTCGAAGGTGATGTCAATCGTGCCGTCGGGCAGGCCCTCGCCCTTGGTGGCCTTGGTGACCTCGTGCCCCAAGATCGTTCCCACCGTGCGATCAACATTGCGAATGGGCAGCGAGGCGCGAATGGCCTCACCGGTTTCCAGCGCCGGTCGGCAGATTCTGATCAACTCTTGGTCCAGCGCCTCAGCGATTCCGTGATCTTGAACAGTGGTGTTGTGCAATACCGTGCCTTCTCCAAGATCAGGCTTGTGCAAGATCGGCCGTAGATCGAGGCCGTGCGCCTTCCAATGTTGCTCAGCCCTCGTTGTATCGAGCGCCTCGACGTGGCCGATCGCCTCTGCAAGGCTACGGAAACCTAACGCCGCAAGGTGTTCCCGCACTTCCTCAGCAATGAACTCGAAGAAGCTGATCACGAACTCCGGCTTTCCGGAGAAGTTGGAGCGCAGCTCGGTATTCTGCGTCGCAACCCCTACCGGACAAGTGTCGAGATGGCAGACCCGCATCATGATGCAGCCGCTGACGACCAGTGGCGCGGTAGCGAAGCCGAACTCCTCGGCTCCTAGCAGGGCGCCGATGATCACGTCTCGACCGGTCTTCAACTGGCCGTCAACCTGGACCACGATCCGGTCTCGGAGTCCATTGAGTAACAGGGTCTGCTGGGTCTCGGCAAGCCCGAGCTCCCACGGGCCACCAGCATGCTTCAACGACGTCAACGGGGCCGCGCCGGTGCCGCCGTCATGTCCGGAGATCAGCACCACATCGGCCTTGGCCTTGGACACACCGGCGGCGACCGTGCCGACACCGACTTCAGCGACCAGCTTGACGTGGACACGGGCCGACGGGTTCGCGCACTTCAGATCATGGATCAGCTGCTTGAGATCCTCGATCGAGTAGATGTCGTGGTGTGGCGGCGGGGAGATCAATCCAACGCCCGGGGTCGAGTGCCGGGTCTTGGCGATCCACGGATACACCTTCTGCCCGGGCAGCTGACCGCCCTCTCCAGGCTTGGCGCCTTGGGCCATCTTGATCTGCAGATCGGATGCATTGGTCAGATAGTCAGACGTCACACCAAAGCGCCCCGATGCCACCTGCTTGACAGCGCTCCGCCGCTCCGGATCGTAGAGCCGGTCCTTGTCCTCCCCGCCCTCACCGGTGTTGGACTTGCCGCCGATCCTGTTCATGGCAATCGCCAGCGTTTCGTGCGCCTCCTTGCTGATGGAGCCGTACGACATCGCGCCGGTGGAGAAGCGCTTCACGATCTCACTGACCGGCTCGACCTCCTCGATCGGAATGGGCCGGCGATCAGAGGAGAACTTCAACAACCCCCGCAGAGTCATCAACCGCTCTGACTGCGTGTCGATGTGATGGGTGTACTGCTTGAAGATGTCGTAGCGCCCGGAGCGGGTCGAGTGCTGCAGCCGGAAGACCGTCTCGGGATCGAACAGGTGCGGCTCGCCCTCGCGGCGCCACTGGTACTCACCACCAACCGGCAGCGTTCGGTGTGCCAGCGGGATTCCATCGAGCGGGTACGCGGTCAGGTGCCGCTTGCGCACCTCCTCGGCGATCTGCTCGAGCGTGACGCCGCCAAGCTTGCTCGTCGTACCGGTGAAATAGCGGTCGACCACCTCGCGGGACAGGCCAAGCGCCTCAAAGATCTGAGCGCCGGTGTAGGAGGCAACGGTGGAGACCCCCATCTTGCTCATTACCTTGAGCACGCCCTTGCCGAGCGCCTTGATGACGTTGCTGACCGCCTTTTCCGGCGTGACGCTGGTGTAGACCTGGTGTCGCGCGAGGTCCTCGACCGACTCGATGGCGAGATAGGGATTCACCGCGGCGGCGCCATAGCCAATCAGGAGAGCGACGTGGTGCACTTCGCGTACGTCGCCGGCCTCCACGATCAATCCGACCTGCGTCCGCGACTTCTCGCGAACGAGGTGATGGTGTACGGCCGCAGTCAGCAGCAGCGACGGGATTGGTGCCAGTTCGGCATTGGAGTGCCGATCGGACAAGACAATGATCCGGGCACCATCGGCAATTGCCGCGGAGATCTCTTCGCAGAGCTCATCGAGCTTCGCCGTCAGCGCGGCCGCGCGGCCGTTGACCTCGTAGAGACCGCGAGCGACGTAGGTCTGGTATCCAGGCAGGTCACCCTCGCGATTGATCTTGATGATCTTGGTGAGGTCATCATCATCAAGGACGGGGAATGGCAGCACCAACCGGCGACACGAGGCGGGGCCCGGATCGAGCAGGTTACATTCCGGACCAATCGTGTTGTACAGCGACGTCACCAGCTCCTCGCGAATCGCATCCAGCGGAGGGTTGGTCACCTGTGCGAAAAGCTGAGCGAAATAGTCGAACAGCAGCCGCGGCTTGTCACTGAGCGCCGCCAACGGTGTGTCGGTACCCATCGAACCGAGCGGTTCCACACCGGCGGAGGCCATCGGCGCCAAGATCAGCCGCAATTCCTCCTCGGTGTAGCCGAAAACCTGTTGGCGGCGAGCGACCGAGGCATGGGTGTGGACCACATGCTCCCGGTCCGGCAGATCGGACAGCAGGATTCGGCCGCCAATGAGCCATTCACCGTACGGTGCTGCTGCGGCAAGCTGGGTCTTGATCTCCTCATCGGAGATGATCCGGTGCTGGCCAAGATCGACTAAGAACATGCGGCCGGGCTGCAGCCGGCCCTTTTGGATGATCTTGTCCTGAGGAATGTCTAGTACTCCGGCTTCTGAGGCCAACACCACCAGACCGTCATCGGTAACCCAGAGGCGTCCCGGTCGCAAACCGTTGCGGTCCAGCACCGCACCCACGACCATGCCGTCGGTAAACACCACAGCAGCAGGGCCGTCCCAGGGCTCCATCAGGCAGGAGTGAAAGGCATAGAACTCCCGACGCGGATGCGGCATTGAATTGTTGTTCTCCCAGGCCTCCGGGATCATCATCAACATCGCGTGCGGCAGGGAACGTCCACCCAGATGAAGTAGCTCCACTACCTCATCGAACGAGGCGGAATCTGACGCCTCGGGCGTACAGATCGGGAACAGTCGTTCCAGATCGCCGGGGATGACATCGCTAGTCAGCAGTGCTTCCCTGGCCCGCATCCAGTTGCGGTTGCCCATCACGGTGTTGATCTCGCCGTTGTGGGCGATCATTCGGTACGGGTGGGACAGTTCCCAGGCAGGGAAGGTGTTGGTGGAGAAGCGGGAGTGCACCACCACGAGCGCGCTCTCTATCCGTTGATCCAGCAGCTCCGGAAAGACCTGGGGCAGCTGCTGGGTGGTCAACATGCCCTTGTAGACGATGGTTCGGGCGGAGAGCGATGCGAAGTAGATGCCGGTCTCGTGCTCGCCCCTGCGACGTAGGCAGTAGGCCAACCGATCCAGCGCAATGCCCATCAGCGGTGCGCCCTTGGCAGTTATGAACAGCTGCTCGAAATACGGCATATTCGACCGAGTGACGTCGCTCAGCGACGAGTCGTCGGTGGGCACTCGGCGCCAGCCGAGGACGCGCAAGTTCTCCTCCGCTGCGATCTGCTCGATGCTGACCTTCGCCTTGGCGGCGAGCTCGGGATCGGTAGGCAGAAAGGCGTTGCCCACCGCGTACGCGCCTTGCCGGGGAAGCTCAAAGCCCGCCTCGCTACGGAAGAAACCGTCGGGAATCTGCAACAACATTCCGGCCCCGTCGCCGGTCTTCGGGTCCGAGCCGACCGCCCCGCGATGGTCGAGATTGCGCAATGCCTGCAAGCCCTTGGCGACGATGGCGTTGCTGGGAACACCGGTCAGCGTCGCCACAAACGCGACGCCACAGGCGTCATGTTCAAACGCGGGATCGTAGAGGCCCTCAGCCTTGCGGACCTTGGAAAGCGCATGCGCAGCTGTCATGAACAAACTCCCGTCCTCGAAGCCCGTCAGCAGAGTCGGGGGTCCCTGCCGCGGTCACGGCTCAGCGCGCACGGCTGCCGGGCAAACGTGCGCGCTACAGAGCTTGCAGGACAACATTGGCCCAAAGTTGTTGGAAAGGGTAACGCACACTGCCGGCATGGGGGAACGTGAAAACCTCTCGAAGCTTGGAGCGTCGGCATCGCGCGAGCGGCTCAAGAAATCCGTGAGCCGCCACGAAACCCGAGACCCGCGTCGATCGGGTTACCAAGAAGAACCACCCCGCTGACCGAGCCGCGCTTAAGGCCAGCGATCTCCGCTAGCACATCACCCGTGGGCTCTTGCGGAAACCTACGTACACGTTGGTTGCGTAGCTTGCAGCAACCTGGCCGGCGCTCGACCGGCTCTTGCGGAAACCTACGTACACGTTGATTGCGTACGGTCTGCACAGGTAGCAACATGTGCAGACCGTCAGCAACCTAGGTATACGTAGCTTGCAGCAACCTGACCGGCGCCCGACGAGTCAGAGAAAGTAGAGATGGAGAGACTAGGGCGTCGCGAACGGGTCCTTGGTGGACGCTCCGGTTGCGGTGTCATGGCCGGGTGACTCGTCGGCATCAACTGCCTCACTCGATCTGACCCCGGCGATACGCCTCGCAGCGACTGGCTCAGGAGTCAGGCCGATACCCTCGACGACCTCTTCGCGACCCGGTCTGTTGCGGATCAGCCAGATCAACCATACGAGAGCGACGATGAAGCCGATCAGGGCGGTGTAGTTGTTGAGCCTGAAGCCACCAATCTCGTTGACCGTGTCGATCCGGAGTGCCTCGATCCAGAACCGACCGGCGGTGTACAGCAATACGTAGAGCGCGAACACCTTGCCGTGCCCGAGCCGAAACTTGCGATCCAGCCACACCAAAAGACCAGCGGCGGCGAGATTCCACAGCATCTCGTACAGAAATGTCGGGTGAAACGTCGCGAACTGCTCATAACCTTCCGGGCGGTACTGCGGTGCAATCTCCAGCGCCCAGGGCAATGTGCTGGGGCGGCCGAACAGCTCCTGATTGAACCAGTTACCCAGTCGGCCGATGGCTTGTGCGACCAGGATGGCCGGCGCGATCGCATCGAGAACAGCCGGAAACGCGATCCTGCGACGCCGCGCCACCAGATAGCCGCCGAGAACCCCGAACGCGATGGCTCCCCAGACTCCCAGGCCACCTTCCCAGATCTTCAAGGCGTTTAGCGGATGCCGACCTGGTCGGAAGTAGAGCTGATAGTCGGTGATCACGTGATACAGCCGGGCACCGACGATCCCGAAGGGCACGCCAACCACGACCATTAGCTCCATGCTGTCGGCGGTACCGCCCCGGGCCCGCCAGCGCCGCGTCGCAGTCATCATTGCGACGATGATGCCGGCGATGATGCAGAGCGCGTACGCCCGGATTGGGAAAGCGCCAATGTGCCAGATACTCGTAGGAGGGCTCGGAATGGACAGGGCGACGTACGCCCACGTGGTCGTCACCACGCTGTCCTCATAACGCCTACCATCCCTCCGCTCCGCTCGCGATCGGAGACCTACGTTAGCCCAGACCTCGTGCGCTTCCGCTCCGCTGCTACTTCTGAGCCGCGTCGCTGATCATTGTCTGGAGCGCGTCTGGTGTCAGGCTTGCGATATCAACTTCCTTGCCGTTGATCAACATGGTGGGTGTCTGAGCGACGCCGTTGGTGTCGGCCGCGGCGTTCATCGAAGTCACCCAGTCGGCATGGACCCTGCGCATAACGCAGGTTCGGAACGCCTCGGTCGGCGATCCGCCCACCTTCGTTGCCAGATCAATCAATTGCGGATCACTCCATTGCAACGTGTGGTTGGCGAACAGCCCCAGGTAGTAACCCTGACCGAAGCCGGCTTCCGCAGCGCACGCCATCGCGTTCGCCGCTGTCACCGAGCCCTCATCGATGAAGGCCATGGGATAGAGCTCGACCCGAGCAGTTCCGGCCTCCTGAGCTTGCGTAATGGTTGGTCCGAATTGCTCCTCAAAGTCGGCACAGTGCGGGCAATGGAAGTCCTCGTACAAGGTGATCGTGACCGTCGCCTCGGGCGAGCCGAGAGGAATGGGTTGGCCATTGGTGATGGTGATCGGGCTTGCCGAGACCGACGCCGAGGGCACGGTGGATGGCGCTCGGCCGGTACGCCAAGCCTGGAATGCGATCCCACCAGCCACCACGATCACCACGAACGCAGCGATCATCATGATCAAGATTCGCCGGTCGCGCTTTCGAGCTGCGGCCTGCTCCGTGGCGAGTCGGGCGCGCTCACGGGCATTCATATTCTTGGGACCGCTCATTGCGATGCCTCCGTCAGGTGCCCAGTTGCCAGATGATCAAGTGCGAACCGGCTCCGCGGTTGCCACACCAGCCACAACGCCAGCAGCAATAAACCGAAATCACGAACGATCTCGATGCCGTACGCGGTTTGCCCAGGCGCCACGTCACCGCCACTGCCGAAACATCCGCAATCGATGCTCAACCCCCGTACCGCGGCAGAGATGACGGCTGCCATGAACACAACGAGCAGCACGGCGGTCGTAGCTGCGGCGACGCGGGTAGCTGCGCCGGCAAGCAGCAAAAGCCCGAGCGCGATCTCGGCAAATGGCAGTCCCCAGCCGAGGATTGGCGCAACGGAGGCAGGCAGCAAACGGTAGGCGCGAACTGCGGCAACTGCGGCTTGCGGATCGATGACCTTGAGCCCTCCGGCGACCAGAAACACTCCACCGAGGACCACCCGCGCACCGGTTGAAACCCACGGGGCGGCTGCGGCAAGCCGCGGTTTGGTGGCCACGGAGGAGCTCAACCTGACCGCTCCACTAAAAGGGCAAAGTCATGCTTCAGCGCTGCGATTGGAGTGCCTGGCGTCCAGAGCACAACGCCGGAGTTACGGCTGAAGCCGATCACCTGCGCCGAGTGCCCTACCTCGTAGCCTCCGCTTGGGAGTTTCTTCATGCCCTGGATATCCACCCCGACTTGGGTCGCTGCCCTTTTGATCATGGGCAGTGGACCGGTAAGGCCTACGAAAGAGGAATTGAAGCGATCGAGATAGCGCCGGATCTGCTTTTCCTTGTCGCGGGCCGGGTCGGTGGTGATGAAGATGAACTGGATCTGATCTCGATCCGCTGGTGCCAGGCGCTGCAAGGTAAGCGCCACATCGGAGAGCACGGTGATACAGACATCGGGGCAGTTCGTATAGCCGAAGAAGAGCAATGTGACGGGCTTGGACGGCGTTGTGGCGAGGTTGTATGGCCGACCGGACGTGTCGGTCAGGGAGATCTCGGGCATCGAGTACGGCTCGGGCACCGAGGATCCGCCGGTATAACCGGCCGGATCGGCGTTTCGCTGGCCGATCGGTCCGCTTGGGGCCGCAGTACAGCCGGAGATCAACAGCACAATGGCAGCCATCAGCGAACAGGCTGCGATGCTCATCCATGCGGGGCCGGATCTTACGGTACGGCTCACGTCCCCACTAACCCTGGCGATCGCTGCGAAGTTCCCAATTCAGCAGCTGGCGAAGGCTCGCTTTTGCCCCCATCACGGTCCGCGCGTACGCCAGCGGCAAGATCGGCGACAAGGGCCCGGAGCCCACTCAAATCCTCCGGACGTCCAGCGTCTTCGGTGTCTAGCAGCGTCTTCACCAGTGCAGAGCCGACGATCACCAGGTCTGCGAAACTTGTCACCTCGCGGGCTTGCCCGCCGTTGGAGACACCCAGGCCGACCCCGACCAGCGCGGACGAGTCGACCTCCCGCACCCGCCGCACTAGCTCGGGAGCGGCCGAGGAGGTCTGTGCCCGCGAGCCGGTGACTCCCATTAGCGAGGTGGCATAGACCCACCCTCTGCAGGCTGCGACGGTCGAGGCGAGGCGCTCATCAGTTGAGGATGGCGACACTAGGAAGATCCGATCCAGGCCGTGATCATCAGAAACCGAGATCCACTCTGCTGCCTCATCGGGAGTGAGATCCGGGGTGATAGCTCCTGCACCGCCGGCAGCGGAAAGATCGCGAGCAAATCGGTCGGGACCGTAGCGCTCGACGAGATTCCAGTAGGTCATCACAACCGCCGGTGTGCCCGAGTCCGCAACGATTTCTACGGCAGCGAATGCATCCTTGATCCGAACCCCACGGTCCAGTGCCTTCGTACCGGCGCGTTGGATGGTGATCCCGTCCATGACGGGATCGCTATACGGAATCCCGACCTCCACGAGGTCGACGCCGGAAGACTCACCCTCGCCGGTGAGCGCCTTGAAGGCCCGCAGCGAGATCTCTACCGTGGGGTAGCCCACATGGAGGAAGCCCGCCAACGCTCCGCGGCCCTGGTTTCGGATCTCAAGCAATCCCTTCCCGGTGTGCCCGGGATCGATGGTCACCGTTTCGGCCCGGTGCTGCCCGGGGCAGTGTCGGTCTGGGCAGTGTCGGTCTGGGCAGGCGGGGACTCCGATGATGTGCCGGCAGTATCCAAACCAAACCAGGTGATCGCGGTGTCAACATCTTTATCGCCGCGGCCGGAGAGGTTGACCAAGATCAAGGGCGGCTCGCCCAATTCGGTGGTTGGCAAGCGCGGACCCAGCTTGAGGGCGCCCGCTAGTGCATGTGCCGACTCGATCGCCGGGACGATTCCTTCGGTGCGCGACAACAGCTGGAAGGCATCCATGGCCTCGGCGTCGGTGATCGGCTCGTAGTGCGCGCGGCCAACCTCGGCGAGCCAGGAGTGTTCAGGTCCGACGCCGGGATAGTCCAGTCCAGCGGAGATGGAATGGGAGGCTTTGGTTTGACCGTCCTCGTCCTGAAGGACAAAAGTGCGCATGCCGTGCAGCACTCCGATCTCGCCGGCCGAGATAGTTGCGGCGTGCCGCCCTGTCTCGATGCCCTCCCCGCCGGCCTCGAAGCCGTACAGCGCGACGTCGATGTCGGGGATGAAATCGGCGAAGATGCCGAGCGCATTCGATCCACCACCAACGCACGCAGCGACCGCATCGGGAAGCCGGCCGTAGCGATCAAGAAGCTGGGCACGCGCCTCAGTGCTGATCACCCGCTGGAACTCCCGGACCATCATCGGGAAAGGATGCGGACCTGCGACCGAGCCGATCAGGTAATGGGTGGTGTCGACCGAGGCGACCCAGTCCCGCATGGCGTCGTTCATGGCGTCCTTCAGCGTCTGGGTGCCCGACTCGACCGCGATCACTTCGGCTCCGAGCAATCGCATTCGGGCAACGTTGAGTGCCTGTCGCTCGGTGTCGACCTTGCCCATGTAGACAGTGCAGTCGATGCCGAACAACGCCGCCGCTGTGGCAGTCGCCACCCCATGCTGGCCGGCGCCGGTCTCGGCGATAACGCGGGTCTTTCCCATCCGTCTAGTCAGCAAGGCCTGACCGATCACGTTGTTGATCTTGTGGGAGCCGGTGTGGTTCAAATCCTCGCGCTTCAGCACAATGATCGGAAGCTGTCCAGTCGCGGTACGCGTGGCGTGCTGACTGAACC
>Ga0307408_100003030_pt1 | contig 11600 bp, 7 predicted proteins | sample 322Cmetagenome_FD_202116 | JGI IMG/M metagenome (GOLD analysis project Ga0307408, IMG submission 202116) | Maize rhizosphere microbial communities from greenhouse at UC Davis, California, United States - 322HYB-C-3 | ecosystem: Host-associated > Plants > Roots > Rhizosphere > Soil | place: USA... | reverse complement strand
TCCTTGGCGAGTACCGGGGCCAGCAGCGCGGCGGACGGCACTTCGATCATGATCCCCAGTTGCAGGTCCGCCACGGGGATTTCCCGGCGCAGGCGCTCGGTCATGTCCCGGGCCTGGCGCCACTCGTCGACGCTGCCGACCATGGGAAACATGATCCGCAGCGGACGGTTGTCGGCAGAGCGCAACAAGGCCCGCAGTTGCGCTTCCATGATATGCGGGCGCTGCAAGGTCAGGCGGATGCCGCGCACGCCGAGGAACGGGTTTTCTTCCTTGGCGATTGGCCAATAGGGCAGCGGCTTGTCGCCGCCGACGTCAAGGGTACGCACCACCAGCGGCCGACCGGCCAGGCCATCGAGCACCTTGCGGTATTCGGCTTCCTGGGTCGCTTCGTCCGGGGCCTCGGTGTGGGCCATGAAGATCAGCTCGGTGCGCAACAGGCCGATGCCTTCGGCGCCCTGCTCCACCGCGCTGGTGACGCCGGCGCTTTCGCCGATGTTGGCGAATACTTCAACGGCGTGACCGTCACGGGTCAGCGCTGGTTGGTGCCGTTGCTCGGCGGCGACCTTGAGGCGCTGCTCGCGGGTGTCGCGTTCCTCTTTGGCTCGCTGCAACGTGGCGGCGTCCGGGTCGACATGCAGGCGACCGCGTTGGCCGTCCAGCAGCAATGACGTGCCCGGCGCCAACAGCAACACCGCAGCGCCTGCACCCACCAAGGCCGGAATGCCCAAGGCGCGGGCGACGATGGCACTGTGGGCGGTGGCGCCGCCGCGTGCGGTGAGAATCCCCGCCACCCGCGCCGGGTCCAGGCGGGCGACGTCGGACGGGCCGACTTCGTCCATCACCAGAATGTAGGGTTGTTCGGGTTCAGCCGGGGTTTCGATGCCGCACAACTGCGCCAGCACCCGGCGGCCGACGTCCCGCAGATCGGCGGCACGCTCGGCGAGCAAGGCATCTTGCAGGGCTTCCTGTTCTTTCGCGGCGGCCTCGATCACGCCCATCCACGCCGCTTGTGCGCTCTCGCCCAGCTTCAGGCGGGTGTCGACTTCGTCGGTCAGTTCCGGGTCGTCGAGCATTTCCTGGTGGGTGATGAAAATCTCGCGGATGGCCTTGGCCTTCGCACGTTCGATCAGGCCTTCGATGTCCCGACGCACTTGGCTCAAGGCTTTTTGCAGGCGCTCGCGCTCGATCGCCGGGGACTCGCCACGCAGTGGATACTCAATGTCTTGCAGCACTTGGATATGCGCCGGGCCGATGGCGATGCCCGGCGCGGCGGCGACGGCCTGGATCAGGCTGCCGGATTCCGGCGCGAGCAGCACGGTGGCAACTTCGGCAATGGTGGTTTCCCGTGGCGCGCTCGGTGGCGGCAGCGGTTCGACTTCTTCGCCGAGGCCTTCTTCGACAGCGGCCAGCAACGCCGGCAACGCGTCGGCGGCAATGCTAGGTTCGGCAATGAATTCCAGGACCTGACCACGACGGGCGCCCAGGCTCAGCAGCTTGCTCAGGCTCTTCACCGACACGGCGCTGTCCTGGCCATCGACGATACGCACGCGGATCTCGCCTTCGAAGCTTTTCGCCAACTGGGCGAGGATCTTCGCCGGACGGGCATGCAACCCGTGGGCATTTGCCAGGCCGATGCGCGCGCTAGGCCAATCGGCAGGCAACTCGCCCCCCAGCACTTCCAGGACCTTGCGGCTGCTGGTGGCGCGGCCCAATTCATGGCCGCGACCTTCGATCAGCAACGCGCAGAGTCTTTCCAGCAAGGCTTGGTGAGCCTCGCCGAGGCTGGCCAGGCAGAACAATCCGCTCAAGGGTTGGCCGAGGTAACGAATGGGTTTGTCCGGCGTGACGAAGGCCAGGCCCGGACGCTTGACGGTCTGCTCGCTGTGCAGCCACCAGAGCCCGTCGCCGAGGGGCAACGCGTCGACCTGCTGCAACACGCCGGCAAAGCCGTTGCTCACGCAATCGGCCTGGCGCAACAGACGGGCGCCGCGCCAGACCAACTCTTCGAAATCGTCGGCCGACACACCGAGGCCGATCATCTGCGCATCCAGCGCCAGCTCCTGCGGCGCGCCCTGCAGCAATTTCAGCAGCGCTTCGGCGGAACCGGCGCGACGCAGGGCCTGGCCCAGGTCGGTCTCGCCGAGGGCGCGGGTCAGCAGTTGCAGCAGGCGCAAGTGTTCGTCGGACTTGGCCGCGATGCCGATCGCCAGGTAAACGATCTGGCCATCGCCCCAGTCCACGCCTTCAGGAAACTGCAGCAAGCGCACGCCGGTGGAATACACCAGGTCGCGGGTCTGCGGAGTACCGTGGGGGATGGCAATACCTTGGCCAAGAAAGGTCGAGCCCTGGGCCTCGCGGGCCTGCAAGCCGGCAAGGTAGCCCTCGGCTACCAGCCCATCGGCCACCAGTTTGTCAGCGAGCAGTTGCAGCGCGGCGTCTTTATCCACAGCCACTTGGGCCATGGATATCTGCTCTAGAGTGAGCTCGAGCATGCTTTCTCCTTTTTGGCGTCCGGTTGGCGCCAGGTATTGTTTTGAATGAATCAGCTTAGCGTTGCAAAACGGCTTCCGGCGGTATCGCGGCAGCACCGACCAAAAACCTGAGAGCCTTGAAAATACGCCTGCTGAAACGTTTAATCTAGAAAGATTGGCACGTTACTCGATAATCTCTCATCCTTGAAGTGCAACTTGTCGAAAGCGTCTGGAGGGTGACCATCGATCCGAATCGGGTAGGATGAGCCTTCATTGTCGGGGCAAACTCGAAAAAACAAGGAAAACCGGGTTGAAACTCAGTGATATCGCCCAGCTCGCCGGTGTGTCCGTGACCACCGCCAGCTACGTCATCAACGGCAAGGCCGAACAGCAACGCATCAGCAACGCGACCGTCGAACGGGTGCGGGCGGTGGTCGAAGAGCATGGCTTCACGCCCAACCCCCAGGCTGCCGGATTGCGCAGCCGGCATACCCGCACTTTGGGTTTCATCTTGCCGGACCTGGAAAACCCCAGCTATGCGCGTATCGCCAAATTGCTCGAACAAGGGGCGCGCGCCCGAGGCTACCAACTGCTGATCGCCAGCTCCGACGATGCGCCCGACAGCGAGCGGCAACTGTTGCAACTGTTCCGCGCCCGGCGCTGCGATGCGCTGATCGTCGCCAGTTGCCTGCCCGCCGAGGACGACAGCTACCGTCAATTGCAGGCCAAGGGTATTCCGATCATCGCCATCGACCGGGTGATGGAGCCCACGCATTTCTGCTCGGTGATCAGCGATGACCGCCAGGCCAGCCTGCAACTGACCCGCAGCCTGCTGGAGACGAACCCACGGCAGATCGCGCTGATCAGCGCCCGCCCCGAACTGAGCATAAGCCAGGAGCGGACCGCCGGTTTCCGCGAAGCGCTGGAAGGTTTCGAAGGCCAGGTCCTGATCGAACATGGCGAGTCGTTCAGCCGTGAATGCGGTCGCCAGATGATGGACGAAATGCTCGCCCGCCTGGGCCATTTACCCGATGCGTTGATCACCACCTCCTACGTGCTGCTGCAAGGGGTGTTCGATGCCCTGCATGATTTTCCACTCAAGGCACGGCCGCTGCGCCTGGGTACATTTGGTGACACACAACTATTGGATTTCCTGCCACTGCCGGTCAATGCCATGTCCCAGCAGCATCAACTGATCGCCGAAAAAGCCTTGGAGCTGGCGCTGGCGGCCATCGAGAACGATGATTACCAACCCGGTGTCCAGGCGATTGCGCGCACGTTCAAACAGCGCATTCACCAAGGCTGAAGCGTCGGAATTCCACATGGAACTGATCGACACCCACACCCACCTGGACTTTCCCGATTTCGACGTGGACCGGCCGGCGCTGCTGGCCGAAAGCCGCGCCCTGGGCGTCCGGGAAATGGTGGTACTCGGGGTGTACCGGGACAACTGGCAACGCGTCTGGGATCTGGTGCAAAGCGACCCGCACCTGCATGCCGCGCTGGGCTTGCATCCGGTGTATCTCGATCAGCAGCACGACGATGATCTTGCGCAGTTGCGTGAATGGCTGACCCGCCTGGCGGGGCATCGGCAGCTATGCGCTGTGGGTGAAATCGGCCTGGACTATTACGTCGAGTCCCTCGATCGCGACCGCCAGCAAGCGCTGTTCGAAGCGCAGCTGGAACTGGCCGTGGAGTTCGAGTTGCCTGCGCTGATCCATGTGCGCCGCAGCCACGCCGCCGTGATCGCGACACTCAAACGCATCTGCCCGGCGCGGGCCGGCATCATCCACGCCTTTGCCGGCAGCTTCGAAGAGGCTCGCGAGTACATCAAGCTCGGCTTCAAGCTCGGCCTCGGCGGCGCGGCCACATGGCCGCAGGCCCTGCGCATGCACCGGGTGCTGCCGAAATTGCCGTTGGATGCGGTGGTGCTGGAAACCGACTCACCGGACATGGCTCCGGCGATGTTCCCTGGCCAACGTAACAGCCCGGCGCATTTGCCGGCGATTTGCGAGGCGCTGGCGGGGATCATGGCGGTGACGCCTGGGCGACTGGCCGAGGCCAGTACCGCCAACGCCCGCCAATTGTTCAACTGGTAAAAACCTGTGGGAGCGAGCTTGCTCGCGATGGCGGTGTATCAGTCAACATCGATGTCGGCTGATCTGACGCCATCGCGAGCAAGCTCGCTCCCACATTGGACCTGCAGTGAATCAGCGGAAATCACACCCGAAACGCATTGATCAGTTGCTTGAGCTGCACCACCTGGGCGGACAATTCGCGGCTGGCGTCTTCGGTCTGGTGGGCGCCTTCGGCGGTGCGTTCGCCGGCGCGGTTGATCTCGACGATGTTCTGGTCGATGTCATGGGCCACGGCAGTCTGCTGTTCCACCGCAGCGGCGATCTGCTGGTTCTGGTCGACGATCATGCCGACCGCGCCAAGAATGTTTTCCAGCGCCTGCTGGACTTTCTCCGATTGCCCCACCGTGCCGCTGGCCATTTCATGACTGGTGCCCATCGCCTTGACGGCGGCACCCACGCCGCCGTGCAGGCGGCTGATCATTGCTTCGATTTCTTCGGTCGACTGCTGCGTCCGCTTGGCCAGGGTCCGCACCTCATCGGCCACCACGGCGAACCCGCGCCCTTGCTCACCGGCCCGGGCGGCTTCGATAGCGGCGTTGAGGGCCAGCAGGTTGGTTTGCTCGGCGATGCTCTTGATCACATCCAGGACGCGGCTGATGGATTGGCTGTCAGTCGCCAATTGATTGATCACCTGCACTGACTGGTCGATTTCACTGGCCAGCCGCGCAATGCTGCCCTGCTGGGACTCCACCAAGCCCCGCCCGCTGAGGGTTTCGTCGTTCACGCTGTGGGCGCTGCTGACCGCCGCCGCGGCGCTGCGGGCGACTTCCTGGGCCGTGGCGGACATCTGATTCATCGCCGTGGCGACCAGCTCGATCTGGCTTCGCTGGCCGGCGACGGCCAGGTTGCTCTGGGCCGATACCGTTTCCACCTGCCCCGCCTGGCGCTCGACCTCGGCGACGGTGCGGCCGACTTGCTCGATCAAGTCATGGATCTTCGCCACCGTGCCGTTGAATACCTCGCCCAACTCGCCCAACTCATCCTTGCTGCGGGCGACGAAATTGACCGTCATGTCACCCGCCGCGACCTTGTCCATCATCGCGCCCAAATGTTTGAGCGTAGTGCGCGTCGAAGCGTAGAAACCGGCGTACAGGTAAAAGATCAGCAGGAACACCGCAGCCAGCGCCACGGCTTGCAGCACCATGTGGCTGCGGTTCTGCTCCAGGCGGTGCTGCAGTTGCACATCGAGAAAAGCCAGCGTTTGCTCGTTCAGCCGATAGGTCTGCTCCATCAGCCCGCTGACTTGTTCGAAGAATGCAGGCCATGGCGCGTCAAGGGTATCTGCCATGACGACCTGGTTTTCAATCAGCTCGGCGGCCTGCTTGAGGGTGCTCTTACTGCCTGCGGCCTGATCGGCAAGTACTTGCCCGGCCGCCTTGCTCGAGCCCAGGGCATCCTGCAGTTTCAGATCATATTCGCCCTGGAGCTTCTCGATCTGCACCAGCAACTCGTCGAACCGAGTACTCGACGCGGAATTGAGAAAGCCCAGCCCCAGCGACGAAGCGCCCAGCGCGCGACCGTCGCCCAGGGTCTGGGTGACGTTGGGTGTCACGGCAATGACGAGGTCGCTGAGCTGACGGATGTCGCCCTGGTTATCACGGCTCAGGCCCGCCTGGCTGGCGATGATCTGGCCGAATATCTGCGCCTTGTTGAGCAGGCTGCCAATCAAGGCGCTTTTGCTTTGCAGGGAGTTTTCGGCCTGTTGGGCCTTGAAGGCCGCGATCATCTCGTCGCGCTTGGCATCGAAGGCACTGACCTGCTCGGGCTCCATGGCCATGGCCGTCATGCCTTGCAACCGCGCGAGAACCTTTTGCTCAAGCGCCGTTATCTTCGCCTCCACGTCGCCGGCCTTGCCGGACTGGCCGAGGCTGGCATTGATCTGCACCAGATTATTCAACGTCTCCAGGTCCCGGCGCAGCGTCAGGCTACTGCCCAGCAGGTCAAGGCTTTGCAGCTCCACTTGCGTGCCCTGGAATTCCCGGTAGGCATCGCGCACCAGAAAGAAGTTGGTCACCAGCATCGGCAGCAGGAATAGGACACTGATCAGGCTGAACTTCATGCCGAAGCTCAGGCGGTTCATCAGGGCGACGGCGGGCCAGAGCAAACTCTTCACAAGGAAGCCTCCCGGTAGTTTTTTATTTTTATGGGACTGGCACGCGAAAGCAGCAGAAAGCCACTATGCGGGCGCTGCCACTGTATAGCCTAAAACGACGGGGAGATTTGTAACTTAAGGTTAACGAGGGCAGACGGTCCTGTGGCGAGGGAGCTTGCTCCCGCTGGCCTGCGAAGCAGGCCTTGGGGCTTCCTTCAGGGAGATCGCTTTTGTCCTGGTTGACGACTGCTGCGCAGCCGAGCGGGAGCAAGCTCCCTCGCCACATCAGCGCCTCGCCACCGCTTGACTGGTTTGATCAGGCCAACACCGTCCACAACGCAAACCCGGCATACCAGAGCACCGCCGCGCGCAGCAGCAATTCCCAGAGCCGATCCAGGCTGTTGATACCATCCGGCCCGGCGACGGGCGTGGGAATCTCGCCGGCCACCAGGCCAACTTTGTCGATGAGGTCGGCGGCGCTGATGTTCCAGTTCAGCAGCTCATGCAGCATGACTCGGCTGACCGCCACGAAGTTGCCCACCAAGGCAAAGCTCGCTGCCAGCAACCGCACTGGCACCCAGTCGAAGGCATGACGCAGCTGCGCTGCACGCTCCGCCACGCCAGGGTTCTGGCTGTGTTCAGCGGCCAGCGCCAGCAACCGATAACTCAGGGCAGCCACAGGGCCCAGCAGGAAGTACCAGAAGATCACCGCGAAAAAGCTCTGGTAGGCCTGCCACAGCAAGTGTCTCTGTACCCGCTCCAGCAATTGCTCGCTGCCGTCGGCGTCGATATTCAAGTCGCGCTTGGCCACGTGAGCCGCCGCTTGCAGGTCCTCACGCCGCCACGCATCGCGGAACGGCCCGAGAGCAGCCAATAGATCACCGCGGCCCAGGCTATAGATCACCACCAACAGGTGCACCGGCAGCGCCAGCAACCCATAGGCCACCGGATCCAGCACCCAAAGCAGCAACGCCAGCGCCGCCACCGGCAGCAGGACCATCGCCACCAACACCAGCCAAGGTCGATTGCCCCAGCGCGGGCTCGCCTCGAGCCTGTTCAGCTCGCCCAGCCAGCCGCCGTCACGCTGGACCCGCTGGCGCAAGGCCGAGAACTTCTCGATCCAGACCGCCAGCAGCAACACCAGAAAACTCATCGTCCTTCCCCTCCTGTCAGGGCCGCGCGGTAGCGCGCCCAGTCGAATGCCGGTCCCGGATCGGTCTTGCGCCCCGGGGCGATGTCGCTGTGCCCGCAAATACGCTGCACCGTGATCGCCGGAAACGCTGCCTGCAACTGCCGGGTCAGTTCCACGAGGGAGAAATATTGTGCATCGGTGAAAGGAATATCATCGGTACCTTCCAGCTCGATGCCCACGGAAAAGTCATTACAGGTCTCCCGCCCCTCGAAGCACGAAACGCCCGCGTGCCACGCACGATCCACACAAGAGACAAATTGGGTCACGGCGCCGTCACGTTCGATCAGGAAATGCGCAGAGACGCGCAGGTCGGCAATACCGGCAAAGTAGGGATGTTCCGTGACATCCAGGCGATTCTGGAAAAATTCCTGCACTTTGCCGGTAGCGAACTGTGCCGGCGGCAAGCTGATGTTGTGGATGACCAGCAGGGAAATTTCGCCCTCGGGGCGCGCATTGAAATTGGGCGAAGGGCAATGACGCGCGCCATCGCACCAACCGCTCGCGGAGTCCAGCTGCATACAGGTTCCTTCGATGACGACGGAGAATCCCGTCAGTATGCCGCGATCGGGCGGGGCTGCGCGATCACTTGCCGCGATTGAGTTGGCGCAGGTTACCCAGCACGGACTCGAGCGCCCGGTCGAACAGCAAGGTATCGTCCAGCAACCGCGCCGCTCCCCGGCGGAACTCCAGGGCCAGGCTGGTGCGGCTGTGCTCCAGAACCTTGAGGCCGGTGCGATTGACGAAGACGTATTTGCCGGTAGCCTGGATGATTGCCGCCAGCTTGCAGCGAAGGCTGTTGTCTTCGTCTTCCTGGAACTCCACCCAACTTCCCAGGCGCAATTGGTCGACTTGCAGCAGGCCCACGTCATCGGCTGGCAGGCGCACGGTCGGCTCTTCCGTTGGCGTCTTCGGCGCCGTACGCAGGACGATGGGCTCCGCCACTTCGACCATGACCGGCAAATCGGTGGGTTCGTCCTGCTCCGTCACCTGGCCCAACCTTTGTAGGGCCTGGACATGGAGCACTTCCAGCTCGCTGAAAAACTCGCTGGTGGCGAACGGATCGAACGCCGAACGACTCAGCCCTTCGCGCAAGGCCTTGAGCAATTCCGGCACCATCGCCAACAAGCGCAGGCCCGCATCAGGCTCTTCGTGGTGCTGGACGCTCCAGACCAGTTGTTCGAGGGTCAATACGTCGGCCTGCCATTCGGCAGACTGCTCGCCATGCTTGAACCCCGTCAGCAACAACACCTGGCTCCAGGCCTGTTGCACGAAATCCACCACGGCCTGGGGCAGGAGCTTGCCCAGCATGATCTGGTTCAGCGCCCCTTCGACCCGCTGGCGAGCCAGTTCAGCCTTGGCCCGTCCTTCTTCGGCGTCCCTGATGCGTTGTTCAAGCAACTCGCTGCGACGGCGCTCATCGCTGGTAAATGCCAGGAAATCGGCCAGCACTTCGGAAAATATTGCCGGATCGTCGACATAGTCGTTCAGCAAGCGTTGCACCACCTGCTCGATGCGCTGGTAGAGGCTGTCGCGCTGGTGATCGTCACAGTCGCCCCAGCCCATCGCCGCGGCGGCGATTTCATTGAGCAGCCGGCGGGCCGGGTGATTGCCGCGACTGAAAAAGCTTTTGTCCTGCACGGCGACCTTGAGCATGGGAATCTGCAGGCGTCCGATCAGGGCCTTGAGGACGTCCGGCAGGTTATGGTCGTCGAGAATGAATTCGAACATCATCGCGATGAGGTTGATCACATCTTCATCGGCACCATCGACGACACGGGACCTGCCGCTCTTGACGCTGACACGGGTCAACAACTGCTCGAGCTGGCTACGCAGGTCGAAATCGTCCTGGACCGCTGGCGCCGGCACGTATTGCTGCAAATGAGACAGCAAGCGAAGCAGGTCGCGTGTCGAGATCGGCTGGGCCGGCGCGCTCGGTTCCAGGGTCGGCGCGACGCTGCCTCGCACCTGGACCAACAGCTTCTGCAATGCGGCAAACACTTCGTGCACGCTGTCGTCGACGTCCTCCGCCCGTGGCCGGACGGCGCCGTCGCCCCTGGGCCGAGGGGCTTCTTCGGCGCGATCCGAAGCCCGGCGTGATGGAGCAGCCTTCAGGTCCGACAGGATACCCGTGGCGGCCAGCAACTGATTGGCTTCGGCGTAGAACTGGTCGCATTCGCTGAGTACATAACGCTCGAAGAGCTTGAGCAGGATCAGCTTGACCTTGATGCCCACGCCGAGATTGCGTCCGGCCTGGAGAAAATGCTCGCACAGCAATGCCGGGCTCAACGGGTTCTGCTGGTTCGCCAACGGCCGGTCCAGCAATACACTGAGCCGCGCCGTGAGTTGATCGAGCGACACGCCATCGCGGCTGAGCACCCGGGCCACCATGGTTTCCACCGCCAGGCGGCGCTCCAGCTCGTCATGGTTCGGCTGGGGCGCCATGGCACCCAGCACCGGCGCCAGGGTCGCCTGGGTAAGGTCATACTGGGCCAGGCTGACAAACGCCTCGAAAAACTGCTCGAGGAATTCCCGTTCGATGCTTTTGCGTTTGAGGCGCAGGTCACGCATGGCTTCGAAATAGAGGTTCTGCTCGACATCGTTGCGCGCCCGATCGGCCATTTCGAACAGCGTGTCATCGGCGTTATCGAACAGGCCTTGCAAACCAACGCGCAACTGCTGCGCCGCCTTGTCGCGAACCTGAAGGAGAATCACAGGCAGGCGGGCGAGCGGCGAACGATTCGCCTGGTCGGTAGGCACCTTGTGCAAAGGCACTACATTCCCGTCGTTGTGCATCCTGGCCTCCTGAAACGGCATTCTTCGGTTCGCGACGTCAAAGTCATGACGTCAATCGAAAGGCGGATTATCAGGTAAAAAGAGCCCGTCACACCAGAGGACTCTGTGAACCGGCTCAAAGAGATCGCAATAAATGACCGGCATTTCGGGTAAATGTTGCGAGCAGGCGACCAAATGCAAGCCAACAAGCCCCAAGCGGATATAATCCGGCCACTTTGTTTGTGGAGCCCGTTATGCCGAATCTACGTCTCGCCGACCTGACCGCCGAAATCGAAGCCAACGTGCGCCGCGCGCTGCTGGAAGACATCGGCAGCGGCGACATCACTGCGCAACTGATTCCCGCCGAGCGCCTGGCGAAAGCCACCATCATCACCCGTGAAGCCGCCGTCATCAGTGGGACGGCCTGGGTGGACGCGGTTTTCCGGCAATTGGACCCGCGTGTTGCGGTGCATTGGCAAGTACGTGACGGTGACCGGGCGGCCCCTGACCAGGCGCTGTTCCACCTCGAAGGCCCGGCCCGCTCACTGCTGACGGGTGAGCGCAGCGCGCTGAATTTCCTGCAGTTGCTTTCCGGCGTCGCCACCCGGGCTCGCTACCTGGCGGACTTCGTCGCTGACACCCAGGTCAAGCTGCTGGACACCCGCAAGACCCTTCCGGGGCTGCGCCTGGCACAAAAATACGCGGTCACCTGCGGCGGCTGTCATAACCACCGCATCGGCTTGTACGACGCGTTCCTGATCAAGGAAAACCACATTGCCGCTTGCGGTGGGATTGCCCAGGCCATCAGCGCCGCCCATCAGATCGCACCGGGCAAACCGGTGGAAGTCGAAGTGGAAAGCCTGGCGGAATTGAAAGAAGCACTGGCGGCCGGCGCCGACATCATCATGCTCGACGAACTGAGCCTGGACGACATG
>Ga0307408_100003029_pt1 | contig 11606 bp, 11 predicted proteins | sample 322Cmetagenome_FD_202116 | JGI IMG/M metagenome (GOLD analysis project Ga0307408, IMG submission 202116) | Maize rhizosphere microbial communities from greenhouse at UC Davis, California, United States - 322HYB-C-3 | ecosystem: Host-associated > Plants > Roots > Rhizosphere > Soil | place... | reverse complement strand
AGCCGACGCCCTGCAAACTGCATATTAATAGTCGAACTCAGGTCAATAGATAACAATTCCCCTGCCTAATTCAGCGAAAGGGTTGCGGGGATTGTGGTATGACGGATATTGATATCGATACAATTAATTTCATCGGTTAGTTTGGAGAGGGTGCCCCGGGAAAACCGGGGATGCCCTCTATTTTAATTAACGGGGTATGGAATATTGATTACATAGTCAGCAATAGATTGCTTGCAACCTTTTTGCCGGTCTTTTTACTTAAAAAATGTAGGATGGATAAATTTGTTGGAAGGCTACTGGTTGTAGTGCTTTTAATTTCGCCTTTTATTGTAAATGCACAGAAACACGGAGCCTATAAGGGAATCCATTCTGGTGTTTTATGGTTCGACGACAGGGGAAAACCCCTGAGTGCTCACGGTGCAAATATCGTTAAGGAAAAAGAAACCTATTACCTTTTTGGCGAGAAACACTCTGATAGCAGTAATGCATTTGTCGGGTTTACATGCTACTCGTCTAAAGATCTTTATAACTGGAAGTTCGAGAGTATAGCCCTTCCTACTCAGCAATCAGGGAAGCTGGGGCCTAACCGGGTTGGCGAGCGGCCGAAAGTGATGAAATGTTCTAAAACCGGCGAGTTTATAATGTATATGCATGCCGATACGCTTGGCTACGTGGACCAGTTTGTAGGCTATGCAACATCTAATTCTATTACCGGCCCTTATACCTTCCGCGGGCCTCTCCTTTTCGAAGGGAAGCCTATTAGGAAGTGGGATATGGGTGCTTTTCAGGATCAAGATGGAGCCGGTTATGTGCTACTCCACGGAGGAGATATTTACAGGCTTAGTGATGACTATAAGAGTATCGTTGAGCACGTTCATAAAGCCAATGTTCCGGGATTTGAATCGCCCACAATATTCAGGAAAGACAGCATTTACTATTTTCTCGGCTCGCACCTTACAAGCTGGGAACGTAATGATAATGACTATTATACAGCTACCTCACTTAAGGGCCCATGGACGAAAAGAGGGTTATTTTGCCCTCCCGGAACATTAACCTGGAATTCGCAGTGCACTTTCGTGCTCCCGGTGAGTGGTTCGAAAGATACAACCTTTATGTATATGGGCGATCGCTGGGCCTTTCCTATGCAAGAATCAGCAGCAACTTATGTGTGGCAGCCTCTAACGATATCGGGCACAAGCATGTCCATTCCAAGGTTCCTGGACGCATGGAAAATCGACATGGTTACCGGAGAATCGAAACTAGTTGGATTACCTGAAGAAGTAATTGAAAATGCTAACCAAAAGCGTATATCCTACTCAGGTAACTGGAAGCATACCAATGATAGCCTGTCACTCAGTAGCTCTGACATAAAGGGGGACAGTTTCTCTATCAAGTTCAAGGGACGCCAGATTGCGCTCTATGGTTTATCCCGGCCTGATGGTGGATACGCCCAGATTGATCTCAGAAATAAAAAGGGAAAGCTGGTTTTTTCCGGCCTTGTGGATACGTATTGCAAATATCCGATTGTCTCTCTGGAGTACATTACTCCTGTTCTAAAGAAAGACGACTATACCTTAACCCTAACTGTAAAAGGCGAGCACGGCAATTGGTCCGACAAACGAAAAAACCTGTTCGGCAGTACCGGCAATGTAGTTTCTCTTGATAAAATCTTGATAAGTCCCTGAGAAATATACTGTTCACCTCCCATCGAATTATTAAAAAAATGAATCTCAGAAAAATAGCTTCACTCCTCCCCCTCATCGTGTTTTTTGCAATGTCATACAACCTGCATGCGGCAGATTTTAAGCTTGTTACACCAGATGCAAAGGTTTCGATTGTTTACGCTAAAGATGGCCGAAAACTCGATTCGCTTGCTGCGCATCTGCTTGCAAAGGATATACAAAGAGTAAGCGGCTATCTGCCCAGGGTGCTTAGCGACCTTAATCAGGCAAGCGGAAATGTTATTATTATTGGCAGTATTCAATCAGAATTAATCAGGAAAACAAGCACATCTCTGCCAAAAGCACTTTTAAATAAGTGGGAATGTTTTGGATACGAAGTTGTAACTGGAAGAAATAATCAGAAAGTAACGAACATGCTCATTATAGCCGGAAGCGATACCCGGGGGACAGCTTATGGAGTTTTTGGGATTTCTGAAAAGATTGGTGTTTCACCCTGGTACTGGTGGGCCGATGTTAACCCTGCCAAGAAAAGCGAACTCGTTTTAACTGTCAACAACTTCATCTCTAAAGAACCAAGTGTAAAATTTCGTGGTATATTCCTTAACGATGAAGACTGGGGACTACAGCCCTGGGCAGCTAAAACTTTTGAACCCCATGGAGCGAGAGACATAGGCCCGAAAACGTATGCCCAGATATTCGAATTACTGTTGCGTCTCAAAGCCAACCTGATATGGCCGGCAATGCACGAGAGCACCAAAGCCTTTTATCATTACCCGGAAAATAAAAACGTAGCTGCTGACTATGAAATTGTGGTGAGTTCATCCCATGCGGAGCCTATGCTGCGAAATAACGTGGATGAATGGAATTCGAAAGCATGGGGGGCTTTTAATTACAAAACAAACAAGGCTAATATCTTAAACTACTGGGAAAACAGGGTAAAAGAAAGTAAAGGGAATAATGTTATTTATACGATGGGCATGCGTGGTGTTCATGATAGCGGAATGGAGGGGGTGAAAACAACCCAGGAAGCTGTGCCCCTGCTCGAAGAAATTTTTGATGGCCAACGTGCCTTGCTAACTAAATATATTAACCCGGATATTGAAAAGGTTCCTCAAACTTTGTCTATATATAAAGAAGTGCTTGACATTTATGAAGCAGGCTTAAAAGTGCCGGAGGATGTCACCCTAAACTGGCCCGACGATAACTATGGGTATATCCAGAGACTGTCAACTCCGGAGGAAAGGAATCGAAAAGGCGGTTCCGGCGTTTACTATCATGCATCCTATTGGGGACGGCCTCATGATTATCTGTGGCTTCCTAGTACCAATCCCTCTTTGATGAGGGAGGAAATGGCCAAGGCCCATGAAATGGGTGCTAAAAGAATCTGGGTGCTAAATGTTGGAGATATTAAGCCCATAGAATACAATACCCAGCTTTTTTTGGATATGGCTTACAATGTGGAGCCCTTCAAATCTCCTGAGTACACAATTAAACATATGCAAAACTGGGCCGGTGAAATTTTTGGCAAGAATAACGGACAGGAAGCTGCTCAAGTTCTGCGTACTTATTTCGACCTGGCTTTTGAACGCAGGCCGGAATTTATGGGATGGAACCAAACCGAGCCGAATACACTGGTAAAGTATACCAATTACGTGCACGACAGATACGGCGATGAAGCACAAAAGAGAATAGAGCAATACGAGCAACTGGAGAAGCGAGTGCAAGTACTTAAGGCAGCCATTAGTCCATCACTCACAGATGCATTTTATGAACTGGTAGAATATCCGGTGAAAGGAGCATCACATATTAACAAAAAGTTCTTATACCGGGACAAAGCCTATTTATACGCTCTTGAGGGGCGGGAATCAGCCAAGAATTATCTTGATCTTTCTACAAAAAGCTATTATGAAATTCTTAAAGAAACGGACTTTTATAACAACGAGCTGGCTGGTGGAAAATGGAAATGGATGATGTCTATGAGGCCAAGAGAACTCGCCGTTTATGAGAAGCCGAAGATAAGCATGACTAAAAAAGAGATGTCTGCCGTGTTCGTTGCGAAAGCAGAAGGGAACAAAAATTCCGTTCAGCAGAAGCTGCCGGTATTTAACAGGTATCTGAAGAAAAAATACTTTGTTGATCTTTACTTAACAAGCGATACTACCATTTCCTATCAGTTAAGCCCATCTGCTCCTTGGATTAAAATCAGCAAATTAAACGGAATTCTTTCGGCAAAAAACGCAACAGCAGACGAACGCCTTTGGGTAGACGTGGATTGGTTTAAAGCACCGGCTCGGTGCGCATCGGGTTTTATACTGGTGAAAGGCGGAAATGTAGAATACAGGATAGATGTCATCGCAGATAATACAGAGGTAGAGGACTTAAAAGAATTTAGAGGCTTTGTTGAATCTGATGGGCATATTGCCATGAACGCCTCAAGCTTTAACAAAGTAAACAACACTGCGGGTAAAACGTGGGCAGCTTTGGATGCAACAGCTACAGGTCGGCAATGGCTAGAGGCATTTCCTTTATCAGCGAAAGCGGAAACAGAAGAAGCGCAAATCCTAAAAAATCCCTCACTTGAGTATAACTTCTATAACTTCAGTTCTGCAGGCGCCACATTTAATGTTTATTCCATTCCTACTCATCCTTTAAGCAAGCAATATGAGATGCGTTACGCGGTGAGAGTTGATGAGGGGCCAATCAGTATCTTAAATACTAAAACAACTGGTAGAAGCGAGGAATGGAAGGAAAACGTTTTACGGAATTATGCTATAAAATCAGTTTCTGTTCCTCAGTTAAAAGCCGGGAAGCACAAGCTAACAATATATATGATAGATCCAGGGGTGATACTGGATAGAATACTTATAAGTTTAGATGGAAAGCAACTTCCTTACGGCGCAATAGAAGAAACGTTCATCGGAAAAAACAAGTAAAATACGTCCTATACATACTCGCAGCCACTCCGAAATGACGGACAATCATCAAAAAGCATTAACAAGAAAAGCCGCTTAGAATGCACCTAAGCGGCTTTCATTATTTTAACTTATGCTTGTTTGTGATGTTTTGCGGCCTTATTTCATCAAAGAAAAAACTTTCATAAACACGAAAATAGTGATTCAAGACAATTTCCATATTCTTTAATTTGTGTTATACTTACATAGCATAATCGGTAAATGCCTTTCTACTTTTCTCTAGTGAATTTTATTCGCCTTTATCGTATTCATTCCAATAAAATCCTGCCCCTTCAGAGTCAACGGTTTTGTAATAATTCAACAAGCGAATAAATAAATTATCGGCTATACCATGCATGGTTAGCGAAAGCAAGGTATCCAAACAATGTTCAATTGCATTACGGTTGGTTGTTTTGCTCGATATAAGTGTATTTACTTCGCTTTCCAACAAAGGCAAGTGCTGCTTTATACTTTCGTTGAACTGCGTTATGATTTGCTTGATGTCGTTTAATGCCTTGTCGCTCATTCGGACTAATCGTTTAATTGCTTCTCCAATTGCTCAACCGTGGGTAACTGTGTTTGAATATCTGTCGGCAAGGCTTGTGTTAAAATATATTCGCTGATACCAATCGGCTTGTTGATATCGCGAAGAGCATATTCAGCCTCAACTTTATCTTTGTGTTTGCATAAAATAAGTCCAATACTTGGATTATCATTGGGGTGTTTAAGTTGACTGTCCACTGCCGAAAGGTAAAAGTTGAGCTTGCCTGCATATTCGGGTTTAAATTTTCCTGACTTTAGTTCTACCACGACAAAACAACGTAGCTGCAAATGATAAAACAAAAGATCAATGTAGTACTCATTTTCACTTACAAGGAGCTGATATTGTCGCCCTACAAAAGCAAACCCTTTGCCCAGTTCTATCAAAAAGCGCGTAATGTGTTCCATCATTGCATTTTCAATTTCACGCTCCAGCGCATCGTTTTCTAAACCCAAAAAATCAAGGTTGTATGGATTTTTCAGAGTTTCAATGGCCAGGTCCGATTGTGGCTTGGGAAGCGTGTGTTGGAATTGCTTATCGATTTACCTTTGGCTTCAAAATACTTGTTTTTAATGGCTATTTCTAAATTATCTCTGCTCCAACTGTTTTCCAAAGTTGCACGGCAATAGAAAAGGGCTTCTTCAATATTTTTTATTTTACTTACTATTAAGCGATTATGGCCCCAGGGAATTTGTGCCACAGCTTGTGGCACAAATTGATGCAGTTAGCTGTAAAACAAATACCATTGCCTGATAGCATAAAAATTTCTGCGGGAAAAACCATTGATATTCGGAAAACTCAATTGTATATCAACCGAAAGCTGCTCTAAAACAGCATCACCCCAATTGGCTTCCTTTTGTTTACTTACAATATCTTTCCCTAAATCCCAATACAATTCAATAAGCTGAGTGTTAACACTAACGGCAGCTTTCAACTGAGCAGCTTTTATCTTTTGCTTTAAGTTTTCAAACCATTGTTTGTATTCTGTACTTATTGTATTCATTGTATCTTTTTCTTTTTCAAAATTAAACTTCTTACATCACTTGCACCATATCTTTTATCTGGGCCACGGGTAATGGTGGGCGGAGAGTGAAAACTGAAATTTTGACCATTGAACTAAATCACTGCGATGATACACCTTTCCCAGTTTCAATGCTTTTTTAAGTCGTCGTTAGACTTATTCATCGTTAACATAAGCTGTTACTTATTTCCGTTTTAACTTATACTGGGTCAATCAAAAATATAAGGAAAAACAAACATTATCCGTCCTGATTAAATCGCCCAAAGATATCCAGTCCCTAAAACTAAGCTGGTAGAAACATCAGTCCCCAGTAGCCTAACTGTACCGTTTTAGTAAACTTGACCATATCAACCACATCTTTCCATATATCGATGATAAATATCAGCTTTGGAGTTGATGTTTTACCATGGCAGCAAGAAAGCCGTTCAGATATCTTTGTGCGAATAGGCAGGATATTTCTTTACTTCTGAAGGTTTTACTATAGGAAAGATAAATACGGATAGATACATGCAAGAGAGTTTTTATATTGGGTATGACCTGGAAAAAGCAAGATTCGATTTTACACAAACTAATTCCAACACAGTACTATTAAATGAAATTGCAGACGACTTTACAAAAATTGCAGTTTCCAAAGCAGGTCTGTTGGTTAACAAAGAAGAATTAATAAATAGATTGTCGCGGGTTATGCCTTCTGTTTCAAATGAAAAGCCAATTGTGGTTTTATCAGTAACCAGGGATGGAAACCTTAAGAAGGAGTTCATAAACAGGAATAGTTCGCTGTTTAAAGAATTATTTGACGAATAAATACTAAAAGCCTTTAAGAGACTCAATTCTATCCAATATAAACCCCAAAGAGAACAATTATGGAGTCTAATGCCTATTAAAAAGTATTAGACTCCTCTCTTTAGCCATTTCGACGCTCCTATTCTTTGAGATTTGAATATTGACTTCGATAGTTTAATTGGAACTAAATTTCCAAGCTTTTTTTTGAGGCCATTATTTATAGTTAGACCGTGCCACAAGTCTTTTAATATCCTTCACCCATATTTTACGCCCTTCCGTTCCAATAAAGCCTTCGGCTTTAAATTCCTTTAATAAGCGAATTACATTTTCCTTGGCAATGCCAGCAATATTTGCCAGGTCATTTCTGGATATATCAATACAGATTTCCTGGCCGTGAGGTGTCTCTGCTTTAAATTTTTCACGAAGGACAATCAGCGCAATGGCTAAACGTTCTACAGCCGACCGTTGCGCAAACACAGAAATATTATTTGCAAGCACTGTAAATTCGTGACTTAAAGCTTTTAATAAACGATGGGCAAATAAAGGAGTTCGGTTAAGCACAGTAAGAAAATCATCTTTCGGAATAAAACTTATCACACTTGTTTCGAGTGTAGCAGCCGAATCCGGATAACGTTCTTCGGATAAAACTGCATGATATCCGATTAATTCGCCTTTATTTGCCACATATATAATTTGTTCCCGACCGGTTTGATCGGCCTTATATTTTTTCACTTTCCCGCTATGAATAAAAAAAATACCAGAGGGAATAACCCCTTCCCTAAAGACAATTTCTCCCTTTTTATATTTCTGTTGGCCTTGTTGTGAAATGAGAAAATTATAGTCCTCTTCAGAAAGCGTATTCAGAATGGACTGTGTTGTGAAGTTCCATTTATCAATAGGAAAAATGCCTGATAAGCTCATACAGCAAAGATACATTTATTAAAAACTGATATATATCATTTATTATCGTGATATCATTCCAATTATAAGCATCACTTTCCTCTATAGCTTTGTTAGATGGATAATTCCGTTGCTATAGTTTTATTTTATCACCACCAATTGCTTATAAATGTATATTGAATTAAGCGATACCTGCCCATACTCAAGTGACGATTCGTTTGATTCCTTCTTTCCCAAACATATTCGTGAGATATCAAAAAAACATTGGACGCCAATTAATGTTGCGCAGACAGCCGCTCAGTTTTTAGCTGAAGGGCCTGGAAAAATACTGGATATCGGAAGTGGAATTGGTAAGTTTTGTTTAACTGCAGCATACCATCATCCCCATACTCAATTTTATGGAGTAGAACAACGAATAGAGTTAATCTCTTATGCCACATTAGCAAAAGGTTGTCACAATTTATCAAATGTGCATTTTTTACATAGTAATATCACACAAATTGACTTTAATGAATTTAACCACTTCTATTTTTTTAATTCCTTCTATGAAAATATAGATACGCAAAACAGAATCGATCAAAAAATACAGGCATATTATAGTTTATATAACTACTACAGTCAATATCTGTACAATATTTTAGAGGAAAAACCTATTGGAACACGTATTGCCACATATCACAGTTCAGAACATGAAATTCCTCTTGGTTTTGAAGTGGTTGACTCCTATTATGATGGCAAACTTAAAATGTGGTTAAAAATCAACTGATTATATAGCATGATTAAAGAAAGAGCTGAAATTCCATCATTTATAATCCGCTCCCGTCGCGCGGCTCATTCAGCTGAAGCTTTTAACCGCATATCCAAACAATAACAAACCACGAATTGAATAAAGAGGCACAACATATGAAGATCGGACTGGACGTAACCGATGAGAGAAATTTACTTCAGAGTACTATTTTAGGTGCTATTGAGGCTTATAAAGCCCTTCCCGAAAGCACGAGGATTGTTTTAATCGGAGATAAAGATATCATTCTTCCTTATTTATTTGACCTGCAGGTTAGCCCTGAACATTTTGAATTTCTACCAATTCGGAAGGCCCAGCATATTGCCATGAAAGACAATGGCATTACTTCAATCGAATTAGGGCAGAACCTGTTTAAAAATGGCATTATCGACGCCTTCGCTTCGGCAAATATTGATCTGGAGGAACTAAAAAACACAAAAGAGTTTGTTGCTGATGCCTATGGTACACCTGCACTTTCTATTCTTATTCCACAAATACAAGGTGGACATGCTTTATTAGTTGATATAGGTTTGAATCCCAATTGCACTGCAGGAGAACTGTTGAGGTTTGCGCAATTGGGGACTGCTTTTGCTAAAGAAATACTTGATATCTCTGATCCAAAAGTGGGATTAATGAACATTGGAGAGGAAGAAGAGAAAGGAAATATGCTTACTCAAAACGCACATATGCTGATCAGGCAAAACGGTTCGCTTAATTTTATCGGTAATATAGAGGGACGTGATCTTTTTAATAATAGAGCTGATGTAATTGTTTGCGACGGATTTACAGGTAATATCCTCTTAAAACTTACAGAAAGTTTTTATAACCTCACTACTAAAAAAGGTTTTATCGATGATTTTTTCGAGTGTTTGAACTTTGAAGCACAAGCATTCATGACGGTTCTTGGATCAACATTTCCCATTATCATTTCTGATAGAATAGCAAACCCTGCCAGCATTAAAAATATGCTAATGAACTGCCAAAAAGTATTGGAACGAAAACTGGATTGTTAGCAACAGTACACAGCTTTATATCTCTGGCCGAAGAAATCTTGATAAGTAATGGAACGGACAATTAAATACTACCGATTAATTTGGATCAAACATGATTTACCCGCAGGACTTTCTGTTTTCCTTGTTGCACTTCCGCTTTGTTTAGGTATCGCCTTAGCTTCGGGAGCGCCTCTGTACGCGGGCCTTTTATCGGGCATCATTGGCGGGCTTGTGGTTGCCGCAGTTAGTGGCTCTCAGCTTGCTGTCTCTGGGCCAGCCGCGGGGCTCACAACTTTGGTTGCAGGTTCTATTATTTCGCTTGGCGACTACCGGGTTTTTCTGCTTGCTGTTATGGTTGCCGGTTTGTTTCAACTCCTGCTCGGGCTGTTGAAACTCGGAGCAATTGCCAATTATTTTCCATCATCGGTTATCAAAGGAATGTTGGCAGCAATTGGCATCATTCTCATCTCAAAACAAATTCCCTTAGCTCTCGGTTACGATCATCCCGACTTCTGGACAAGTGGCTTTCTTCAATTATTTTCTTCACAACATTTTCTTGGCAGTTTTGAAAACTTCAATCAGCATATTACCAGAGGTGCAATTCTGATAACAGTTATTTCACTAACCGTCTTTGCATTGCTTCAATCCAGATACATCAATACACTGAAAATAAAAGTAATTCCAGTACCTCTGTTAGTGGTGGTTATCGGCATTATTGCCAATATTATTTTTACCAATGCAGCTTCCAACTATTCACTCAAGGAAACACAATTGGTAAATATTCCTTCCAACATTTTCGCAGGTATTTCCTTCCCTTACTTTTCCAAACTTTTTACTACTATCGAAATTTGGAAAGCGGGTGTTTCCATCGGACTACTTGCAACTTTAGAAACGTTACTATGTATTGAAGCCATCGACAAATTGGACAAACACAACCGTATTACCCCTGTTAACCGCGAACTGATTGCCCAAGGAATAGGCAATATAACTTGTGGACTTTTAGGTGCAATACCAATTACAGCAGTGGTTGTAAGAGGTGCTGCCAATGTGGATGCTGGTGGCCGAACAAAACTTTCAGCTTTTACACACGGATTATTTCTTTTGCTTGCAGTATTGCTTGTCCCTTTTTTATTAAACAAAATCCCTTATGCTTCTCTTGCTGCTATATTGCTTGTTACGGGTTACAACCTCACAAAACCAAAACTTTTTCGCGACATGTGGAGTTTAGGATGGAAACAATTTATTCCTTTTTTAATTACAATCATTGTTATTCTGGCAACTGACTTACTTATCGGTGTAAGCATCGGACTTTTGATTTCCATTTATTTTATTGTGCAAAATAATTTCAGGGCAGAGTATAAAATCACCAGGTCAAAGCAGTATGACATTGAGACATTTTACATTAAACTCAATACTAATGTTACCTTCCTTAACAAAGTGAAACTGCGAAAGGCATTAGATGAGGTCCCTAAATACAGTGTGCTGATTATTGATGGTAGTGAATCAAATTTTATTGATTACGACATTTTAGAAATCATAAGTGAATATCACAATAAAGCTCATGACAGACATATCGAATTGCATCTTAAAGGAATAGAGAAAGTAAATGTATCGGCCGTTCATTAGCCAAGCAAACTTCTTTTTCCAATATCTGTGTAATAGACATTTACGACATACAATACCATATCAGGCCGAAGCGCTCCAAGATTCATTCACAGGTGCGGTCCATGTCCTTCCATCTATTGTACCATCATCTACCAGGATGTCTCCGGTCTTTTTACGTTCAGTATTTTTAAAAGGTTTTTTTACCGACATTATACATCATCAAACGTGGTTACACTTTTGTTTCCCCCCTCAATAGCGCTTTGGATTTTCCAAAAGAAAACATAGATGAATCTGCACCTTCTGCACCCCATGAACGCCTCAATAAATACTGCCAGAAGAAGAATATA
>Ga0307408_100003028_pt1 | contig 11606 bp, 10 predicted proteins | sample 322Cmetagenome_FD_202116 | JGI IMG/M metagenome (GOLD analysis project Ga0307408, IMG submission 202116) | Maize rhizosphere microbial communities from greenhouse at UC Davis, California, United States - 322HYB-C-3 | ecosystem: Host-associated > Plants > Roots > Rhizosphere > Soil | place... | reverse complement strand
CGCAGGGTGGTTTGAAGGCTGCTCCTGTAAGCCGCCTCCGGAGGGCCAACCTCCATCTTTTGTATAGCATTGAAAAGCATTATTTTTTTTATGTGCGGCCTTTCATTCTCGGCACACCTACGGACAGTAAAGGCGATAGTGATCTCCTTCCGAACTATTTACAATATTTTTTCAGGTAGTCAAAGCACGAATCCGAGCCAAGATCATTTCCTCTGCTCCAATCAATACAGGCCCGTTCTTTTAGTCCATTTCTATAGTTTAGATAACCACGATCACTATATGCATCACCTAATAAAGATTGTTCTAAATCATTATTACTCTTTTGAGAAATAATGAACGAAAAGTATTTCTCAGATTCCTTAAGTTTATTTGTTCTAATTAATGCCTTACCTAAGTAAAGGCAAGAAACATATGAACTATCTCCAGATGATTTGTGAAGTTTTTTAAAGTCGTCAACGCATCCGTAAAAATCTTCTAAATAATACTTACTAAGCGCTCTAAAATAGTAAGCTTTGAAATATTGATATTGGAGTGAAACACTATTCAATGTTGACCAATAAACCCCATTGCCGCCTTTAACAAATGAATGACCAGGCGTAGTAAATCCTTCCTTCATTTTAAGGAAAGGGATTTTTATTACAGATGCAGTTAAATCACGAATTGCTTCATTGTATTGTCCACTATTAAACTCACAATATCCTTTTTTAAAAAACAAAAAATCTAATCGAAGCCCATTATTTACCGCTTGATTATAACAGACAAGTGCACTATCGTATTTTTCGCGCTGGAAATAGTAATCCCCGTCTGCATAAATCTTTAAAGTTGAATCAACCTTACTAATTTGCGCCAGCAAACTTGTAGAAATAAGTAAATAAAAAGTAACTAGACTTAATGTTTTTTTCATATTCAGAAACTGTTTAAACCTTTTGCTCAATAAATCCTAACTCCATAGTTCTATCGGTTTATTATGATGCTGCCAAACTGGGATGTATTGGTAAAATAAAGATCTTCCTTATTTACCTTATTTAGAAATTTATATTTACGACTCAATAGCTTAGGATTTAGTTGGATAAAGATAATGATATCTAGGAGACAAGTAGGGGTGCAAATGCACACGCGACACGCGTTTGCCAGCAAGGCGTCAGTAGTTTCTAAGTTCTTCCCTCAAACTTTAAATAAAGTGAATTAAGGCTGTACCTGTAACTCGATAACTGATTTAACACTTGCTCTTTGGAATATCCCCAAGAGCTGGAAACGTAATGATAATGAGGTTCTCCTATATGGGGAGATTCATTTCCACCAATAGCTTTATAGGTTGAGAATAAACAGTGCCATTTATCTTCTTTTTCGAAAAAATTTGCAATTACTACATGTCGTTCGCTTATTGCTAATTTTAATTGCCCCTCTGTTAATGTAGTTCTTCCTCTTGTATGTATTTTATCCTGTTCATCCTTATATATGAAATGAGGATAAATAGAATTTTCTAAATCTTTCGGCCTATGTTCGAAAACACACCTACTAAATGAAAATTTATGAATTTCCCAACTTTGTAAGATAAACGCGAAAAAGTCGTCTTTTGTTAAAATAAGGTCGGAAAGCAACCTTATTTGCTTCTTTTTTTTATCAGTTATTAACAGCTGATTTAATGCCTCTGGTAGCTGTCTTGTTATTGCCGACCTGTAATACGATTGCCATTCAAACAAAAATTGTCTCTTATAAGTCGCAGTTAGTCTCTGAGTTAGCCTCAAATTCTTTAAACTTAAAACATTTTTTATCATCTCAAGTTTAGCTCGCTGCTGATGCACACCAAAATAATAAACAGGGTTGCATGCAGTGACATTTTGCATGTCAAAAAAAGTATAAAAGCCATTCCCATCCTCAGAGGCGATTTTTTTGATATCCATACCTGTAGTATTCGAAAATGCCAGTTTTATGGCTTCAACCACGGAATCCATCCACTTAACCAAGAAACGATAAAGAATAAAATTAATCCACTTACCACTGAAATTATGATTTGCCTAACCATGCTATCAGATTTATTAACTGTGTCTTTCTTATTCGCATTGATGCAATTTGAAAGCCGTAGATTATGATCAGAGCCACCAATTATTACCCCTTGCGATCCATTAATATTAATACTTGGTTGTTTGTCAGTTATCTTACGTTCTCCATTATCCGTGATCCGGCACATCACCCTAAAATCAGATAGTGGTGTTAACTCGCCCCTTAATTGGGATGCTAGCCTTCTGTAATCGGAAGAGCCTATGTGGATCAATGCATCTTTCTCTAATGCAGACAGGGCACTCCTAAAGTCGCCTCTCTCCTTCATCGTTGAAAGAAGATGCGAAAAGGGAACTAGTACGTCAATGTGATTCGAATGAGCATGGTTCGTATTCATGTATTCCAGGATAAGCAGTCGTAGGGGTTTTGGCATCGCTTTATTTAAGTGAGGGAACGATCCATTTAATAAACACAAGTATTAGGGCTACCGTTACCCCAACAATAATTCCAATTATGATTTTTTTAACCGAACTCTCCTTTGATTGTGACCCGGTAGTTGTGCTATTATTGAACGATGTGATATCATTAGCGAATGTATTATTGCTGCTCGAAATAGATAGACTATTGCCTTCTCCTCCAAAGATCACGCCTTGTGAGCCGCTTATGTTAACCGAAGGCTTATCTGATTTTAGATATGCTTCCCCCATAGGTGTTATCCTTAATAAAATTTGGATTTCCTCAAGTGGCATAGGCCTTCCTGCCGCAACCGTGCTTAAGCCAAGGTATGTCCCATTGGTAATGATAAACTTATGCGAATCAAGGAATTCCAAAACCCTACACATCTTGTCACGGCCGAGTTCAGATTGTAATGTATCTCGAAATACCGGAATGATATCGACAGAATCTACGTGCGCATCTTGCTCAATGAGCCATTTTAGTATTTGTAATCTTAATGGGTCTTCTGACATGCCGAGTGAATTTATCTAGTATGCTATTGTCAATTGTGACACTAACGGAATTCGTAGGTCATTTCTACTGAAATTGCTTTTAACTCCCTTACACCTTTGCTTAAGCCAAATATAGTAAATACTAAAATATTTGGCATGATAAGTTCTAAACATTTGCAATTCTGAGTTCACTAATGCTTGTTGACGATGTAGGCGTTATGCCGGGGAATCGGAATATATTTTATATATGTGAGTAAATTGCACTTAGAAATCACCTATCCCTCAATTCTCTTCCTGCAAACCTCATCTACTAAATCCCGCCTTGCTGGCGCGAGGTGTGCCAGGAGAAAAGCATCGGATTACAGAGTTGCTTTTTGTAACTATATAAAAGATGGAGGCAGTCCCTCCGGTAGTGGACTTGCAGGAGTAGCTACCAAACTTTATTGAGCAAAAGGCTGAATACACACATAATAATCCTGTAGAAGCAGGCTTTGTAATCCGGACTCCAGAGTTCTATCGGTTTATTATGATGAACGAGGATGTACGAGAAGCGCATTTGAAATTCGCGATACAATCGCTTGTCTCAAGCATCCGCATTGCAAAACGCGGACGATAAGGGGAAATCCCGGCTCTCCCTCCGAAAGGAGGTCCTTAGGACAACACCTCAGCAATCCCTTCATTCCCTTCTAAAACCTTACTTTCCTTTCTCATTATAGCCTTTTTCGATTGTACAAACAGAATAAAGACAACTCCGACCAGTACCGCCAGAACGAAGTAGCCGAAGCCCAGCATCTGCTGACTTTTTATAGGAATAACCTTGATGATTCCAGAACTAAAAAACGAAGTAATAATATACATGGAGCCTCCGGTTACACCACTTGCTATTCCGGCATTTTTAGAGAATCGACCAAGACAATAAGAGAAGATATTGTTAAATACAAACCCCGACAATAAATGGATGACGATCACAAAAGGCATCATGCCGTAAATACTGTTTACATAAGGTGATAGCGCAATCATTAACACACTTAAAAATACTTGCAAAACAATTGCCACGGTAACCTTCGGGATGAGCGGTTTACTTATTAGACTCTTCGATATCATGCCACCTATCATTAACGCAACCCCGGAGGCCAGCGCCATATTTCCGGTGACGATAGCGGAATAATGATACACGTGTTCGATAATAAACGGACTCGTCATTCCGTAAACCATCAGCATTGAATAAGATAATCCCAGTATAAACAAGCCCGAGGTGTAGTCGATGCTCCGTATCATAGACACATATACCTTTGCTATAGAACGAAATTCAAATTTCTGGAAGTTCTTTAACGATTCTCCACCAAATATGAGGTCGAAAACCAAGATAACCAAGGTGAATATCCCCAGGAAATAGAAGTTAGACTCCCAGCCGAAGGCAGCTTGAAGGAAACCACCAATAAAGGGAGCAACAATGGGTGCGCTTGCCCATATAATTGAAAACAAGCTTACGTAGTGCTTCAATTTTTCACCGCTGTAGATGTCAATAAAATAGGCTCGTTTACTTACCACGATAGTTGCCACTGCAATACCATGAATGGCACGCATCAGATAAATCACATAGATATTTCCAGAGCTGGCAATTACAAAACTCGCTGCCGCAAAGACTATAAGAGCGCCTATATTAAGCCAGAAACGCCCAAAGCTATCCAGCAAGCTCCCAACAAACAATTGGCTCAGTCCCGAGCTGATCATAAAGATCACGAGGGTGAGCTGAACCGCTGTACCTGGCACATTTAAATGACTAGCCATTGCCGGCAGAGAGGGAATGTATACGTCTGTTGCAAATCCGGACAAGGGTATCAGCGCAAAGGCGAGGAGCGTGCTGATACCGTTATGGTTTTCTTTAATAATTCTCATAGTGTTATGCAAGTGTAGGTTGATTCATTAAAGCGAGGGCCTCGTCCGGCGATTTAAGGTAGAGGTCGTAGATATATTGCGTGTTACCCACCAGGATCTCGTAATTATCAGCGGCAATGCTGTCAAACAGATCCTTGGCAACCACTGAAGGTGCAATTCCATTTGCGCCACCTATTTCTTGGGATAGTTCTGTATTAACCAATGGAGGCATCAGCTCAAACACTTTTACATTGCTGCTGCGTTCGAGGCTTATTCTGAGCGCCTGAGTGTACGTGTGAAGTGCCGCCTTGCTTGCCGAATAGGTGGGTAGCTTGCCTGGTACGATCGCAACAATTGAAGATACGTTCACAATTGCTGCTTCCGGCTGCACTTTAAGTAGCGGTAAAAGTGCTTCATTTAAGCGGATGATTGAAAAATAGTTGGTAAGCATTTCATCATGAGCCATATCAAAAGCGTTTTCGCTGTCTGCCAGATTGTATAAATGCGCTTTACCTGCGTTGTTGACTACGATATTGAGATCAGGGAAATCACTGTTTATCGATTGAACCAAAGCTTCGGTATCTTCCTTGCTGCTAATGTCACCCAGGATGCCGGTAGCACCTGGAAGTTGCTTTAATGCATTGTCTAGCCTTGTTTTATCTCTGCCAGTAATAATGACTTTGTTTCCGGCTGCAAGAAATATCTTCGCGATTTCCAGGCCGATTCCTGCACTTCCGCCGGTTATTAAAATGGTGTTGTTTGTAGTTTTCATATTATTGATTCTCTATTAGACCGTTCGGTCTTTTTTTAGGTAAAAAAAATTATTTCTTTAAAGCTTCAATTTCTGAATACAGAATATTCCGCACTGCCATCATTTGATGGTCTGTTTCAAGGATACGACTAACAAGTATAGCTCCTTCCATCAGGCTAAACATTTTGATAGCAAATTCTTCCGGATTAACAGATTCACGAAATTGTCCTGTTTCAATACCTTCCTTAATCAGATTGGATATTCTGGATTGTGAGATTTTGATAGCCTCTGCTACCCGGTGATTGATAGTTGGATTCGTGTCATCAGCTTCGGTTCCAAAGTTTAGAATCGGACATCCACCGTTATCGTCCAGCCGAGCCTTAGTAGTATAAAAATCAGCAATAGCCCGCAACTTATCAGCAGGTGTTTCCACAGCAAGTATCGCCCTGTTTAAGTTATTACGCTGCTTTTCTGTCAGAAAGTTAAAAGCTTCAAGGCAGATTTCATCTTTATTCTCAAAGTTACCATAGATTCCGCCTTTAGCGAGCTTTGTTGCCTCCATGATATCACTTATCGAAGTACCAGCCATACCTTTCCTGTTTAAAACCTGAGAGGCTTTCTCAATAATAAATTGTCGTGTAGCTGCTGATTTGGACATGAAACAAATATAAGACCGATCGGTCTTATATTTGTCACGGGCTTGTGAAATTGGTAGTGTTGATGGTGAATAGCATACCATCAACACTACCCGCATATTTCTGTAGACTTATATTTTTCATAAATTGCTTTGATGAAAAAGGCAAAACTTTCGGAGTCTGAGCTACCTGCTCTTACCAAAGCTACACTTGAACAAGAAAGAAAGGTGTTATTGGAACTGGGGAATGATATTACCAGGGTCCGGGAGAAAAATGACCTGCTCATCCTTTTTTCAAAACGAATCAAAGGACTATTTTACTTTACACATACCATTGTTACCCTGATCGATCATAAAGACGAAACCTATACACCCTTCCTGTTAGACCATCAATTTTCTCCCATCAGATCGCACGAAAGGTATCAGGAAATGGTACATGCGCATTTTTCGCTGAACGAACCTTTTATTCAGGCAGTACTGCAGTCAGAAGAACCTATATCTTTTGTATTGGAAGATGTGATGGATAAGCCACAGAGTCCGGCTTTTCTTCGCGTGAATTATGAAAAAGGCGTTCAGGAAATTTTGATGGCCAAGCTGATGAAGGAGGAGAAGCCAATGGGCTTTATCCACATCTATACCGATAAATTGGGTGGTTTTAGCAACGAATTTCGAAATGTTATTAAAGGCATTGTGCCTCAGTTATCAAGCGCAGTATCTAATATTATCAAAAATGAAGAGCTGCTTAATAAGGAAAAAGAAAAATCATTTCTTCTTGAATTTAGCAGCGCCATCGCGGCAGTAAGAACGAAAGAAGAGCTTGCAAATGCCGTCTGCGAGGCCTTAAACAGGTTAAATCCAGCCGGTGGCTTTGTTATTCGCAGGATCAATGAAGACAAAACCACAATGAGTCCCTATGTGTACGATCTACGTAAAACACATGACCCAACGATATTGACAGCACTCGAGCAAGCCAGATATGACATCAACGACGGCCTTCAGAACCGCGTATTGGATAGTTCCATCCCCTTATTGTTTAATATTGACCGGGAAATACAGCGCGGCATCAGATCAGCATATTTACAGTCCTGGAAGGCTATGGGATTCAAAGACATAGCAGGTATCCGGTTGCGTAACGGGGAAACGAACCACGGAATTTTGTTCCTGGATATTGAGGAGATAAATGTTCAGTTATTGCAGGGTATTTGTGCGCAAATATCCATCGCACTTGCCAATATTATGGCCAACGAGCAAATCAGTAAAAAGCAGAACGAGCAAGCCTTTTTGCTGGATTTTAGCAATGACGTTGCGCAAGTAAGAACGAAGACTGATCTACAGACTGCTATCTTCAGGGTGTTGGACAAAACACTGAATACAAAACTTGCCATGATTAGGGTGATTGATGAGGATGGTTTTCACATGTCCCCGTTTATGTTCGATAGAACATTGTTTGAAAATGCAAAAGTGAATTTTGATGAAATGGCATCCCATCGCATTACCATCGAGGAACCCTATACAGTAAAGGTGCTGGCCAGTAAAGACGGATTGCTATTTAATATAGAGGAGGAACTTAAGAGCGGCAACGCCTATGCAAAACTGTGGAAAACAACCGGGTTAGAGAATACTTACGGTTTACCGCTGCGTGTTGGCAATAAAAACATTGGCACTATCTGGTTGCTGGCAAACAGCTTAAGTAATTTGTTATTGAAAGGTATATGTGCACAGATATCAATTGCAATAGACAACATACAAGCCAATGAAAAATTGCTCGCCTATAAAAAGCAATTGGAAGTAGAAAATGATTACCTGAAGGAGCAGATTAAAACGATTAATAACTTTTCTGAAATCATTGGAAACGGCCAGCAGATGCAAGAGGTCTATCGCCTGATAGGCTTGGTAGCAGATTCTAATACCACAGTTTTGGTATTGGGCGAAACGGGTACCGGTAAGGAACTTATCGCCAGGGCTATTCATAATGCATCGGCACGGAAAGACAAGCTGATGGTGAAAGTCAATTGCGCAGCCCTGCCGGCAAATCTTATAGAAAGCGAATTATTTGGTCATGAGAGGGGGGCATTTACCGGAGCCATTGACCGGCGCATAGGCAAGTTTGAGCTGGCCAATAATAGTACCTTGTTCCTTGACGAAATAGGTGAACTGCCACTTGAAGCCCAGGCAAAGTTGTTGCGGGTAATACAAGAACGTGAGTTGGAGCGATTGGGAGGTAAGCAGGTAATAAAGATTAATGTACGCTTAGTTATCGCTACCAATCGTAACCTGGAAGAGGAAGTAAAAGCCGGCCGGTTTCGGGCAGATCTGTATTTCCGTTTAAATGTGTTTCCTATTGATCTGCCTCCATTACGTGACCGGCCAGAAGATATCGAACCGCTGGCCCATTTTTTTGTGCAGAAGTACAGCCGAAATACTGGCCGGAATATTAGGAAAGTTGCACCCACGGTGATACAGCAACTGCGCAGCTATACCTGGCCAGGGAATGTAAGAGAGTTGGAACATTTAATTGAACGCAGCATACTACTTGCAACCGATCATACATTGGATAATGTATATATACCCCATAATTCTAATGCAGAAAAGCCGGAACAAGCGCATCTTTTAAACCGGTCGCTGGACGAAGTTGAAAGAGGTTATATTATAGACACGCTGAAACGTTGTGGTGGTAAAATCTCGGGTGCTGGCAGCGCTGCTGAAATATTGAAGGTCCCTGGAAATACCTTGCACTCCAAAATGAAAAAGTTAGGCATCACCAAGCGTGATTATTTTGCCTGATAACCAGAGATTGATTATTGTTTTTATTAAACAAACAAAACACGTATGAACAAATGTTTCCTAAACGGCCGTGAACGGGTTCTTTGTGGCCTTTAAAATCAAATTAACTTTTACAAAAAATAAGCGATTTGCATTCTTCCTCCTCATCCAAGGGATCCCTTGCGAGACGAGAGCAATGCTATTAAGTTAAGCGATTTGTCCGGCGTGGGTTGACCTTTCTCTCCCTCTGGGAGAGATGCCGAAGGCAGAGAGGGTAACACGCTTTACAGGATTTTTCGCTTGCTATTTCCTTAACTTAATAGCATTGGGAGACGAGAGGGATTGGGGTGCGGGGATAATTAGCACTGTTTTCTTGTATCATCTTAAACCCTCTGTCTTCGGCATCTCATCCAAACTCAGTTTATAATTCTTTCTGTAAACTAGGATTTCCCTTTATAAAGTGAAACTAATCGTGTGTTCACGAAATATAGTGAAAAAAATACTAGGTGTTGTTTGTTAATTAGCTGTGTTTCAATTATTTAAATAATTGGCACTGTATTAGACTATAGGACAAGTATAATCACATTTAAAAAATCAAATTATGAAGATTGTAGTCATTGGAGGCTCAGGCCTCATCGGAACTAAAGTAGTTAGCAACCTTCGTCAAAAGGGGCACCAGGTTATTGCAGCCTCTCCGGCTACTGGTATCAATACCATTACCGGTGAAGGACTAGCCGAAGCCATGAAGGACACGGATACCGTTATAGACCTCGCTAATTCACCTTCATTTGAGGACAAGGCGGTCTTGGAATTTTTCCAGACAGCGGGTAGGAATCTATTAGCAGCTGAGATTAATGCTGGTGTAAAGCATCATATTGCGCTTTCCATTGTAGGCGTTGACATCATGCAAAACGTCGGATATATGCGTGCCAAGAAAGTTCAGGAAGATTTGATCAAGCAATCAGGTGTGCCTTATACCATTATCCGAAGCACCCAGTTTCTTGAATTTCTTGCAGGGATTGCCAACCAGGCTACAGATGGAAATGAAGTACATCTTTCAGATGTAAAATTCCAACCCATTGCCGCAGATGATGTAGCCTCCTTTGTAGCGAAGTATGCACTGGCAGCCCCTGTAAATGGCAAAATAGAAATAGCCGGACCGGAGCGTTTTGAGATGTATAAAATCATTGAACTCTATCTGCAACACGCGAATGATCCCCGCAAAGTTGTGCCTAACGGTAAACCGCAGTACTTCGGCGGAGAAATTACACATACCGCACTGGTACCGGCGGGAGAGGCTGAGTTGGGAACCATCAACTTTGAACAATGGTGGAGCGCCCAGGCAGTGAGCCAACCAGCCAATTAATCTAAACGATCTGCTACTGTTGAAAACGAACATGAAACGGCGCAGCCTGGAAATGAGAATACGTTACAGTCCAACAGTAGCAGATCAATCAATCAACCGATTTTTATTCATTTATCAATGCCACCATCATGAATTTGTTTTTACATCTCCTTGCAAAGAACCGAAAAAGTGAACCAGAGAGCCATGCTTTGGCTACGGATCATCTACCGCCACATAGTACTAATGAAGGCAGCGAGTTTGTTGACGATGTCATCCGTATCGAGGAAGAACCATTTGGTTATAACAATATAAAAGAACGTAGCAGCCGGACTCCGCTTAGGTTTATAGGAGCGCTCCGCAAAATATTTAATAACGTTTAATAACCCGAGTTTGGCCGACGACTTCCACAAAGGACAATAGCCATTAACCGAAGACATATTTGCTGGAAAACTTTATCATCACGAGTATGGAGCGTTTGCAAAATATGTGATGACATTTAGCGATATGCCGGCTAAATCTTAAAGCGTTTACATGCGTATTGCCCTCAGATTTATTAAGAAAATTGATTTGTTCTTTAATTGCCTTAATGCTACTTCGTGGTCTCCTTCGTCGAGATGACAAAAAGCCTTATTCTAACAATTCGTAAGTATTTGATAATAGACCAATTATAACAATTATAAAAGATGTCATCATTATGATGATAGGAGGGCCTCGAAGAAGCATTTGGACCTTAAAAAAATAAATTACATCCAAGTAATCTTAAAGCACTTTATATGCAAATCGCTTAGGATTTATTAAGGAATTAATTTGCTCTTAATGAGCTCCCTCCAGCCGATTATTGAGATTCCTTCATTGGGAAGACAATGAGAGATAGCCTGCATATCGTCTAATTACACATCTATATTTCTATTTAAAAAACTTGTCAAAATAACGAACCTAATTAGCCCTGAAATGCTTTAACTATTGCTTAAGCTAATGATTAAAGAACCAAAAATGTAAATCATAGAAAATGCATACCGGAAAATCTTATAAAATTACTGAGTTCCTTTTTTGGACACGAAGAAGCATCTTTTGGCTCGTGTTATTAGGTACAGTTCCTACCGTACTTTATCAAGTTTTTGATGTTAAATGGCTAGCCATTCCCTGGGCTGTTGTTGCATTACTCGGTACAGCTACAGCATTTATTGTGGGGTTCAAAAATCTACAAACATATAACCGTACCTGGGAAGCCAGGCAGATATGGGGATCAACAATGGGTGCAAGCCGCTCATGGGCAATGATGTGCAG
>Ga0307408_100003026_pt1 | contig 11610 bp, 11 predicted proteins | sample 322Cmetagenome_FD_202116 | JGI IMG/M metagenome (GOLD analysis project Ga0307408, IMG submission 202116) | Maize rhizosphere microbial communities from greenhouse at UC Davis, California, United States - 322HYB-C-3 | ecosystem: Host-associated > Plants > Roots > Rhizosphere > Soil | place... | reverse complement strand
AAACTCATTATTCCCATATAGTATAAACTTTATTCGTTTCTTAAAAAGAGGGCGCAAGATACAATTTTTACAAAAAAATCCTAATAGAAAATATTTAGGTGAGGCATAAGGCATGGAAGGCCTAATTTGCTTATTGTTAAATTGTTGAAATGCGGTTGTTATAGCTCAAGCTAATCCAGGTCCTCTAAAATTGATTAGTACGAAAAACGATTGCCGGTGGCAAAATCTCCATAGGCCCTATCGATTTCCGGATTGTTAAAATTTTGGTCGCTACGAAACCCTGAACCAAATATGTTGGTACCATCAGGCTTCACAATATTAACTAGTTGATTGGAATAGAAACGCTGTTTCGCTTCGTCCCAGATCAGCTCTTCAGATTTAAAAACATCGCCTTTTACGTTAGTAACCACGACGTTTTTACGCAGTTCAACCTGTTTTTCATTTTCTCGCCTTACAGCATAATCGGAAACAACCCGGCTACTTTCCTGTTGATTTTCGTCATAGAAAATGATGGTTACGCCCTTTGGCATTTCATAGTAAGGATTGGTTATGGCCTTGTAATGGTGCAACTCTTTGGTAGTCATACGGGCTTTTACCTTGGCAGAATCACTATAAATTACAGTTACCCCATATGAAACATCTACCGGTACAGATATTTTTTTTGCAGAAACCCGTTCCACATCCTTCAAATCATTCTCGCAAGATGCAAAAGCAAGGCAAAAAGCCAATCCGATATAGATATAAGAAAGCTTCAAGGCTAATCAAATTTGTAACGCTGAAACCACTTATCGTTAATAGTGAAACCAAGATAAATGTTTGCAAAACGCTCGCGCACAAGACTATTGTCCAACTTTCCACGCTGGCCGAGTTCTGCGCCAATATTTATTTTATAAAATGTTGACCGGCTGGATGGAAGTGGTAAGCCTAAACCTAGGGTTATAGCTGCTTGATTAATGTTTGAATTATCTAAGGCGATATAAGTTCTATCGTATTTAAAGCCCAGGCGATAATCAACCAATTTAAAATAGCTACCGACAGCTGTTATATCCGGAGTTATTTGTCCGCCAACGGCTACTCCAAAAGCGTTCTGCAATCCCGGATTTGAATTGCCTTCGCGATAATCAGCCCATTGTGCCATAGTCAAATCAGCACCGATTAACCAACGGTCAGTTCTTTCAAACACAACCCCCATTCTGTGAGACAATGGAAGTTTCAGGTTTGAAGATATGTTGTCCTCAAATACAGTACTGTCTAAAGCAATATTTTCGTTGCCAGTAGCGTCTTTGGTGTAATGGGTAGAAATGTTTGTTAGCGAAGAGCTTAGTTTATTACTTGCAGAACCTGAGTACCCTAAAGTCAATTTCACTTTCTTATTTACTTTTGTAAAATATTGTAAGCCATACTCAAAACTCAATCCTCCAACACTTCTGGTAACCTGATTTCTGGTATTCAAGGCGGCTGCATCATAAGGGAATTCTGCATCACGATTTTGTTCCAGCTTACCAAAAACGTAAGAAATATTTCCCCCAATGCTAAGATGCTGGCCTATTTGATAGGCGTATCCTAAATATGCTTTTGATAAACCGCCGTCTCCGTTATAAACATGGTTAACGGTTATAGTATCAGCCTTTACAGTTTGGCGGTTTCGGTACCCCATTGTGCTAAAAGGCAAAACTCCAAAACTTAAGCCAGAATTGCGGGAAACCGGAATTGCAAAAACCACATGGCTTAAAGATCCCGTAAAGTTCTTTTCTGTGCGGCCATCTTTTGTTAAGCTATTGAAACTCGAATACAAGCCTATATCAAAGGCTGTTAAGGTAATTGCAGAGTAAGATGCCGGATTAGATAAATTGATATTGTTGTATCCGGTAGGTTTACGCAATGCTGCCCCGATACCGCCCAGAGCTCTGGTTTGAGGCAATGAGGTGCCTGTTAACTCGCCCAGGGCAAACCTTGAATAAGGTGAATTTGTGGTTGATTGTGCAAGAGCGTTAACGCCAGACAATATTCCAAAAAATAAAAAAATATTCTTAGTGAATTTAATCATTATGCTGATATATAACTTCGTTCAAACCAATGAGGACTAAATGCGGCTCGGATTTAACGACGGGCGCAAAGATGCTATTTTTCAACTGTCTATCAAAAAAATCGGCATCGCCGCCGCAAAGTAAAACCAGAAGTCCGGGATATTGATCCTGGTAAGCCCTGATGAACCCCTCAACTTCATAAAACACCCCGCCCTGGACGCCAGAAAGCATTGAGGTGCGAGTATCCTCACCCCTAAGGCCATTAAAATCTGAGTCGAAAGCAACTAAAGGTAATTTACCAGTGAAAGTATGCATAGCTTTATAACGCATGGCAATACCCGGCGATATGCTGCCTCCATAATAATTCTTATCCTTATCAATAAAGTCATATGTAATACAGGTGCCGGAATCTATCACTAAACAATCAGAGCCAGGAAAAAGATGCGCCGCTCCATTAACTGCAGCGTACCGGTCTAGGCCTAATGTATTGGGCGTTTTGTAGCGATTATTGATAAGTGTCTTTTCTGAAGTTTTAAATCTTAGGTATCGAAACTTTGATTGCAAATAATGCTCTAATTCTTCTATATGGGGCTTAACTGTCGACACTATAGCGTTTTCAACAGCAAATGAACTTGCAAATTCGTCGACAACTTGCGGGCTTATACTATTAGCAGAATGTAGCTTAACGATACTCCGATTATTGAACAAAGCAAACTTAGTTAGAGTATTTCCTATATCAATAACAAGGTTATACATTTAAATAGCTAAAGTTTTTGAAGTGAAGCATAATTCAACCCCTTGAATTGACGGTTTCAGTAACTGAAATTATTCCTTCAAGCATCATAACACAAAACTATTTAAATTTTGTATCACAGAGTTTTTTAATTTGTTAAAAAAGGTTAAGTACAAGCCAGTGAGCGCCTGGCAATAACGTTAGTTAGGGATTAAACCATTGTCTTTCAAGGCTTGTTCCTCGTCTCCGGTTATATAAGCAAATATCTTGATAGCATCGCCCACCGTTTGCAAAAAGTAAAACACCTCGAATTCGAGCGCTTTTTCTTTATCATTTTGCAGGTAAGTAGCCCGCCAATGAACCTTCGCCATCGAATATAAGTCGTCAAGTTTAGTTACTTCAATAAACTTTATAAGCATTGACTTAGTGCCGATACTTTTATAGAATTCAAGTCCTAAGGGAATTGATTCTTTAAACTTCTCGTCGTTTTTTGAACAAATTATTCCAGCCGGGCTTCCTTCTACGAAATAGGCCGCAAAAGCATTCCTAATACCTTCAATATCAGGAAAAGTACCCTGCAATGATTCATTGAACCTTTGCTCGTACTCATTAAAAAACATTTTCACCTGCTCGCTTTCCATACCACAATGTCTTTTTATATCAATAATATTTGCAATTTCTTTGCCAGCTTTTACGATTGTAATGCACTCTATTCTCGGGGAGAGAAAGCACATATTGCAAATTAACAGAAAACGCTTATTCCCCCCTGTCCTGCCCCATTTAAGATCTTTTACTTAAAGATAAAATTTATATTTACTGCAAATCTTATAACCAATCAATTTTACTCAATGAAGCCTAAATTCTTTTTTCTTGCGGCAATGGCCCTATTTTTTACATTCGCCTGCCATGCGCAAGGGACTTCGCCGAAAGCCTCACCATCTACTCAAAGACTTTTTTTCGAAAAAGTTTATCTGCATATTGACCGCGATTATTATAGCAGTGGCGACGATATCTGGTTTAAAGCATATCTTCTTAATGCGCAGGTAAATCAGCTTCTAAATACCAGTAATAATTTATATGTTGAGCTTGTCTCTCCAAAAGCCGAGATTATTAGTCGAAAAGTAGTCAAACTAGACGAGGGAATTGGATATGGCGACTTCAACCTAAGCGACTCAATTCCAGGAGGAAGATATCGCATTAGGGCATATACCAACTGGATGCGCAACTTTGGAGACAAATTCGTATTTGAAAAAGAAATTCTGGTTAATGGAGCAGATAAAAACGATGCAAATCTTCCCAATAATAATAAGCCCGGAAACTCCAACCCAGGTAAGCCCTTAATAGCAAAGGTTCAACAACCAAGGATACAATTCTTTCCGGAGGGAGGGTCCATGATTGAAGGAGTATCAGGCTTAATTGCATATAAAGCAGAATCAGCCGAAGGCAAGGGGACAAAAGTAAAGGGCCATATAATCTCATCTGCCGGAGATACAATTACTTCTTTTGAAAGCAAGGAATCTGGCATTGGAAGCCTTATGATATTGCCCATCCGAGGAACTAAATATGCTGTTAAAGGACATTTTAATGGAAGCATCCCTTTTTCTGCTGCTCTCCCAGACGCCCTGCCTAGTGGATTCTCCGGCTTTACACAGAATGCAGATAGCAGTAAAGTAAGAGTGATAATTAGTACCAACGAAGCTACTCTTAATGAATATAAGGGTCGAGAATTCGAGATTCGGGCCAGGCATGGTGGGATTTCTTACTTTGCCCTAAAGTTTGCTCTATCGGACTTACAGACTCTTGTAGACATTCCTAAAGCCGATTTACCACAAGGAATTACAGCTATGAGCCTAACTGATGATAAAGGCCGGCCGCATTTTGAAAGGTTGGTTTATATCGACCATCCCAAAAGTAATATTAAGCTAACAGTAACTGCAAATAAATCCACCTATAGCCCTAAAGAGCGGGTTGTGATTAATATCAAAGCCTTTGACACGGGAAATAAGCCGGTGAAAACTGATTTATCGCTTGCGGCTGTTGATGCCAGCATTGTTCCGCAAGGCCAGGGAAATATTGTTTCTTATATGATGCTTGAGTCTGAAGTTAGGGGCGAAATTGAACATCCTGAACAGTATTTTGACTCTAAAAATCCAGATAGGCTAAAACAACTAGACTTACTTTTATTAACGCAGGGATGGCGAGATTTCCTTTGGAAAAGGCTTAAGGACACCACATTGAAAATTAGCCGGATCAACGAAGCAGGATTTACAATCTCGGGCAGAGTAAGAGAAAAGAATGCTGACAAACCGATGCCCGGCATAAATGTTACTTTATTTGCCAACGGAGCAAAGGGTAATAAACTTTTTGGTGCAACAACAGACGCCGAAGGAAAATATTATTTCGACCGCATCAACCTTGAAGGAAGCCAAAGCATTAAGTTAGTTTCGGCAGATAATAAGGGAAATAAAAAGGGGATGCTCTTAGTAGACTCGCTCTATTCCGACCCGCTACCTGCTATTGCCCTGCAGCAATCGGACGTGCCAAAGAAATTTGAAGAATTCAAGAATGAGTCACAGAAAAGGAAAACGGAGTTAAAAATAAATTCGCTTTCTGATACTATTACTCTAAAAGAAGTATCTGTAAAGGCATCGAAGTCCAAAACTGTGGTTTTATTTGGAGATGTACTGACCTCCTTTGGCTATCCAGACCAAAATTTTACTATAACTCAAAAAGATCATGACTATGCAAACCTCAGCCATTTCTTACTGCACAGAGTTTCCGGCGCAATGCAATCTGACGATCCGGAATACAACGGGGTGCTATTTATGTCTGATGGCAAAAAAGTTCGCCCACGCTTTAGGGTAGATAAGCGAGAAGACTTATTCCTTAGGGCAGATTATTTTGAACTACCAATGGATCAGATAGTTCAGGTTACAGTGAAGCATATGTTGGGATCTACTCAATTAGGCATTGATAGTAGTACAAATATGAGTACTTCTACGCCTGGAGGGCACGTTTATTTAATTGACCTTACCTTAAAACCCACAGCTTTCTCTCGCCCTGACCTTAGCTTGCTAAGCACCAATGTAACTGGCTACTACCAGCAAAGGCTATTTTACAGCCCTACATATCCTCAAGGGGTTTCTTCGGCGAAAAAAGATTTACGGACTACTATTTACTGGCATCCTAAAGTTCGAACCGATGAAAATGGTTCGGCAACCATTTACTTTTACAATGCCGACCCTAAAGGACAAGTGCGGCTCGCCGTTGAAGGCGTTACAGAAAAAGGGCTTCCGGTTGCTGAAACCGCTAGTTACGAAGTAAAGTAAACTTGATTCTAAGCTTGCCAGCATTCTATTTGTGGGATGCTGCAAGCCTTTATACCTCCAAATCAAGTAACTCTGAGAATTCCTTAAGCAAAGCAGATTTGTTATATCTCCATTATCGTTAAAAAATGGAAATAATTAGGTGGCCAGAATTAGGGCTATGGCCTATATAAATTGGAAATAGATAATGAAGCCTAATAGCAATATATACAAACCCTCATAAAACCAGCGCTTACTAGCATTCATGAAGTAATGAGCCATGAAAACTGATACCGGTGCAACTGCCAGCAGAAAGTGGTAAACATGATATTCTGTTTTAATGTAGAAAGATAGAATCGAAAAAATTGCAAGGACAAATAACACAAGATATGCTTTGCGAACATGCACACTGCTTCGGCTTAGCCTTTGTTGCAACGTAATTACCCCCAACGACAGGATAACCACAACAGGGGAGAGTACGATATAGTCATAAAGCTTAATATTCAAAAATCGAGGAAAAGCCGCAGCCAGGGGAACTTTTAGATTGGCAAACTGATCAAACGAACCGCTAAGGAAATAAGCAACTGCTAAAAAAAAGTAAATGGTAGCAACTCCAACAATACCCGCAACCCATTCCCGCCAATCAAATGGCCTGAAAATTATTAAAGCAACCCACAACAAAGGCACCATTGCTATAAACGGAAAATAAATAAGCGTGCCGATGCCGATAATCATTCCGGAATCGAACATTACCGAACGAGCTTCCTCACTTCTGTAGATATTGAAAAACTTGCTTATAAGCCACAACATCAAAAAATTGCATAGCAGCGCCGGACTTAAGACCATGAAGGGCATTAACATACTCGATACCGTTACATACATCAATGCGGGTAAAAAAGAAGGCTTTCCAAGTAAGTTGTAATTGTTAATCATCCGGTTGAAGATGACTGCCTGGCAAAGGCAAACAACCATGGCAAAAAAGACGTTTGCGCCCGGCGAAAACAGTGAAGATGACGATGAAATGCTAATTAGAGCACCGCCATAGTTTTCAAGAAAGGTAAAATTAATCTCTTCAGGCAGTTGCAGCATTATCCCAATCCGTAAAAAGAAGGCTATAGCTACCAGAATTAAAAGGCTAATCGGGTTTAACTTTCTAAAAAAATCTATCATCCTTTACTAATTTGCTCTAACAGGACAATATTAGGTAAAACGAGGCAATTTCTGGCAACAGGGATCAGGCAAAGGCATTGACTGTGTCAATACGAGCGGGAAAATTCAGATTTAAAATATACGTACAGCATATTTAAAGTGTATATAAGACATGTTTATTAAGATATACCCTATAGTGATTAATAATTATTTTATATCAAAGTTTAACCTATCGTTGAACTGGCCAGAAACATTGATTTACTTCAGTCAAGGCGTTAGCTTAATCTGGCAATCAGGATTTTGAAGTGTAATTACGAACCATGCTTTCGATAATATTTCGCGTTTCATCAGGGTAATTGACTTTAACTTTTTGATCACAGGCAAGCCATTCCTTTATCCTGGCTACGAATCCTTCTTTTAGTTGATAAATTACCGGTACGCCTAAATGCCTCGCAGCTTCGGCGTTGCATAATTGTTCGTACTGATTTTTCATTGGCACTACCATTACTTTTTTTTCCAAAAAAAGTGCTTCAGAGGGGCTTTCAAACCCTCCCCCAGTCAAAAGCCCGGATGACGATGCAAGGCTTCTATTGTATTGCTCGTTATTAATTGGCTGCACCAAAACATTACTTTCGGTATATGTTTGCCGCGAGTGTTTTGAAAACACTTCCCACCTTATCTCTGGAATTTTTTTCAGGTAAGAAACTAAAAGCTTGTCGTGATATGCCGGAAGGTAGACTGTGACATGGCCAAAATCCTTTATTTCCTGGTTTCTTATTTCACTTCGAATAACGGGTGTATGTATAAACTCATCGTATTTATCAAAGTGGAAACCTATTTTATAAGTTGTTGGCGCATAATGTGTAAATAAATACTCAGCCCAGTTATATTTACCAGGAGGGCGGGGGGTATTCTTGGACAAGAAAGATGCTTGATGGCTAAGGGCAACGCTAGGCCTCCCCTGAAGCCGGCACGCCCAGCCCGTTATCGGCTCGAAGTCATTAACAATTAAATCGTAGTCTTTTAAGGGCAGGGATCGTACATCTTTCCATAGCTGCGGAAGGTTCATGCACTTATAGGTTTTCCAATAATCTACTCCGCCTTTTTTACCAAAAATGTAACTAAACCCATGAAAGCTATATTCTAGCGGCTCGCCGGGCAATATATCGGCTTGGGTGCCACTTATCAGCATATCTACTTGTCCATAATTTTTTAGTATAGGCGCAATTTCCCGCGCCCTGCTAATATGGCCATTGCCCGTGCCTTGTACCGCAAACAATATTCGCATTCTGCAAAATCCAATTTATTGAAGCTATCTATCAATCTTGCTACTTATTCCCTATTCTCCCCTTGGGCAAAGCTATTGATGATATTGACGAAACTAAATACTTTCCGATTTAATTTTCTCTAATAACTCCTTAATATTAAGTTTTGCTTTTAAATCTTCATTATCCATTGCATTTTCTTCATCCTTTTCTTCAATAAAATCTGTATGCGAATAATTAACGATCTGCCAATTGCCATTACTATATTCTAAAGCACTAAGGCTTTCCACCCAATCGCCCGAGTTTAAATACAGCGTGCTTCCGGCCAGGTTCTCAATAAGGCGCTTTTCTGCCTGATGAATATGGCCACAGATTACATAATGGTACCCTTTGTCGATTGCTAAATCGGCTGCGATGTTCTCAAAATCATTTATAAACTTAACGGCGTCTTTAAATTGTGCTTTAACCTTACGGGAAAAGCTCATTTTCTGCCTGCCAAGTTTAGTGAGTATCCAGTTTACAAAGCTATTGAGTAAAATAAGCGTATCGTAGCCAACAGCACCAAGCTTAGCGAGCCATTTTGAATGCTGCATGGTAACATCAAATACATCGCCATGAAATATCCAGGCTTTTTTTCCATCCAATTCCAGCACTAATTTATTTGCGAGGTGAAAGCTTCCGAAGGATATATCACTAAACTTGCGCAGCATTTCATCATGGTTTCCTGTTAAATAATAAACAGGAATTCCATCCGAAACATACTTCATAAAGCGTTTTATGACTTTCATATGCGCTTCGGGCCAGTAAGATTTACTAAACTGCCATATATCGATAATATCGCCATTAAGCACCACAATTTTGGGCTTTATGCTTTTTAGATATCTAAGCAGTTCTTTTGCATGGCAGCCATATGTACCTAAGTGGATATCGGACAATACCAATACGTCTATTTCTCTTTTAGGCATATAATTTTGAGGTGGGGCAGAATCAGACAATCGGCAGCTACTCTTCTTCATCATCGAACTTAAGTTCAAACACATTAACCGCTATGGCTATCAATAATGCTGGAAGTAAACTGTAGCAAAGTATTTCTTCTGCTCCTATTTGTTTCATCTAAATTAAGCCACTATAATTAGCTTAATATTAAAATGGAGTTAAGTTGGATATTGGGCTAAAAGAAATGGGCGGAGCGACAGCTTACTTCTTGATAGTTTTTTTGATTTTAGTAATCTGCTTGAGATGGTGGCGAGTGTGTATACTCATAAATTGAAGCCACTGCTCGCTGTTTAGCATTCCTAAACGGGGATGCTTTATTCGGCAATGCGATGATGACCTTGCCATTTTAGATAAAGTACTATCCAGCCGATGCCCTAACTTAATCAATTCATTACGTGCATCTTCCCTGCTTATCTTTTTTATTGAAGAAGCCGGGCCTGGGGGGACTTTGATCTTAAATGGAGGAAATTTCCCTACAAACAGTATAATGCGAGATAAGATTGGAAGGGTATAATTTCCAGCAGACTGCTTCCCATGGAGGCACTTTTCTATAGCCAGCAGAGACAACTTATTAACGTGCGTGATATGGCAATAGACTTCTGAAAACGACCATGAACCTGGCGCAGGGCTTAAAACAAAATCTTCTTCTGAAATTTCCTTAAGAATTTCCTGATAAGCCTTTAGCTGCTGCAAAAGTTCCTTGCCGGTTTCATTTACACTCATAGTAGATGTTGTAGTTCGTTAAGATGTGTTATTTGCCGTCGAACATCGGCTGGCTTTTCCTTTCCCAAGGGATTAAAATAAATTGCATCCATACCGAAAGCCATAGCGCCTCGAATATCTGCTTCCAGGCTATCGCCAATCATCAAACTTTCTTCTTTAAACGCCTGGGCGCCATTTAAGGCAAATTCGAATATTGCTTTATCGGGCTTGTTGATACCTATAATTTCAGATATTACAATGGTGCTGAAATACTTACTAAGATTTGTAAGTTCAATCTTTAACTCAGTTGATTCTTTAAAGCCATTCGATATTAAATGAAGCGAGTATTTTCCGCTTAAATAGTTTAAAGTTTCATGTGCCTCTGGAAACAAATTGGTTTTGGTAGGGCAGATACGCACATAATCCTCTTCAAATTCCAGCGGAATTATTTCGGGCGATAGCCCCAGTTCCAAAAATGTCTTTCTAAAGCGGGTTTGCCTTAGTTCGTTTTTGCTAATACGCCCAAGGTGATAAGCTGCCCATAGTTCATGGTTGTTGCGAGTATACGTTTCGATAAATGTTGCAGCGCAGGATACGCCCAATTTTTCAAGCTGGTGAAAATCGTATAATTCTAACAGGGTTTCCTCCGCATTACGGTCAAAATCCCAGAGCGTATGGTCTAAATCAAAAAATAGATGCTTCATTAAAGCTTATCAATATTAATATAACAACCGTCTTTTAAGCTAAGGCTGTTGAAGGCAGATGCGGTCAATCTTTTATTCCGAATGCCAGGTCGCCAACATCGCCAACGCCCGGCACTATATAAGCTTTGGTAGTCATTTCTTCGTCTACTGCGCCAAGCCACAACCTTGCTTTTGGCAAATTGGCCCTAACATGCGCAACTCCCTCTGAACTGGCAATTACTGATACAATATGTAATTCCTTAATATCGTACTGAGCCAGCAGCTCTTTGCAGCTTAGAACAATGCTTCTACCAGTGGCAAGCATTGGATCGGACACGATAACTATCTTATTAGTCAAATCCGGGCACGAAACATATTCTTTTTGTATAGTGAAGCCTCCACCAGCAGTCACCTGCCTGTAAGCGGCAATAAAGGCCGAATCAGATTGGTCAAAGAAGTTTAACAAGCCCTGGTGTAAGGGAAGGCCTGCCCTTAAAATAGTGGCCAAGACCGGATACTCTTCAATTACCGGCACCAGTGCCGAGCCTAAAGGAGTTTCAAACTCGGTTTCGACGTAATTTAACGTCTTGCTGATTTCAAAAGCAAAGATTTCGCCCAGCCGTTCCAGGTTCTTACGAAAGCGCATACTATCCTGCTGAATTTGCGCATCCCTAAGTTCTGCTATAAAATTGTTGGCAAGTGATAACGTATTACTAAGTACAAACATGGTATGATAAAAATACGGAAATA
>Ga0307408_100003024_pt1 | contig 11613 bp, 10 predicted proteins | sample 322Cmetagenome_FD_202116 | JGI IMG/M metagenome (GOLD analysis project Ga0307408, IMG submission 202116) | Maize rhizosphere microbial communities from greenhouse at UC Davis, California, United States - 322HYB-C-3 | ecosystem: Host-associated > Plants > Roots > Rhizosphere > Soil | place... | reverse complement strand
AACCACGGGTTTCACCCGTGGTTGCTTAGAGTCAAGCCTTTCAGGCTTGCCTGGTAGCAGAACATGCTATGCTAGTCATTCGAACAAGAGGAGAATTATAGCGATTTAATTTGTGTCCACACGATAGCTGGCACAGGAGACAAGCGGAGAAGAAAATTCTCTATCTTATCCTTTGCTCCGCAGGGAAAACGGTTAGTTCGGGTCACATTATAATATATTTGCACCTACGCATTTCGTATTTTACTCTCGTCTCTTTTAATTCACTTCACGATTAGGACGAAACTTAAATAGTTTCTTTTTTATCTTTTCCGGATGGTATGGATAGTAGTAGTACGTGCTTCTCTCACTGCCTTTCAATAGTTCACCTTTGGTTTCGGAAGCTTTCAGGCTTATTTCTTTATCGATGATAATTTTCCGAATCATAAATTCCTTCTGACTAATCCAGACCGTAACTCTCTCGTTTTTTGGTTTCGTACCCCGAATAACATAACAGGCATCGTGATCTATGATTTCGCTTCCGGTAATATCACCCTTTATAAATCCTAAAAAGCTCTTTGGATTGATGGGAAAGGGCATTAAGAGCGTAGGTATTATATGTAAAGTTAATGGAGATATTCCCTTGGCTTTGTTAATAGCTAAGTGAAACCTAGACCCTGTTTCAATTTTTTTAGTCTCCCCCTGCCATATGTTTACCACCTTATCATATTCATTAATGATGTATATAGAGGTTGAGCTTCCCGGAAAATAATAATCGAAGTTAAAACCTATTTTTTTTGCATAGGCTGATTTGAAAGCCACTGTAGTTTTTAGGGGCTTATCCCCATTATAAACCTCATTAATAATTTTTCCGGAATCAACATAGGTTTCTAAGTTGAGGTATGCTTTTTCCGAATTGGTAAAAATCTCCTGCACAGTCAGGCTATCGGGACTTTTGTCCTTGGAAAAAGCTATAATGGAAGGCAATAATAGTAAGAAGAAGATAAGGTATTTTTTCATTCTGTTCAATTCCGATTTATTTAGTAATTGTTTTACCTGCTGTTTTAACGTTTGGAACCCCTGAGAACCCATCATATCAATAGATGCCCCACGTTAAGGCTGTTGCAGGAGCAGTTTTACAAACTATCCATTAATAAGAAGCAAGGGCTGAGCAACGCCTAAACTATCTTTAAAAGTCCAAAAGCGGACTTTACTGTCATCTAGAATTAAACTTCTTTTAATAGATTTATCAGTTGCTAGATCAGCATCTAATACGTTAATGCGATAGCATAGTGCTGGTGTTGCGGTAAGCTTGCTTGCCTGTGCCGAATCAAGTGATATATTAGACTGCTTTAGGTGCGAAAAATCGGCACCCGAATCTTCAATCCATGCTTGTTTTACAGCAACATTGGCATCTTTAAGCCGGGCTTGCCATTCTTTCAATTTTGCTTTATTATCAATCGCTTTGTTTCCCCTTATCTTACACCCTGAACCCACCGCGATTAAAAAAAGAAATAAAACAATTCTTCTATTTAGAAACAACATAATCTATTCCTCCTGTATGAAAATATGTAAAGGGAACATTGGGTTGGTTTCTTTCCGGCTCACTCGTATCAAACACATCAATTGTAAACTCTCCATTTTTATTTCTTTTAGTCCCATAAATTAAATTTGAGGAAGGTAACGGTTCCCTAAATGAAATGACGAGGCCTAACTATCCCAATGGAAATTGGATAACAAATTATATGGTATAGATAAACTGCTTTCGTCAAAACAGCCGCCACTTTTTAGCTGGCGGCTGATATAATCAGGCTACTGCTTATTTTTCATAGTCTTCATATTCTCCAAAATCTGCATCTTCCATTTTAGAAGCTCATCTTTTTATCAGATACAAGATATACCTTAAGATGATACCCTTCTTTCGCGGCGGAGTCACCATATACAAATACAAATGACAATGTTTTGCCTTTATTTAGTGCATCCTTTTCTTTATAAGAGGGGACACCAATACCATAGCCCTCTGTTTTCCAGTTGCCACCTTCAAATACACCATTAATTTGAACAATACTTAAGGTGTCTTGAAATGCAAAAAACGCACTTTACCATCATGCAAAAGCAGGCTTTTTTTCACTGATCTATCTGTACTTAAATCAGCATTTAATACATTAATACGGTAACATAGTGCAGGTACCAAAGTTAGCTTGCTTGCTTGCTTGCTTGCTTGTGCCGAATCAAGTGATATATTATACTGCTTTAAGTGGGAAAAATCACCACCCATTTCTTCAATCCAGGTTTGCCTTAGCAGGAACTAAAGTCATCTTGCTTGCTTGTGCAGAGTCAAGTGAGATATTATAATACTTCTTTAGATGTGAAAAATCGCCACCCAAATCTTCGATCCAGGCTTGTTTTACAGCAAAATCGGCATTTTTAAGCCTCCCATACCGCTCCTTCAATTGTGTCCTGTTATCAATCGCTTTAGTCCCTTGCACTCTACAGTTCGAGAATGAGTATGCAACTATTAAGAGAAAAACTAACCTAATCTTTTTTTCTAACAACATAAATTTCAAAACGGGTGTAATACAAGTCTTAAACTGCTATTTAGATCTTTTGATCCATGCCTCTTTTAAACTTAATAATCTCTGGTTGAAGGTTCTGACATAGCCATAATAATCAACGCTGAGCAGCTTTCCATCATCATAAAATACTAAATATTGCTTTATGCTATCATGTGATCCCTTTATATTACGAGGGGTAGATGCATACACATTCACCTCATGGACTTTCTTTCCCGAAGATATCAGTTCAAAGAGCTTTTGGCTTAGAACTTTTGAGCCATATCCATAGCCCTTAATTTCCCATTGACCATCTTTTAGATATGGATTTAACGTTATTAGCTTTGCTGTATCATTAAGAGCCCATAGAGTGGCTTTATCTGTTTCTAATTTCAGAATTTTAAGCGGATCAATATCAGGTGTGTAGTTAAAAAAACCAACGCTGTCTATTCGATAACTAAAACCTGATACAAGCTTAATATTATTAATGTTAGCTTCGGTAATTGGAACTTTGCTTTCTTCGAACGACCTCCAATCAACATCATCGTTCCAAATTGTCCGTAAAGTTTGCATTGAACCATCAACGGTCGATTGCCATTTTTTTAATTCGGATCTTTTCACATTTCCTACAGGTAAATCCTTATAGAGAAGAGAAGTACATGATGACAAGAAGCAGACAACTATAACGAAGGCTTCTTTTAATCTATTTTTTGGTGACAACATAATCTATTCCTCCTGTATGAAAATATGTAAAAGGCCTATTAGGCTGATTTCTTTCCTCTTTACTCGTATCAAACACATCAATTTTAAACTCGCCGCTTTTATTTCTCTTAATCCCATAAATTAAATTTGAGTGACGCGCGCCATTTTCTTCAAAGGAATTTACCAGCCCTTTACCATTGCCGTTAAGTCTGGATAGTAAGTCGCATACTGTATTTATCGGTTGATTATCAGGCACACGGGTAGCGGTAATACCAAAGTGATCATACAGAGTGGGTAATGTATTAGTAACACTTATAGTTTGATCCTGAGTACATTCTTGACTTCCATAAGCGTAGTTGGCAAAATCGCAAGGAGTACCTTTTGAGTCATTTGTTAAGGCATCTAAAATAAATAGCGTGCACCAGTTTTGTTTATCCAGATTAGGATCGGGCTGGCCTCCTGTGCTATTCGGGTTGTTTCTTTCGCCCATGTAGGCTGAAAGCTCGCCATAAGTGTAACTAAACTCTACAGGAAGGCAATGGATGCCGCAGTCTTCATAAGGTTTCCAGCCGTTGTAATAGTAGAACGTCTGATTGTTATTAACATTATAGGGCAGATTATCCGGCGGACAACCAAGCGTTCCATTACTGCAAGTGCCATAGCCGTTAGATATTAAATTGTCTTTGTAATAAATACCACCACCATTATTATGCTCCTCAATCCAGGTGTTAAACTTCTGACAAGGATCCTTTTGACAAACACATTCCACCCCTCCAAAACTACTCATCGTAGACATCCCCATCCCTTTGCCTGGTTTAATGCTGCTGATACTACTGGTTTGTTCTGGGCAGGGCGAGCAGCATTCGGTTATTCCGGTATTACCGCCAATGCAGCCGCAGTCGGCCCAATAGGCAGTTCCTCCCGGGTCTCCATTACAGTCAACCTCCTGTGGGCATTCATATATTCCCGTATTGCCTCCAATGCAGCCGCATTCGGCCAGATAGGCCCAGCCACCTGCGTCGCCATTACAGTCCACTTCCACTTCCGGGCAGTCCCAAATCCCTGTATTACCGCCGATACAACCACATTCGGCCATATAAGCCATACCGCCAATATCGCCATTGCAATCTAAGGCCCGGCACTACCACCTCCGCCCCCGGGATCCTCAATTCCTCCATTATCCTGGCATTCAGGAGCCGAACTCCGCACATAATTATCAACGCTTGTCTGAGCTCTTGTTGTTTCATGCAATCCGTTTGGCGATACCTCACATTTAAAATAATGAGTTACTGTTGTCCATGGGATGTCACAAAGCGACATCCCATGGGAAAACATGCTGTCTCAATTACCTTTTTTGCTCTCCGGCTTAGCCGGCTTATAGTCTACGATGAACTGTTTAGCTGCATTAACTTTTTGATTTAGGAAAGAGTACCCTGACTGTTTGGTTAAAAATGCTTCCGCAAGTATGGTTTCGCATTCATTAAGATAAATTTCCCGGTCTAGTTCATTTGAAGGGGGGCCGTCAATTACCAGGGTCCTCTTTATTAAATTCCCTTTACTACAGAAAGCTAACATGACATGCCCTTCCTGCACATAACCGAAGCAAGGATTTCCGAAAGAAACAGGAGTAAAGCATATATCATTATTAATGATAATAGGTGATTTATGAAGGGAGTTTACTTTCTCATAACTGAGAGAATCCCAGCGGCCATTAAAAGCCAAATAGGAGCGCTCATTCTTATACTTTATAAACGAGATCAGGTGTTTATCGTATACCAAGCCGAAATGAATAGAAGAAGTATCCAGGTGATAATACTGTATAACATTGGGCTCGTTGTTATAAGCCGCTATATTGGGCGTTAAGTAATATTTGGGAAATAACTCAAGGGTACAGTGGGGTAATTTAGTGAGATCCCCGCCCAGTTGGTCGCTGATCCATTTCTTGCCATAAGCGTCATGTTCTAAGCGGGCAATAAATTGCTGCTTTGCATCGGCTATAGCCTCCCTGCCTGCTTTCATATAATTTACATAAAGGGGGTGCCTGGTATCACCTGGCTGGCAAATATCCGAGATAAAATAAGGCTGAAACATTTTCACCGTTTCTTCCTTGCGCACATAGCCCTTTTCAAAGTTGGCATTGCGGGGTATAGTATCATAGATATCGGTTATAACGGTATCAATCTTAGGTATTTTACTCGAAGTGCTCGCTACCGGGTTGGAAACCTCTGCAGTTTTTTTAAAGGCTTTGCAGGATACACACACACAAACGATACTAAATAACCAGGTTAACTTATACCTGAAAGGGAATAATATCATATCTGTTTTAAAATTATAATCGTTCATAAAATCTTCAGTTAAATTTAATAGGTAGTACTATCCCCGTAAGTGTAATCTTTTGAAGGCTTATTGGCAGGATCTCCTCCGTATATTGTCCCTTCATAATCGTGAACGACCCATGGCCATTTCCTGACTCCCTCCAAGTCTGGACCACTTGCTCCTCCAACCCTGTGCTGGTCGCTGCAATTAGTTAAAGGAGGGTGCGTATGAAAGTCCCCAATGGTTAACCTGGCACCGTCCTTAATATTGTAACCTGCCGGGAGATTAGAATACATCGTTTGAGTACTGGAAGGTTTTAATGCTGAGCAAGGATCACTAGAGAAATAAGAACATAAAGCAAAACCTCCTCCCTGCAAAAGATCGACGATAAATCCATCCTCCCGTTTTTCGGTTCCGTTAGCCGTTGCATTTAAGGTTGAAGCCCAGGCAGCGGTCATATTACCGCTATAGTTGCAAAGGAACTCGCTTAAATAAAACTTGGAGCTTACAGCTACCTCATCTGAAGATACCCATTTATATTCCCCGTTATAAGAGAACCCAACTTCTGCTTTAAAATAGACCTCTCCCAAAACAATAAGCGTGTAGGCACAAGTGGAAGCTTCTTCTCCCGCAATTACTTTGGTTGTAGTGCCAATCCTACCCAAATAGCGATATGCGACATCCGTTACTGGGGCTGACGAGCTGAAGCTTGAACTCATTTGCACCGACTGCCCAGGCTGCAGGGTTGTATTTGATATAGAAAGATTTACCCTAACACCAGGGTCAGGCGGCAGCTGGCACTCGCAATTTCCAAAACTACTCATCGTAGACATCCCCATCCCTTTGCCAGGTTTAATGCTGCTGATACTACTGGTTTGTTCTGGGCAGGGCGGGCAGCATTCGGTTATTCCGGTATTACCGCCAATGCAGCCGCAGTCGGCCCAATAGGCAGTTCCTCCCGGGTCTCCATTACAGTCAACCTCCTGCGGGCATTCATATATACCCGTATTACCTCCAATGCAGCCGCAGTCGGCCAGATAGGCCCAGCCGTCCGGGTCACCGTTACAGTCCACTTCCGGGCAGTCCCAAATCCCTGTATTACCGCCGATACAACCACATTCGGCCATATAAGCCATACCGCCAATATCGCCATTGCAATCGGCCTCCATACCACCTCCGGTTCCTCCATCATCCTGGCACTCAGGAGCCTTGCTCGGCACATAATTATGATCCATTGTAGGTGGTCTGGATATTTTACGCCCCCCGCCCGGTTCTTCTTTACAATAAAAATAATGAGTTAATGTTACCCAGTCTTCCGTACAATCTTTAGTTTCCACAAGCAAAGGCTCATCCACTCTGTTGCACTCTTCGTCCTCTGTGCCCGAAGTCTGGGCGTTTGCCTGCGTGGAAAATTGCAGACCCAGGTGGCCATCCTTTAGCAAAGGCAGCAGGTTGAAATATAAAATTATTATCAATAAATACTTTTTCATCAGGAACAATTGTTTTTTAATAAGCTATCTATCATTATTTAGTGATGCCTTTATTGCTTTATAACGATGGCCGTTTGGCTTCGCTTGTTGTAGTTAATTTTGAACACATAAGAACCTACCGGCACATCCGCATTTATATCCAGTAATTGCTTTCCTTCCGGCAAATCCACCGCCTTACTGAAAACCTCCCTGCCGCCCAGATCGTAGAGGTATAACTGAACATTGCCTTTTGTTTTCAGGTTAAAGCCAACCTGGAAACTACCATTGAAGGGGTTTGGATAGATCTTTAACTGGTCATTGGGCAATAAACGCTCCCCGGCTGACAATTCTGATGCCTTTACCTGCCCGCCTTCGGTACGTACCAGGCTTACATACATGGGTTTTTCGGGTTCTCGCAGCCTTAACGAATACAACTGCAGGTTGCCGGCTATAAAAACAGAATCGCCGCTTTTTACCAGTTTTAAACGGGCATCCCTAAATTCAAAACCTGTTGCCTTTTTAGCGCTGTAATGATCTGTTCTGTGGTAAGCACTATTGCTAAACACCAGTGAACTATCGGTAAACTTACCTTCAAGCGAAGCGGCTGTCTCTCCCTCTTCCAGCCACTGGCCGCTAATTTTATTACCGGAGCGCTGCAAGCTCAGGTTTAGCCGGGTTTGGGCTATAATATGTTTTCCGCTCCAGTCATACCGGATAAGGTAACCGGTATAATAGCCGGAGATCATATTTTTATCTACCTCGTGCCGGGTTTTAACAAACACCGCTTTTCCTTTTTTTCCATTTAAACCAGTCATTAGTACAGGGTTTTGCCCTCTCAGCGCTTCTATGTTTTCCGGCTCTGCTTCCTGCAATTCTTCTTTAGCATACTTATATCCTTTATTTGCGGCAAGGCTTATCCAGTGCTTTGCAATATCTGCATTTACTGCCGTGCCGTAGCCGTTGCGGTAACATATCCCCAGCATATACATAGAACTAATGTTGCCTAAAGAAATACTCTCTTTAAATAACCTGACGGCGGTTTCGTAACTTTGCGGGCATCCAAGCCCTTTAAAAGACATAAAGCCGAGGTAATAGATATTGCCCGAACTTTTGAGGGCTGCGCCCTTTTTAAAATAGGATACCGCTTTTTCAAAATCCTGCTTTACATCAATACCTTCTTTATACATGATGCCCAGGTTCAGATAAGCCTGCGTATATCCCTTATCTGCGGCTCGGGTAAACCACTGTATAGCCTTTTTAGGATCTGCAGGCAGTACCTTGCCTTTGCTGTAGAGTATGCCCAGGGCGTTCATGGCCGCCGCGTTGCCCTGTTGTGCTTCTTTATAGTATATTTCCAGTGCCCGATTGGGTTTATACAAACTGCTTTTTTCATTTAGCCGTAGCTGGGCTTCTGTTAAGGGTTCCGCCTTAAAAAGGCTGTCTAGTTTAGCTGTTTTCTGAGCTGTACTTAGCTGAACAGCGCAGAACAGCGATAACAGGATCAATAAATTTTTCATCTGTTTTTTATTAAGTATTGTTGGTTTTAATTGTGGCTGTAAAGGCCTACCATGCGTAGGATTGTTTTAAAGCGGCCGCCCTGTTCTCTCTCTCCAGGGTTTCAAGATTTACCAGGCTTGACGGCTTTTGATTTTCAATGGCTTTTAAATACAGTTGATTTTTCCGGGTATTTTGAAAAGATAGCTTATCAGCCGCAGCTAAGCGTTTCTGCTCGTATCCTATAATTTCGGCCCTCAATTTCCCACTTTCCAGTTCCTTTACAAGGCCTGCGGCCTCAAGTTTCTGGTATAAAGCCATGGCAGATGAGGCGGCCTTCGCTCTATTCTTATAAAATAAATAAGCGGATAACTGCTTACTGTCAAGCATCTCTGTAATAGCGGAGGTTTCAAAAGGCCTGCTATTAAATCTCCCTTGTGGATTTTGCCTTAGGTAGGCATATTTCAATAGTTCGACTTCTTGCATTTTCTTTAGGAGGCTGTCTATCTGCCCTGGCCTGAGCCCGGCTTCTTTACGAAAGTTTATTAACCCTGAAAACTCCGAAGAAGGAAGCCTGTTCTGATAGGCGTCCAGCTTTAACAAGATGAATGGCTTACTGGCCAGCACTAGGTTACTTATGGAGTCATTAACAACACTTTTCGCTAATGCAGCCCTATCTATAGCAATAAGTTTTTTCAATTCATACTGCTCAAACTCCTTCAGAATTTCCTCTTTAACAAGGCCTTTGTTCAAACCATTAAGTTGAAGTTCCAACCAGTAGATACGGGCATTAGCAGGCGCTTTTAAACGATTCTTCTCATGTATATAAGATTCTAATTGTGCATTGCTTAGCACGGCCAGTACCCCCTTAATTTCCATAGGTTTTCCATAAGGGCGCCAGTCTACATTGTGTTCACTAAAGTCGAGTTTAAAAAGTTCCAGCTCCCTTATTTTATTTAGCAGAGTATCTTTTTGAGCAAGGCTTAAGCCTATTTCATTACTGTATTTTAATACATTTGCAAGTTCAGACGCTGGCAGTCTGTTTCTGTAAGTGTCCACTTTCCAAAGAAAAAAAGGCTTTTGCGCATAGAGCCTTGCCTTCTCTGCCTCGTTTTTCGCAGTATTTATAAAATCGCATCTGCCGGCGGCCATTAAAAAAGCATGTTCGTAAGCGAAAGCAGCTTGTATCGTTTTATCTTTATCAAGGCTTTGGCTAAAGCCGGCTTCAGATAAAGCCTCCCAGTCGCTCTGTGCGTTAACTAATGCCTTTGCTTTAGTTTTATGGAACAGATATTTGCCGAGTTGCTCTGAACCAATAATTTTCACAATCCTCCTGTGTTCCCAAAGCGATGTATTGTATTCTTTTGCAAACCGACGGGTTTGTTCCAACTCAATAACACTGGAAATCAAGTGACTGACTTGTTCTTCAGACAATGCAATTTCTTTGGCATACTTTAACACATTAGCGAACTCTGATTCTGGAAGCGATTTTTTTTGGTAATCCAACTGGTAAAATACCCTTGGCCTAAATACCCGGAACCAGTTGGTTACCGAGTCTTTTGAATGCACAGGAGCCCTGGCTATTGCCTGTAGCCGGCTAAACTCCAGCTGATACAGTTTTTTAAACAGAGCGGCTGTATCTTTCTCACTTATTAAGTTAAACTTTTTTAATTCTTGCCAGGTTTGCTCAGTAGCTAACGTTGCTTTCGGGTGGTTTTCCTGAAATAAAAGATAGGTGTACTGTTTCTGTGATAAGGTTTTTGAAAGTTTTTCCTGTTGAAACGTTCCCTGCTCTTTTGACTTCAACCCGGGCAACTTTCTTTCATAACTCCACAACGAATCGATCTGGACTGACGTTAATTTCAGCTCTTTTCGCCATTTAAGGGCCCGGGCAAAAGACGATCCCGAATCGGCATTATACGTTATCCACTCTGTATCCGAAAGCAATTTTCGAAGGTCGGGCACCATAGCGGTAAATTCCTCAACCTCTGAAAGGGACTTTCCCTGCCACATTGCATCGTTGGCCAGGCTGTCTTGTCTTTTAAAATACCAGGCCAGCTCAAGCTGCTTCTCTACTGGCAAATGCCCCTTGCCTGTGATTTCATTAAGTTTCAGCACGATATGTGCCGGGTACTCTTTTAGCACCTGCTGGTCTGTTTGTGCCTTTATCATTGCCGGAAGGCAGAGCAAGCTAAGTCCCAGGATCGGGCCAATAAATGTTCGCATATATAATTGAGATTAGATTATTCCTTAAATTCGGTTTAAAGCCATATCCGCTCGCCACCCCTACTGTACATGAACGGTCGTTCCTGGCCTGTGGAATATTCGGGGATGAGCAGAAATAGGGCATTTGCCGGGGCATTATTAAAAATGAGTTTATTTATACCCGCTTCGGCGATTTTCTCTTCCAGAAGTTTCCATTTTCCATCCCAATAGTGGAGCTGATATTTTTTTCCGGGCCTGAAAATGAGGTATTTCTCCTGTTGGGAAATTGTTATACTGTGCTTGCTAAGCGTGTCTGGTGATAAGTTTATTTGCCGCCCCGACCCGCAGGCCGCCGGCCAGCCTGCCGGAACCAATTTGCCTTTGATATAGTATAAAGGAAGAAAAGCCGCGCCCTGAGGCATAGACCGGAAGGTTACCGAATCACCCTTTATTTTGCCCCACCAGGTTACTTTCCATTTCCCGCCATTAAAAACTGCGGCGTAAGCATTTTTTGGCTTGCTATCTATTTTAAGCTTAAAAAGTTTAAACGTCAGATTTCGTACGGGCCAATATTGACTGGTTATATCCACTAGATTAGTGTTACGTAACAAACCCTGCGGGATATTTTCCGCATGTTCAATACTTGCCAAAGCATACGGCTGTTTAGAATAAGCAGTACGGAGAACTTTAGACGGTTCTCTCGTTAGCATATTGCTCAGTTCAGGGCTACGGGATACGTCCAAAGGAATGGGCTGCATTTGCGGATCAAAAACGGAATTTAAAAAGTGCCTCTTAGCTGTAGTTGCCCAATACGGAATTATGTTATAGGAAGAGGGAATACCCTGAGAGCGCAACATGTAGGTTTCTAAACAAGCAATATCCTGGCACAACCCTTTTTT
>Ga0307408_100003023_pt1 | contig 11614 bp, 7 predicted proteins | sample 322Cmetagenome_FD_202116 | JGI IMG/M metagenome (GOLD analysis project Ga0307408, IMG submission 202116) | Maize rhizosphere microbial communities from greenhouse at UC Davis, California, United States - 322HYB-C-3 | ecosystem: Host-associated > Plants > Roots > Rhizosphere > Soil | place: USA... | reverse complement strand
CGACGCTGCCGATCTGCCGGAGATGCCGGTGGAACTTGAGGGCGGCCAACTTGCCGATCCCGAGTCTGCTGCATTGCGACTGGAGGTGCTGGACGCCGCCGCGCAGCGCGATACCTGCGTCATCCTATGTGGTGCAGAGGCGTTTTCTCAGGGTGCGCCCTCACCCAGCGAATTGGCGGGTAGCAGGATCATTGTGAAGCAAGGTTCGGACGCGGATCCGTTAGACTTGGCCGCCAGGCTTTCCGCTCACGGCTACGATCGCGTCACCACCGTGCAGGGTCGCGGACAATTCGCCGTCCGTGGCGGCATCCTCGATGTTTTCCCGTGGCAAGGCGGTCGCCCGCTTCGGATCGAGTTGTTCGGTGACGAGGTGGACTCGCTGCGAGAGTTCGATGTCGATACTCAAGCCTCAGTGGGAAAGCTTGCCCAAGCCGAACTACTGCTCGCCGAGCCGGAACTGGATGCCACCGTCGCCGACTATGTGAGAAAGGGCGATGTCCGGATCGCCTTCGAGGACGCTGAGATCGAGGCGGAGGTGCGAATCATATCGGGAGCCATTGAAAGCGATGGTCGAGAGGAAGACTTCACCACCGCCTGCTTCGGCAGCCCACTCGGCAGCTTCGAGGCAGGCGACTTCGTCCTCGAGCAAAGCCGCCGCCAGCGCTTCTTCGATCAGCTCGACGAGTGGCGCTCGCTAGGCTGGCGGGTCGGCATGGTCTTCTCTAACAAAGGTGAGGAGGACCGCTTCATCGAACTCGCCGGCCACGAGGCGGTGACGAATGTCTTACGACTGCGCGGCGAGCTGATTCAAGGCTTCACTGTTCCCGCCGCACGGATGGCAGTGCTTTCATCGAGCGAACTCTTCGGGCGCTACCGCACGCCCGGCACGATCAAGCGCAGCCGCCAGGAAGCACGACGTATCCTCACCGCCCGTGCCTCGCTCGATGACATCGAGGAAGGCGACCTCGTGGTGCACTACGAATACGGGATCGGTCGCTTCCGCGGCATTGCCCCCGGCGAGAGCGGCGAGGAGATCTCGATCGAATACAAGGACGGCGGACTACTTTCCGTCCCGATCGATCAGGCTCATCTCGTCGCCAAGTATGTCGGACTCGGCGGAAAGACGCCGGAGCTCAACAAACTCGGCGGCGCAGCGTGGAAGAACATCCGCAAGAGCGCCGAGAAATCGATCCTCGACTACGCGGCTCAACTTCTGCGAGTGCAAGCCGAGCGCCAGGCGGAGCCCGGCATCCCCCACCCGCCCGACTCGCGGTGGATGTGGGAATTTGAAAATTCCTTCCACTACACCGAGACGCCCGACCAGCGCCGCGCGATCGAGCAATCGAAGCGCGATATGGAATCGGCCAAGCCGATGGACCGGCTGATCTGCGGCGACGTCGGCTTTGGCAAGACCGAGGTCGCGATCCGTGCGGCCTTCAAGGCGGCCACCGGCGGCATGCAGGTCGCGGTGCTGGTGCCGACCACCGTGCTCGCCGAGCAGCACTGGCGGACCTTCCGCGAGCGCATGAGCGACTACCCGATCCGCGTGGATCTGCTCAATCGCTTCCGGACGCCGAGCGAAGTCCGCGAGACGATCAGGGGGCTTGAAGATGGCTCGGTGGACATCGTCATTGGCACTCACCGCTTGATCTCCGGTGACGTGCATTTCAAGAACCTCGGTCTTGCAGTGGTCGATGAGGAGCAGCGCTTCGGCGTGAAGCATAAGGAGAAGTTCAAGGAACTCTTCCGCAGCATCGACGTGATGACCCTTTCCGCCACGCCGATTCCCCGGACGCTCTACATGGCGCTCATGGGCGCGCGCGACATGTCCACCATCGACACGCCGCCGCCTAACAGAGTGCCGGTCCACACCAGTGTGGTGCAGTATGACGAACGGATCATCCGCGATGCCATCCTGAGGGAGATGAAGCGCGGCGGGCAGGTCTTCTTCCTGCACAACCGGGTAAAGAGCATCGAGATGATGCGCAAGAAGCTCCAGGAACTCGTCCCGGAGGCGCGCATCCTCGTGGGCCACGGCCAGATGGAGAAAGACGAGCTGGAAGTGGTGATGCGGAACTTCGTCCACGGTGAAGCCGACATTCTGCTCGCCACTACCATCATCGAGACCGGCATCGACATCCCGAATGCGAATACGATCCTGATCGATCGCGCCGACCGCTTCGGCCTCGCCGATCTCTATCAGCTCCGCGGCCGCGTCGGACGCGCTGGCGAAAAGGCCTACGCGATCCTGCTGCTGCCGCGCGACTTCATCACCGCGGGTGATGCACGGAAGCGCATCCACGCCATCAAACAGTACACGGCGCTCGGCTCCGGCTTCAAGATTGCCATGCGCGATCTCGAGATCCGCGGCGCGGGCAATCTGTTAGGCACCAAGCAGAGCGGCCATATCGCCGCCGTGGGCTTCGATCTCTACTGCCAGCTCCTGCGCCAATCGGTGGACCGTTTGCAAGGCAAGACGCCGAAGGTCCGCGTCGAGGCGACCTTCCGCAGCGACTTCGTGGCCTTTTCCCAGGCCGAGTTCGCCCGCGGCTCCGGCGATGGTCCGCTGCTGCCCGCCTACCTACCGAGTGGCTGGCTGGATGAAACGCAGCTCCGCGTCAGCGCGTACCGTGAACTGGCAGAGAGCATGATCGAGAAGGACCTCGATCAGATGGAGGCTCGCTGGCGAGATCGCTTCGGCCGCTTGCCGGAACCGGCGGAAAATTTGATCACGGTCGGACGCATCCGCCTAGTTTCCGCCGGAAAAGGCGTCGCGTCGGTCGAAATCAAAGGCCAGCGGCTGATGCTCCAGCGCGGTGGGGATTACATCATGCTGGAAGGCCGGCGATTCCCCCGGCTGACCTCGGAGGAGCCAAAGAAGAAGCTCCATGAAGCCCTGGAGATGCTACGGGTGCTCTGACAAAGGATCGTTGCAACTACTCTCCCAATGCCACTGCATTCGCCGCTGCGTAATGATGCGCGTGCGTCAGGCTGATCTTCACTTCAGCTATACCCTTTTCCTTGGCATACGCCTGACCCACGCCGCTCAGGACCAGCTCCGGCTCGCCGCTGTCCTTGCGGGCGATCTCCATGTCGAGCCAGCCGAGATCCTTGCCAATGCCGGTGCCGAATGCCTTCGCCACCGCTTCCTTCGCAGCAAAGCGAGCCGCGTAATGAATCGCCGGGCGTCGCTGGGACTCACAGTAGGCACGCTCCGCGGCGGTGAAAATCTTCGAGGCAAAGCGTTCGCCGAACTCCGCCATCGATGACTCGATGCGCTCGACCTCCACCACGTCGATACCAATGCCGAACAGCTTCATGCTTCCGGGTAGGCGGCCATGAGTTCCTTCATCTCGCGCACAGCCTCGGTGAAACCGACCCGCATGGCTCGTGAGACAATGGTGTGCCCGATGTTCAGCTCGGCGAGATAAGGCACCGTGAAAAGACGGAAGATGTTGGAGTAGTTGATCCCGTGCCCCGCATTCACTTGGATGCCCGCGGCGTAACCCGCCTTCGCACCTTCGATCAAGCGGCCGATTTCGCGTTCGAGTTCACCATCGACGGCATTGGCGAAGCAACCGGTGTGCAGTTCGATCATCTCCGCCCCGCACTGAGAGGCGGCCTCTATCTGATGGAGATCGGGATCGATGAAGAGCGACACGCGAATGCCGTTATCCTGGAGCGTTTTCACGCAGGCCTTCACCTCGACAAGTCGACCGGCGACATCAAGACCACCTTCGGTGGTGACTTCCTCGCGGGTCTCGGGAACCAGACAGGCGAACTCCGGCTTCAGTTCCAGGGCGAGCTTGGTCATCTCGGCGGTGACGCCCATTTCCAGATTCAGTGGCAGCGGGCAATGCTTGCGAATCTCGATGGCATCGCGGTCCTGCATGTGCCGGCGGTCGGCGCGAACGTGAATGGTGATGGAGTCGGCTCCGCCATCCTGCGCATCGAGCGCCGCCTGCAAGGGCGACGGCTCGGCATTCGGCGAGTCCGGCAGCAAGGCGTAGCGCGCCTGCCGCAGGGTGGCCACGTGGTCGATATTGACGCCGAGAAGCATGGGCACGGGATAGTCCGTCGACGGGGTGCCCGCACCTGAAAAATCGCCTCAAGGGCAATTCGGGCATGTCCGGTGCTCTCACCGGCCGCCGCGATGGTCCCGAAACCCCCTGCGATTTCCCCGGCCAAGCTGCCTGCGCTGCTGGTGCTGGTCGCGGGCCTGTGCCTGGCGGTGTTGCTCGCGGCGGAAACGAAGCGTAGCCAAGGAGAGGCGTTGGAGCGGGAACTCCGGAAACTCGCCCAAGACCGCGCCGAACTGATTCGCGGCCAAGTCCTCCGCTCGATGGAGGTGCTGCACGCGCTCGCCGGGCTCTATCGAACCGATGCCGATGTGACGCGGGCGGAGTTCCGCACCTTTGTGGAACCGACGCTTTCCCGCCAACCGGAGCTTCAAGCGCTGGCATGGGACCCGCGGGTAAAAGCGGCGGATCGGCAGGCGTGGGAGGCCAAAGCCCGATCCGAGGGTTTTGCCGACTTCTCTTTCACCGAGGACGCCTCAGGAGGCAACTTCGCCCCGGCCAGGCCTCGCGATGAGTATTTCCCGGTGTTCTACCTTGAGAGCCTCGCGAAGAATGCGCCGGCACTCGGCTTCGATGTTGGCTCGGAGCCGATCCGGCGCGCGGCTTTGGAGAAAGCCCGCGACTCTGGCCAACCGAACGCAACCGCCCCAATCCGGCTCGCGCAGGAGACAGGCTCCCAGACCGGATTCGTGGTCTTTTTCCCGATCTACCGGGGGCCGGTGGAAACGGAAGAACAGCGCCGGGAGAACCTGTCGGGATTTGCCACCGCGGTATTCCGGATCGGCGACTTGATCGAGTCTACCCTCCGCCCGGTGGGCAATAATGGCGTGCTGCTCACCATCGAAGACCCCGCGGTCGGCGGCACGATCTACCGGCAGTCTGGCGAGCGTTGGCAAGGAACTCAGTCATGGGCGACTCCGGTCGAATTTGCGGGACGCCATTGGAACCTCCACTTCGAGCCGGACCCGCTGCTACGCCGCCTTCACACCGCTGCCCTGCCCTGGATCGTTGGTGCGACTGGAGCATCCATCACCGGATTGCTTGCGGCCTACCTGTGGTTGGAAGCGAGACGCTCGGCGCAATTGAAGGCATCGCACGAAGCGCTGTTAGGCGAAATTCTCGTCCGCAAGGAGGCAGAGGCCTCTGCCGAGTCCGCGAACAAAGCGAAGTCGGAATTCCTCGCCAGCATGAGCCACGAGATCCGCACGCCGATGAATTCCATCCTCGGCTACTCACAGATCCTCGCCCGCGACTCCGGTCTACCGCCCTTCCACCGCGACATGATCGCGACCATTCTCAGCAGCGGAAATCACCTCCTGCACCTGATCGATGAGATCCTCGATCTCTCCAAGATCGACGCGGGCCGTATGGAAGTCACACGCGCTGACTTCGACCTTAATGCGCTGGCCAATGAGTTGATCGCGATCTTCCAGCACCCATGCGAGGAGAAGCATCTCGGCCTGCGGCTCGATGCGCCGGCACTTGGCCACCCGCTACTCGTCCACGGCGACGAGGGCAAGCTGCGGCAGATCCTGATCAATCTGCTAGGCAACGCGGTGAAGTTCACGAAGCGCGGACGCGTCGTTCTGAGCGTCCGGCAAAAAGGCGACACGTGGACTTTCGAGGTCGAGGACACCGGGCCGGGCATCGAGTCCGGTCTGCAGGAGCACATCTTCGAACCCTTCCAGCAAGGTCCGGGCCGCCACGTCGAAACCGGCACCGGGCTCGGGCTTGCGATTTCGAAGCGCCAGGCCGGAATCCTCGGCGGCAAGCTCACGCTCGATTCCCACGTGGGAGAGGGCTCGATCTTCAGGCTCACACTGAAGCTCCCACTGGTCGGTGAGGCCGCGCGGCAAGCGGCTCCGCAGCAACGGCAGACGCGACACCTGGCCGAGGGACATCGCGTGAAGGCACTGGTGGTGGATGACATCGCAGAAAACCGCGACGTGCTGGCAACCATGCTCACACAGGTGGGCTGCGAGGTCGTGCTCGCCGAGCATGGCCGGCAGGCAGTGGAAGTGACCGGCGTCTCGCGGCCGCAGATCGTCTTCATGGACGTGAGGATGCCTGAATTTGATGGGATCGAGGCGACACGAAGGATCGTCCAGCAGTTCGGGAACACCGGCATCAAGGTCATCGCTACCTCTGCCTCGGCCCTCGTCCACCAGCGCGAGCAGTGCCTCAGGGCCGGCTGCGATGACTTCGTGGCGAAGCCATTTCAGGCGGAGCGGATCTATGCGGTCCTGCACCAGCACCTGGGCGTCGAGTTTGTCAGCGATCCGGTGCCCGGATCCGTGGCCAAGGGGGAAAGCATCGATTTCAGCGCGCTCGTGCTGCCCGAGGAACTTGCCTCCCGGATGGTGATGGCCGCGGAACTCCACAGCGCGACGGTCCTGAAAAACTGCCTCGGCGAGGTCGAGGCCCTCGGCCCGTCGGGAGAGCGACTGGCACAGCATCTGCGGGAATTCGTGGCGAGCTACGACATGAAAACCATCCAGCGCGTGCTGGCCCAGATCCAAGTCACATGACCGAAGGACGCATCCTCGTAGCCGATGACACTCCGGCAAACCTCTCCCTCATCAGCCACGTGCTGGAGAAGGAGGGACACGAGATCTTCGCGGTTTCGAATGCCGTGGACGCGCTGCGTATTGCTGGCAAGGCCAAGCCCGACCTGATCCTGCTCGATGTGATGATGCCCGGTCACGACGGCTATTACGTTTGCCGGGAACTGAAGGCGGAGCTATCGACCCGCGACATCCCGGTCATTTTCATTACCAGCCGTAACGACACCGAGAGCATCCTGAAAGGCTTTCGCGTGGGTGCGGTGGACTACATCCACAAGCCCTTCCATGCCGAGGAAGTCGTCACCCGCGTGGCGACCCACCTCAAGATCAGCCGCCTGACCCGCGAGCTTCAGGAGCGCAACGCCGAGTTGGAAGCCGAAGCAAGCCGTCGCCGTGATGCCGAGCAAGCCCGCGACACCGCGAACCAGCGCCTTCACACCTTGACCAGGAAGGAGGCCGAGCGCTGGGGCATCGGTGGCTTCGTCGGCCATAGCAAGCACCTGAGGCGCATCCTCGATGACATCGAGCGCCTTCAGCAGTTCGGCAAGACCAGCGTGCTAATCACCGGCGAAAGCGGCACCGGCAAGGAATTGGTAGCGCGGGCCATCCATCATCAAAGCCCGCGTTCCGAAGGAGCCTTCATTCCGGTAAACTGTGTCGCCATTCCTTCAGAGCTAATGGAGTCGCTGTTCTTCGGGCACATGAAGGGCTCGTTCACCGGTGCCACCTCGGATCGCAAGGGCTACTTCGAGCTCGCCGAGGGCGGCACGCTGTTCCTCGACGAAATCGGCGACATGCCTGCCACGCTCCAAGCGAAGCTGCTGCGGGTGCTGGAAGACGGCGAGGTCACCCCCGTTGGCGCGACGAAGCCCCGCCGAGTCGATGTCCGCGTGCTGAGCGCCACCAATGCCGATCTCCAGTCAAGGATCGCGAGCGGCGACTTCCGGCAGGACCTCTTCTTCCGTCTCGCCCGCTTCACGGTGGATCTGCCTCCGTTGCGCGACCGCCCCGAGGACCTGCCATTGCTCGCGCGTCATTTCCTTGAGGTCTTCTCTGCCGAGATGGGCACGGTGGTTCCCACCATCTCGACAGACGCCTTGGCAGTGCTCGCGGCCCATGAGTTCCCAGGCAACATCCGCGAACTGAAGAACGTCATGGAGAGGGCACTGATCCTCTCCGGCGGCAAGCCCTTGCAGGCCGGGCACCTCCAGCTTTTCGGCTCTCGGCCCAAGCCCGCCATCGCAACCAAGGGCGAAAGCTTCGACCTCGAATCCGCCGAGCACTCCGCCATCCAACGTGCCTTGGAGCAAACCCAAGGCAACGTCGCCGAAGCCGCGCGACTGCTGAAGATCCATCGCAGCCGCATCTACCGGAAGTTCCCTCATCTCGCCGGCGGATCCCAGTGAGTGTCGCACCTGTCGCACGATGGAACACTTGCGACAGTCCCGCCAACCAGCCGAGCAACCGGCGATTTCACAAATCGCTCCAAATCAGTCGCTCATCCTCTTTCTCACGCATGGCATGCGCGGTGCCAATGGAAATGCCGCCATGATGAAGTCTCTCGCCTCTCGTGTCTTTCCCCTCCTCGCAATCGCCGCCAGCAGCGCCTCCCAGCTGCTGGCCGGCGAAGCCGAGTCTGCCCCCGCCATCGCTCCCGCAGCGGCGCCATCGAAAGTCAACGTGCTGTTCCAGCTCGATGTCTCCGACCACTACATCACGCCCCGCGGACTAAACGTGGAAAACGACGGCGTCATTTTCCAGCCACTGCTTCTCGCCTTCGTCAACCTCTACTCCAGCGACACCACTTTCGTCGACAATGTCTCGCTGACCGCCGGCATGTGGAGTTCGATCCACAGCGAAAAGTCCGGGGCCGACCCGGGCCGATGGAACGAGTTCGATCCCATCCTCGGCTTCACGGTGAAATTCGCGGACATCTTCAGGTTCGACACCACCTACACCGCGTTCGACAGCATGGTGGACTCGTATCCCACCTCGCATCACCTCGAGCTGAAGCTGAGCTTGGACGACTCGAAGTGGCTCGGTGCCTGGGCGCTGAATCCCTACGTCGCCTACTGGCAGGAGCTGGAGAACAAGGCCACGGTCGTTTTCAATCCTCTCACATCCGATGAGTCCTTCTACTTCACCGTCGGCATCAATCCTTCCGCGAAAATCGGCCCGGTGAAACTCGAGTTCCCCACCTTTATGAACATCGTGGACGACGACTTCTACCAGCAGTTCAACGGCGCGGGTGGCGGATCTGGCATTGCCGTGGTTTCCACCGGCATCAAAGCCAGCGTGCCACTCACCTTCGTCCCCGAAGGTTACGGCCATTGGACCTGGTACGCCGGAGTGAAGTACTACCACCTTAGTAATGACGGACTGGAGGACGGCAACCTCGTGCTCACGCCCAATGGGGACAACGACGAGGACGATCTGATCCAGTTCCACACCGGCATCACCGCCTTCTTTTGAAAACCGCCGCCCCGCGTCCATGAGCGATCCCCTCCCCATCCCCGCCGAACCTTATCCGTTCGAGCTCACCCCAGGGAAATGCGCGCTGCTGATCATCGACATGCAGCGTGACTTCCTCGAACCGGGCGGCTTCGGCGAGATGCTCGGCAACGACGTGTCGCAACTCCGGCGCACGATCGAGCCGAACCGGATCCTCCTGGACGCATGGCGCGCCGCCGGCCTAACCGTCCTCCACACCCGCGAGGGCCACCGGCCGGATCTTGCCGATCTTCCGCCGGCGAAAAAGGTCCGCGGCAAATCCGCCAAGACCATCGGCGATCCCGGACCCATGGGCCGCATTCTCATCCGCGGCGAAGCTGGCCACGACATCATTCCCGAGCTCTACCCGTTGCCCAGCGAACCGGTCATCGACAAGCCGGGCAAGGGCGCCTTCTTCGCCACCGATCTCCACGCCATCCTGCAAAACCTCGGCATCACCCAGCTGGTCGTCACCGGCGTCACCACCGAGGTCTGCGTCAATACCACCGTCCGCGAAGCGAATGATCGCGGCTACGAGTGCCTCGTCCCTTCCGATTGCGTCGGCTCCTACTTCCCGGAATTCCAGGAAATGGGGCTGAAGATGATCAAGGCCCAGGGCGGCATCTTCGGCTGGGTCACCGACTCGGAGTCGATCCTCGCTTCCCTGAGCTAACTGCCACTCACCCTTTCCTCCTCCTGTCTAACAGAACGAACCAACAGACATGAACACCGGCTTCAAACCAAAACTCTGGGTTCCGGGCGACTGGAACGCCTTCTTCGGGTTCGGCACGAACATCCTCGTGAACCTGCTCACCCTCACCGGCCTGCTGCTCTTCGTCTTGAAGATGCCGGCCGAGATCGTTTTCGGCCGCATCCTCCCTGCGACTGGATTGATGCTGTGCCTGAGCACCGGCTACTACGCTTGGCTTGCCTACAAGCTGTCGAAGCAAACCGGGCGGACCGACGTCTGCGCACTGCCCTCGGGAACGAGCGTGCCGCACATGTTCGTGGTGGTCTTCGTCATCATGCTGCCCATCACCTTGCAAACCGGCGACCCAATCAAGGGTTGGGAGGCCGGCCTGACATGGGTCTTCATCCAGAGCTTCGTGCTGATGATCGGCGGCTTCGTCGGCCCATGGATCCGCAAGGTGACCCCGCGCGCCGCGCTGCTCGGCACGCTGGCCGGTGTCTCGGTGACCTTCATTTCGATGAAGCCCGCGGTGGAGATGTTCATGACCCCGGTGATCGGCATCACCTGCTTCGCGGTCATCTTGCTGAGCTGGTTCGGTGGCGTGAAATACAAGGGTGTTCCCGCCGGTCTTGTCGCCATCGCGGTGGGCACTCTCATCGCGTGGGGCTCGAATCTCTTCGGTCTCAACTACGGCGGCATGACCACTGTGGCACTCTCGGAGTCACTGAAAGGTTTTGGCTTTAGCGTTCCTTTACCTGCCTTCGGCCACGTCTTCGCGGGCTTCGAATTCCTCGGCATCCTGCTGGTGACCGCGATTCCCTTCGGCATCTACGACCTCGTGGAAGCCCTCGACAATGTCGAAAGTGCTGAGGTCGCCGGTGACGCCTTCCCTACCACCCGCGTCCTCACCGCCGACGGCATCATCAGCCTGATCGGCTGCGTGATGGGAAATCCCTTCATCAACGCCGTCTACATCGGTCACCCGGGCTGGAAGGCCATGGGCGGTCGGATTGGCTACTCGGCCGCCACCGGCATCGCAGTGATCATCCTGACGTGGCTGGGCATCGTCTCGGTGATGCTCGCCTTCATCCCCACCGTGGCGATCCTGCCGATCTTGCTCTACATCGGGATGCTGATCGGCGCGCAGGCATTCCAAGAGACCCCGAAGCGTCACGCTCCGGCGATCGTGCTCTCGCTCGCACCGCACCTAGCTCACTGGGTCGTCACCATGATGACCGGAGCCCTCGCCGGAGCAGGGACCATTCTCGCCTCACTCGGGCCCGAGAAAAAGGCGGAGCTCCTCAAGGCGATGAACAACGAAGGCGTGCTCTTCCACGGCCTGGAGGTTCTCGGTGGTGGCTCCATCCTCGGCGGCCTCATCCTTGGCTCGATCGCGGTTTTCATCATCGACCGGAACTTCCTCAAGGCCGGCCTCTTTTCCATGACCGGCGCGGGACTTACCTTCTTCGGGTTCATGCACGGCGACCGGCTTGGCATTGCCCAGAGCCCGACGGTGGCTGCAAGTTACCTGATCGTCGGCTGCGTGATGGTCGCTGCGTCGAAGCTTGTCGCATTCTCTCCGGTAGTCTCTTCCCACGAGGACGAAGAAGAGGATGAAACCGAACCTGAAGCTGCTGGAGTCCTCGCTAAATCATGAACCACAAATCTCGGTAAAATACGGAATGGTTCCACGGATCTCACCGGTAGCGACATGAAGGCAAGCGCATCTTGGCCTGCATTCCGCTCCGTGGGGTCCGTGGCATTCGTTCCCACCAAGCTTTCCCACCATG
>Ga0307408_100003020_pt1 | contig 11617 bp, 9 predicted proteins | sample 322Cmetagenome_FD_202116 | JGI IMG/M metagenome (GOLD analysis project Ga0307408, IMG submission 202116) | Maize rhizosphere microbial communities from greenhouse at UC Davis, California, United States - 322HYB-C-3 | ecosystem: Host-associated > Plants > Roots > Rhizosphere > Soil | place: USA... | reverse complement strand
CAACCGGCGCAGAGATACGCTCGATCTTCGGATACTTCTCCTTCGCGCGGTCGTATGCCGCAGTTGCCCATCGCATATGACTGCGTGCAGTAGTGTGGCCGACGAACGCGACATACTTGCCGCTCCCGCCCATGCATGACGCCAACTGATCCATCAGGTACGAGCCAAAGGCGAGGTTATCGAATGCCTCGATGTCGACGTCGGTGTTCACCTGGTTGCTCGCCTCGTGGGTCACCACCTTGATTCCCACCGCGCGGGCCTGCTTCAAGACCTCCTCGAGCGCCTCCGGCGAATTCGGAACAACCGTGATCGCGTTAGGCTTCTCCGCAATCAGCTTGCCAATGATGTCGGCCTGCTTCTGCGGATCGGCATCGGCTGCGCCGGTCATCGTGGCGTCGACGCCATTCTGGGCCGCGAACTGCTTGATCCCTTCCTCCATACGCTCGAACCACACGATCCCGGTTCGCTTGACGACGGTGACGATCCTGATCTTCTCCGTCTTCGCATCCTTGCGGTCACCCTGAGCGCGTGAAGCACTCACAGCAAACGCAGCTACGAGCGTGCATGCCAGGCCGGCAACGACCACGCGCTTCGAATTCGCCATCACTCCCTCAACGATTCTTAGGGTCAAGCTCAATCGAGCTGAAGACTCAGCCACTGCCTGCGCGGGGCGGGCCGGCAGCGGTCGCGGTTCGCGCCCGGGCCTAACTGAGTAGTCGCGAAAGTGAGTCGAATCAGCTCATGAGAGTCACGATCTCGACGTACCCGCCCCTGCCATGCATACCCATGTCCTCGACTCGCGCACGGTTGCGAACTGGACGCAACTGTTGCATGAACTTGGCACATGAACTTGGCACTGCGTTAGCCGTGTCTCATACTTGAAGCTGTCATCCTAGCCCGCCCCCGACGAGTCACGACGCCGTGCCTCTTGGTGGGGGGCGGCCTGTGCGCCAGGACGGAATGCGGTCTGGTTCGGCACGCACGATGGTGGTGCTTGTGCTCATGCTCGGCCTCGCTGCGCCAGCGGTCGGCCAAGTGGGCCGCGAGGCATCGCCATGGGCGCGGTACGCCGTCGCCGTAACCGTCGGTGTGCTCCTGGTACAATCAGCGCTGATCGTTGCGCTGCTCCTCGAGCGGCGCGTACGACGCCGCGCCCAGTCCGCGCTGCTCGAGAGTCAGGCGCGGGCGGAGATCGCCGGCGTTTCGTTAGGCGTCGGGTTCTGGAGCTGGGACCCCGATCGAGACCGCGTGTGGGTCTCGGAACAGTGTGCTCGCCTGTTGGGATTCGAACGAAGGTCTTACCCGCCGCTCGCAAGTTTCCTGGACGCTGTCCGGCCGCACACCGGCGCTTCACTCGACGATGCGTTCGAGGGCGCGATGCGGGGCGGGGCGCCGTTCGACGGGGAGTGGGCCGTCGCGACGCCGACAGGCAACACGCGCTGGATCGCCGGGGCAATTCGCACCAGCGAGGATACTCATGGCAAGCGACGCGTGACTGGTGCTTTCGTCGACGTGACGGAGCGGCGGTCCGCCGAACGGCTCGCCGAAGAGCAGCGGCGCGAGCTTTCACACCTCGGGCGAGTTGCGATCGTGGGCGAGCTGTCGGCCGCTCTGGCCCACGAGATCAACCAGCCGCTCGCGGCTATCCTCGCGAACACCCGCGCCGCGCAGCGCATGCTGGAGAACGGCGGAATCGACGCGGCCGAGCTGCGCGCGATTCTCGACGACATCGAGTCCGACGATCGTCGTGCAGGCGCGGTGATCCAGCGGGTCCGCGGCCTCGTCAAGAAGGATGACGGTGAGCTGCAGCTCGTGCCGGCGAACGACGTCGTCGGTGAGGTGCTCGAGCTTGCGCACAGTGACCTGATCCACCGCGGCGTGGTCGTCAACACGCGGTTGCTGCCTTCAGCGCCGGTGATCTTCGCGGACCGCGTGCAGCTGCAGCAAGTCCTGTTGAATCTGATCATGAATGCCTGTGACGCGATGAGCGACACGCCGCCGGGTGAGCGCGTCCTCGTGATCGCGACTTCGGAGACGGATGGCGTCGTCCGAATCGCCGTGCACGATCGCGGGACCGGCATCTCCGCCGATTCGCTGGAATCGATGTTCGAGCCGTTCGTGACGTCGAAGAAGAACGGACTCGGGCTCGGGCTTGCGATCTGTCGCTCCATCGTGCGGTCGCACGGCGGGAACATGTGGGCGTCGAACAATCCCGACCGCGGGGCCACCATCTTTGTGTCGCTCCCGGTGGCCACCGAGCCACGGTCGACTTCAGCCGATCATCGAGGCTCGTCACCGAGTCCGAGCACGGCGTCGACGGCGGCGGCCAGGGAGGCCGGGTTGAACGGCTTCTCGAGCAGCTCGACGGGCTCGGAGAGATCGAGCCCCGCGACGGCATCGGCGAAGTAGCTCGACACGTACACGACCGGCAATCGCGGATTGATCGCGCGAAGGCGCGTGACGAGCTCGCGTCCTCCCATGTCCGGCATCACGATGTCGGTGACGACGACATCGATCGTCTCGCCTCTCGACATCGCTTCGCGCCAGCGCGTGAGCCCTTCCTCCCCCGTTGGCGCGTCGATCACCGTATGTCCTTGGTCCTGGAGCAGGCGCCGGGCGAGCGCGCGCACGGCGTTGTCGTCCTCGACGAGCAGTACGCGTCGGCGACCTGATTTGGGACCGGCTGCCGGGACGATGTCGTTAGGCTTCCGCATCACGATCCATCCCTGCCATCGCGATCAGTGCGGGTCCGCGGGCGTGGGGAGCTCGTACCAGATCTCGACCAGGTACCCATCGCGGTCTCGCGCGAAGAGGTAGGGCTCTCCCGGGGCAAACTCGCCCTGTTCCTCGATCGACCCACCGGCGTCGGTCACCGCCTTCGCCGCCGCGTCGATGTCGCGCGGGTCGGTCAGCCGGAAACCGAAATGGGTGATCGAACCGGGTACCCGCGCTGACCGCTCGCCTTGCTCGAACACGAGCACGTCGCGCGCCCCGGGCGTTTGAGCCTGGAGGAAGTCCTCGCGTCTGAAAACCGCGACCATTCCGAAGACTGATTCGTAGAACCCGAACGCACGCTCGACGTCCCTGACGGTGAGCGCGAGGTGTGTGAGGCCGAACGTGCGAACCATGAACCCTCTCGTGCCAGCGCGCCGGCACCTCGCGGCGTGTCTACCCGCATCGCTCCACCCACTCGACTTCGGGCACACGGCCTGCGCGGAACCGCGTAACCCGCCCGTTTTCAGTCTCGAATACCATACGCCGCAAGGAGTCCGTCGGCGAGGTGGATCGGACGGTGAGATATTGGCCGCCGGGCACGTACTTGTGCGGCGTCGCCCTCACTCGCGCCGCATACGCGTCGGCGATTTTGGCTGCGCTGTCTCCCACCGCCACGCCGGCGTCGGACCTGACCCCTGCGCTATCGATGTCGATGCGGGCGACCCGTCCGCGTGCCAGCATGACCGAGACGCCGGGCGGGACGCTGCCGGGCCGAACGTAACTACAATCGGCTGTGACGTTTGCTCCCGGAATATCGCCGACGGCACCGCGCAGCTCGTCGACGGTCATGCCGACGCGGATCGTGCCGATGCCATCCGGAGTCACGATCCAGGCGGTGTTTGCGCTCGGCGCGCTCGCGGGTGGGCTTTTCGGCGTCGCTGTGCCTGCCGTCGCCGCCGAATCAGGTCTCGACTGCGGCGTGTCGGAGGCCGGTCGCCGTGTGTCGGTGGAGCAACTCGCGGCCGCTGCAACGAGGATCGCCAGCACTGATCGTGTGCGCACGGAGCTCTCTTCGGTTGGGTCGGCCTCGCCGGTGCGATTCCCGTGCCGGCCTGAAGTCGAGTTGCGCTGGCGGGCGCGTTAGGCCGATTCCGCCCGGGAAAAGCCGACAGTCGCTGCACTCCGCGAAGAATCGGCAGCCGAACGGTGAGGCGGCGCGACCATTGCAACGAGTCAGCGCGGCGCTGGTCGCTGCCGATCGACGCGCTGCCTTGGAGCCCTGACACCTCCACGTAGAGCCGGACCGAGTGCGACCACTCGACGCCCTCGTCGTCACGCATCCCAACGGCCGCGAGCTTGGCAGCGGGACTATCGCTTCCGTCGACCTGGCGGATACCGCGTTAGGTGTGCCGTCCTGTGCCCTCTGCCGTGACCCGCAGGCGGTCCCCGTCCTCGCCGGCGATCGGGCGTATGGCCCTGACCATCTGTACCTCGTCTGTGACCGGTGCGGAGCGCGGTGGCAACGCTACCGCGCCTGAGACCATCGGTGTTCGGATAGACCGCCCGGCCCACCGGAGATCGTCTGCTGGGCTTTTTTGTGCCCGCCGCGTCTGGCCGAACGGAGCTAGATTCGGCGCTACCCGTCGGCCTGTCCCGGCCGTCGGCCGCAAGTGCGTTCAGCTGGTGCCTCGTCGGCGAGATGAGGTCGCACGAACGTCACGACCACCTTCGAGGAGGCCTTCTGACTCGCATTCGCATCACTGGTGTCCCGATGGATCTCGGCGCGAGCCGTCGTGGCGTCGACATGGGACCCTCGGCACTGCGAGTCGCCGATCTCGCGCGGCGGCTCGAGGCGCTTGGCCACGACGTCGAGGCCGATGACGACGTGTCGGCGGCGCTGCCCGAAGTGCTGCTGCACCAGCGCAGTCCGCATCCGGGTCCCGTCGGCGCGTTTCTGCCATCGATCACCGCGACGTGCATGGAGCTGGCGCGAGTGACAGCGGAGGCGGTAATGGCGGGTGCGGTTCCCGTCACGGTGGGCGGCGACCATTCCATCGCCGCGGGGTCGATCGCGGGTGCCGCCGTAGCGCTCGCTCAGCGAGGAAAGCGATTGGGCGTCATCTGGCTCGACGCTCACGGTGATGCGAACACCCCCCAGTCTTCCGCAAGCGGCAACATCCATGGGATGCCGCTCGCGCATCTCCTCGGACATGGCGACTCGATGTTCGCCGGCATCTCGGCTGCACTTGGCGGTCCGTCCCCGGCGGTGCTCCCGACTCACGTCGCGCTCGTGGGCGTGCGCGATCTCGACGACCCGGAGCGCCGGCACCTTCGGGAATGGGGGGTTGCGACCTTCACCATGCGCGCGATCGATGAGCGCGGGCTGCGCGCCGTCATGCAGGACGCGCTGGCGATCGCCGGGACGGATACCGGCGGCGTGCACGTCTCCATGGATCTCGACTGGCTCGACCCCGTGCATGCGCCGGGTGTCGGAACGCCGGTCGCCGGTGGCGCGACGTACCGCGAAGGCCACCTGGCCATGGAGATCGTCGCGGACAGCGGACGCCTAACGTCGCTCGATGTCGTGGAGGTGAATCCGGTGCTCGATGCGCAGAACCGGACGGCCGAGCTCGCGGTTCAGCTCGTGTTGAGCGCGTTTGGGCAGAGAATCATTTAGGGACGGCGGGCGACGGGCGACGGGCGACTGGCGACTGGCGACTGGCGCCGGGCGACGGAAATCCACCTCGATTGCGCCCCTGGAGGCTCGGTCTATATTCGCCGCGGCGAACACCGAGGCGAGTGATGCACGAAGACGAGACGACGGGACACCGAAGCGCCGATTCGACGAGCGGCACATTGGCTAGCGATAGTGCGCCCGAGCCACGCGGTCGGCGCATCACGCGGCGCGGTTTGATGACTGCGGCGGCAGCATCGGCCGGCGCCGCGATTCTGGCGCGGCTGCCCGCGGAGGCGCAATCGCCGGCCGGTCGAGCCGCGCCAGCCACGCCACCGACGCAGGCGCCCAGTCCGCCTCAGACCACAGGCGCGTTCGACCTCGCGTCGGTTCCGGCCGATCCGACACGCGCGCCCGGGCCGCCGACATCCACGTTAGGCGCCCGGTCGCCGTTCGAGACGCCCGTGCGAGCGCCGGTCGGAGTGATCAGCGGCTCGTCGTACACGCCACTCCAGGATCTCGCCGGGACGCTGACGCCGAGCGATCTGGTATTCGAGCGGCACCACGCGGGCGTCGCACTGATCGATCCTGCTAAATACGAGCTGCTGATTCACGGCCTCGTGGAGCTCCCGACGGTCTTCACGCTCGACGATCTGCAGCGGTTGCCGAACGTGTCGCGCACCTGCTTTCTCGAATGCTCGGGGAACGGCCGCGGCGCGTTCAAGACGCCAAAACGGGAGATGAGTCCTCAGGCAATCGACGGCCTCACAAGCAATGGCGAATGGACCGGCGTGCCACTGGCCGTACTGTTTCACGAAGTCGGCGTGCGTCGCGGAGCGTCGTGGTTCCGGGCCGAGGGCGGGGACGCGTCGCGCTTGTCTCGAAGCGTGCCGGTAGAGAAGGGGCTCGCTGACGCAATGATCGCGTTCGCGTTCAACGGAGAGCCGCTGCGGCCGGCAAATGGGTACCCGGCTCGACTCCTGCTCCCGGGGTACGAGGGCAACGCGAACATCAAGTGGCTGCGTCGCATCGAGCTGGCGGACGGCCCGGGAATGTTCCGTGATGAGACGTCCAAATACACCGATCCGCTCGCGAACGGGACCGCACGGCAGTTCAGCCTCGTCATGGACGCAAAGTCGATCATCACTGCGCCGGCGCATCCCGGGCGTCTCACGCCTAACGTTTGGACGCAGATCACCGGCATTGCCTGGACCGGGCGAGGGAAGATCGTTCGCGTGGACGTGTCCACGGATGGCGGAGCGAGCTGGCTGGTTACCGAGCTGCAGGAGCCGGTGTTGTCGCTCGCACACACGCGGTTCCGGCTGCCGTGGAAGTGGGACGGCAAGCGCGCGGTGCTCATGAGTCGAGCGGTGGACGAGACCGGTGCGATACAGCCGACGCTCGCCGAATTTCGGGCGAAGCGTGGTGCGGGAACGGACTACCACTTCAGCTACATCCGCGCCTGGGTCGTCGAGGCGGACGGGCAGGTGTTCTTCGGAGCCGACCTATGAGCGCCGCGAGAACGCGATGCCTCACGTGCCTTGTCGTCAGCGCGTTGCTGGCCGGCTGCGATCGAGGGCCGCTGGCCGATCGGGCGACGCGGACCCAGCGGGTGTCGGGCTCCAGCCGCCTGCCGTCCAACGTTCACGCTGCACCAGCGCTTCCCGTGCATTTCGGCGTCGGTCGCGCGGCGACGCCGGCCGAGATCGCAGGGTGGGACGTCGACGTCACGCCGGACGGTCACGGCTTGCCGCCCGGGAGCGGTACGCCCACGCAGGGCGCGCAGGTGTTCGCCGCGAAGTGCGCGGCGTGTCACGGACCTGCGGGGGAAGGGCAGGTGGGTGCGGCGCCAGCGGGTGTGCCGCCGGCGCCGAAGCTCATCGGGCGCGATCCGCGTGACGGCTTCCCGTTTGGTCAGGATCCCAAGCTTGTGAAGACGGTGGGGAACTACTGGCCCTACGCCACGACGGTCTTCGACTATGTTCGGCGCACCATGCCGTTGACCGCGCCGGGTTCGTTGACGAACAACGAGGTCTACGCGGTGGTCGCGTTTCTGCTCGCGCAGAACGAGATCATCGACGCGAACGCGGCGATGGACAGCGCGAGCCTGGTCGCGGTGAAGATGCCCGCTCGGGACAAGTTCGTGCCAGATGACAGGAAGGGGGGAGCGACCTTCAGGTAAATGCTATCAGCCATCAGCCATCAGCCATCAGCCATCAGCTCAGCTGCGGAACGTCGAACCGCGCGCGCCGTTCGCTTCCCGCCGTTCGGGCTGATGGCTGATGGCTGATGGCTGATGGCTTTACCAAAAGACTTTTCTGATGCCAGTCTGGCCCGGCCGCCAAAGCTTGATGTAGATAATCAGGCCTGTGATGGTCAGCACCAGCAGTGTCAGTCCCCACAGCATCGCGACCACCAGTCCTCCGTCGCCGAATGCTTCGCCGCTGTGGAGGCGATAGAGCAGCGGCTTGTCGGCGTAGGACTCGTCCGACAACAGCAGGCCGGTTCGGGCGTCGAACACCAGCTTCCGGTCCTCGCCCCCGGTGGGCTTGCCCGTGAAAACGGTGACCGTCGGCTGCGGCCCCTTGAACTGCACCTCGAGCTTGTCGACGGGTGCGCCGTTCGCACGCGTCGCGGTCGTTGCGAACGCGCGCGCGATCGGCTCCGACCACGCGGTCGATGCCGATGACACCGTGACGGGGCTGATCATGTCGCGTGTCGCTTCACGCAACGCCTCCTCTTCGCCGAAGAATTCGGTGAACGCGACGAGCACGCCGGTGGCCGCGGCCCAGAAAAGGAAGAGGGTGGCCGGAAATGCGATCCAGCGGTGCCATTTGCGCCAGAACGTCAGGTTCAGTCCGGGCATAATCGCGAGAAGAGGGTAGGGAGTCGATTGCCGAGCGCGAATGCTACGGAGTCCGCGCGCTCGCGACAATCGGCGGGTCATCGCACCGCCTAGGCGGTTGCGGCCTCGAGGATAGGAAGAGGTCAGAGTCGTTTGATTGCTCTAACGACTCTGACCCGTGTTCGCTGGCGCGATGAACGGACCGTCCTTCCGCGTTTTGTGGGGGTCGTGCGTACTTACCCGTTGATGCCTTTAGCCCGCCAGGGATTCTCCGTGGCGCGATTCAGACAGTCATCAGGAGGTAGGGAATGTCGCTTCGGATGCGACCCGTGCGACGGTTCGCGTGGCCAATAGCGGTTGCGGCGCTCTGGGCGCTCGCCCCGCAATCCCCAGTTCGTGCACAGAACGCCGCCGGTGCAGCGAAACCCGCGTCGCAGCCAAACGACGAGGAGTACACCAAGAAGATCAAGGAGTATCTCCAGGACCCGCGCATCACGACGGAGCTCGTCGACCATCTGCCGGCGTCCAGCACCGTCCCGACGCCGCTCAAGTTCCTTGGTCGCATCGTCGGTACGCCCGGCGAACTGACGTACGCGAAGGACATCTACCGCTACTTCGACGCGCTCGACGCGGCCTCGGACCGCATCAAGGTCTGGCGCATCGGGAAGACGGAGGAGGGGCGCGACATCATCGTCGCCGCGATCGGTGATGAGGCGACGATCCGCAACCTCGACAAGTACAAGGGCTACCTGAACGCGCTCACGGATCCGCGCAAGACCACCGAGGAGCAGGCGCGCGAGATCCTCGGCACGGCGAAGCCGATCTACTGGTTCTTGAGCGGCATGCACTCGCCGGAGAACGGTGGCCCCGAGATGCTGATGGAGATGGCGTATCGCCTCATCGTCGAGGAGACGCCGCTCATCCAGAACATCCGGAACAACGTCATCACGTTCATCACGCCGGTGATCGAGGTAGACGGACGCGAAAAGCAGGTCGACACCTATTACTTCAACAAGAAGCTGCCGCAGGGCGCGCAGCGCCTGCCGCTGATGTACTGGGGCAAGTACGTCGCGCACGACAACAACCGCGACGGGATGGGTCAGTTCCTCGCGCTCACGCGCACCGTAACTCGCATGCAGAACGAGTGGACGCCCACGATCATGCACGACTTGCACGAGGCGCAGACGTATCTGTACGCGTCGACCGGCACGGGGCCGTACAACGAGGCGCTCGACCCTATCACCGTCGACGAGTGGTGGAACCTCGCCAACAACGACGTCATGGAGATGACGAAGCGCGGCGTCCCCGGCGTGTGGACCTACGGCTTCTACGACGGCTGGGTGCCTAACTACATGTTCTTCATCGCCCACTCGCATAACGCGGTGGGGCGATTCTACGAGGTGCAGAGCTACGGACCGGACAACTACGAGGTGCGACCCGGCGCGACGACGACGAGCCGGGAGTGGTTCCGACCGAACCCGCCGCTGCCGTACATCAAATGGGGCCCACGCAACAACACCAACATCCAGGAATCCGCTGCCCTGTTCGCGCTCAACCGCGTGGCGAAGGATCGAGACCTGTACCTGGAGAACTATTGGCTGAAGAACAAACGATCCATCCAGAAAGGGAAAGATGGCCCGACGTTCGCCTGGGTCATTCCGGCCACGCAGCGTCGCAAGGCTGATGCGGCCGACGCGGTGAACGAGCTGCGTCGTCAGGGGCTCGAAATTCAGACGGCAAGCGCGCCATTCAAGGCTGGGAACCTCGAGGTCAAGGCGGGCGACTACATCATCCGCGCCGATCAGCCGTTCCGGACGCTCGCCGACATGTACTTCTCGCTGCAGAACTATTCGCCGCAAAACCCGGCGCCGTACGATGACACGGGCTGGACGTTCCAGCTCATGCGCAACGTCCGCGTGATCGCTGTCAGCGACAAGAGCATCCAGACGCAGCCCATGACGATGCTCGCGAGCGAAGCAAAGGCGGCCGGCGGGGTCGACGGCACGGGCAGCGTGATCGTCGTGGACCACACGACCGACAACAACCTGATGAAGTTCCGCTTTGCGAACGCCGCGGTGAAGATGCAGGCGGCCGAGGAGGACTTCGACCTCGGGGGCCACAAGTTCCGCGCGGGCGCGGTCATCATCCCTAACGCGGATCGCGCGAAAATCGAGCCGCAGCTCAAGGCGCTCGGCCTCTCGGGTTGGGCCGTCGCCGTGGCGCCCAGCGTGAAGACGCACGATCTGGACGTTCCTCGTATCGGGTACGTGCACGCGTGGCAGCGCACGCAGGACGAAGGGTGGGTGCGCGCGGCGCTCGATACGTATGGCGTGCCGTATGCCTACTTCTCCGATCAGAAGCTTCGCGACGGCAACCTGCGCGCGAAGTACGACGTGATCATCTATCCGCACGTTGGCGGCAGCGCCACGTCGCAGGTGAACGGCATCGCGAAGAACGGGAACGCGCCGCTCCCGTACAAGAAGACGGCGGCGACGCCGAACCTGGGCGCACTGGATCAGTCCGATGACATCCGCGGTGGGATGGGGATGGACGGCCTCCTCGAGCTCGCGAAGTTCGTGCAGGCAGGTGGGACGCTCATTACCGAGGGATCGACGTCCACCATCTTCCCGGAGTACGGGATCAGCACGGGCGTGACCGTCGAGGAGCCGCGCGCGCTGTTCGTTCGCGGATCGATCCTGCGCGGGATCATCAGTGATACGAAGAGCCCGATCGCGTACGGGTTCGACGGCACGCAGCTGCCGGTCTACTTCAGCCAGGCGCCGGTGCTGGCAGTGAGCAGTGGTGGTGGCAGCGGTTTCGGTGGATTCGGCGGTGGCGGCGAAGGTGGCATTAACGGTGGGCTCGGTCAGAACACGACCCCGATGGCCACGCCGCTCAAGCTGTCGCCCTGGGAAGAGGACTCGTCGTCGGCGGAGGGACGCAGTGGGCGAGGCCGCGCCGGTGCGACTGGCGACTCGGCGCGCTTCCAGAACCTCGCCGGCGGTCGCGCCGGCGTTGGTGGTGGCAATGCCGATCCGTCGGCGCGCCCCCGCGTCGTCATGACGTTCCCGCAAAACCCTAACGACATGCTGCTCTCGGGCACTCTCGCGGGCGGTCAGGCCCTCTCGGGTCGTGCGCAGATCGTGGACACGAAGCTGGGCAACGGGCACGTCGTGATGTTCGCCATCCGGCCGTTCTGGCGGTGGCAGACGCAGGGGACGTTCTTCCTCGGGTTCAACACGATCCTGAACTGGAACGACCTCGATGCCGGAAAGGCCGAGCCGCCGCGCCAGCAGCCGGCGACGTCGGGCGACCAGTAATCGAGCACCGAGTAGCCGCTCCGAACTAATTGAACCGCAGAGGCCGCAGAGGGTCGCAGAGAA
>Ga0307408_100003017_pt1 | contig 11629 bp, 10 predicted proteins | sample 322Cmetagenome_FD_202116 | JGI IMG/M metagenome (GOLD analysis project Ga0307408, IMG submission 202116) | Maize rhizosphere microbial communities from greenhouse at UC Davis, California, United States - 322HYB-C-3 | ecosystem: Host-associated > Plants > Roots > Rhizosphere > Soil | place... | reverse complement strand
CAGGATCGGGAGTGCTGAGGCCAAAACTGGGGTGGATGCCGTTCGTGCCGATGAAGGCGACGTCCGGACGCAGCCGGTGGGCGGCATCCACTGTTGCCTGCCCTACAGCGGCCTGGGTGAGGCCGCGCACCCGGCCGCCCAGGATCTGGAGGGCGATTCCGGGCGTGCTGGAGAGCTTGGCGGCGATGGGCACGGCGTGGGTGATCACCACGAGCTCGGCTTCAGCTCCGGCCGCGGAAGGTTCGACGGCGGTGCGCCGGGAGAGCAATTCGGCCAGGACTTCGGTGGTGGAGCCGGCGTCGATCAGGATGCTTCCCGAGGAGGTTTGCGGAACCAAAGCCATGGCTGCTTCGGCGATGCGCCGCTTTTGGTCGGGGCGCTGGACCGAGCGTTCGTTGATGCTTTCTTCGGTGGTACTGAACCGGTCTGCCGCGACGGCACCGCCGTGGACGCGGCGAACTGTCCCGGCGTTTTCCAGGGTCGCGAGATCCCGGCGGACGGTTTCGGTGGTGATGCGGAAGCGCTCAGCCAGCAGGGTCACGCTGACCCGGCCGCTGCCGGCAACAAGCTCGGCAATCTTCTGCTGGCGCTCCTCGGCGAACACATACCCTCCGTTGCGTAAAGTCCTGCTGGATTTCTGAGTGACTGGCATCACATGATGTGGAATTACTTGACTTTATCTTTGTTTGTGTTGGTTTGTCAATGGAAACCCACATGAAACAAAGTGCGCGGGAGCTTTTGTCCACTTCCAAGGGGTTAACCGGGCTGGAAGTCCTCGCACCTGGACAAGATTTTTTTGGGGGTCGCGGGGCAGTGAAAAGCCGGGCCGGACCGTTGTGGTCCGACCCGGCTCGTGGGGTTCATAGTGTGGCGCTTGCCGTCCGGAGGCTACAGGTTTCCGTCGCGGCTTTCGTTGCGCGTGATGCGTTCTCCCGTGTTGGGGTCCACTACCGAGCGGGTTTCGCTCACCCTCCGGCTGCGTCCGGGTGAGGCCAGGATCAGCGAGGCGATGAGCCCGATAACGCCTACCGCCATCAGGATGTACCCGATCAGTACCTGATCCACGAAGGGAATCAGCCCCGGTGCGATAGCCCAGGCCAGGATGGCGCCGATGGCGATGAGGAAGATTGAAGAACCGATTCTCATGACTTGCTCCTTATTGTCCGCGGATTGTGGGCGGTACTTCTGGAACTGCAGGACGTGTTCGTTTGTTTGCCAAGCAGAGCCAAGTTTTTGCTAAGCATGCTGACTGTCTAGCGTCAGGCTACAGCGCTGTGTGCGCTGATTCAATGACCGGGCAGGGGTGCGGCGCCGGTGCGTCCGTGCGCTATTGCGCCGCAGGGCGGGCCTGCTGGTTAGGCTGATCCGATGGAAACAGTTGTGTGGTCCAAGCCGGAGGAAGAGCGGGCCGGCACGCCACTGCTCGTGATGATGCACGGCTACGGCACCGACGAATCCCGGATGGTGCGGCTGGTTGACTATCTGCCCTCGGCGTTCACTTGCGCGGCACTGCGGGCACCCATGATCATCGGCGACCACTATGGCTGGTTCCTGCTGGACTACTTCCTCGCCAACGACTTCGCCGATGTCATCAGCACCACGAACAAGGTCCACGACTGGATCAATGCAGTCAGGGGCCAGCACAGCAGCGTGAGCCTGATGGGGTACTCGCAGGGTATGGCGATGGCCAGTACCCTGCTCCGCCTGCACCCCAAGAGCTATGAAACCGTGGTGGGGTTGTCCGGCTTCGTACTGGACAACGACCTTTTGGCAATGACTGACTCCTTCGACACCCCGCCGCCCTTCTTCTGGGGAAGGGACAAGGCTGACCTGGTGATCAATGACGATGCCATCGCCCATACCGAGGAGTGGCTGAACGCCAACACCCTGCTTACAGCCAGGACCTATCCCGGCATGGGGCATGCGATGAGCAAGGCGGAGATGGTGGATGTCAGCGCCTTCCTGCGCCATTACGTCCTCAAATAGGCCCTGCCGAGCCATCACATGGCCGTGGATTACCTCCTCGCACCGGTGTGGCTGGGGTCCGAGAGTTTCGTCACACTCCGTGGCGGGGAAAAAACAGTTGCGCGCTAAATTTGTAAGCGCTTACACTCGACTTCGGCCGTAATTCAACGGCCCTGGAACTGGGCGGAAGGAGATCTGCGGCGTGCACCTGTTCAACGTGCCCGTTTGCGCTGCTAAGCTGCCCGCCAGTTGCTGGCCTGCCTGTCAGGCTGCCCCTCGGTTTGTCACGGGACCTCACGGCGTTCATGATGGAAGAAGGTATTCATCAGCGCCCCTCCGGCCAGCCGTGGCATTCAGGCCCACGCCCCCGCGCCGCGCTTGCTGATCACAGCGGACATCGTCGCCGCCCGCATCCCAAGCACTGCCATCCCATGCACCGCCATTCCATGCACTGCCTACGCCAGGCATCGCGCCCCGAGCCTGCCAGCCGTCTGAAAGGACACCGCACCGCGCATGACTGATCTTCTGACACAGCCCACCAGTTGGACCGGCGCCTCCGCCATTCTCTTCGACCTGGACGGAGTGCTGACCCCTACGGCCACTGTCCACGAGCAGGCCTGGCAGGAACTCTTTGAAGGCTACCTGGCGTCCCAGCCAGAGGTGGACGGCTACCGCGAGAGCGACTACTTCGACCACATCGACGGCAAACCGCGGTTCGACGGCGTCCGGGACTTCCTGGCATCCCGGGGCATTGTGCTTCCTGAGGGTCCCACTCACGACGATCCCACTCACGCCACGGTGCAGGGACTCGGCAACCGCAAGAACCAAATCTTCAACGACATTGTGAGCTCCGGCGTAGAACCGTTCGAAGGTTCAGTGCGTTTCATTGAGGCCGTGCTCGCCCAGGGTCTGAAGGTCGCCGTCGTTTCCTCTTCCCGGAACGCCCCGGCGGTCCTTAAGGCGGCTGGCTTGAGTGACCGCTTCCGGGTAGTGGTGGATGGTGTGGTGGCAGCCGCCGAAGGCTTGCCCGGCAAGCCCAGCCCCGCCACGTACGACTACGCGGCCCGGCTGCTGGATCTTCCCAGTGAGGAATGCGTGGTGGTGGAGGATGCCGTGTCAGGTGTGCAGGCCGGCCACGCAGGATCTTTCCATTCCGTGATCGGGGTGGACCGCGGCGCCGGCAGGCAGACGTTGCTGGATGCCGGAGCCACCATGGTCGTCAGCGACCTCGAGGAACTCCTCTAGCCCACTGAACGCAGCCAGCCGGTGAGCCCCGGCTGTTCCCCGACAGCCAGCTCCGCCGGTCCTCCCGCGCCACCCCGGCCCCCAAGCCGGCCCGCACAACCAAACCCTCAGTGCATGCCCGCAGCGGGCATGCGCAAAGCGCCCCCAAGCCGGATGAGACCCGGCTGCACAGCACAACGCCAAAAGGACCCCAACACCATGGCTCTTATCACCGCGGACCGCGAACGGTTCCCCAACACCCCCTGGCAGCTTGTGGAAACGCGCCACGAGCCGGGCAACGCGGGTACCCTGGAGACCCTTTTCGCGCTGGGAAACGGACACCTTGGCATTCGCGGCGCCCATTGGGCAGCTGCCGACGCCGACCTGCCGGGCAGCTTCATCAACGGCCTGCACGAAATCTGGGACATCAAGCATGCCGAGAACGCCTTCGGCTTCGCCCGGACCGGGCAGCGGATCATCTACATCCCCGATGCGAACAACTTCACGGTGATCATCGACGGCGAGCCACTTAGCCTGGCCGAGTCGGCAGTACTGGACTACCGGCGCTCGGTGGACTTCGCCACCGGTATCTATGAATGCCGCATCACGTGGCTGTGCCGCTCCGGGGCCACGGTCACCACCACCGAGCGCCGGGCAGTGGGCTTCGCCTCCCGCGGCAGCCTGGGCATCTCCCTGGAGGTCTCGGCAGATCGGGACGTGTCCGCGGACGTCACGTCATCGGTCATCAACCGCCAGGACCAGCCGGTGGAGGACCACTCCGAGCACGACCCGCGCCGCGCCGGCCGTCACGCAGGCCGTGTCCTGCTGCCGTTGCGGCTCGAGGGCGGCGACGGCTCGCTCCGCCTCTCTTGGGAAGCGGCGGAATCCAAGCAGCGCGTGGGGATCGCCGTTGACCACTGGACCTCCGCTGGCCACCAGCCGTTCGATACCCTGGTTGACCAGGACGATAGCAGCGTCCGGTACGTCCTGGCCGTCGGCGCCGATGAGCCGTTCCGGCTTGAGAAAATCGTCAGCTACGCCGCCGGCCGTGGCGTCCAGGACTCCGGACGGGACGCGGCGGAAGTCGCCGAAGAGGGCTTGCGCTCAGTGGAGGACATCTTTGCTGAAAGCCGCGAGCACTACAGCGACTACTGGGCCACCTCCGACATCGTGGTGGGTGGCCAGTCCGAACTGCAGCAGGCCATCCGCTGGAACCTGTTCCAGCTGGCCCAGGCCACCGCGCGCGCCGACGTCGCGGGCATCCCCGCGAAGGGAGTCAGCGGCTCCGGCTACGAGGGCCACTACTTCTGGGACCAGGAGGTCTACCTCCTGCCCTACCTGACCTACACCAACCCCGAGGGCGCCCGCCAGGTCCTCGAATTCCGTCACGAGATGCTCCCCACGGCCAGGATCCGTGCCAAGGAACTCAGCGTCGACGGGGCACTGTTCCCGTGGCGCACCATCAACGGGCTCGAAGCCAGCGCCTACTACGCGGCAGGCACCGCGCAGTTCCACATTGCGGCGGCCATCGCGTTCGCCACCAACCGGTACGTCTGGGCCAGCGGCGATGCGTCCTTCCGCGACGGAATGGGTGCCGAACTGCTGATCGAGACCGCCCGCATGTGGATCTCCTTGGGCTTCTTCGGTAAGGACGGGCTCTTCCACATCCATGGCGTCACCGGTCCGGACGAGTACACGGCCGTGGTCAACGACAACCTCTACACCAACGTCATGGCGCGCTTTAACCTGCGCGCCGCCGCGGCCTTGGACCACACCGAGATCAGCGACGACGAACGCCAGCTCTGGGCAGCCGCGGCTGACCGCATGCAGCTTCCGTTCGACGAGCGGATGGAAGTCCACTCCCAGGACAACGACTTCATGACCCTGGAGCCCTGGGACTGGACCACGCCCCGGTCCAAATACCCGCTGCTGCTGCACTTCCACCCGCTGGTGATCTACCGCCACCAGGTCCTCAAACAGGCCGACACCGTCCTGGCAATGTTCCTGCAATGGCAGGACTTCACGGCCGAGGAAAAGCGCCGGGCGTTCGATTTCTATGACCCCATCACTACTGGCGACTCCACCCTCTCCGCCTGCGTCCAGGGGATCATGGCCGCAGAGGTGGGCTACCCCAAGGCGGCGCTGGAGCACTTCACCAATGCGGTGTTCATCGACCTGGACGACACCCACGGCAACACGATCGACGGCGTGCACATCGCGTCCACCGGCGGCGTATGGAGCTCGCTGGTCTGCGGCTTTGCAGGCCTCCGCGACCAGGGCCCTGTGCCGTACTTTGATCCGCGCCTGCCCGCTGAATGGGAAAGCCTCGCTTTCCACCTCAAGCTCCAGGGCCGCCTGCTGCAGGTGCAGCTCGACGCCGGCTCCCTCACCATCACAGTGTCCGAGGGCCAACCGCTCGACGTCGACGTCCGCGGCGAACTGTTCAGCGTAGGCGCGGAACCGGTCCGCGTGGCGCTCGCACCCGTCCAGGTTCCCGAGCCCACGGTCTTCCCCAGCGGACCACCGACGGCGAGCGTCCCCGTGGTGCGCGCCCGCGCGTAGCTGTCAATACACCTTGCCGGCGCTCCCGCCCGAGCCGCGGCATTGAGTATTTAGGCGACCGCGCCTATTTAGGTGCCTAGGGCCAAGAGCCTGGAGCCTGGAGGAGACTGACACTGTGCACGTCAGTCTCCTGCCGCCGTCGTGCGTTCCACTTCGGGGACCCGGTCCAGCGGGTGGTCCAGCTCATCCTGGGGCATCTTCGCGACGATGGACGCGACCACCGCCACGATGGGGCAGACGCCGCCCGCCACCAGGAAGATCAGCCAGATGGGGAGGACTTCCGCGGCGGGCCCGGCCAGTGCCATCGACACCGGCATCAGGGCGAGCGACACAAAGAAGTCCAGGCTGGAGACCCTGCCGAGCAGGTGGGGCGGGACGCGCCGCTGAAGCAGCGTGCCCCAAATGACCATGCCCACGCTGCCGGTGGCACCAAAGACGAACAGTGCCGCGGCCAGGGCCCAGAAGTTGTCCATGATTCCGACGGCGGCCAGAGGCAGCGAGCCCACGCCCCAGGACGCCATCATCACCGTGAGATACCGCCGGGGCAGCCGCAGAGACGCAGTCACCAGCGATGCCGCCGCACCGCCGACGCCCATGATGGCGAGCAGGAAACCGAACATGCTGGAGTCGCCGCCCAGCTGGTCGCGGACCACAAATGGCAGCAGCACTTCGATGGGGCCGATGAGGAAGAGTACTGAAATGCAGGCCCAGAGCAGGGTCCAGAGCAGCCAGGGGGTCCGCAGGGTGTAGGTGATGCCTTCTCGGAGGTCGTGGAAGAAGGATGACTTGGCCCGCTGTTTCCCGGTCATTCCGCTGTTGCGTGGGCCGGCTTCGGATCCGTTAGCGGGTGCGTCCAAAGCATGCTGGCCCAGGAAATTCAGGATGATGAAGGCCATCAGGTGGCAGGCTGCGACACCCGCGACCGCATGCGTGGGCGACAGTGCGGCCACCAGGACGCCGGCGAGGGCGGGCCCGGCCGCTTGCTGGAGGGTGGGACGCATGGTCCCTTCCATTCCATTTGCCGCGAGCAGGTCCTCGGGCGGCAGGATCCGGGGCAGGATAGCCGAATAGGCGGGGAAGAAGAATGCCGCGCCGACACCCAGCACAAAGGCGCCCACTGCAAGGTGCCAGATCTCCAGCCAGCCGGCGATGGACAGGGCGGAGATGCCAGCGATAACGGCCAGGTTGGCGCCCTCCACGGCGATAATCAGGAGCCTCTGGGGGAAACGGTCAGCCGCGATGCCTCCCGCGAGCACAAACGCGACCAGGCCCACGCTGCCGCCAGTGGCAACGAGAGAGAGCTCCAGAGGGCCGCCGCCGAGGTGGATCACCTGGTAAACCATGGCGACAGCCCACATCCCGGATCCGAAGATGGAGATGGCAAGGGCTGCGATCAGGACCCGGTACTCACGGTGCGCAAAGGGCCGCAGGGCTTTGGGGGTGGGCATAGGGTAAGTCTAGGCTTTGGCGGGATATCGGGGGGGTACTGGAATGCAGCCTGGAGGGTTAGATCAACAGCCGGCGCATCGGCTCGGGCCCCAGCACGGGCAGGGGCAGCGGCTCGCGGTGGTCACCGGCGCCGGCCGGGGTTTCGGTGCGGCGCTGGCCCGGGAGCTTTCGGCAGCGGGATGGCTTGTGCTGGCCGTGGTGCGGCAGGCCTCCCGGGCGCCGGCGTTGGATGGGCTGCCGGGTGTTCAGGTGGTGATCCACGATGTCAGGTCTGATGACCTGTCCGCCGTGGTGGACGCGGTGCGCGGGCGGCCGGTCGACGTCCTCATTAATAACGCGGCCCAGGGGGCGGCACACCAGCGACTCGGTAGCGTGGATGCGGCAGGTGTCCTGAACGCCGTCGACGTGAATGCGGCCGGACCCCTGCGCATGGTGCAGGCGCTCCTGCCGCAACTGCTCTCCTCTGCTGACCCGGTCATTGTGAACATCACGTCCCGCCTGGGGTCCGTGTCGGCCCAGGCACGCGGGGACTTCGCACGCCTTTCCACAAGCTACGCGTACCGGGTGTCCAAGGCAGCCCAGAACATGGTGACGGTGTCGCTGGCGCAAGATCTTCAGGGGCGGGTCCGGTGCTGGGCTGTCCATCCCGGCAAGCTCGCCACCGGGATGGGCCAGGCCGACGCCGTAAAGCCCCCGCGTCTTGCGGCGCGGGAGTTGCGGGAGCTGCTGGAGTCAAACGAACGCCGATCGCCGAGATTCGTCTCGCTCGGTGCTCCCGATCTGGACTGGTGAACGTTGGAAAGCACTCCTGCCGGGTCGTGGCGGCGCAGCCTGGCATTCGTAGGCGCCAACCATGGCCTTGCCCTGCATCCGGTGAATGCCAATGGCGAACAGGTTCCGGGCGAAGCAGCCAGCTGTTTTGCCTCCTTCTGGATGGCGGAATGGTCGCGCTGGGGCACCGGTAAGGCGCTGATCATTGCGACCCTGCAGGGATGGCGCAGTTACGGAAGCAACGAATACTTCGCCGCCACGCTCGCCACTGAACTGACCCGGTACTTCCCAGAGGCAGCCAGGTTCCCGCTAAGCGGGATCTCGCACACCCAGGACGAGTTCGACGTCGATCTGGACCTTGAGCACGGATTCCGCGCCACCGGCCGCAAGGCTGAGCTGGAGCTTTCAGGGGTCCTGGACCGCCGGCACTTTTCCCAGCCCGATTTCCAGCTGGGGTCCAACTCCGGGACCCTCAGCAATGTTTATCTTCCATGCAGCAGCGGCCGGCTGGCCGAATTTGGGGTGGAGTGGCCCGGCGCGCCGAGCGTCTACCCTGGACCGCGAGGGCCGTCGTCGTCCGGGTATATGGCCGTGGCCGAATCCTGGGTGATGTAGGGGACCAACAGGGGTTGGCCTAGTGTTAAGCAACCTTAGTATTTAGGTACGGCAGCGAAGGCTGCCGCGGACGAAAGCAGAGGTGACCATGGCCAAGCGCAGCAATCCCGCCGTGCGGATCGCACAGGAAACCGCCCACAACGCGGTGTTCGACGCCGAAGGAAAGCCGAAACCAGGGGTGCACAACGTGCTTCTGAGGGCGGTGGAGATCCAGCGCCCTCTGGTGTTGGCCTACATCCGCCGGGTGCAGCGCAAACAGCCCCACGCGTCCGCGGCACAGCTGGCCGTCCGGATTGAACGCGACTACCTCGCGGCGGTCACCGGCGGCGGGGCGATCGTGGGCGCGACGGCCGTTGTGCCCGGCGTCGGAACCGTCGCTTCGCTTGGACTTTCTGCTGCCGCTACTGTCGGTTTCCTCGAGGCCACAGCCCTCTATGCGACGTCGCTGGCGGAACTTCATGGCATCCGCCTGACCAACCCGGAAAAGGCCAGCACCATGGTCATGGCCATCATGCTGGGCGAAGAGGGGACGGCACTGCTCGGCACGCTAAGCGGCCAGGCGATGGGCAGGGGTGCGAGTCCCACCAAGGCGTGGGGGAACGTGCTCTCGAAGTCCATCCCGGGCTCCGGTTTCGGCGCCGTCCGAAGCAGGATCCAGAAGGCGTTCCTGAAGAGCCTGCTGAAGCGCCAAGGCACGGCCTTGTTCGGCCGGGCGCTGCCATTCGGCATCGGTGCCGTGGTAGGCGGAGCAGGAAACCTGATGATGGGGCGGGCCGTGGTGGCGAATGCCAAGGAGGCTTTCGGGCCGATGCCGGATACGATTCCAGGGGAGCTCAAAGCCACCGGCGCGGGCCCGGACAACCTCACTCTGGAAGGCAACAACCTTGGACCTCAACGCTGATCTTGGCGAATCATTCGGCTCCTGGAACATGGGGGACGACGCCGCGATGTTCCGCCTGGTCACCAGCGCCAACGTTGCCTGCGGCTTCCACGCCGGAGACCCTGTCACCATGCTGGACAGCTGCCGCGCCGCCTTCGAACTGGACGTCACCGTGGGGGCCCATGTTGGCTACCGGGACCTGGCAGGCTTCGGCCGACGTTCCCTGGACATGTCCTTTGACGAGCTTTTCGGTGACGTCCTCTACCAACTGGGCGCCTTGGACGGGGTTGCGCATGCCGTCGGGGCATCGGTGGATTACGTGAAGCCGCACGGCGCGCTCTACAACCGCCTCGTTCACGATGAAGAGCAGGCATCGGCCGTGGTTGCTGCCATTCAGGCGTATGACCCCGGGCTGCCCATTCTGGGCCTGCCGGGCTCGCAACTGCTGATCCAGGCCAAGGACGCTGGCCACCCCGTTTTTGTGGAAGCCTTTGTGGACCGCGCGTACCAGGCCGACGGCACGCTGGTGCCGCGCTCGCAGGCTGGTGCAGTGCTGCACGACGTCGACTCGATTGTTGAGCGCGCGGTGCGCCTTGCCGTGAAAGGCGAGGTGGTGGCCGTGGACGGGACAGTGGTTCAGGTCCGGCCCGACTCGCTCTGCATCCATGGCGACACTCCAGGTGCAGTCGAAATGGCCGCGGGCGTCCGCTCAGGCCTCGAAGCCGCTGGTGTGCAGTTGGAGTCGTTCGCGTAATTTGGGGAGCTTCAGACAGAGTTACTTGCCGGAGCACTTCCTCGGGCATTAGCCCTCAGGCAAGAGATGTTCGGGCGGGACGTCCCGGCGCAGGGCTTCATCGGGCCCGGGCGCCTACGGCAGGACATCTCGACGCAGGACGTCTCAACGCAGGGCATCTCCGGGCAGGACACCTGCAGGCACGGCGGGGCTGTGTCCTTGGTCCTGGTCCGGGATCGGGCCGAGCATCTGGGGTGGCCAGTGGGGTGGTTCCCAGTCTTGGTGTTCGCTTTGGTAGTGGCGTCCGGTGGGTGAGGTCCAGCCGGGTGGTTTGTCGATGCTCGCTTCGGTGGGTGTCCAGGCGGTGGTGTGTTTCAGCCGGTGGTGTTTGGGGCAGGGCTGGCCGAGGTTGCTGATGCCGGTGGTGCCGCCGTCGGCCCAGGCCAGGAGGTGGTCGGCTTCATTGTCCAGGGACTGGTTCGAGCAGCCGGGGAAGGGGCATTTGCCGTCGCGCATCCTCAGCCATTGGCGCATCGCGGCGGGGATGCGGTAGCTTTGGCGGCCGATCTCCAGTGGTGCCCCGTTGCGGGGGTCGGTCAGGACGCGGTGGAATGAGCCGGCGCCGTCGGCGACCAGGTTGCGGGCCATCGATGCCGGGATTGGCCCGTATCCGTCGAGGGTGGCTGGCTCGTCCGTGAGGCCCATCAGGGCGAACACCGGCACGGTCACGAGGACCTGAGCCGCCGGCGACGGGACCCGGCCCGCCACGGCTTCGTTGCCCGCCGCGGTCCCGGTGGTTTCGACATGGCCCGCCAGGACGTCGTTGCCCGCGATGGTCCCGGTGGCCAGGACGCTTCCAGCGTCGCCATGGCTGTCGGGGGAACTACCAGCGGTAAGGTCGGGGCCCGCGGGGCAGCCTGCCGAGACGTCGCGGTCCGGGGCGCGGGTGCCTGCGGCGGTCCGGCGGTCCGCGGTGCTGCCTGCCGTGGTGGTGTAGCCGCTTTTGCCGGCCCCGACATCATTGGTGCTGGGGCTGCCGGCTGCTGTGTCTGTGCTGGCCTCGGCCGGGCTGGCCGTGGTGCCGGTGAAGCCTGCGCTGAGGAGCAGTTGGGCGGCGATGTCGGCGCGGAGCTGGGTCATGGTGCGGGTCTCGGCCGGGCCCTGGAGGGTGCGGGCGGTGGCGGTGATGCCGTTCCAGATCCCGGCTGCCCGGTCCGCGGGCAGGTAGGCCGAAAGCCAGGCCATGCCGTCCCGGTCCGGGACGTACTCCAGCCGCCGGTCCAGCACACTCCTGGCGTGGCGCTTTTCAATACTCACCGGGTGATGCCGTTCCCGCCAGGTCCTCGCCTTGTGCCGGAACCGGGACGGGACCAGCTCACCGGCCGGGCACTCCCGCACCCGGTCCGGCACGTCCGAGCCCAGGAAACGGG
>Ga0307408_100003015_pt1 | contig 11633 bp, 6 predicted proteins | sample 322Cmetagenome_FD_202116 | JGI IMG/M metagenome (GOLD analysis project Ga0307408, IMG submission 202116) | Maize rhizosphere microbial communities from greenhouse at UC Davis, California, United States - 322HYB-C-3 | ecosystem: Host-associated > Plants > Roots > Rhizosphere > Soil | place: USA... | reverse complement strand
GAGCGCGGCGGGCGGGTCCACCATCACGGCGAGCAGCGTCGCGTAGGGGGCGACGACGAGCTCCTTGCCGAGCCCGCGCTTGAGGGCGAGGTCGGGGACGCCGAACGCCCGGTACTGGTAGGTTTGATACCGGTCGCGGACGTTGTACGCGCTCTCGCTGATCCCCCACGGCACGCCGCGCTCGGCGCCGTAGGCGACCTGGCGCCGCACCGCGCCCTGGTAGGTCTGGTCGAGGAGCGTGAACGGGAAGCTCTGCATGACGAGCAGCGGCATCAGGTACTCGAACATGCTGCCGCTCCACGAGACGAGCGCCGTTCCCGCCGAGGCGGCGGTCAGCGTGCGGCCGAGCCGGAACCAGTGCTCCACCGGCACGTCGTCCTTGGCGATCGCGATGAAGCTGGCGAGTCGCGACTCGGAGGCGAGCAGGTCGTAGAACGAGGCGTCGAGGTCGCCGCTCTGCGCGTTGTAGCCGATCGCGAACAGCTTCCGCCGCTCGTCGAAGAGGAAGCGGAAGTCCATCTCGAGCGCGAAGTCGCGCGCCCGATCGGCGAGCACCTGGAGCCGCGCCAGCGCCTCCGAGGCGTAGGTGGACGTCGCCGCCAGCTCGCGCAGGGCGGGCGCGGTCGCCGAGAGGCGGGCGCCGAGCGCCGAGCGCCGGCCGTCGGCGCCCGGCTGAGTGCCGCCGGCGGCGAGACTCGTCACGTCCATCCCCAGCGCGGTGAGCTCGGCGCGGTAGGCGGCGGCGAGCGCGGTCCCCCACGCCAGCCACTCGACCGCCGGCTCCGCGTCCGGCACACCGTCGGCGCCGCCGCCGTCGCCCGCCGGGCCGAGCCCGGCCGCAGCGAGCTGGTCGCTCGCGTCGCGCAGCAGGCGCTCGACGTCGGCCAGCTCGGAGACGACGGTCGCGCCGACGTGCCCGCGCGCCACGGCCGCCGTCGCGCCGCGCACGCGCTCGCCAGCGGCGGCCAGCGCCTGCCACTCCGCCGGCGACGCGACGGCGCCCGAGGAGGCGAGCTCGCTCAGCCGGTTGCGGGCGAGCGCCAGACCGGACTCGAGGGCGCGCCACACCCGGCCGCCGAAGACTGGCGCGTCGGCGAGACCGAGGCACGCCTGGCGGAGCGCGAGCAGGTGGCCGGCGAGGTTGCCGCTGTCCACGGTCGAGACGTAGGCCGGCTCGAGGACGGCGAGCGTCGTCGTGTCGTACCAGTTGTAGAAGTGGCCACGGAAGCGCCGCAGCCGCTCGAGCGTGCGGAAGACGCGCTCCAGCCGGTCCACGACCTCGCCACTCGTCAGGAAGCCGAGGTCGTGCGCGCTGACGACGGCGAGCAGCTGCAGGCCGACGTTCGTCGGCGAGGTGCGCGGGGCGACGACCGGCTGCGGCTCCTCCTGGAAGTTGTCGGGCGCCAGCCAGTTCGTCTCCGGGCCGACGAAGCGGTCGAAGTAGCGCCAGTGGAGGAGCGCGTAGCGGAGCGCGGCCTCGCGCTCGGCGGCGGCGAGGCGCAGCTCGCGCCGCACCGCCGGCCGCGAGAGGAGGTGCGCGACGGCGGGGGAGAAGAGCCACACGCCGACGAGCGGGAGGACGGCGAGCCACTGCCACCACTCGCCGCGGTTGGCGAGTCCCGGCAGGCGGAGCGCCGACGCCCCGCCGTCGCCGGCCGACGCGAGGATCGCGGCGACGACGACGAGCCCGATCGCCGAGCTGAGCGCCGTCGCCGGCGACATGCGGCGCCACACCTCGGTGCTCGAGCGGGCGACGGTGCGCTCGACCTGCGACGCCGTCTGCCACTCGAGCAGGTTGCGCCTCGAGACAAGGAGACGGTACAGCGTGCGGACGATCGCGTCCGCCGAGACCGCCGCCTGGTGCGGGAGGAAGACGACGGCGAGCGCGAGCTGCTGGGCGCTCGTCACCGCGTCGCGCCCGACGGCGGCGTAATAGGCGAGCCAGCTCTTGTCGCGCGGCGGGCGGAGCGCGGCGAGGAGGAGGTTGACGACCCACGGCGCGGCGATCGCGGCGAGGGCGATCGCGGTCCAGCGCAGCGGCGAGCCGGGGAGCACCGTCCAGCCGGCGACGAGGAGCGCGAGGAGCGCGATCTCGACGACGCTGCGGCGCAGGTTGTCGAGCAGCTTCCAGCGCGAGATCGCCGAGAGGCGGTTGCGCTCGCGCCCCGCCGGACCGGGGACGACGGGCCCCAGCCAGCGGAGGAGCTGCCAGTCGCCGCGAATCCAGCGGTGCTTGCGACGCGTGAAGGTGAGGTAGCGCGCCGGGTAGTCGTCGTAGACCTCGACGTCGGTGACGAGCCCGGCCCGCGCGTAGTTCCCCTCGATCAGGTCATGCGAGAGGAGCGTGTTCTCCGGGAAGCGCCCGTGGGTCGCCCGCTCGAAGGCGTCCACGTCGTAGATCCCCTTGCCGGTGAAGCTCCCCTCGCCGAAGAGGTCCTGGTAGACGTCGCTGACCGCGGTCGTGTAGGGGTCCACGCCGGGGTGGCCGGAGTGGATCGAGGCGAAGAGCGAGCGGTGGGCGCTGGGCAGCGAGACGCCGACGCGGGGCTGGAGGATGCCGTAGCCGCGCACGACGCGGCCGACCCTGGGGTCGTAGACGGGGCGGTTGAGCGGGTGCGCGATCGTCCCGACGAGGGCGTGCGCGGCCTCGGGCGGGAGCACGGTGTCCGAGTCGAGCGTGATGACGTAGCGCACGTCGCGGAGAAGGGCGAGCTCGCCGACGACGGTCGAGAAGGCGGCGTCCGCGTCGGCGCCGCGCAGCACGTGGTTGAACTGCGCCAACTTGCCGCGCTTGCGCTCCCACCCCATCCAGACGCCCTGGCGCTCGTTCCAGCGCCGCGGCCGGTGCAGCAGGTAGAAGACGCTCTGCGCGCCGCCGGCGTACTTCTCGTTCAGTGCGCGCACACCGGCGACGGCGGCCTCGACGATCGCCGCGTCGCCGTCGCGCGTCTCGGTGGGCGCGTCGGTGAAGTCGCTGAGGAGGGCGAAGTGGAGGTTCGGGTCGCGGTTGGCGAGGTACTGCACCTCGAGGTGCTCGACCGCCTCCGCCACCGCCTCGACGCTCCCGAACAGCACCGGGACGACGACCGCCGTGCGGTGCGCCGCCGGGATCCCCTCGTCGCGGAACTCGAGCTTGGGGAGCGCGCGCGGCGGCATGAGCAGCGTCACGAGCTGGTTCACGACGCCGATTGCGACCTCGCTCGCCGGGAGGAGCGCGAGGGCGAGGACGAGCAGCTCGGCGCCGGCGGACGCGGGCGCGGCGAGGGCGGCGACCGCCGAGAGCGCCGCCCAGGTGGCGAGCGCGATGCCGCCGAAGTAGACCACGTTCGGGTTGCGCAGCGCCCAGCGGTGCACCCGCTCGATCGGCGCCGGGCGGTAGCCCGCCCAGCGCTCCAGCTCGCGCCGCCCGTCGTCCACGAGGAAGAAGCCGACGTGCGAGCGCCGCTCGTCTCCCGTCCGCAGCGGGTGGTCGCCGCGCGACCAGGCGCGGGCGAGGCCGACGGCGGCCTCGGCGACCTCGCGCTCGGTGCGCCGCGCGCGCTTGGCGACGCGCTCGACGACGTGCCGGTAGTGGTCGCGCGTCGCGAAGGTGAGCGCCGGGTAGTGCCCGGACGGGTCGCTGCGCAGCACGCGCTCCATGACGCTCTGCCGCTCGACGAACGACTTCCAGTCGAGGCGGGCGATCGCGCGCAGGCTCGTGATGGAGTTCGCCATCATGACCTGCGTCAGCGCGAGGCGCTGGTTGCTGCGCGCCGCGGCGTCCTCCGCCGTCATGCCGCCGTCGTCGGCGATCCACTGCTCGAGCCAGACGAGCGGGGGGAACGACGCCTGCGCGCCGCGGATCTGCTGCAGGAAGCGCGTGACGAAGGCCGGCGTGAGCGGCGGGTGGCGACTCACGAACTCCGAGAGGGCGCTGGCCAGCGCCTGCGAGCTCTCGGCGGTCGGCGGGGCGGCGGCGCCCGCGGGCCCGCCGTCGCCCGCCGCCCCGCCGGCCCGCCGCAGCCGCTCCGCCCAGTGGTCGGCCTGCTCGACGTCGGCCAGGCGCTGCGTCGTGCGGAGGGTGAGGCGCCGCACGTTCTCGAGGAGCCCGAGCCGCAGCATCGCCGGGATCGCCCACAGCTCGCCGATCGTCAGCGCACTCACGCGCTGGAACTCCTCGACGAACGTCTCGATGTTGGCGAGCGTCAGCCGCCCCTCGGTGTGGGCGATGACCTCGATCGCGACCTCGTAGACGCGCGGGTAGCCCTCGAGCGTGCCACCGGCGAGCTTCGGCAGCTCGCGGTAGTAGCCGGCGGGCATGCTCTCGCGGATCTCGCGGATGTGCTCGTCGACGACGTAGTAGTTGTCGAGCAGCCACTCCCCGGCCGGGCTGACGTCCACGTCGCGGTCGGCGGCCTCGCCGAGCGTCGCGCGCGCCTCGGCGAGGATGTCCTGCGTCTCGGCGAGCCGTCGGAAGAGCGGGCCGCCGCGCGCGCCACGCGGCTGGCGCGCCTCCGGCGGCACGACGCGCTGCGCCCGCGCCACCTCGCGCGCCCGCTCGGCGAGCCCCTCGGCGCCGAGCAGCTCACCCTGGATCGGCCCGACGATCGGCGCCAGCTCGCGCGCCGCACCGCCGCCGCCGCGCGCGAAGAGGCGCGACAGGAGACGGGCGGAGCGCTTGTTCGGCGGGAGGACGGTGGCCACGGAGAGGCGCGAAGGTGGGTCAGGCGGGAGACGTAAGATAGAAAGCGGGGTGCGGCGTGTGGGGTGTGGATAAACTACGAAGGGCGTGAGATGTGAGGCGAAGCACAAATCATCTCACCGCTCCCCTCTGCGGATTTACACTCGACAGCCCCCACCCGACATCCCACACCCCGCGCTCGTGGTCCTCCCCTTGCACCACTCTGCGGACCCAACAACGGAGGAGCCGATGGCAGTCTCTCAACAGCAGGCGGCGGCAGCGCTGCAGAAGGCAGGAGTGAGCGTCTTCGGTCTCCAGATCGAGGATACCGGGGCGAGCGTCGCGCTGCGTGGCACGGTGAGCAGCGAGGCGGAGAAGCGGAAGGCCGAGCAGGCGCTCCGCGCGGCCACCGACACCGAGGTCGCCAACTACCTGCAGGTGCAGGGCGGCGCCGACACGGCAGCCGGCGCGGGCCAGTCGTACACCGTCAAGCCGGGCGACACGCTGCGCAAGATCGCGAAGGAGTTCTATGGCGACGAGATGAAGTGGCACGCGATCCGCGACGCCAATCCCGAGCTGGCGGCGAATCCGGATCTGATCAAGGTGGGGCAGAAGCTCAGCATACCGGGCGCATAAACTGCCTCGCTTGTAGGCGTCGCGGACGGTCCGCTCTGGGTACGAGGTACCGGGCACTTCCACGCATCAAAGCCGGCCACGCCCAGGGACCCGGCATTGGGGACCGGTCCCCAATGCCGGGTCCCTGGGCGTACTGGCACCGTGGGTTGGCAGTCCCGGGTACCAGGTACCTGACGCGGACCGTCCGCGACGCCTGGCTCTTATCCCGCGACGAATCCCACGGCCTTGTGTGACCCATCGCAGAACGGCTGCCGCGCCGACTTGCCGCACCGGCACAGGGCGACGCGCTCGTCGTGGAGGAGCAGTGTGCCGTCCTCGAGCTCGAGCCGGACGTCGCCGCGCACGTAGAGTGGGCCGTTGCGCGACGCGGCGACGGTCGCCGTCGCGGGCGCGGGCTCGGCGGGCCCCACGCGGCCGTCGAGCCAACGCGCGTGCAGCGCGCCCGTCGGACAGCGCGACACCACCTCGGCGATCCGCGACGGGTCGGCGGCCTCGGGGCGCACCCAGGGGATGACGCGCGAGTCGAACACCTCCGGCAGGCCGCGGATGCAGGCCGCGTAGTGCGTGCAGCGGTTCGGGTCGAAGGTGACCTCGATCTCCGACGTGCGGTACGTCTGCAGCCGCTTCGCCACCGGCGCGCCTTCTATGTGGCGACCGGCGCGCCCGCCGCGGCCGGCGACGGCACGTGCAGCGCGGGCAGACTCCGCTCGAGCTCCGCGCGCATCGTCTCGTAGCGCGGCGGCAGCCTGAGGCCCGTCCCGAGCTCGGCGAGCGGCTCGTCCACCGTGAAGCCCGGCGGGTCGGTCGCGATCTCGAACAGCACGCCGCCCGGCTCGCGGAAGTAGACGGAGTGGAAGTACTGGCGATCGATGACCGGCGTCGGCGCGAGGCCGGCGGCGACGACACGCTCGCGGATCGCGAGCTCGCCGGCGTCGTCGGGCGCGCGCCACGCCACGTGGTGCACGGCGCCGACACCGTCCACGCCGCGCAGGAAGCCGCCGACGGTGCGCACGTCCACCAGCCTGCCGGGCCCGCCGTCGCCCGCCGCGAAGCGCCGCGTGCCGTCGCGTCCCTCGTCCACGCCGCGGAAGCCGAGCGCGTCCACGAGCAGCCGCTCAGTCTCCTCACCCCGCTCCTCCCACAGCGTCACGGCGTGGAAGCCGCGCAGCGCGTGCCGCTCGGGGATTCCCGCGCCGTCCCACGCCGCGCGCCCCTCGGCGCCGGCGTGCGCGACGATCTCGAGCATCAGCCCGTCGTGGTCGCGGAAGGCGAGCGCCTGCTCGTCCCCGCGCCGCACCGGCCCCTCGAATGCGACGCCGTGCTTGACGAGGCGCTCGACCCAGAAGCCGATCGCGCCCGGCAGCACGGCGAAGGATGTCACCGCCACCTGCCCCCGGCCCTGCCGTCCGCGGGCGCCGCGCGGCCAGGGGAAGAACGTGAGGATACTCCCCGGCCGCCCCTCGCCGTCGCCGTAGTAGAGGTGGTAGGTCCGCGGGTCGTCGAAGTTGACGGTGCGCTTGACGAGCCGCAGCCCGAGGACGCCGGCGTAGAAGTCCACGTTGCGCTGCGCGTCGCCGGCGATGGCGGTGACGTGGTGGATGCCGAGAACTACGGCGTGGCTGGTCATGCTTCCCTCCGCCGGGCGGTTGCTGGTTACTAGTTGCTGGTCACTGGTAACGGCCGCGCCACGAGGGGCCTCCCGAGGGCGCTACCGGAAACCAGCGACCAGTAACTAGTAACCGCCCGGCGGGAAGGGGCCAGCGTCCCGCGCTCACTCCCTGCTCGCCAGCCCCAGCTTCCGGCACAGCCGCCCGAGCTGCTTCTGCTCGTCGCGGGTCAGGGCGCCGAGGACGGCGGCGATGCGCGCGACGTGGACCGGGAACGCGCGCTCGATCACCCGCCGGCCGGCGGCGGAGAGGTGGACGACCTGTACGCGGCCGTCGTCGGCGTCGCGCGCGCGGCGTACCCAGCCGCGGCGCTCGAGGTTGCCGACGACCGTCGTGAGGTTGCTCCCGCTCTTCAAGAGCTTGCCGCACAGCTGCGTCTGGGCCATCGGCCCGAGGTGGTAGAGCGCCTCGAGGACGCCGAGTTGGCTCTCCGTCATCCCGTGCTCGCGGTGCAGCGGGGCGTAGAGCCGGCCCGTCACGGTGTCGGCCGCCCGGACGAGCTTCACGAACGTGTCGAGCGCGACGACTTCGCGCTGCGGCCCTCTGTGGTGCGTCGGCATGCCGGGAGATAGTGCGATGTCGAAGTAATCGGTCGCACTGGATACTGGCGCCAGGCCGTCGCGGCGGCAAGGGCGTCGCGTGAGGGACGGTGCCGGGACGGTGCCGGCGTGCCGTCCGTCCCTAGCTCTCCCCTGCCCCGCTCTCGCCGCCCTGCGGCCCGCGCGCGCCGAGGTACTCCGCCAGCGCCGCGATCGCCTTGCCGCACAGCTTCCCGCCCGCGCGCTCGCGGGCGAGGGTCGTGAAGGCGCGCTGGCGGCTCATGCCGAGACGGTAGGGGCGGTCCGCGGTCAGCGCCTCGTAGGCGTCGGCGACGGCGAGCAGGCGCGCCGGCGGGTCGAGCTCCTCGAACGTCAGCCCCCACGGGTAGCCGCTGCCGTCGAGCTTCTCGTGGTGCACGGCGGCCGTCCAGGCGAAGGGATGGAAGGCCTCGACCACCGACAGGATCTCCCACGTGTACTCGGGGTGCCGCGCGATCTCGCGGCGCTCGGCGTCGGTGAGCGGGCCGGCCTTCTCCAGGATCCGGCTCGAGACGCCGAGCTTGCCGACGTCGTGGAGGAGGGCGGCGCGGCGGAGCGCCGACAGCGCCTCGTCGTCCAGCCCGAGCAGGCGGCCGGCGCCGAAGGCATAGTCGGCGACGTTGGCGGAGTGGCGGTAGGTGTAGGGCGACTTGGCGTCGATGATCTCGGCGAAGGCGCGGGCGACCTCGTCGAGCCCCGCGCCGTCCACCTGCAGCACGCGGTCAGGGGGCTCCGCGGCGACCGCCGCTGCCGCGGCGTCGTCGCTCCCCAGCGACGCCCACCACGCGCGGTCGGAGCGCCAGGCGAGCACGCGCGCGACGAGCGCCGGGTCGAACCACGAGCCGCGCCGGCGGCGCACCGCGCGCAGCGCGCCCTCGGCGCCGCGCGATGCGCGCAGCGTCTCGACGCACTGGGCGAGGCTGACGATGCGGGCGAGCAGCGGGATCTCCTCCCCCTTCAACCCGTCCGGGTAGCCGCTCCCCGACCAGTGCTCGTCCAGGCGGCGGATCGCGTCGGCGGTGGAGCGCGGGAAGCCGAGCCCGAGCGCGATCGCCGCGCCGCGGTCGCACCGCACCTGGATCAGGTCGCGCGAGACGTCGGAGGTGCGGGCGAGGGCGAGGAAGTGGGCGAGCCGGTCGCCGAGCCGCTCGCCGCGCGCCACGCAGCGCCAGGTCTCGATGGCGAGGCCGATCGGACGCCGCAGGTCCACGAGGCGCATGCGCTCCTTCACGACGCGCTCGTCGCTCCCGAAGAGGGCGCTCATCCGCGCCGCGTTGCTCGAGCAGCCGGCGTCCTTGAGGAGCAGCGCGTAGTAGAGCGCACAGCGGTCCTCGGCGCCGAGCCCGATCTCGTCGGCCAGGCGCATCCCGATGACGCAGCTGCGCGCCGTGTGGCCGGCCGGCTGTCCCTCGGTCAGGTCGAGCGCCCGGGCGAGCGCGGCGAGGACCTCGGACAGCCGGACGAGCGAGCCGGCGGGCGGCGCGTACGAGGCAAAAGGGGCGGCGGGGGCCCGGGCAGCGTGGGACATGCGGCGTCGGCGCGAGAAGGCGGCGGGACGTCGTGCCCCGCCCTCCCCGGTACGACGCGCGCCGGGGGGCGGGTGTCACGCCGCCGATCGCGGGCGCCGGCCGCCGCCTCGGGTCTCCGCTCGCCACGGTACCGGCTGCCGCGCGCGCCGCGTAAGCTACGCGCATGGCGTCCACGAAGCTCCGCAGCTCCCTCCTGGCGCGCGTCCGCGAGCAGGTCGAGGACCGGCCGGGCGTCTACCGCATCCTCGGCGAGACGGGGCTGGTGATCTACGTCGGGAAGTCGAAGCGGCTGCGGCGGCGGCTGCTCTCGTACTTCCGGGCGCGGGGGCGCGGCAACAAGGCGGCGCGCGTCCTGCGCCACGCGTACGCGATCGAGTGGGAGTACCTGCCGACCGAGTTCGCCGCGCTGCTGCGCGAGCTGCGCCTCATCAAGCAGTACCGGCCGCGCTTCAACGTCTCGCTGGCGCACGACGAGGCGCCGCGTGGCTACCTCGCGCTGACGAACGAGCCCGTCCCCGCGCTGCGCGTCGTCCTACGCTCGGACGACCCGCGCGCCGCCGTGCTCTACGGCCCTTTCCGCCGCCTGCACGCACTCGGCGACGCGGCGCGCGCGCTCGCCGAGGCGACCGGTGTGCGCGACTGCACGGGCGCGGCGGGGTCGTGTCTGCGCGCCGAGCTGGGGAGCTGCGCCTGCCCGCGGCGCGGTCAGAGCCCGTCGCGCGACTACGCGCGGCGCGTCGAGCTGGCGCGCGACTTCCTCGCCGGGCGCACGGAGGCGCCCGCCGCCGCGCTGCGCGAGCGGATGGACGTGGCCGCGGCGGCGCTCGAGTTCGAGCGCGCCGGCGCGCTCAAGGCGCGGCTCGACCAGCTCGTCTGGCTGCGCGGCCGCCTGGCGCGCTTCCACGCCGACGTGGACCGCCTGACCTTCATCTACCGCCCCGCCGGCCACGGCGGCGAGGAGCGCGTCTACCTGCTGCGGCGCGGCACGGTGCGCGCCGAGCTCGGCGCCGAGACGCCGGTGGCGGCGGCCGGGCAGCTCGACGCACCCGACGCGCTCGAGGCGGCCGCGCGCCGCGTCTTCGAGGGCCCCGACCCGCGGGGTCGCGACATCCCGACCCACGACCTCGACGAGCTGTATCTCGTCACGGCGTGGTTCCGGAAGCATCCGGAAGAGCTGGAGCGGGCGGCGAGATGGAAACCGCGAACGACGAAAGCGCGAAAGCTGAAAACGCAGTGAACGGTTCGCGGCTGTCGGTGCACGATCGACGGTGACTGCGAAGAGCCCGCGGGGGCTCTTCGACAGCGACCGTCAACCGTCTACCACGAACCGTGAACCGTTCACTGCGCTTCCGGTCACGATCTCACCGCCGCAGTCCACACGTCGTTCGCGCGGTCGATGTCCGGAAATCGCTTCTCCGGATCGAGCTCGACGCGGACGACCGACGACGGGTCGGCGACGCGCAGCGTGTGGCGGCGGGCGCCGGCGAGCCAGACGTTCACCGGCACCTCGAGCCGCTGGACGCGGCCGTCGTGGCGCGTCACGGCGATGCGGGCCGGCATCGGCGCGAGGCCGCGGTCCTCGACCGTGATCTCGAGCCCGTCGCCCGCCGCGCGCACGCCGGCGATCGCGTGGTCGAGCGTCCACGTCTCGTACCACCAACTGCGCCAGAACCAGTCGAGGTCGCGGCCGGCGACGTCCTCGACGGTGTTCCAGAAGTCATACGGCTGCGGGTGCTTGCCGCGCCAGCGGCGGCCGTACTCGCGGTAGGCGCGCAGGAAGAGCGAGTCGCCGAGCAGGGCGCGGAGGGCGACCGTGTTCGTCGCCATCTTCGCGTAGCTCGCGATGCCGTAGGCGGGCGTGCCGGGCGGGTAGAGGTCGCCGTGGCGCATCAGCTCGACCTCCTCGCCGGCCCGCGCCAGGGCGAGGTATTGCTCGCGGGCGATCGTCTCGAGGTCGTAGCTGCCGCGGAAGTACTCGCGCATCGCCTGCGCCTGGTTGAAGCGCGTCAGCCCCTCGTCCTGCCACGCGAAGCGCTGCTCGTCCGACCCGACCTGCATCGGGAACCACATGTGCGCGATCTCGTGCACGGTGACCGAGTAGAGGAGGAGCGTGTCGCGCCGCCCGCCGATGCAGGTCAGCATCGGGTACTCCATCCCGCTGCACGAGACGACGCCGTCCACGGCCGTCATCTGCGGCCACGGGTAGGGCCAGAGGTAGCGCGACAGGAACTCGATCGAGTGGCGCGCGTAGGCGGCGCTCCGGTCCCACGCCCAGGCGCGGCGCTCGGGGCGGTAGAAGCTGTGGATCATCACCGTGTCGCCGCCGCCAGTGCTCAGCGACGCGGAGTCGGCGGCGAGGGCGCGCGTGGCGTCCCACAGGTACTTGTCGGAGGTGCCGAAGGCGAAGTCGCGGACGCCGCCCGCCGCGAAGCGCCACGTGAGCCGGCCGCGCGCGCCGGCCGGGGCCCTGAGCGTGCCCCGCCCCGCCCCGCGCTCGTCGTCGCGCACGACGTGCACGACCTCACCCGTGCGGCGCGCCTGGGCGAGCCGCTCGCGCTGCGCC
>Ga0307408_100003014_pt1 | contig 11634 bp, 9 predicted proteins | sample 322Cmetagenome_FD_202116 | JGI IMG/M metagenome (GOLD analysis project Ga0307408, IMG submission 202116) | Maize rhizosphere microbial communities from greenhouse at UC Davis, California, United States - 322HYB-C-3 | ecosystem: Host-associated > Plants > Roots > Rhizosphere > Soil | place: USA... | reverse complement strand
CGTCCAGTGGTGGAAGCGCTGAAACTCAGCCATCCCTACGAGACACCGGCGTATGAAGTGTGGCGGTTGGAGGATTTCTGATCTTCCCCGTTTAAATGAAAAACCCGCTGATTGGATCAGCGGGTTTTTTATTGTGGCGCGGTCTGTCAGATGTGTTGGGTATGTACAGGCCTCATCGCGAGCAAGCTCGCTCCCACAGTGGATTGATGTTGTTCACAAAACAAGTGATCGACACCGAACCCTGTGGGAGCGAGCTTGCTCGCGATGGCGTACTTTCAGGCAACGAAAACTCAGGCTTTGACACCCGCCTGACGACTCGGCACCACCGCCTCCAACGCCCGCCACAACCCCGGCGCTTTCTCCCCTAGCAGCAAGTGCCAGACGCCTCCCTCCAGTGAACTGACCCCCTGGCAACCCAGCGCCTTGAGCTGGCTTTCCGAGACCCCCTTGCCATCAGCCAACTGCACCCGCAAACGGCTCGTCGCTACGCAATCGAGCTGCAACACGTTCCTGCCACCGCCCAGGGCATCGAGCCATTGCTGTGCTTCGGCCTCCGAGACAATTGTCGTTAAGGTCGGCTCGATCACCGCGTTCGCGGGCGCACTGACTGGCCTATCGGAAGATGGCAATGCCAGGCGGATCTCATCGGCGATGCTGTCGGCCATCGGCCCCACCACCACCTGCAAGCTGCCGCCACTGCCGGGGCGAACCACGGCCATGGCGCCGAGGGCCTTGAGTTGGGCGTCGGATGCCTTGTTGCGATCCACCAGATCCAGTCGCAGGCGCGTGGTGCAAGCGCCGAGGGTGATCAGGTTGTCGGCACCGCCCAAGGCTTGGATATAAGCGGCGGCCCGCTGGTTTTCGGCAATGACCGGCTTGTCGCCCGCCGGCACCTCTTCACGCCCCGGCGTCTTCAGGTCGAAGCGACGGATGCAGAAGTCGAACACCAGGTAATAGATCGCCGCGTAGGCCAGGCCCACCGGCACGACCAGCCAGCCGTTGGTGGATTTGCCCCAGCCCAGGACCATGTCGATGAAGCCGCCGGAGAAGGTGAAGCCCAAGTGGATATTCAATAGGTTGGTCACCGCCATCGACAGGCCGGTGAGCAGCGCGTGGACCAGGTATAACAACGGCGCGAGGAACATGAAGGCAAATTCGATGGGCTCGGTGACGCCGGTCAAAAACGACGTCAGCGCCATCGACAACAGGATCCCGCCCATGACCTTGCGCCGCTGGGGCAGGGCGTTGCGGTACATCGCCAGGCACGCGGCGGGCAGGCCGAAGAGCATCACCGGGAACATGCCGGTCATGAATTGGCCGCCCTTGGGGTCGCCAGCGAAATAGCGGGTCAGGTCACCGGTCACCACCGCGCCGGTTTGCGGGTCGGTGAAACTGCCGAAGATGAACCAGGCCATGTTGTTGAGGATGTGGTGCAGGCCGGTGACGATCAGCAATCGATTGAATACACCAAAGACGAACGCGCCGAAGCTGCCGCTGGCCATCAGCAGTTCGCCGAAGCTGTTGATGCCGTGCTGGATCGGCGGCCAGACCAGGCCGAACACCAGGCCCAGGCCCACGGCGCTGAAGCCGGTGACAATCGGCACGAAGCGTCGCCCGCCAAAGAACGCCAGGTATTCCGGCAGCTTGATGTCCTTGAAGCGGTTGTACAGCGCGCCGGCCAACAGGCCGCTGATGATCCCGGCAAGCATGCCCATGTTGATGGTCGCGTCGAGCACCTTCAACGTCGCGATCATCACCAGGTAGCCGATGGCCCCGGCCAGCCCGGCCGTGCCGTTGTTGTCCCGGGCGAAACCCACGGCGATGCCGATGGCGAAGATCATCGGCAGGTTGGCGAAGATCGCTTCGCCGGCGTCGTGGATGATCGCGATGTTCAACAGGTCCGTGTCACCCAGGCGCAGCAGCAGGCCGGCGATCGGCAGGATCGCGATGGGCAGCATCAGCGCCCGGCCGAGGCGTTGCAGCCCTTCAATGAAATGCTGGTACATGGCGTCTCTCCTTTTATTGTTGTCCGACGTGGCTCAGCCCAGGGGCCAGTGTTGATGACAGGCCTGGCGCACGGCGGCGGCACTGGCCAGGTTCAGCAAATCGGTACTGACGCCGCGGCACTGGGCGGCATCGAGGTGACGCACGCGGTCCTTAATCTCGCCGACCTGCGGCGGGCTGACCGACAGCTCCCGCACACCCAGCCCGATCAGCACCGGCGTCGCCAGGGGATCGGACGCCAGGGCCCCGCACACGCCGACCCAACGCCCATGTTTGGCGGCGCCGGCGCAGGTCTGGGCGATCAGCCGCAACAGCGCCGGGTGCAAGGCATCGACCCGGGCGGCGAGACCGGCGTGGTCGCGGTCCATGGCGAGGGTGTACTGGGACAGGTCGTTGGTGCCGATGGACAGGAAGTCCGCGTGCTCGGCCAGTTGTTCGGCCAGCAAGGCCGCGGCCGGTACTTCGATCATCACCCCCAGTTGCGGGCGTCCGCTCACGCCGAGTTCGGCACCCAATACGTCGAGGCGCTGGCGGATGTTCAGCAGTTCGTCGACCTCGGTGACCATCGGCAACAAAATCCGGCAACGGTGCAGTGGGCGAGTCTGCAGCAGGGCTCGCAATTGCTGATCCAGCAGTTCCGGGCGCACCTGGGCCAGGCGAATGCCCCGCAGGCCGAGCACCGGGTTGGTTTCGGCCGGCAGCGGCAGATAGTCCAGTTGTTTGTCGCCGCCGACGTCGATGGTGCGGATGATCACCGGCCTGTCGCCCATGGCATCGAGCACGGCTTGATAGGCCTGGCGCTGCTCCTCTTCGTCCGGGGCGGTGTGGCGGTCGACGAAGAGAAATTCGGTGCGCAACAAGCCAACGCCATCGGCGCCATTGACAAAGGCCTGGCTGGCTTCGGCGCTGGAGGCGACGTTGGCGGCGACTTCAACATTCATCCCGTCGACGGTTCTCGCGGGCGTATGGGCGAGGGTCTGTTGCTCGGCACGCAGGGCTGCGCGTCGGGTCTGTGCTTGTTGCACCTGCGCCAGTCGCTCGGCGGTTGGCGTAAGTTCGAGGCGGCCATTGTCAGCATCCAGCACCACCGATTGGCCCGGCGGCTGTGCAAGCACTGCCTCGCCCAACGCCACCAAGCAGGGCAGGTCTTTGCCACGGGCCAGGATCGCCACATGGGAGGTCGCGCCGCCCTCGGCCATGCACACGCCGGCCACGCCTTGGGCGCTGAGCTGCAACAAGTCCGATGGGGTCAGTTCCTGGGCGACGACAATGGCGCCCGCCGGCACGTCGAATTGCCAGGCCTCACCCAGCAGCGCCCGCAGGACTCGCTGGCGCAGGTCATGCAAATCATTGGCGCGCTCGGCCAGCAGCGTACTTTGCAATTGCCGCAGCACTTGGCACTGCACATCGATTGACCGACTCCAGGCGTGGGGCGCGCCGCAACCTTGTTCGATAGACAGGTAGGCGGCGTCCAGCAGGACCGGATCTTCCAGCAACGCCAGATGGGCGCTGAAGATCGCTTGCTCATCGACGTGGTGCCGGGCTTGGGCGTTTTCCAGCGTCTGCTGGATATCGCGGCTGACTTGCCCCAGGGCCTGGCGCAATCGTTGCCGTTGTTCTCCGACGTCGTGGCCGCCGAGATCCTCGGGCAATTGAATGCCGTCCAATCGAACCAGCGGCCCGCTCACCAGGCCAGGCGCGGCGCAGACGCCTTGCAACACGCCATCTTCAGCGGCATGCCTGGGCGGCTGGACCTGCGGCGCCTTCGCGTGGACCTCTTCGGCCAACGCCGTGGACAGGGTCGCCAGCAACGCTTGCAACGCCGCTTCGGCATCGCTGCCGCGACAACTGACGTGCACTTCGGCCTGTTCGGTGATCGCCAGGCCCATCATGCCCATCACACTGTCGCAGGACGCCGACCGGCCGCTGTAGTGCAGCTGCGAGCGACTCTTGAAGCCCTGGGCGGTCTGGCGAACCAAGGCGGCCGGTCGCGCATGCAGGCCGCCTCGGTGGGCGATACGGATCTGGCCGAACACTTCGATGCCGTCGTCCGGCTCATCGTCGCGTGTTTCACTCGGTTTCTTGCTGACGATGTGCAGCAACGGCTCGCCGACCTTGACGCCTTTGAGGGTAATGGGCCGTGCCTGGAAGTGTTCGCCGTTGGTGATGATCAGCAGGCTGACCAGGCTTTTGCAGCGCTGTGCCACGCTGTCCAGGTCGTAGCGCAGCAGCGCCTGGCCGTTGCTGACCCGCGCGCCTTCCTTGACCAGCATGGAAAAGCCGTCGCCCTGCAACTCGACAGTGTCCAGCCCGAGGTGCAGCAGCAGTTCGGCACCGTTGTCGGCCCGCAGGGTCACGGCGTGGCCGGTGCGAGCGACGTGGATCACCTCGCCGTCGCAGGGGGCGTAGAGGGTGTCGTTCAGCGGGTCGATGGCGATCCCGTCGCCCATCGCGCCGCTGGCGAACACCGCGTCCGGGACGTTGGCGAGGGTGAGCACCGGCCCGCTGAGCGGGGCGCTGAGGGTCAGCTCTTTATTGTTGTTGGGCATGGGCTCGCTCTCTGTGAAGTCTTAGTGGCCTTGCGTTAAAGGACTGTCGGTTCAGTGGGTCCGGGTGACCTTGCTCAAGTACCGTGGCTGGTCCGGGTTCAGGCCTCGGGCCTTGGCCAGGCTGGCGGCCATCCGGTAAAAGCTCTGGATCGCCAGGATCGGGTCCAGGGCCGAGTGTTCGGCACGGGTCAGCGTCAGGTCGCGCTCGGCGATGTCATCGGGCGCGGCCAGCAGCACCCGGGCGCCGCGCTGGCGCATGTCGGCGGCCAGGCTCAACACTCCGGCCTGCTCGGCACCGCGGGGGGCGAACACCAGCAGCGGATAGTGCTCGTCGATCAGCGCCATCGGCCCGTGACGAACCTCGGCACTGCTGAAAGCTTCGGCCTGGATCGCCGAGGTCTCCTTGAATTTGAGCGCCGCTTCCTGGGCGATGGCGAACCCGGCGCCACGGCCGATGACCATCAATCGCTGACAATCACGCAGCGCCTCGACGGCGGCGCTCCAATCCTGGCGGGCGGCATCACGCAGGCCTTCGGGCAATGCGGCACCGGCTTCGAGCAACTCGGCGTCGTCTTTCCACTGAGCCACCAGCCGCGCGCTGGCGCTGAGAGTGGCAATGAAACTCTTGGTCGCGGCGACACTGCTTTCGACGCCGGCGCACAAGGGCACGCTGAATTCACAAGCCGCCTCCAGCGGAGAGTCTTCTGCATTGACCATCGCCACGCTCAACGCGCCGCGCTTGCGCAACAGGCGCAGGCTATTCACCAGGTCCGGGCTTTGCCCCGATTGGGAGAATGCGAACGCCACCTGGCCACTGACCTTCAGCGGCGCCTGTTGCATGGTCACCACCGACATCGGCAACGAGGCCACCGGCAAACCGAGTTGTTGCATGGTCAGGTAGGCAAAGTAGCTGGCGGCATGGTCGGAGCTGCCACGGGCCACGGTCATCGCCACTTGCGGCGGCTGGCGGCGCAGGCGTCCGGCAATTTCCTGCAGGGCCGGGTCCAATCGCTGCAATTGGCGCTCGACGGCTTCGGCTGAGGCGAGGGCCTCTTCAAGCATTTTGGAAGTCAATGGCTTCTCCTTCGACCATCACGTCGATCAGGTTCAGGGCACGGTCAAGGCGCACACAGTCGGCCCAGGCGCCCGGTTGCAGGCGTCCGCGCTCGGGCAGGCCGAGGTAGTCGGCGGGGAATTGCGACAGGCGTTGCGAGGCTTCGGCGATGGGCAGGCCGATCTTCACCAGGTTGCGCAGGGCCTGATCCATGGTCAGGGTGCTGCCGGCCAGCGTGCCGTCGGCCAGGCGCACACCGCCCAGGCATTTGGTCACGGTGTGGCTGCCCAGCTTGTATTCGCCGTCGGGCATGCCGGCGGCGGCGGTGGAATCGGTGACGCAATACAGGCACGGGATCGCACGCAAGGCCACGCGCATGGCGCCGGGGTGTACGTGGAGCAGATCGGGGATCAGCTCGGCATACCGGGCATGGGCCAGCGCCGCGCCGACGATGCCCGGTTCGCGGTGATGCAACGGGCTCATGGCGTTGTACAAATGGGTGAAACTGCTGGCCCCGGCCGCCAATGCCGCGACGCCTTCTTCGTAGCTGCCCAGGGTATGGCCGATCTGCATGCGCACGCCCCGGGCGCTGAGGGCACGAATCAAGGTGTCGTGCCCGGCGATCTCCGGCGCGATGGTAATCACCCGGATCGGTGCCAGGGCCAGGTACGCCTCCACTTCGGCCATCAATGCGGTGTGGGCGAAATTCGGTTGGGCGCCGAGTTTGCCGGGGTTGATATAGGGGCCTTCCAAATGCACGCCGAGGATGCGCGCGCTGCCGCTGGGCCGCTGTTCGCAGAACTCACCGAGGGCCTTGAGGACGCTGGCGATTTCTTCGCTCGGTGCCGTCATGGTGGTGGCAAGCAACGCCGTGGTGCCGAAGCGCACATGGGTGCGGGCAATGGTTTCGAACGCTGGCGCGCCTTCCATGATGTCCTTGCCGCCACCGCCGTGCACATGCAGGTCGATGAAGCCGGGCAGCAGATAGGGCAGGTCGTTGCTCGTCGGATCGCAAGGCTGGCCTTCGATGGCCACGACCTTGCCGTGTTCATGGACCAGGCGGCCGCGTATCCAGCCGTTGGCGCTGAGGATGTTGTCTTCGGACATGGGGATTCTCTGGTCGTCTAGCGCCGCAGCTCTGCGACAAAGTCGTAGTAGTCGTTGCGGCAATAGGTGTCGGTGACTTCGATGGGCGTGTTGTCTTCCAGATAGCCGACCCGGGTCATCAGCAGCATCGCGGTGCCGGGGGCAATGCCCACCAGGGCGGCGAACTCATCCGAGGCGTTGATGGCCTGGATGTGTTGCAAGGCACGCACCACGGGTTTGCCGATACCATCGAGAAATTCATAAAGCGAATCGCCCACCGCTTGTGGCTTGGGAATGATTGATGCGGGCAGGGTGCTCATCTCGATGGCCATGACCGTGTCGTCGGCCTTGCGCAGCCGTTTGAGCCGGGCAACTTTGTCAGTGGGCGACAGGCCCAGGCGGATCAGTTCTTCGTGGGTCGGCGGGGTGATGTTCCGCTCCAGCCACTGGGAACCGGGCACGAAGCCTTTGAGCCGGAGCATCTCGCTGAAGCCGCTGAGGCGCGAGAGCGGTTGTTCCAGGCGCGGCGTGATGAAGGTGCCCGAGCCCTGGTTGCGGCGGATCAGGCCTTGTTCGAACAGCACTTCCAACGCCTTGCGGGCAGTCACCCGGGAAATGCCCAGTTGCTCGCTCAGGCTGCGCTCGGACGGCATCGCTTGCTCGGCTTTCCACTGGCCGGCGTGGATAGCCGCTTCAAGGTTGCGGGCCAGTTGCAGGTACAGCGGGGTGGGTTGGGTGTCGTCGGGGCGTAGGACCAGGATGTCGTTCATTGGCGATGCGTCCGATGCGATTGTAGGAGTCTTCCTCGGCTAACGGGGTGGAAACTAATACCACTTGAATACCATGTCAACGCTGCTTTTCCGGGGTTCTATAGTGTTTTCTGGGTCTCTATGAGGGTGGTTCTTAAAGTGGTATTAGGGTGGTGGTGATGTGGCGTTGAATTGCAGCGTTGGGCTGGGGTTTTTAAAAGTCAGTGGTATGCATGGAGGGCGGGTTTTGAGATTTGAGATTTATTTTTGGTGGTGAGCGGTGATGGGGCGTTTTGTGTGTATATCCGTTGTTGCGGTAATGGCCACTTAGGGTTCCGCCCTGACGGCGGGTCACTTTTGAAAAGCCCGGAAGCCGGCCCAGTCGAAAGTAACCAAAGCGCTTCTGCCCCACCACTCGGTGCCTCGCTAGGGCTCGGCATGCCTGCGTTCGGCCAGCGTGGTTAATGGGGCGCCCGAGATCAAAAACAAAAGCGAGGCGGCCTAACAGCCGACCTGACTCTCCCGGTCATACACCCAAAAGACCTGTGGGAGCACAGCTTGCTCGCGATAGCGGTGGCTCAGTCAATGAAGATGTCGGATGTGCCGGCCTCATCGCGAGCAAGCTAGCTCCCACAGGTTTTTGCGGTGCACATGAATTTGTGTCTGCTGAAGATCCAATGTGCGAGCTTGCTCGCGATAGCGGTAGTTCAGTTATCCAGATTTGGATTGGCTACCGTCATCGCGAGCAAGCTTTGCTCCCACAGGATAAACGCGGTCCCACCCAGAGCCAGTTCGGCTCTCAGGCCGCCTCGGGGAGGACGTTGATCTCGGGCACACCGAGCTTAAGCGAGGTGCCGAGTGGTGGGGCAAAGCGTTTTTGGTTACTTTCGGCGCTCTTACAAAAGTGACCCGCCGTTGGGCGGAACCCTAAGCCGCCGTTACCGCAGCGATGGATATGTACCCAATTCAATCCAAAAAAGCCTAACTGGAATTTTGTCTGAAACATCCATGATCAAGTGGACGGTCTGTCAGACGCACCGAAGTTTCCGACATGTTTTTAAGGTTGTGCCTCGGAAGCGAGGGCTCTAGCCTTTGGGTGTCGCTGCCAATTCAGCGACCGGGTTTGACCGTCCGAAAAAAATCAAGGGGCAATAGGCCCGGACGCTTTGTCCTGGGCTCCATTAAATCAAAGGAGCTTCAATTGAAAAATAATTCTGACATGCCAAAACCCGCCTCTACCTTCCCTTACGGCGACTACGCCCCCGACAAGCTCAAAGAAGCCGCCGACCGCGCGATGGACCATTACCTCAAGCCCGACGACAGCGAACCAGAACCCAAACCCTCGGTGCAGTTGTTCACCGTATCGGACAACGTCGACACCGAAGCCCTGCTAGCCAACCTCAGCGAAACCCTGGCCTCGGCCAATGCGGTGCTGAGCGACCTGCTGTTTGACTTGGACGGTTCGCGTCGCCATGTGGCGTTGGGCGTGGCGCAGATGATCGAGCTGGGGACGTTGCTGGCGAACAAGGCGTTGGACCGGGTTGAACTGCGGACTTGACGCCACAGTTGCCGGCCTCATCGTCGGATCGCCGCCCGGAGCAAGCTCGCACAGTGGTTTCGTGTCGTTGACAAATAGGCCAATCGACACCAAACCCTGTGACAAGGGAGCTTGCTCCCTTGCCACAGTGATTCACACAAGCCTAACTAAAACAGCATCAACCAACCTGCCAGCACGGCGAGGCCTGGAAGCTATTGGTGGCCTCCAAGGCGACAAGCTTCTTTTTCGATGCCAATGCACTCGACCGGTTCGCCCACGCCTTTCTTGAAGCGACGGGCATTCATCAATAGGTCTCCATTGATACCGCCGATGAATGCGAAGGCACCTTCACGTGCGCCAGTGTTACGCCCTGCCAGATCCACTGCTACGCTGTTGGGCCTGACCTCGTACACCCAGCCACCGTCTTGCGCTTCCGTGACTGCCCAGATCTTGGCATCGCTATAGTCACGAAAAGCCACGATGACCGATTGAGCGTAGGGTGACTCCGGTTGACTGGCCCATCTCAGATTCGGTGGCAACGAGTTCCTGCCTCGTATCCCTTTGGCAAACGCTTTCAAGCCTTGCACAGGATGGATTTTTGCGGAACTGACCGCCCAAAGGGATGTTTCGCTGGTTACCCACGCCAAACCTTCAAGAGGCGTCAGTCGGCTCCAATCGATGGGCATCGCAGCGACGTCAAGCACCGTCTCGTGGCCGGTGGGCTCACGGTAGTTCGGGTTCGTGACGCAATGGGCAAGATCGTTCTTCTTGCAGGCCTGCTTGATAAAGTACCCCTTGACCCCGCCCGGGTAGCTGATTTCCTGCTCACCCACAATCGGTCCCCCTGATTGTCCCTGATCAATGCCATGGGGAGCTCTGAATTCGAATACCCAGTCCTTGGCGAATCCCTGTGCGATTTGCTTGCTGCGGGTCGTGCTGCTGTATACCGACCGCTGGGCCCCGGCCCCGTGGTTGAACCAGTCGTACATCCATTCGTTCTCGGGGAAGTCCTTGGCTTTGGGCAGTAACCCTTCATGAAAGGCTTCAAGGCCCTGGTTGGTCGTGTCGCCTCGATAAAGCGTGTCCAGGTCGGTGCGCCAGTCCAACCATGGCTTGGTGTCCCGAATCGGTACGCTTGAATCCGCCGTGACCTGAAGCCAGGCGGTATACCACGGCTCTTCTTTTCTATCGGCCCCCCACGCATCTGCGCCCGGTTGCCACGCACCCGCGAACACCACTGCCGCGACAGCTGTCGCTCGTATGAAACTGTTATGGGTTGTCATGATTTGATGTCTCATCTGGAACGGTGAAGCCCTGTCGAATCACATACGTCATGACTGCCTATGCTTCGACGTGACACGTCTCACTTTGGATTCTGCGGGGCAGAGCGAGCCGAGCCACCGCATCAGTTCTGAGGGTAGATCAAGGCGGGGGGAGGGGACTGCGTTGCGGTGTGTGGACTTGTAACAAGAAGGGTTGGTCGACACAGGAGCCCTTATCCACAGGAGCCCCTCGCCGCAAAAAATAGGGTGCTACGGCCGAATCTCGATCATCGTCCCATCCGGCACCAGGTTCCAGACCTCGCGCATGTCCACGTTGCGCATGGCGATGCAGCCGTCGGTCCAGTCCAGCGTATGGAACAATTGCTCCGGGTTCTCTTCCGAATCCGGTGTGCCGTGGATCATGATCATGCCCCCCGGTTCCACGCCTTCGCGGCGGGCGCGGGCGGCGTCGGTGATGTTGGGGTAGGAAATGTGCATCGACAGGTAGAAGCGGTCGCTGGTCTTGCGCCAGTCCAGCCAATAGAAGCCTTCGGGGGTGCGCTTGTCGCCTTCTATCAGCTTGGGGCCCTTTTTGGCGCCTTTGCCCAGCGAGATGCGATAGGTCTTGAGGGGCTTGCCGTCGTTGATCAATTGCAATTGATGGGCGGACTTGAGCACCAGCACTTTTTCGATGACCTTGCCGTTGTAGGTTCCCACGGCGGCGGCCTGGGATACAGCGGTGAACGACAAGCAGAACAGCACAAGCAACCAGCGCATTGAAACGGTATCCCTAGAGTGTCGCGGCTATATAGATTGTTTTTCAGGTGTTGGCAGGCTGAGTCAGCGGCGGTATCGACTCGGATCGCACCGGGTAGTCCTCGGCTCGCCGATCAGCGTAGAAGTATTCCAGGGTACGGCCCACCGTGCGGAAAGCCAGCTCGTCCCACGGTATATCGGCCTCTTCGAACAATTTCACTTCCAGGCTCTCGGGCCCGGCGGCGAAATCCTCGTCCACCAGTTCGGCGCGGAAGAATACATGTACCTGGCTGATATGCGGTACGTCAATCAGCGTATAGATGCTCAAGTTTCGCACCCGGGCGCAGGCTTCTTCGGCGGTTTCGCGCACGGCGGCCTGTTCGATGGTCTCGCCGTTCTCCATGAAGCCCGCCGGCAATGTCCAATAACCGCGCCGGGGCTCGATGGCGCGCCGGCACAGCAAGACCTTGCTGCCCCAGGTCGGTACGCAACCGGCCACGATGTTGGGGTTTTGGTAATGGATGGTGTGGCAGGTGTCGCAGACAAAGCGCAGGCGCGCGTCGCCTTCGGGTATGCGTTGGGTCACCGGGTTACCGCACTGACTGCAGAATTTCATGCTTGGGTTCCTGAATGCTGC
>Ga0307408_100003013_pt1 | contig 11642 bp, 9 predicted proteins | sample 322Cmetagenome_FD_202116 | JGI IMG/M metagenome (GOLD analysis project Ga0307408, IMG submission 202116) | Maize rhizosphere microbial communities from greenhouse at UC Davis, California, United States - 322HYB-C-3 | ecosystem: Host-associated > Plants > Roots > Rhizosphere > Soil | place: USA... | reverse complement strand
ATTTCCGTGTTACCCGCTATTCGAGGCCGATGACAGTTTCGTCAACATTCGCCGCAATTCACGTTACGTCGCACTGCTCGCCAAGCTGAAGCAGCAGTGGGAACGATACAACGCGACGCTTTGACCTATCGCGATTTCATGAGCGGGTTCTTTTTACGGATCTCTCACGAACCGCTTACCGTAATTCGGCCGACGAAAGACGGCGATAATTGTCACCGATCGATCGCCCATCCGCGAACAAACTACCGATAACCGCGGCGGATGTCGCCCCCGACTCGATCACTGATGCGATCGTTGTGTGGTCGATGCCGCCGACGGCGACGAGCGGGAGATCGCCGCCGATAAGCTCGCGAATCTCCCGGACCACGTCGAGGCCGACGGTCGGATCCGGTTTCTCTTTTGTATTTGTTCCGAATACGGGCCCGATCGCAATGTAATCGATCGGCTCGCGCAGGGCGGCTTGGGCTTGTTCTATCGAATGCGTTGAAAATCCGATGACCCGGTCGGGGCCGAGCAGCTTGCGGGCCTCCGCGGGCGGCAGATCGTCCTGGCCGAGGTGGACGCCGTCGGCGTTAAGAGCGAGCGCTATGTCGACGCGGTCGTTGACGATGATCTTCGCGTTATTTTGGTGCGCGAATTCTATTGCCGCCTTCGCGTCGGGGTAGAAGGTTTTGGGGGATCGGTGCTTCTCGCGAAGCTGGATAAATGTCGCCCCGGCCTCGACGAGCTGTCTGACCTGCTCGGCGTGCGAGAGGCTCGAAAGGCGCACGTCGGTGATCGGGTAAACCGCGGGGATCAGCAACTGTTTCATGGAATTAGCCCGCTAGTGAAACACCTGAAACAGGTCAAACTGAAACGCCGGGACTTAAAGACTTTAACAATAAGGATCGCGCTGTTTCAGAGGGGACCGAAACACCGTAACCCTACAGGAGCGACTTCATCATCAAGAACCCGTCCTCGCCGTTGTTGTAATAGCTCGAAATACGCTGTACGACAGCGTAGCCCGAGCGGCGGTAAAGGTCCTGCGCGCCGTCGTTTCCGACCCTTACCTCGAGGACGACGGTCGACAGGCCTTTGCGTTTCAACGCGCGTTCGACGTGCTCGAGCAGGCGGCGGGCGATGCCGCGTCGGCGGTGCTCCGGTGCGACGCCGATCGTGGTGACGTGGGCCGCGCCTTCCTGGTTGATCATCACGAAAACGAAGCCCGCCATCTCGCCCGCGGGCGTGACCGCGCGGTAGCTAAGGGTTTCCGGCTCGTTCAAAAGGTAGCTGAAGGTGTGTTTGGTGTAATTCTCGCCGCCGCGGAAACAGCGGAAATTCACCCGCAGCACCTCGTCCAGATTCTCCAGCGTGAGCGGGCGGATCGCGTAGCGTGTCGGCGGCGCCGGGACGACGGCCGCCTCCGGCCCGGCGACCGGCACCGGCGTAAAAAAGCTGAGGATCGTTTCCAGAACAGCCATTCGGGTTTGACCTATAGGAACAACATAATTGAAAAGCGGGCGAAGTTTCAAGGAATTCCGATCAAATCCGAAATTTCAATGGATGAACATGCAATCGCCGTAGCTGTAGAAGCGGTAGCGTTCATTAACGGCGTGGCGGTAAGCCTGCATCGTCAGATCGTGCCCGGCGAAGCTGGAAACGAGCACCAGCAGGGAGCTCTTGGGCAGGTGAAAGTTGGTGAGCAGGCCGTCGATGGCGCGGAATCGGTAGCCGGGAGTAATGGTGAGATCGGCGACGGCCGGGCCGCCCATGAATTCACCCCGGGCCGAGACGGAATGCTCGAGCGCACGGGTGGTCGTGGTGCCGACGGCGACGATGCGCCGGTGGCAGGCTTTCGCCTGATTCAGCAGATCGGCGGTTTCATCGGTGATCGAGTATCGCTCGGGCATAACGCGGTGCTCGGCGAGGTCCTCCACCCGCACCGGCTCGAAGGTGCCGTACCCGACGTGCAATGTGATCTCCGCAACGGTGATGCCTCTCGATCTTAACGAATCAAGAATTGCAGGCGTGAAGTGCAAACCGGCTGTCGGGGCCGCGATCGCGCCGATCGATCGGGCGTAAACGGTTTGGTACCGCTCGCGGTCCGTCGACTTGTCTTCATCGTCGCGGTGGATGTAAGGCGGCAGAGGTGTTCGCCCCACCCGATCGAGCATCTTGTAGAAATCGCCCTCGAATTCGAACCGCACGATCGCCCTGCCTTCGGCCGTGACCTGCTCGACCTGGCCGGCAGCGCCGGAGTCGAAGATCACACGCTTTCCCGGCTTAAGTCTCCGCAGCGGCTTTGCCAGCGACTCCCAGACATTTTCACCCGCCTCCCTGACCAAAAATATCTCCACGGCAGCGCCCGTCTCGGTCTTTCCCGCAAGGCGGGCCGGAAACACCCTGGTGTTGTTAAGGACAAGCACGTCGGTCGGCCGCAGAAGATCGGGAAACTCGGCGAAGGCTCGATCCCAGAATTGGTTTTTCGCTCGGTCGACCAGCAGCATCCGCGACAAATCCCGTCGTTCCAGGGGCATTTGGGCGATCAGGTCCGCAGGCAGGATGTAATCGAAATCGGACAGGTGCATAGAGTAGATCCATTTTACGGCGAGGACCGAACCCGACGGAAATTGGACACCGTTTTCGGGAGCGAGGCGAACGAAAACGTCGAGATGCCCAGCAGAGACCCCTCAAAGGCGGAAACTCTGTCTATTGTCGCGGGTCGGCATATCTAATATAATTATTACGTACATTTTCGCGGATGTTCAACATTTGCAAGGGCTTAGGCCGACGGGCCGGGACCCTTTCGTGACAAGCTTTGAAGGTGTGGCTCGCAATTTGCCAGAGCATGGTCAGGCGAAGTCCGCCAAGGGAGGACCAAGATGAACAGAAACAGGGTATTTATCGGATTATTGACATTGAGCCTGACGGCGCTCGCCGCGCTATCGGCGATGGGGCAGCGCAACATGGCCAGGAACCAGGTCGACGCGATCGTCCGCAACCTGGAGACCTCGAGCGACGTTTTCAGCCGCGATTTCAAGAATCGAAACACGAGCACGAGCGAGCGGCGGATCGTGGATAATTTCGAGAACGCAATCGACCGTCTGCGGCGCAATTTCGACCGCAACGACAACTGGTGGAGCACCCGCAACGACGTCCAAAGCATCATGGACGAGAGCCAGCAGGTCAACCAACTGATGAACAACGAGCGGTTCGCTCGCGCGCTTGAAGTGCAGTGGCGCAACCTGCGGCGCGACATCAACGCACTGGCCAACACGTACGAGCTGCCCGGCCTTGGCGGTGGGGGCGGTAACTGGAACGGAGGCGGCGGAGGCCGCGGACGCGGCGCCCGACCGCCAAGCTGGGCGCAAGGGACATTTTACGCCCGTAACCCTCAAAATGGCGGGACAATCACGATGACCGTCGCCGCCAACGGGCGGGTCACGCTGCTGTATGACGGCGGCTCGCCCACCTACGCGGACATGGACGGAACCTTGCTGCAAAACGGCCCTTACGTCTCGAGGGTGATGAGGATCTCGAACGGCATCCGAACGACGGACAATTCGACCGGAGAATCGATCGATTACCTCCGCAACCCGAATTGGGGCGGTGGCGGCGCCGGCGGAAACGTGCCGAGTTGGGCCGTTGGCCGGTTCCGGGCCCGTAACCCCCAGAATGGCGGCAATATCACGATGACCGTCCAGCGGGACGGCTCGGTGACGCTAATTTACGACGGCGGCTCGACCGTTTACGCCACGATGAACGGCACGACCCTTACGAACGGGCCGTATGTTTCCCGCGTGACGCAGATAAGGAACGGCATCCGTACGACCGACAACTCGACCGGCGAATCGATCAACTACTACTCTAATCGGTAGTCGACCGCCGTCGGGACCGCCCAGGCCGCAACGGAAAAAAGGCACGCTCTACGGAGCGTGCCTTTTTGTAAAACGCGAACCTTTTTAAGGGTCCGTCTATCGTTTATTAACCTCAGTTGAATTATTTATCATAATATCACCCCCAGTGATCTTATGATGCCACAGGTCGGCCCGGTTTTGCCAACTATTTCTTCGCGAGCCAGTTGTGTGGCAGATCTTGGTGCCGGAGGTCGGACTCGAACCGACATGGGATTGCTCCCGCCAGATTTTGAGTCTGGTGCGTATACCAATTTCGCCACTCCGGCGTGAATTATCGATGATAAAGTGTCGGGCGGCGAAGCGCAAGAATGGAGGTTTTGCCGCGGATCTACGCGGATCGCGCGGATAAAGCGAAATTAAATTCCTGATCCGCGTTATCCGCGAATATCCGCGGCGAATATCCTCTCCTACACGGGGCTGAGCGTGACGATCTCGGTGCGGCGTTTGGCTTCTTCGAGGAATGTATCGATCTGGGCGGCGACCCTTTCTTCGACAAGGGTTTTTCGGATGTCCGCACGCTTACTCTCAAGCGTCGGGACCAGCACGCCGGGATATCGGCGGCGAAAATCGGGCACGTAAATGTCGCGGTAATATTTGGCCTCGTCGTCGCCGGTGATCACGACGAACGATCGGAAACGGAAATCCAGGTACTGCTCGATGGCGAGCCGCTGCGATATGATCCGTTGAAAATTCTCGTCTTTTACCGACTTAAAACCTACCAGGTTCAATCGCCGCTCGAATTCCGCCGCGGATGGGAAATAAGAAATAAGCTCGGCAATCTGCGCGTTGATCGCTTCGTCGGTCGGGGCCGTGCGTGGCAGGCGCTCAGCTTCCAGGGCAAAAAGGCGCTGGTCGATCAGGGTCTTGAGGGCCCGCCCCAGATCGGCCGACAATGGCGGGTTGAGCGGCACGCCGGGCTCGAGGGCTAGCTGCCACATCAGGTCCGAATAGGTGATAAGCTCGGTGCGGACGCCGTCGCTCACCGTGGCTACCGTCTTGTCGACGATGTCCGCCCGAGCCGGGACGAAAAATGCGGCCACCATGATCGCGAGTAAAAATATCCAAGCCAATTTGTCGACCTTCGTTCGCATCTGCCTGATAACTAATTGTTTACCGATTTCGGTCGGGCGTCAATAGACAAAGCTGGTGGGTTAAACCTATTGACAAAATGTTCAAAAAGTTTTCTAATTCTTAGGGAAGTTCCCCTCCATTCCGACCCGCTCCGAGAGCGTTTCCTTCCTCGTAAAGGCTGTAAATAAATAGATTAACAAGGTTTTGATGCCAGTCCCCAGCGCACCCAAGCGGCCGGCCCGGGCGGTCTTGAACCGTCGAAATGTACCCGACGGCTCCGCCGAGCTCCGATTCATATCCGACCTCGGGCGGAGTCTGCTCTTCACCGTGCACCCGAAAAAGGTGGCGATGAAAGTTGCCGATGCGGTGCGTGACAAGGCGGAGGCGGCGGTGTGCGTGTTCGTGGCGGAGCTCGAGAACGTCGGGATGGTGATGTGCGGGTTCGACGAACGTGGAGAGCTCGAAGCGGAGCATTTCAGCAAGGTAAAGTTCGAGAACTGGATCGACCTTTTGCCGCCGCAGATCGGATCGGTCGAGGAGCGTGACGAAGAGTTTCTGTTATGCGGACTCGGGCACACGGTCGAGTATGTCTCCCCGATCCACATTAACGGTGAGATCCGCGGGGCGCTGGTGGTCGGGTTTGCCGAAAAGAGCGAGCTCACTCAGATCCGCTGCACGATGATCAACGCCGCCGCACAGATGGCCGCTATGAGCGTCAACCTCTCGGCCCATTACGAGGCCGCGATCGACCGCTCAATCAACCGGGCAAAGGAAGAGCACCGCAAATTCACCGAAGCGGTCCTGGACGCGTTGCCCGTATCGCTCTACGTCGTCGACCGCGAATACAACATCGTCACCTGGAACCGTCACCGCGAGATCGGGTCGCAGGGGATACCCCGCGACGCCGCGCTCGGGCGAAACGTCTTCAAGGTGCTGTCGCGGTACCCGGAAGGCCGCGTCAGGCGCGAATTCGAGCGCGTCTTCGCCAACGGGCAGATCGAGCGGATCGAACAGCAGACGGCCGACGAGAATGGCGCTAACCAACACTGGCTCGTCAGCAAGATACCGATGAAGGACCTCGAGACCGGCGAGGTGACCCACGTCATCACGGTCGGCGAGGACATCACCGTCCGCGTGGAAGCGACGCAGGCGATCGGGAAGGCCGAAAAGCTCGCCGCGGTCGGCAGGCTCGCGGCCGGCGTCGTGCACGAGATCAACAACCCGCTGGCGACGATCGCCGCCTGCGCCGAGGCGCTCGAGCAGCGCGTCGAAGAGGGCGATTTCGAAGGCTGCGAGTCGGCACCGGACCTTTCGGAATACCTGGAGTTGATCAAAAGCGAGGCGTTTCGCTGCAAGTCGATCACGACCGGGTTACTGGATTTCAGCCGTGCCCGCACCGGCGAGCGGCACCCCATCGACGTCGGTGACGTCCTCCGCTCGAGCGTGAACCTGGTCTCGCACCAGAACCGCGGCGGGGGCGTCAAATTCGAGCTCGAGATCGGCGACGATCTGCCGATGGTCGACGCCGACGGCGGGCAGATCCAGCAAGCCGTGATCGCCCTTTCGACCAACGCGGTCGACGCGATGCCCGACGGCGGCACGCTGACGTTGCGGGCGCGTCCGGAATCCAACAGTGTCGCGATCGAGATCGAAGACACGGGCGTCGGCATTCAAGCCGAGGACCTTTCGAAGATCTTCGACCCCTTCTTCACCACCAAAGAAATCGGGAAGGGAACGGGCCTCGGCCTCGCCGTTTGCTACGGCATCATCACCGATCACGGCGGGCGTCTGAGCGTCCGATCAAACCCGGGAAAGGGCAGCGTCTTCACGATCCTTCTGCCGACCAGCCGCTAGGCGGAACCCTCCGGCGGCAGTTTCCACCAAACATATGGCAAAGATACTGGTAGTCGACGACGAGAAGAATCTTCGGCTCGTCATTCAAAAAGAACTCGGCCGGCAGATGCATGACGCCGAGGTCGCGCACGACGGCGAAGCCGCGTGGGAGATGCTCGAGGCGAGCGACTATGATGTTGTTTTGTGCGACATCAACATGCCGCGGCTCGACGGCATCGGCCTGCTGCGCCGCATCCGCGACAAGCACGCAAACCCGCCCGAGGTGATAATGCTGACGGGCCAGGGGACGGTCGAGACGGCGATCGAGGCGATGAAGCTCGGTGCCTACGACTACCTGACAAAACCTTACCGCATCAAGGAACTCGCCGCCCTCGTCGAGGCCGCGGCCGACAAGCAGCGGTTAAAGATCGACAATCAGCGCCTGCGGGCACAGCTCGAACGGTCGCACCAGAAGATGCCCGACATCGTGGCCGAATCGCCGCAGATGAAAGAAGTCCTGCGTCTAGTGCAGCGCGTGGCGCCGGCGGACACTTCCGTTTTGATCACCGGCGAATCGGGGACTGGCAAGGAATTGGTCGCTCAGGCGATACACCGCCTCAGCGGCCGCAACGGTCAGGCATTCATCGACCTCAACTGTGCGGCGCTCCAGGATACGCTGCTGGAATCCGAGCTTTTCGGGCACGAGCCTGGCGCATTTTCGGGTGCCCGGACGCGCAAGTTAGGGCTTTTCGAGCTCGCACACGGCGGCACTTTGTTTCTCGACGAGGTGATGGAGATGCCGGCCCAGCTGCAGTCGAAACTGCTCCGTGCCCTCGAGACCAAAACGTTCTTCCGGGTCGGGGGCGTGAAAAAGGTCGAGGTCGACGTGCGGCTGATCGCCGCGACCAATCGCGAGCCCGACCGGGCGATCGCGGACGGCGTTTTTCGTTCCGACCTGCTGTACCGCATCAACAGTTTCGAGATCAGCATACCGCCGCTCCGCGAGCGCCGGGAGGACATCGAACCCTTGACCAACCACCTGCTCGCGAAGGTGGGCGGACCGAACGCGCCGAGCCTCGCCCCGCAGGTCGTAGAAGCCCTTCGCAGCTTTAGCTGGAGCGGGAACGTGCGTCAGCTTCGCAACTGCATCGAGCGGGCCGTGCTGCTGGCCGACAACGGGCAGATCACGGTGAAGGAGCTGCCGCCCGAGGTCATCTTCCGGATGGAGAAGCCGCAGGTCTCCGTCAGCTTCGGGTCGCCGCAGGTCAACGGGGTCAGCTCGTTCCAGAACGCGTCGCCCGGGAACCTGCGCGACGTCGAGCGGCACCAGATACTTACCGCGCTCGAGCGAACCGGCTGGCACCGCGGCAAAACGGCTGAGCTTCTCGGTATCTCGCCCTCGACTTTGTACCGCCGACTGCGCGAATACGGGTTGGAAGTGCGATAGCCTTAACCAGGCAGCCAGGGTTGCACCGCCCGATGGTCGAGCATTAGATCGACCTTCACGAATCGGTCCGGTTTGCACGGCGTCGCGATCGACTTTCTTACCTGACCTTGCTGTTGTCCCAGAAACTGGGTTTGCGGGTCTCGCGCGGGTTGCGGGCGACGTGCTCGATCTGACGGGCCCTCAGGCGCAGTTCTTCTTCCTTTTGCAATCGCCGCTGCTTCCCGGTTATCGGCGGCGTGCCGCGCTCGCCCCAGTAATATTTGACCGTTATGAAAAGCAGTATCCCGGACCCGACCAGCGTCGCGACCGCCGTGATGATCAATATCCAACCAAGACTAGACATCGTGCTCCCCACCTAAGTCTAATAAAACAAATAGACCAAACCCAAGCCCCGTCGGTCGCCCAGGTTACGACGCGACGCCCGCCTGCGGTCGTCGCTCGTTTGTTTCTGACCGTCTGCCCCTCGCCGGAAAGCGCGCACACGAATACCACGAGGAGAAAGAGTCCTTTTTTCATTTGCTGTTACCTGTGCCTAAAGATTTGCCCTGAAGCTACCCGTAAGAATGAGGAATCGGTTTGGAATGTTTGCTTTGAGCGCCCGAGGAGGTTCCTGGGGAGTGTTTGCGCGGGGAAAGGCCGACCCCACCACCTTGTTCAAGGAGGGGAGCTTTGAGGGAGCCGCCCGGTCACGCGAAGTGGTTCCGACTAATTCACCTTGCGCGGGGCGAAGAGGCGGTCGTCGACGGGGACGTTGTGCTTGACGGACTTTATGGTCTGCACGATGTTGCCGTTCGAGATCGAGACGTTGACGGAGCGGAACGGGAGCTTGATCCCGTCGACGTCGCGGTAGTCGGAGAACGTCGTGGTGTATGGGATCTGGATCGAGCTCGTGCTCGACGACACGACGCCCTCACGCTTTAGGAGCAGAAACGTCTTTGTGGAGTAATACTCTTTGTAAGGCGTTCCCATTTCTGACTCGAACGAGACGACGTAGGCTTCCTCGTCGCCCACTTTGGCGGTGCCGGTCACGTCGATCTTTTTGAAATTCGTTTTCCAGTTGAGCGAGCCGTAGAAATCGGCACCGAGGCGGGCGTCCTCGAGCCGCTTGCCGGTGTATTTTTCGGCCGGGGCGAACGAGTAGATCTCCTCGCCGACGGTGCCGTCGAAATACTCGAACCCGGTGGCGATCTTTTTGCCGACGGCGGTGAAGACGGTCTCGGTCGCGGCCTTGTTGGGCGCCTTATTGTAAAGCGTCGCGGTGGCCTTGATGCCCTGGTTCTCAAGGTCGACGTCCACCTCGGTGACGCGGGTGGTGAACTTGCGCCAGGCGGCCTCGCCGCCGACGGCGTCGAGCGCTTTCTGCATCAGCTCGTCGGCGCCGATCGCGGGTTTGGCGGGGACGGCCGATTCGTCCTTGCGCTTGAACTCGAATTCGCCTTCCGGCTGTGCCACCACAACGCTGACGATCTTGCCGGCGGCGTCGCGTTTGGCCTTGAGGCTGTAAGCCTCCGGCAGCGGCGACATCGCGTAGCTGTCTTTCGCCTTTTCGCCCAAAGCGTACGGTTGCTGGCCGGGGATGTTGAAGGTGACCGCGCCGGCCGATTCCCTGATCTCGACGGTGCCGTTGCCGCTCGGCGTCGAGTAGGAACCGATCAGCTCCTTCGCCGCGCCCGAGTTGGTGGTTGCGGGGGCCGCAACGGGGCCGGCCGGCTTGCTTTCGCCGAGGATGTTCTGCCACACGATCGGCATCAGGTCCGACCCGAGCGACGAGGCGGAAACGTTGGTGAGCAGCACGAAGCCGAGCTTCTTCTCAGGCATCATCGCGACTAGCGAGTTGAACCCGTCTATGTTGCCGCCGTGCTGGACGATCTTATTGCCGTTCCAATCCTGTATGAACCAGCCAAGGCCGTATGACGATTTCCCGGCGATCTTCATCTGTGGCCTGGTCCATTCGTCGAAGCCTTTTTCTGAAACGAGGCGCTTGCCGTCAGCGGCGACGCCGCCGGCCAAAACGAATTTCAGCCACTGGGCCATGTCGCGGGCCGAGGAGTTGATCGAGCCGGCCGGGGCGACCTCGACGATGTCGCGGAAGGGCAGGCGGCGCGTCTCCTTGGTGTCGAAGTTGTAATCGTAACCGAACGAGAAATCCTTCGCCTTTTCCATATCGGCGATCGAGCGGGTCGAATTTGTCATCCCCAACGGCTTGAAGACGCGGTCGGCGATGAGCTTGTCCCACGAGGACTTTTCGGCCGCGGCCGCCACCTCGCCGGCGGCGACGAACATGATGTTCTGGTACTGAAATTTTTCACGCAGCTTGGCGGTCGGCTTGGCCTGGGCCGCGACCTCGATCAGCTCGGCCCGGTTGAGCCGGCCGGTCACCATCGCGAGATCGGTGCGGTTGAGGCCTGACGAATGCGACAGCAAATCGCGGACGGTGATCGCCTTGTCGGTCTCCGGGTCGTACATGTGGAAGTAAGGGAGATATTTCTTCGGCGAATCGTCGAGCGAGAGCTTGCCTTCGTCCTGTGCCATCAGGGCCGTCAGCGCGGTGAAGGCCTTGGTGGCCGACCCGATGGCGAACTGCGTGTCGGCGGTGACGGGCACCTGCTTTTCGAAATCCTTGTACCCGAGACCCTTCATGTAGATGACCTCGCCGTCCTTGACGACGACGAGTGAGATGCCGGGAATGCCGAGTTCCTTGCGGCGGGCCTCCAGCTTCCCCTCGATCTTTTGCAGCGCTGGCGCGTACGAAGAAGCTTCCGACGGTTTTGCCCCGATGGCGGCGGTTTGCGCGTGGCCGACCGCGGGCACCGACGTCAGGAACATCGAGGCGGTCAGCGAGAAGACGAGGGCGAAACGCCAAAGCGTCGTTAATTTCATACAAATTGCTCCGTTGGAATGCTCAGGTAACCGAATTCTGTCCATAATACGGTACGAAATCGGGATTTGTTTGCGGATTTCGAAGAAATGGGAACGGCCGAAGTTTTTTGGCCCGCTCCCGGCGAAAAAACCTTAAAATATCAGTCATCATGAGAAAGGCGACATTCGGCTGTGCGAACAGCCTGGACAACTTTATCGCGCGCGAGGACGGCTCTGTCGATTGGTTGATGTGGAGCGACGAGGCGGCGGACATCATGAAGGAATACTGGCCGCGGGTCGACACCATCGTGATGGGACGCAAGACGTGGGACGTCGCCCTCGCGATGGCCCCGAAACCGAAAAAGGCATCGACGGCGAAAAAGAAAAGCCCGGCGAACCCGTACGGCGATATGAAAACCTACGTTCTCTCGCGCACGCTCGAGCCGGGCGAGGCGGACGGGGCCGAGATCGTCGGCGGCGACGCGGTGGAATTCGTGCGCAGGTTAAAGGGACAGGACGGCAAGGAGATCTGCTTG
>Ga0307408_100003012_pt1 | contig 11642 bp, 12 predicted proteins | sample 322Cmetagenome_FD_202116 | JGI IMG/M metagenome (GOLD analysis project Ga0307408, IMG submission 202116) | Maize rhizosphere microbial communities from greenhouse at UC Davis, California, United States - 322HYB-C-3 | ecosystem: Host-associated > Plants > Roots > Rhizosphere > Soil | place... | reverse complement strand
CGACGATGCGGCAGCTTTCCGGCGCCTGGAGATCCTCAAGCCGGATTCGACCATTGAACCTGGCCTTTACCGGCCCGACGCGGGTCACCACCGTCGCCACCCAGTCGACCGGTGTCTCGCGCGTGATCTCCTCGCACCCCGGTATGCATTGGCGCAGGATATCGGGATCGTTGATCGCCTGCCAGACCAGCTCGCGCTCGGCGCGGATCAGCGCTTCACCGACGAGCTTCACGCCGGTTCTGCCTTGCGCGAGGCGGCGGCATCGATCGCGGACCATATGCGCGCCGAAGTCAGCGGCATTTGCAGGTCGGTGACGCCGAGCGGGCGCAGCGCATCAAGCACCGCGTTGACCACCGTGGGCGGCGCGGCGATCGTGCCGGATTCCCCCACGCCCTTGACCCCGACGGGGTTGGTCTTGCATGGAATTTCCTCAAGCCTCGCGGCTATGGTTGGCATCGTATCTGTCCTCAACATTCCATAGTCTGAAAAGCTGCCGCTCAGCAGTTGGCCGGTGGCCGGGTCGTAGACGACCTCCTCGACCAGAGCCTGCCCGACGCCTTGGGCGATGCCGCCAATGATCTGGCCCTCGCAAATCATCGGGTTGATCGCCTTGCCCACGTCGTCGACGACGGTGTAGCGGTCTATCCGGATGGCACCGGTTTCGGGGTCGACCTCGACCTCGCAGACGTGCGCGCCGTTCGGGAAGTTCGGCGCTTCACCGCCGGCCGTGCCTACGGTCGATAAACCCAGGGACTGGCCGCCCGGCACGCCCATCGGCGCGAAGAAGCCCCTGACCACCTGCTGCAACGAGACAGTGCGGTTCGTGGCCTTGGCCCGGAAAAGGCCTTCGCCGAATTCCACGGCATCGAGGTCCACCTCAAGGATGCTTGCCGCCATAGGCGAACAGCGCGCGATCGCCTCGTCGGCTGCGGCCCGAAGCGCTGTACTTGCCAGCATGGAGCTACGGGCGGCATAGGTCCCGCGACCGAATGTCACTGCATCCGTATCGCCCTGAACATGTCGGATCTGTTCAGAGGGGATACCGAGCCAGTCGTGTATCAGCTGCGCAAAGGCGGTCGCATGCCCCTGGCCGTGCGAATGAGTGCCGGCGAGGATCGATACTCCACCAGACGGGTCGAAGCGCAGTTCCATGCGCTCGTTGAACACGCCTGCGCTCTCGATATAGCAGGTGACAGCGCGTCCGCGAACGAGCCCTCGGCCTTCTGACGCCTGCCTGCGCGCCGCGAAGCCTTCCCAGTCGGCCAGTTCGAGGCATTTATCCATCATTCCGGCGAAATCGCCACTATCATAGGTGAAGCCGGTGGGGGTCGCATATGGCAAGGCCTGCTCGGCGATCAGGTTCCGGCGCCGGATCTCCACCTGCCCCAATCCCGAAACGCGGCCCGCTTCATCCATCAGCCGCTCAAGCATGAAGCATGCCTCGGGCCGGCCTGCGCCGCGATACGGACCCGTGGGCGAGCAATTGGTGAACATGGCCGACGTCCGCACATCAATGGCGGGGATGTCGTAGACCCCGGGCAACATGCGCATCGAAAAGGTGATCGGTGCAACCGTAGCCGAAGCGACATAGGCGCCCAGCGCGTGATAGGCGCGTACGCGCAGGCCTATGGCCCGGCCATTTTCGTCGAAGGCCATCTGCGCCGAAGCAACCTGGTCGCGACCATGATTATCGCCCGCCAGTGATTCCGAACGACTGGCAATCCACCTTACCGGCCGCCCCAGCTTGCGCGCCGCCCATAGAACCAGCGCATCCTCGGGATAGGGGTCGGCTTTCATTCCGAACCCGCCACCGACATCGGGAGAGATGACGCGCAGGCACGTTTCGGGAATGGCGAGTACCGAATTCGCCAGCATCTTGCGGACGCCGTGCGGGTTTTGCGAGCTGGTGTGCAGGATGTACTGACCATCGCCATCATTCATGACGAACTCGCCCAGCGCACATCGCGGCTCGATCGAGTTGGCCGAGAGGCGGTTGTTGCGCAAGTCAAGCCGCACGACGAAAGCGCTGCGGGCGAACGCCTCGTCCGTGCGTTCGGGGTCGCCAAATGCCAGTGTAAAACTGCGGTTCCCTTCGCAACCAGGCCAGATTTCCGGCGCATCGGACGCCGCAGCGCCGTCCGGCGTCGTGACGCAAGGACGGGGGGAATATTCTATCTCGACGGCCTCGGCCGCGTCGCGGGCCTGGTCGGCGGTCTCCGCTACCACGGCGACTACCCTGTCACCGACACAGCGGACCCGATCGGACATCAGAATGGGGCGGATGTGCGAAAGCCGGGCGGGCCGCCGGCGTCCTCCGGCATGAAATAGGGCGGCAGGCCGCCAAGACCTTCATTCTCGGCATCCTGTCCGGTGAGGATCAGAAGCACGCCCGGCGACTCCATTGCGGCCTTGACGTCGATGCGGACAATGTCCGCATGCGCCTGGTCCGAATAGATCACGCACATATGCGCCATGCGAGCCCGCTTGACGTCACCGACGTAGCTGCCGGCCCCCGTCAGAAAGCGACGATCCTCGCGACGCCGGACCGCCTGGCCAATGCCAAAACCGGACACTTTTCCTCCCCGCTCGTTACCGCCTTGGTCGATCATTGGCGTGGACATCCCCACGGCTTGACGGCGGTGCGATATTGAATTTAAGCCCGTGTACGAAAGAGGCAAGAGATTTCTGTATGACCGTACGAGAAAATGAAAAGGCAATGCGCAAGGGCGAGCGCACCAGGCAGGCGATCCTGAACGCGGCCGAAGCCCAATTCGCCCTGTCCGGCTACGAAGCCGTCTCGATCCGTCAAGTGGCGGACGCAGCAGCCCAGCACCTCGGGGTCGTTACTTATCACTACCCCAATAAAGAATTGCTGTTCGAAGCAGTTGTCGCGCGCCGCGCAGAAGAACTCACCCAAAGGCGGAAAGAAAGACTGAGCGATCTGGTTGATCCGACAATCGAAGCTTTGCTCGACGCATTCCTCGATCCGTTTCGCGACAAGGTCGAAGGAGGGTCTGACGGTTGGCGCAGATACGCGCAGATATTGGCGCACATCGCTCAGGATGCGCGCTGGGCGCCATTGGTGGACCGCCTGTTTGGCGAAACGGGTCGAAAGTTCATCTCGCTCATGCGCGAGGTGGAACCGCGACTTACCCTTGACACGGCGACACAGGGTTATGTCCACCTGATTTCCGTCATGGTGGGATTGTTCGCGTCGACCAAGCTACTGGACCGCCTGTCCAACGGAAAGATGTCGAGCGATCGTCTCTCGGAAAATTATGATCAGGCCATTGCGTTCCTTGCCGGCGGCATGCGCGCGCTCGCCGCGCAAGCGCCCTCTACATCCGATGCCAAGGCATTTTCAGGAAAGGCGGAGATCGGATTTCCGTCTGAAAATGCCCCATCAAATTGAACCGGGCGATTTCCTCGAGACGACAGCCGTCTGCCGTGATCTTGAAATCCAGAGCGGGTTTCGATCCGATTGAATCCGCTCTCCGCTCTGGATTTCTTGTTTTCCGCGATTTCTTAATCAGCGATCGGTTCCGATCGCTTGGAAATCGCGCTAGTTCACCGACAGGTCACGCCTGAGCGCAGCCAGGCGCGCCTGGCGCGGAGCAACCCCGAACTGACGCCGGAATGCCCGGCTGAAATGCGACGCATCGTTGAAACCCCAACGAAAGGCGATTTCGCCGATCGATATATCCGTCATTTGCGGATGCACGATTTCTCCCTTGCAGCGCTCCAGTCGCTCGCGCCATATGCGCCGCATCAAGGGCTCAGCCTCACCCTCAAACAATTCGTAGAGATAGCGCAGCGACAGTCCGACGTTGCGGGCGATCAGAGAAGGGGAAAGGTCGGCGTCCGCCAGATTCTGCCGGATGAACGTCAAAACCCGTTGGCGATGGGCAGCCTGGCCGCCCGCCGACACCGGAGAAAAATCCTCAGCCATGCCGCAAAGCACGGTCGAGAGGATCAACGGTATCGTGTCAGCCACCTTTTCGGCTGCATCGGCGTTGAGTTGCATGCCGACACGAAAGAGTTCGTCGCTATACGCCCTGAATAGCGCGGCCGGACCTGTATTCGTCTGCATCGCAATCGCCGTGCAGCTGTCGACATTGGGAAAATAGCAACGCAGCGCCGCGCAGGGAACGTAGATGGACGTGGTGCAAATTTCGCCGGTTTCTATCATGAACGGTCGAGCAGGATCGACGAGAAACATGTCGCCGGGGCGGATCATGCTTTCTCGCCCTCCCTGGCTGACAAATGCGGTACCCTCGCGGTGAACGCTCACCAGATAGCTGGGAACCGGGCTTGGCTGCGAACTGGCGGGTTCGGTGATATGCGGAGAAAAGCGCAACTTGGCGAAACGCAGGCCGGGCCGCGCAAATCCATCGACCGCGCACTCCAGTGCCTGCGAGCCCACGGGCCGAATATTCAGTCCGATCGAGAACAGCGAGGCCATGTCCTTGCGAAACTTGGATGATCGCCGACCGCTGGGCACACCAGCTGTAGTGAAGGTTTCCGCCCGGAGCGCAGCCTCGGCCATTATTGCCCCTCTCCCCGCAAGCAATTCTATTTCCGCAAGGAGAATTACCGGAAAATAGTACATCTATCCAGAAAAATCTGTGTCCTGTCCAAATTTGCGCCGCAAGGCTCTGACCGCACAGTCCGGGGTGGTAAGCACGGTCGCGCCCGTGACCCGCGCAATTTCCGGTGCTGCCCTGGCCAGGCTGAATTGGGCCAGTGCGACTACGCGTTCGGAACTGAAACCCTGTGCCGCGACCGCAGACAGGCGGTCATGCTCGGCAAAATCCCCGGCCTCCGCTGCCTCCAACGCCCCGACGGCAAGACGGGGTTCGACATCAAGCGAAGCTGGAAATTCACCAAGCATGGAACCGAGAGTCGGCGCGAACGTGGCGAGGAGGCCGACTGGCCGCCCCAGCGCGACAGCCTCGTCGATCATCGCCTCGTTCGGCTTCAGCACGGGAATGTCCATCATCCCCGCCACCGTCTCGATCGCCTCGCCAAAGGCCGAGCAGGTAAACAGGATAGCGTCGGCGCGCGCGAACCTGATCGCATAGCGCGACAATTCGACAAAGCGCCCGATCATGGACTCCGTCAGGATTCCATCAATCGCACGGTCGACCGACAGGCTGTCATCGAGAATATGGACGCGTTCCGCCTCTGGCCACAATCGCCGGAAGCTCTCCGTGATGGGATCGAGCGACAGCCGCAGGGCTGAGATCAGCGCAATCCTGGGCGGTGCCATCAGATCGGTTCCGCCAGCTTGGCCAGCGACTGCTCGACAAGGATGGTCTGCTCCTCGGGAGGCCGCCCATCCTGCTCGCGCCGGCCGATCTCAATCGAATTTTCGGTGACCAGCCGACAGCGGTCATAGCGACGGGCCATGAATGCCGCGAACATGCGCGCCACGTCTCCCCCGGAACGACGCAATTCGTCGGCCAGCACCAGTCCGTCCTCGATCGCCATGCCGGCCCCCGAAGCCAGCTGCGGGGTTGTCGGATGAGCCGCATCGCCGACCAGGATGATGCGCCCGCTGTACCAGGGCGCAGGCAACAGGAATGCCTCAAGAGGGCGCACATTGATGACCGAATCCACCGTCAAGCCATCGCGGATCCCGGCCAGAATTCCGCCATAGCTTGCCATCAGCTCCTGCAAGCGGACGTGCAGTTCGTCGACGGGATAGATTGGCGGCCGCGGGCCGACCTGAAGCAGGAACATGTACATGTGGGTCTGGGATACCGGCGACAGCCCGATCTTGTGCGGGCCCCCAAGGAAAAAGTGCCGCCGGTCGATGCCCGCGGGCCGCGTCGTGTACAGGCGCCACACGGTCTGCCCGGTATATTCGGCCTGGTCGGCATCCGGAAAGATCGCCGCGCGTGTCGCGGAGAAGACACCGTCCGCGCCGACCACGAAGTCGTAGGAGCGCGTCTGGCCGTCGCTGAACCGCGCCTCGACGGCATGGTCGCCCTGGTCAAAGCTGTCGACCGTGCAACCCAGGCGAACATCGGTGCCGACATCGCGCACCCGGCTCGACATGATCCGGTGAAGGTCGGGCCGCATCACGCCACCGCTGCCGGGCAGATCCTCCCCCAGCTCAGGGTCCGGCAGGTGCGTGACCGGCTGCCCGTTGACGTTGCAGACCTGGATTCCGTTTCCGGCAAACCCGACTTCAAGAAATTCCTCGAGCAGGTTGAGTGCCTTGATCGCGCGCAGGGTCGGCCGAGTCACGGTGATACCGGCGCCCGTGACCCGCCATTCGGGATCCTTGTCGATCAGATCGACGGCAACACCCAACTGACGCAGGCACAGGGCCGTCGCCATGCCGCCGACCCCGCCACCAACGATCAGAGCCTTCAGATCATTCAGCTTGTTCATGGCATCAACTCTCAATGGTGGAGGACAGGTGCCCACCGACAAGGTCGGTGAATTGCCGTGCTGCCTCCACGTTCATAAGATGGGCCGCGTTCACACGCTCCAGACGGCTGTTCGGGACTGCCCGTGCGATCGTCTCCAGCGCCTCGATCGGCACCGCCACGTCGTGCTCACCGGCAACAACCAGCGTCGGGCAGGTGATCCACGAGAGTAGGGCCCGGTTGTCCAGCCCGGCGATCGCCTCGGCCGCAAGCGCATAACCCTCGGCCGGTGTCGCGAGGACCAGCTGGCGGATCGTATCGACACGCGCCTTTGCAGATACGAGGAACGCCGGCGTAAACCATCGCGCCAGTATGTCGTCGACCTGGCCGCCCATTCCATCGCGGCGCGCTCCAGCGGCGCGACTACGCCACATTTCCTGGACAGGCGGCGGCGGATATGCCGTGCCCCCGGCCAGCACCGCCGAGGTCACCCGTTCGCGCGCCATCACTGCCATGGCCTGCGCGATAGAGCTGCCGAACGAGAGGCCAACCACACCGAAGCGCTCCACGCCCATGGCATCCAGCGTTGCCAGGACTGCGACAGCATAATCCTCGATGGATCCGGCAAACGGCGGCGCCGCGCTTCTCCCATGGCCGGGCAGGTCAAGGGCTATAACGTGGAAGCGCTCCGCCAAGACCTCGATCTGCGGATCCCACAACGCTGAGGATGTAGCGATCGCATGCAACAGCACGACCGCTGGCCGCGTATTGGCTCCGGCGGTGCGGCCCGAAAGCACCGCACTCATTCACCCCTCCATCGGCCCAGAGCGATGCCGGTGTACCATTCGCTGACCGGCTCGTAGTGGTTCAGTTCGAAGTTGCGGCAACCAGCAATGCCATGCGCGACGAGCCAGTTGCGGATTTCCTCGGCGCCGTTGCCGGCGCTATTGACTTCCGCCTCGGAAAATGAGGTCAGCGCATCGACGTCGGTTCCGCCGAGCAGTTCGAGGAAGCGCCGGTCGAATTGTTCGTTGACATAGCCCATGCGCGGCGTGCCGACGTCGTGAGCGATGCCGCCGGTGGCGAGCACCACGACCCGTTCGGCGCCATCGTAGGAACGAATTGCCTCGGCCATTGCCCGGCCAAGCTCGATGCAGCGCATCATCCTCGGCAGGGGTGGCTGGACGCAATTCACCAGGATCGGCACCACCGGAAAGTCGCCGCAAATGCCGGCCAGCGTGAGCGGCGTGACCATGCCGTGATCGAGCACGAGTTCGAGCGAAAACGCCGGGTCGAAGCCGCTGTCCAGGCAATGTTGCAATATGTGCGCGGAAAGGCTGCGCGCGCCAGGAATGGTCTTGCGGTCGACCTTGAGCCAGCCCTCGATCGGGCCGTCATAGGTGTCGGCGATGCCGATGCAGAACGCCGGCATGTTGCCAAGAAAGAAGTTGTGAAGGTGATCGTTGGACACGAGCACGATCGCGTCCGGGTCCAGTCGGGCGATTTCTTCGCCTGTCCGGCGAAACTCGTCGAACACCTGACGGGCCACCTCCTCTGCCGGCGCGTGCGGCAGATTGGTCATCACCGGGGTGTGGCTGACGGCGAAGATCCCTGCAATTTCAGCCATTTTCCAGCTCCTTGCCAGCCTTCCTCAGCGCGGCGAGATACTCCTGTTCCGGGATCCGGAGTTGCAGGCAGTAAGCGCGCAGCAGATAGGGGTTGGCACCCAGCAGATAGAGCTGCGTGACGTCGGTGTGCTCGAGTGCCGCGGTTGCCGCCGGGGTCAGTCCCGGATTGCTTGCGATATAGACGTCAGGATTGGCGAAATAGCGCTTCTCCTCGTCCCGGTCATGCTGGATCCGGTAAAGAACCCGGTTGATCTGATAGGCCTCGCCCGTCGGAATGGCCTGTAGCCAATTGTTGATCATTGGGCGCGCTCCTTCACCATGCGGCATGTCCAGTCGATGATCAGCGGCAGGGTTTGTGGAGTGATCCCCATGTGCCCGCCGGGGAACATCCGCACCGACTTGGGTTCGCCGTGGCCGACGAGCAGGTCGATGTCGGCGACCGGGCATTGTTTGTCCTCTCGCCCGTTCACCAGCAGCATTGGGGCGCAAGGGCCGTCCAGCATGCCGGCATCGAGCAGTGACAGGCGTTCGAAGAAATCTACATATTCGCCTTCTGTGCGAGCGCCGAGCATCCGCATCCGCGTCTCGACGAGCTCCATCAGGTAGCTGTCGGGATAACGCGAGCTTTCGATCCAGTCGCGCTGGAACATGAAGTGGGCGCCACCGCCCCAGTTGACGCCGCAGGCGATCCGATCGGGATAGACGTGGGCCAGCCGCGTTGCCCAGTAGCCGCCGAACGAACGGCCGAGGCATCCGGGCAACCGGCCCGACAGATCGTCGCGCGCGGCCAGCCAGTCGAAGACCGGCAGAAACTGCTGTTCGGCGCCGGGCGACCCTTGACTGGCGATTCCCCGGTTCCCGGCCCATCTATCGCGACTGTTGCTACCCCCTGCTTGAGCGCAAGGTCGCTCGCCGCAGTCATCTGCTCCTTCCAGGCGTCGACACCACCCCACATGACGATGACCGGCGGTCGCTCTATGCCCTTCGGGCGCCGCAGCAGGAACACAACCTCATCGCCGTCGCCTTCTTCGCCCTGAAACGGAACGCTGACCCGCTCGATCGGCGGATCGAACAAGGCGCCTGCAGCGAGATAAGCGTCGCGCTCGCGTGCTGCGCTTGCCAGTTTGTCGGGATGATTGGGGCAAGGAAACCGACCCAGGAAGAAGAAGCCGTCCGCCCGCAGGAACTGCGCCTTGGCGTCCTCGAGCTTGCCGGCCTCGCGCGCAGCGACGCCGGCGGCAAAGGCAGCCTCGCCGGCGGCGGTCCAGGCCGCAGCCCAGTTGACCGGATCAAGGCCCTGCAACTGGGCGACGACGCCTTCTGTGTCCTCGTAGCTCAGGTTGTTCATCGGGTGGATGCGCTTTCGGGTGCGATCCAGCATCCAGGCTTTGGCTTCTTCGAGCGTCCTGGGGCGTTCATGAACGGTATCGGCATTCGGCATCGGGGTTTCTCCGCTTTGCGGCTCAAGGTGAAATCAGTTCAAGAGAGCGATTGCGCGTCTCGACGGCGAAGATCAGACAGATTGCCCCTGCCAGCGCGCCGAGACAGGCGAAGATCGCGAAGATCATCCCCAGCCCCGCCGTATCGACGATCAGACCGACGGCCATCGGCGCAACGATGCCGGCCAGGATCGACACCGCATATCCAAGCGACACGCCGATCACGCGCATACGGGTCGGGTAGAGCTCGGGGGCGTACAGGATCATTCCGATCGAGATTGCCGAGACGAAATAGAAGCTGATGCATCCGCCCACGAGCATGTGGTTCGCGCTCTCCAGCCCGTTGACTCCCAGGTTGAAAAACGCGGCAGCGGCCAGCAGAAACGCAGTGCTGAACCAAATCCGTCGCCCGACAAGGTCGATCGCCAGCGCCGTGGTCAGCGTCCCCGAGAAACCCGCCGCTTGCGTGATCATCGCATTGCGCAGGCTGTCGCTGAGAGACAGGTGAAACAGCCCGTGGTAGAGCGTGGGCAGCCAAGTAACCAAGCCGTAGTTCATGAAGAAGCAGCAGAAGTACATCGTCCACAGCATGGCTGTGCGTCGGCCATAGCCCTGAGAAAACAAGCCGCTGAAGATGGCGAAGCTGAACGGAAAGATTGGCTTGTCGTTCGACTTGCCTGGTAAATCCGTGACGCGGGCTTCGGTTGCGTTCCACAAGGCAGAACCCGGTGCCGTGGACGCCGCGCTCGCCGCTTCAATGCGCCGCACTATGGCGTCGGCTTCCGACAGACGGCCCCGGTGCACGAGCCATCGGGGCGATTCCGGCACGAAACGGATCATCATCGGCAGCACCAAAACCGCTGGCAGGGCGCCAATCGCCAGAAACGGCCGCCAGCCGAAATGCAGGATAAACCACCAGCCCAGCAACGCGCCCGCGAGCAGGCCGAGCGGAAAGACCAGTTCGTACAACAGCACGAAACGCCCGCGTCCTTGGGCCTTGGCAATTTCCGAGATGTAGGTGACTGCGATGGGAACTTCCGCGCCGAGGCCAATGCCGGTGAGGAGGCGGGCCGCGACCAGCCAATGATAATTCGGGGCCAGTGAAGCTGCCAAGCTCATCGCGGAATACAGCGCGGTGCAACCGATCAACGCCGCCCGCCTGCCGCGCGTCTCCGCGATCATGCCGAACAGGAGCGCGCCGATGATTTCCCCGACGAACAAGGCCGACAGCAGGAAACCGGACTGACCTTGTGTCAGATGCCATTGGGCCTTCAATTCAGGCAAGGCATAAGCGATCGCCAGAACTTCGAAGGCGTTGAAGAAGGTGGCAGTACCGACGACGAGCCTGAGTTTGATCTGCCAACTGGTGAGAGGCGCGTCCTCCAGCCTGGCAATGATGCTTTCGCCGGTCAGGGCCATATGAGAAGCGAAATCACCCATGTCGGAAACGAGGCCCTGTACATTTCTGTGTGAGAAATGCCGGCCGTCCCTGTATCGCGACGGCCGGCAAGGCAGGCGGGCTAGAAGTTGACCGACGCCCGAACGCCATAAGTCCGCGGCGGCAGGATATTGCCCCACCACGTCCTGTCGCCGCTGTTGAAGCTCTGCTGGGCGTTGTTGAACACCTGGCTGTTGGTGACATTGTTGACGTAGGCGGACAAACTCCAGCGATCCTCGGCTGCCTTGTAGGTCAGCGTCAGGTCGGTGATCTGATAGGCCTTCTGATGTGCGAACGCCGGTGCGCCGATCGTCAGATCCGTGTCGGACTGGATGTTGCTGCGCACCCCCGCCACGATCGTGCTGTCGCCCGGCAGATGGAACGTATGCTGCCAGGACAGCGAGGCGTTCCACATCGGGGCATTCGGTACCGGCTTGCCGGCGCAGTCGACGATCGGGATGTGCAGGATCGGGTTCATGCCGATCGCGGGGCAGGTGACCTGCGAAGTGGGTGTGAACACATAATTGTCGAACCGCGAATGCAGGTAGGACAGATTGGCGGTCAGTAGGTCGTCCGGCGTGGCGAGGAAGGTCGCTTCCACGTCGGCGCCATATTCCTTCAGATTGCCGACATTGAGGATCGGGAAGCCGACCACCGGCGGATAGAGCACGCTCAGCGCGCCGTTCTGCTTTTTCTTGAAGCTCCAGTAGAACAGCTCGACGTTCAACTGCAGCCGATTGTCGAGGAACCGGTTCTTGGT
>Ga0307408_100003011_pt1 | contig 11646 bp, 10 predicted proteins | sample 322Cmetagenome_FD_202116 | JGI IMG/M metagenome (GOLD analysis project Ga0307408, IMG submission 202116) | Maize rhizosphere microbial communities from greenhouse at UC Davis, California, United States - 322HYB-C-3 | ecosystem: Host-associated > Plants > Roots > Rhizosphere > Soil | place... | reverse complement strand
TAATTAGATAATGGCTGGCAGATATCAGGATATGATCTCTTTGATAATACTGATAATGGCAAACATGCCGGTGGTACCATAATTATAGTTGATGCTTATGGTAAAATAATTAGCGAAGAAAATTACTCTTTTTCTCCTGAACGCTACTGGACAAGCTCTCGTACCTTTATGTCTTATCCGGTTTCCTGGAGATTAGAAATACCAAAAGAAAACATTTTTCTTTCTATTACAGCCGATTTTGAAGAACAGGAGTTTATTACTTTTCTCTCTGCACCTGCATTTTGGGAAGGACGGGTAAGTGCCTCCGGAAATTTTATGGGAAAAGAGGTTTCTGGTCTTGGTTATATTGAAATAAACGGAATTAATACCAAAGAAAATATTGAAAGTTTCTTAAAAGCCATTGGCAAGGCTACCCAAAGAGCAACGGAATCCTTGTTGCCTTTGAACCCAACTGACGATCAGTTTCATAGATTGGTTAATAGTCCTTTGGGTATACATTTTTTTACTGCCGAAGATAAAGAACAATACGTTTCGTCTGTTATCAAGCCCATTAGAGAAGTCGTTGACCGCAATAAAAAAGCATGGCGGTCTTATGTATTTCTTGCCAGTATAGATATTGTTGGAGGAAACTCCCAGCCATTTATAGATTGGTTGGCTATGCCTGAGTTAATACATACCGGATCATTAATAGTAGATGATGTCCAGGACAGATCTGATACAAGAAGAGGAGGTATAGCGCTGCATCATCTTTATGGCGATCCGCTCGCAATCAATGCTGGTAATGTTTGTTATTTTATTGGTGAATTGTTTACACACACACCGCAGCTTCCTGAAAATATAAGGCTTAAAGTATATGAACTGTTTTTTGAAATGATGCGTGCTGCACATGCAGGTCAGGCAATGGATATAAGCGGACTCCATTCTCTTATGCCAGATGCTGTAAGTACCGGATGCAGCTCATCTCTGGAAAAAAGAATTTATACCATACACCGTTTAAAAACCGCAGCTCCCGCCTGTACATTAGCCAAAATGGGTGGTTTGATAGGTAACGGAAAACATGAAGAAATAGAGGTATTGGGTTATTTTTTTGAGGCTATTGGTATTGCTTACCAAATCATGGATGATGTACTGAATTTGCAGGGTTATGATGGTAATCTTAAAGATAAAGGAGAAGATATAACAGCAGGAAAAATAACCATGCCTGTTGCAAAAGCAATGGGCTTATTACCTTTAGATAAACGTGAACATGTATGGAGAACAATTCAGGCTATGCCGACTGATAAAATTACAATAGAATCGGTGATTGTTTTATTACAAAATTGTGGGGCAATAGAAGCATGCAGATTAGAAGCAGACGAGCTTCTGGAAGCAGCCTGGAAGCGCGTCGATGAGGTATTACCAGACTCATTTTATAAAATAAGGTTGCGTGCCTTTAGCTGGTTTGTATTGCAGAAAGGATAATGGATATAAGTCTCAGGCAGTAAGTGGCAGGAAATTGCATTTTCTAAAATAATTGTAAATAAATTACTTACTTTTGAGATAAGCTTTAAATCAAAACGCCATTTCATGCCACAATACAGCAATATATCATTTTTATTAGGATTTATTTTTTCTACTTTTTCTATAAATGCTCAAAACGAAATGTATTCAAGTCCGGTAAAACCCGAAATTGCAGACACGACTTTTGTAAACCTCAGGGATTTTAGTAAAGATTTTGTTTATGATATGAAATACGCAACAGAAGATAATTTTCTGAAAGCCAAAGTTTATGACTGCGCAGAATGTTTTCTGCGTTTAAAAACCGTTAAAGCGCTTATTGCAGCCAATAATGATTTTATAAAACGTGGCTATAAAATCAAGTTGTATGATTGCTACAGGCCTTTGTCGATTCAGAAAAAAATGTGGGAGATTGTGTCGGACCCAAAATATGTGGCAGACCCAAAAAAAGGCTCCATTCATAATAGAGGAGGAGCCGTTGATATTTCTATTGTTGATGCCAATGGAAAAGAAATTGATATGGGAACTTCTTTTGATTTCTTCGGAATTCAGGCCAGTCATAAGTATACTAAACTGTCTAAAGAAATACTTTCGAATCGAAAATTTCTCAAAAAAATAATGGTCAAAAATGGCTTTAATTCTTTTGATTCAGAATGGTGGCATTATAATTTAAAAACCGGTCTGAAAGAAAATGTTTCTAACGAAAAATGGAAGTGCAACTAATTTATTCTACGCATCTTATGTTTTCTATGAAATACGTATTTGGATGTGTGACTTTGCCGTTTAGCTCAGAAGTTAATTCTCTTTTTACAATATAATCTTCGATATCAGTTAAATATTTTATACGCATAATTGAAATAGGAGATTTTTTGAGTTCCTCAAAATTGTCTTTCATAAACATAAAAATCCCGGTATTCACGCGGTTATCAAAACCTTTATCGTCACGAATAAGTGTTCCGCAATTTTCCTGATTGATATGAATAAGCGTTACTATTTTACCATTTTCCAGCTGCAGAAAAACTTTTGAGTTTTTGTCAAAACAATTCGCTTTTATAAAGTCTTTGCTTTTTTGAATAAGCTGAAGATTAAGAGTAGGCAATCCGTCTGTCTGCGCCAATGAAAAGAAAACATAATTGAAGCTTCCTCCAAAATATTTTTCGCTCATCAGGTATTCGTTTGTTACCTTATATGTACCAATCGAGTCATTTACGTTTGCACTATATTCGCATGGTTTTTGGGCAAATGCAGTAAGGGTTAATAAGAAAAAAGTCAGGGTAATTAGTTGTTTCATTTTTAGGTTATTTTTCTGCAAATTAAAACTATTTTGTTTTCATTTTTATCAGTTGTAAAAAAACAATACAAATTTCCTCCATTTTTTATTTTCCATTTTTTTCGGATGTTCTCTACCGTTTCCGGAAAATTTCTCGTTGTTACGTTTGCCTGCTGGTTTAGCAGCTCCGTCTTCATATCGTTTTTGTTGTATGAAATCGCCTTTTCTATCTCAAAACGTCGCCCCGGAAAATCAATTAAATCTTCTGAGGTGTACAAATGTGAGTGTTTATGAAGTTTATTGATTTTAAAAAATGAGGCAACCTGATCAAAACCTCCCGATTTCATAATGGCAGAATTGGCTTCGTAGAGATATTTTTGCGGGAGATGATAAGGCGTAAAATCAGCAAGGTTATCCAAAACAAAATCAAATGTTTCTGTTTTGTCTTTTAAGAGGTTAGCTGTTTTTATGGTTATGCCGCCGGTATAATCTTTATGAATTTCAAAAAGGAGTTCCTTAACTTCATTTTCGAGCGCAATAATATGAATGTTTTTTACAAATTTCAGTTCAGATAAGCCTGCAGAAATATCTAGTAAAGGTGCTGTTTTAATCAAAACAGAATCCGATTTTTTAAAGTAAAAATCCAGTAATTCGGGTACATTTGGCAAACAGTCTTTTAGCATAAAAACTTTGCCTTTAGCATCATTTCTTCGAGAAGGATCTATATAAATCCAATCCCATTTTTGATTTAATTTGTTTAATACATTTGTTGAATCCTCTGCATAAAAAGTGCAGTTTTCTACTCCCAGTTGTTCAAAATTGTGTTTTACAATAGCCGATAAATCCGGGTTTATTTCGCAGTGTGCAACGGCTTCAAATTTCTTTGAGAAATAATAATCGTCAACGCCAAACCCTCCTGTAAGATCAATTAATGTTTTTCCTGACACTAAAGAAGCTTTATAAGCAGCCGTTTTTTCTGAAGAAGTTTGTTCTACAGAGATTTTGCTCGGATAAATAATGCTTTCTGTTGAAAACCAGGTTGGCAATTTTTCTTTTGCTTTTGATTTGGCTTCTATCTGATTTAAAATTAAAATCCAGTCAACTTCAGGAAACGGATTTTTCTGAAGGGCTAATTTTGAAATCGGCGCCCCAATATTCTGACTAATAAAGTCTTGAATATTTTGGAGCAGAATAGAAGTGTTCAATGCTAAATTCTTTCGGTTAATACGGAGACAATTTTATTTTGAGGAAAAAACTCTTTGAGAATTACTTTTAACATTGTAAAAACCGGTACAGCGATTACCATTCCCACAATTCCAAAAGTGATTCCGCTGATTAAAATAATCAGAAATATTTCCAAAGGGTGCGAATTTACACTTTTTGATGAAATTATTGGCTGACTAATATTATTATCAATTGCCTGAACAATCAAAAACCCGATTATGACATAAATGGTTCTTGGCAGGATTTCGGTTTGAAAATCACTTCCAATCATGCTAATCATAGTTAAAATTCCGGCCAGAACGGTTCCTATAATGGGGCCAATATAAGGAATGACATTTAATATGGCACAAAGAAATGCTATGACGAGTGCGTTTTTATTACCAAAAATTACTAAAACAATTAAGTAAAGAATAAAAACAACAGTCAACTGTAGCAATAAGCCAATAAAATAGCGTGTTAGTAAGTGGTTTATTTTTGTAATTGAATTTAGAATTTTATCTTCATTAGAATCCGGAAGAATTTCTTTTGCCTGCGATTTAAACAATTCCTGATCTTTTATAAAAAAGAAAGTAATAAAAAATACAGAAACCAATCCCATTCCCATATCTGCGACAAAACCCAAAATTGAATTGATAAACCTTGTAAAATAACTAAAGTCTAACATTGACGTTATTTTTGAGTCTTTCAGCACTTTATTAAAATCAACATGCTGAACATTAAAATAAGATTCAATACTTTGTTCCGTAGAGATAAACTGTTCCTGTAGTTTATGAGTATCTAATAAGGATAAATTATTTGCTTGTGAAATTATCAACGGAACAAAAAGGAAAATAAAACCGGTTATTATTAATATAAAAAAGAAGATTGTTGTTGCAGCTGCTAAGGAATTGCCAAACTTTAATTTATTTTTTAAAAACAATACCAAAGGGTTTGCGATAAGGCATAATATCAGCGAAATGCATAAATATACAATTACGGTTTGTATTTGATATAGAAAGTATAAAACAGCAGCTACAATTAGTATGGTCGCTAATGCCCTTAAGATTCCGTTTGATATAATTTTTGATGTTATCATGTTAGATTTTAAATAAATTTCTAAAGTAAATATAGCAAAACCTTTTGAATTTATTGACTTAATAAAAAAAGCGGGATGAATACATCCCGCCTTAAAAATATATTTATTTTTTTTTGGATTAGATTCCAAAAGCAGCTCTTGGACCTCCGGAAACAAAGATCGCAGCCATTCTGCTTTTTTGACCATTAGAGAACATGTACATACCAGCATCATCAGTATAATCCATGTAGTTCATAGTCATTTCTACAGGAGTTCCAGAACAAGTACTGTAGTGAGGGTAAGCCGGTACACCATAATTTGCAGTGTTGTGAGTAGGAGTATCAGATACTAAATCACTTCCACATGTTGCATCTCCCCAAATGTGACGTAAGTTCATCCAGTGCCCAACTTCGTGAGTACCAGTTCTTCCTAAGTTATATGGCGCATTTGCAGAACCAGAAACACCAAAATATTTAGGATCAATTACAACACCATCTGTAGCGCTGGATCCTCCAGGAAATTGTGCATAACCAAGGATTCCACCACCAATTGTACAAGACCATAAGTTAAGCTTTGTTGTTGGAGAAGTTGGCGCAATACCACCCTGATTTGGTTTTTTCATGGCATCTCTTGTTCCCCATGAAGATTTTGTAGTAGATTTTCTAATTACCTGATCCAATACAAATGTGATTCCTACATTAGCTTTTACACCTGAAAATAAAGTAGGTACACTATTAAAATCTGAATTTAATGCATTAAAATCTTTGTTTAATACATCAATCTGAGATTGAATTTGTGTATTAGAAATATTTTCTGCTGTAGTTCTGTATAAAACGTTTACAACAACTGGAATTTCAATTTTGCCATTTACCAAACGGCCAGAAAAACCTTTAACGATTTGCTCGTTAGTAAAAGCCTCAATTTCATTCATTCGGATTGCCAAAGTAGGGTCGGCTTTCATTTGCGCTTCTAACACTTCCTGAGTTGCACATGCACGGCGTGATAAAGCGCTTGTTTCTGAACCAGCTGATTCAGATTGGTCATTTTGGCAAGAAAACAGCAATAGGGCTGTAATTGCAGATAAAAAAACTTTTTTCATAATAATAGGGGTTTTTGTTACAATATTGTTGATTAGTTAAACAATAACGCAATTTTATAACAAAATTGTATTGTACCAAAATTTTTATAATAAATTATTTGTGGGAAATTTGTTAAACCCTTACAGAGTCTGGTTCCTACAAAAAAATCAATATTTTTTTTGTTACGAAAATTCTTATAATTTAATTTTTCTTAACGTTATGTTATTGATTTTTTGTTCTTTATCAGGTGTCTTTTGCTCTAATTAAAAATGGAATTCAGACAAAAAAAATGCAAATTTTTTAACGAAACATGTATTTATAGATTCGCCTTCTAAGTTACAAAGTTATTGCAAAGAAGTAATCCCGTAGAGTGCAATACTTGCGGCTTGCACAACATTCATACTGCTATTTTTGCCAAACATATTGATATGAACGATCTGGTTTGAAATTTTTAAAAGTTCTTCTGAAATTCCGTCAATTTCGCTTCCAATCAAAAGGGCAATTTTTTTATTTTCAGGAATAATAACTTCTTTAAGAGGCTTACTATTACTGGCAATTTCGAGGGCAATAATTTCAAAATTATTTGAAATTAAATAATCTGTAAGAATAGAAGTTTCTTCTATAACCTCATGTGCAACATGAAGATGGGTACTTCTTGAAGTTTTGTTTATTTTTCTGGGCGTGAGCGGAATATCTTTTCCCAAAAAGATGATATTTTCCACGCCAAAAGCTTCACTAATCCTGAAAAGCGAACCAATATTTTGCTGAAAATAAATATGGTCGCAAACCAGCGTTATTGGAAATGTTTTTCTTTCAAATTGATTCTCTGCGTGGGATAATTGCACTTCTAAATATTAATTGGTGAAAATATAATTGATAATATTAGCGCCCATTTTCAAAGCCTTGTCTCTTGCATTTGCAGTATCATTATGAACTTCTTCATCTTCCCAGCCATCACCCAAATCACATTCGTAAGTATATAATAATACTAATTTGCCTTCAACAAAAACACCAAATGCCTGTGCACGAGTGCCATCATGTTCATGAATTTTTGGCAGACCGTTCGGAAATGGAAACGGTTTTTGAAAAATAGGATGATTTGCAGGAATCTCTGTCAGATTATTATTTGGAAATATTTTCTTGATTTCTTTTCGAATATATTGATCCATTCCATAATTATCATCAATATGCAGGAAACCACCGCCATACATATAATTGCGTAGGTTTTCTATATCATTGTCACTAAAAACGACATTACCGTGTCCCGTCATGTGAACAAAAGGATAAGAAAGCAAATCAGGACTTCCGGGCTCAACTGTTGCAGGTTTTTCTTTTATACGTGTATTAATGTTCGCATTACAAAATCTGATTAGGTTTGGCAACGATGTTGGATTTGCGTACCAGTCTCCACCACCATTGTACTTAAGCAAAGCGATTTCTTGTGAAAAAGAAAAGGATGAAATCAATAAAAACAGAAATAAAATTTTTTTCATCTTTATTTAGGTATTTGTTAATTTGGGGTTTCGTTAAAGAAAACAACACTATGACAGGCTACAATTGCTGCAGTTTCAGTTCTTAAGCGAGTATTTCCTAACATTACAGGTTTAAAATTATTTTCTAGTGCCAAGGTAATTTCTTTTTCAGAAAAATCTCCTTCGGGACCAATTAAAATGGTAACATTTTCATTTGGTTGCAGGATTTCTTTCAATGATTTTTTATCAGTCTCCTCACAATGCGCGATCAGGTTCAACCCTTCCTTTTTTTGTTTTATGAATTCTTTAAAAGAAACAGCCGGATTTAATTTTGGCAAAAAAGTTTCATTAGATTGCTTCATCGCAGATAGAATAATTTTTTCAAATCGCTCAGGATTAATGGCTTTTCTTTCAGAACGATCACAAAAAACAGGAGTGATTTCCTGAACTCCAATTTCTGTAGCCTTCTCCAGAAACCATTCGTACCGGTCATTCATTTTTGTCGGGGCAACAGCCAGATGCAAATGAAATTTTGGTGCAGCAGCTTTTGTAACAGAAAGCACCTTAACAGTACATTTATTGTCAGAGGCCAATGTTATTTCAGTTTCAAATAATAAGCCTAACCCGTTTGTAACGTGTAGAATATCGGAATCTTTTTTTCTTAAAACTTTTATGATATGGCGGCTTTCTTCTTTATCAAAAAAGAAGCTTTCTGTCATTTCGTCTATATTCGGATTGTAAAATAATTGCATAATTAAAATTGAATTCTTGCTTTAGAAACCACAGCAGCCGTTTCAAAATGTTTTGATAAATATTTCTGATATCCTACAATTCCAATCATCGCTGCATTGTCTGTAGTGTATTCAAATTTTGGAACAAAAGTTTTCCAGCCGTATTTGCCTTCACTTTCTTTCAATCGTGTTCTGATGCCTGAATTTGCAGAAACACCTCCGCCAATTGCGATTTGTTTTATTCCGGTTTCTTTTACGGCAAGTTTCAGTTTATCCATCAAAATTTCAATAATTGTGTACTGGATAGAAGCACAGATATCATTCAGGTTTTCTTCAATAAAATTTGGATTCTCCTGTTTTTTCTTTTGAATGAAATATAAAATGGCAGTTTTTAGTCCTGAAAAACTAAAATCCAATCCGGGAACTTTTGGTTTTGTAAAGGCAAAAGCTTTCGGGTTTCCTTCTTTGGCATGTTTATCAATCAATGGGCCGCCCGGATAGGGAAGTCCCAGGATTTTTGCGCTTTTGTCAAAAGCTTCCCCAACTGCGTCATCAGTAGTTTCGCCGATAATTTCCATGTCAAAAAAGCCATTTACTTTTACAATCTGTGTATGTCCGCCACTGATAGTCAAAGCCAAAAAAGGAAATTCAGGCTTGTCAAACCCTTCTTCGTCGATGAAATGCGCCAAAATATGTGCATGCATATGATTCACAGCAATTAACGGGATTTTTAAAGCCAGTGATAATGATTTACTAAAAGAGCTTCCCACCAAAAGAGAACCCATTAAACCAGGTCCCTGCGTAAATGCAATGGCTGTTAATTGTTCTTTTTGTACATTTGCTTTACGAAGTGCAGCATCGATTACAGGGACTATATTTTGCTGATGCGCTCTTGAAGCCAATTCAGGAACGACACCGCCATATTGATTGTGAATTAACTGGTTCGCTACAACATTTGAGAGTACTTTATCGTTATGTAAAACTGCAGCAGCAGTATCATCGCATGAACTTTCGATGGCAAGAATAAAAACCTCTGAATTTTGCATATAAAGGCACGATTTTGGATTATATTTGAAAAATCAAATTTCTTAAAATTTCTTTGATTGAAGTAAACGCCAAAATTAGAGAAATTTTATCAAAAACAGGCGTCTTCTGCCTGTTCAAAAATAAATTAAAAGAAAACTAAAATTAAAGAGCTATCAAAAAAGTAAAGAAAATAATATCACGAACCTTAATTGGGTTGATTTTACTTTTGCTGGCACTTGCTATCATTCTGTCTTTGCCTGTCGTGCAAAGCAAAATTGCTGATTATGTCACAGAATCGCTCAATACCGATTTTAAGACTAAAATAAGCGTAGATAAGGTGGCGATAAATATTTTTGGCGGTGTAAAACTAAAAAAAGTATTGATTTTAGATCATCATAATAAAACCATGATTTATTCGGATATCATTTCTACCGATATTCTGAGTGTAAAAAGATTGCTCGACGGTGATCTTATTTTTGGCGATCTTAGACTAACAGGATTGCTTTTTAACCTGAAAACGTATAAAAACGAAAACGAAAATAATATCAATAAATTTATTAGGCTCTTTGATTCGGATAAGCCTTCTAAAACTAATCGTCATTTTTTACTGACAGCCAAAAACGCCTACATTTCCAAAGGTGTTTTTTCTGTAATAGATGAGAATAAAAAGACCCCAAAACTTATTGATTTTAAAAAGCTTAATGCTTATATCAGTGATTTTAAACTGTACGGACCAGATGTGAATACCATTATCCACAGATTCTCATTTCAGGATCATCGTGGTTTGTATGTTTCAAATTTTGCAGGTAAATTCAGTTATACCAAAAAACAGATCAGAGTCGAAAATTTAGCCATAAAAACTAAAAGATCAACGATATATGGTCAGGCTATATTGAACTATAATGTTGGTGATTTTTTGGCTTTTACCGATAAGGTAAAATTTGATGTTGCCCTTGATTCCGCTTCGATTGCTACAAATGATCTCCGTTATTTTTATGACGGATTGGGCAAAAACCAACACTTTAAAGTCAGATCAAAAATAAAAGGAACGCTTAATAATCTTAATTTGAGACGATTAAGACTTCGCGACACAAACGGCTCAAGAATTGTTGGAAATATCAATTTCAGAAACCTTTTGGGTAACAAGGACCAAAAGTTTTCAATGGATGGAAAGTTTGATAAACTGGTTTCGAGTTATGATAATCTGGTCGTTTTATTGCCTGTTGTTTTAGGGAAAAAGCTTCCTGTGGAAATCAAGCGACTGGGTAAATTTAATATCGTCGGTAAAGCAAAAGTTTCTACTACAGACTTAGAGACTGATTTTAAAATGATTACCGATTTAGGAAATGGTCAGGTTGATATCCATATGAATAATATGGATTTTATTGATAAGGCTTCTTATACGGGAAATATTATTCTGGATAATTTTGACGTGGGTGCCCTGCTGCAAAGAAAAGATGTGGGAAGAACTACCTTAAACCTTGACGTCGACGGTGTTGGTTTTACACAAAAATATCTGAATACTATTGTAAAAGGAGATGTTTCTAAATTAGAATATAATAAATATACCTACAATAATATTGTAATAAACGGTAATTTTAAATTGCCATATTATAAGGGAGAAGTATCTGTTAACGACCCCAATCTGAATCTGACATTTGATGGCCTCGTAGATTTGAGCACACGCGAAAATAAGTATGACTTTCATATTAATGTTGAAAATGCAGATTTGAAAAAACTAAAATTTGTCAATGATTCTATTTCGCATTTTACTGGAGATGCAATTGTAGAAGTGAGCGGAAACTCGATTGAGACTCTTCATGGAAATATTTACATTAAAGATGCAGCCTATCAAAATCCAAAAGCTACTTATGCTTTTGATGAATTGACAGTAAATTCGAGTTTTGATGAAAGCAGAATCCGTACAATAACAATCAACTCGTCTGATGTTGTTGATGGAAAGATTGTTGGTAAATTTCAGTTTAAGGAATTAGATAAACTTGTAATGAATTCTGTTGGAAGTCTTTACACCAATTACAAACCTTATAAAGTTAAAAAAGGCCAGTTTCTGCGCTTCAACCTGCATGTCTATAATAAGGTTGTAGAAATGTTGTATCCTGAAATCCAAATTGATTCATCGACTGTTTTACGTGGAAAAATAGACTCAGATTTACAGGAGTTCAAATTCAGGTTCCGATCTCAGAAAATTACGGCAGACAAAAATACATTTGATAATATCCGTGTCAATATTGATAATAAAAACCCACTTTATAATGCTTATGTGGAATTGGAT
>Ga0307408_100003010_pt1 | contig 11653 bp, 10 predicted proteins | sample 322Cmetagenome_FD_202116 | JGI IMG/M metagenome (GOLD analysis project Ga0307408, IMG submission 202116) | Maize rhizosphere microbial communities from greenhouse at UC Davis, California, United States - 322HYB-C-3 | ecosystem: Host-associated > Plants > Roots > Rhizosphere > Soil | place... | reverse complement strand
CAACTACGACCCCGACCTGGTGTACTACGACGACAGCAAGCTGCCGCTCTGGCCGGTCAGCGACGTCGGCCTGCGCCTGGCGGCGCATATGTATAACCGCAGCATTGCCAGGAAGGGCAAGCTGGACGCCGTCGTCAACGGCAAAATACTCGATGAACAGCAGCGCAAGACCATGGTGTGGGACATCGAACGGGGCCAGAGCAATGTGATCGAGCCGTTGCCCTGGCAGACCTGCACCTGCATCGGTAGCTGGCATTACGATCGGCGCGTGTATGACAACAAGGCTTACAAGAGCGCGCAAACCGTGGTGCATACCCTGATCGATGTGGTCAGCAAGAACGGCAATTTGCTGCTGAGCGTTCCGGTGCGCGGCGACGGCACGATCGACGAACTGGAACGCACCATCGTCGAGGAGATCGGCCGCTGGCTGGCAGTCAATGGCGAGGCGATCTACGACACGCGGCCATGGTCGGTGTTTGGCGAAGGGCCGTCGCTGGCCGAGTCGTCGCCGCTCAGCGGGCCTGGCTTCAATGAAGGCAAGAACAAGCCGTTCACTTCGGACGATATCCGCTTCACGACCAAGGGCGATGCGGTGTATGCCATCGTCATGGGCTGGCCGGCCAGCGGCAAGGTCGCCATCAAGGGCATGCAAAGCGGCAGCCCGCAGATGACGAAGGCGGTATCGCAGGTTGAACTGGTGGGCGGGAACTCGCTGGCCTTCACGCAAGGGCCGGATGGTTTGCAGGTAGCCTTGCCGGCGAATGCGCCGGCGCTGCCCTATGCCTTCGCGCTGAAAATTACCTGAAGGGGATGTATGAAGCAAGGTCTATTGGCTGCGGCTTGCCTGCTGTCGCTGCATTGTGCGCAGGGTTTGGCCCAGCAGGCGCCTGCGAACGCCACGGATGAAGAGCGCTCGGCGCTGAAGTCGAAGTCCGATTCGGGTAAGTTGGCTCCGGAATTGCGGCTGCCTGCGGAAGACATGCGCTGGTGGCAGGATGCGAAGTTCGGCATCTTCATTCACTGGGGGCTGTACGCCATCCCGGCCAAAGGGGAATGGCATATGCACAACGACAAGGTCGATCCCCAGGAATATTCCAGGCTGGCGAATCAATTCAAGCCAAAGCATTTCAATGCGGACAGCTGGGCACAGCTGGCCAAGGATGCGGGCGCGCAGTATATGGTGATGACGGCGCGGCACCACGACGGCTTCGCCATGTTCGCCAGCAAAACGAGCTACCGGAATTACGACTCCGGCCACTCGGCAGCGCACAAGGACTTCATCGCCGACTATGTCGCAGCGGTGCGTCGGCGCGGCATGCGGGTCGGCATCTATTATTCGCCGATGGACTGGCGCTTCCCCGGCTATTTCGATCCCAAGGGATTGCCGGATAACGCGGCCCTGATGAAGAAGCAGGGGTATGGCCAGGTGCGCGAATTGATGTCCAACTACGGCAAGATCGACATCCTCTGGTACGACGGTGGCTGGCTGGCGCATCGCGGCAGCGATGCCGATGCGGCCTGGTTCTGGCAGCCGGAGATCCTGAATGCGCAAGTGCGCAAGCTGCAGCCCAAGGTCGTGATCAATCCGCGTTCGGGGTGGCAGGGCGACTTCGATACCGAAGAAGGCGGCCAGCCGGTCACCGGACCGATACGCAAGAAACCTTGGGAGAAGACATTCTCGATCGGGCCGGCATGGGGTTACGTGCCGGGCGATGCCATGCAGCCGGGCCAGGTGATCCGCCTGGTGGTAGACGCCGTGGTAAGGAATGGCAATGCCCTGGTCAATATCGGGCCTGATGCGGACGGCCGGATTCCGGACAACCAGGTGCGGACGCTGCAAGGCATCGGCGCCTGGATGCGCGTCAACGGGGAGGGCATCTACAACACGCGGCCGGGACCTTTCCAGCCTGTTGACGGCGTTTATGGCTCGACCATGCGCGGCAAGAACGTCTATGTCCACGTGCTGTCCTGGCCTGGCGAGAGCCTGAAGCTTCCTCCTTTGCCAGGAAAGGTGGTTTCGGCCGCCACCCTGGCTGGTGCGCCGGTTCGCTTCAGCCAGAGCGGCAGCGGCATCGTCGTCAGCATGGAGGCCTCCAGGCGCGATGCTGTCGATACGGTCATCAAGCTGGAAACCGATGCCGAGCCTGGCATGGTCGCCGGCGCAGACTGACGATCAGGCGCTGCTGCCGGCGAAGGTGCGGCTCACCCGTTGCAGGTGCGTGCGCATGGCCTTGCGCGCACTTGCGGCATCGCGCGCGGCGATGGCGTCGAAGATGGCGCGGTGGTCGAGCAGGGTGGCTTTGCGCAGTTCTTCGGTTCGGTAGTGTTCCTTGAGGCGGTGCCACAGGTTGCTGCGCTGGCGCCATAGATAATCGATGACGCCGACCAGCGCTGCATTGCCGCTGGCGCGCGCAATCGCAAGGTGGAAGTTGCGGTCCGCCTGTTCGTTGGTGGCGCGGTCTTCGTGGCTGCGCTCCATCTCCAGCATGGCTGCCAGGATGGCATCGAGCGCCGCCGCGCTGGCGTTCTTCGCCGCCATGGCGGCCACTTCGGTTTCGATGACGCTGCGGGCGGACAGCACCTCGAATGGTCCCGGGCCGGCTTCCGGTACGGCGGCCGGCGATGCCGCATCCTGGTTGACGTAGACGCCTGAGCCCCCGCGCACTTCGACTACGCCGCCCAGTTCCAGGGCAATCAGCGCCTCGCGCAGTGACGCTCGGCTGACTTGCAGCGAGGCGGCCAGCTCGCGCTCGGGAGGCAGGCGTGCTCCGGCGGCGATACCCTGTTGCCGGATCAGTTCCTGGATGCGTTCGGCGACCACCCGATACATGCGGGCTTCCGGCTGGCGCGAAGTCGATGGCTGCATGTCGGTCATGTCGTCATTCCTTCGATTCGGTAGAAGCGGCGGGCGTTGTTGCCGAACACCGCTGCCCGCTGCCGTTCATTCAGGCCGGACAGCAAGGTTTCGCTGGCGTCGACCCAGGCCGCATAGTCGGTCGCCAACCGCAGCACCGGCCAGTCGCTGCCCCACATCACGCGCTCCGCGCCGAACACCTGCAGCACGTGGTTCGCATAGGGTTGCAGCTGTTGCACGGTCCAGCCCGGGCCGGCTTCGGTGACCATGCCGGACAGTTTGCACTCGACTTGCGGCAGGGCGGCCAGGCGGGCCAGGTCGCGCAGCCAATGCGCATCCGGCATGCCGTCCATGGCCGGCTTGGCTAGGTGGTCGATCACGATGGGCAGCGCGGGGTAGCGGCGTGCGAAAGCGCATAGCGCAGGCAGCTGGCGCGGCAGCACCAGCGCATCGAAACCGAGGCCGTGGCGCAGCATGGCTTCCACCGCAGGCGCAAGGGCAGGATCGTCGATCCAGTTGTCGTCGGCCAGGTCCTGCAGCATGGGACGCAGGCCGCGCAGCCTGGGGTGGGCCGCCAGGGCGGCAATGCGCTGCGGCGCATCGGGTGCTTTCAGGTCGGCCCAGCCGACCACGGCCTGCACGAAATCGTGGCGGTCGGACAGGTCCAGCATGTAGCGCGTGTCGGCCTCGTTGGGCATGGACTGCACCAGCACTGTGCCGGCAATGCCGCTTTCGCGCAGCAGGGCGGACAGGTCTCCGGGATGGAAGTCGCGGTAGATGGGCGCAAGCCCGGGCGGCGGCCAGGCGCCGTTGCGGGCGGCCAGTTGCCAGAAATGCTGGTGGGCGTCGATGCGTGTCATGATTCGGAGTTTAATGGGTCGGGGAGGAACGGCATGGCGTGCGCCGGAATGATGGCGCCGTGGTGCATGACGACGGTGGCGGCAAGGGCGCAGGCGAATTCCGCAGCCCGGATGTGATTTGCGCCAGCCAGCCGCCGCGCGAGATAGCCGGCATTGAAGCTGTCGCCGGCGGCAGTAGTGTCCAGCGCCTGGACTTGAACTGCAGGGACGTGCGCGGCGCGGCCACAGGAACCGCCAAGCAGGCAGCCGCCGGCGCCAAGCTTGAGTACCACCTCCGGGACGCCCAGCGATTCGATGCGCTGCAACGCCCGCGCCGGATCGCCTTCGCCGTGCAGGGCCACTTCGTCGTCAAGGCTGAACAGGGCATGGGTGCTGACGCGTGCGGCGCGGTCCATCCATTTGGCGGCGGTGGCGGCGTCCCACAGGGCGGCGCGGTAATTGTTGTCGAGGGCGACCCAGCCACCAGCGGAGCGCACTGTTTCGGCCAGGGCCAGCAAGTCCGTGCGGCGATCATCGTCCAGGATCGCCAGCGTGATGCCTGTCACCAACAGGACGCGGCATTGGGGCAGCGCCGCGCAAAGTTGCGTCAGGTGCGCGGCGGACAGCATGGAGCGTGCCGCCGACTGGGCGCGCCGATAGGCGAAACGGCGCTCGCCGCCGGCGTCGGTCTCGATCGCATACAGCCCGGGCGTGCCGCCTGGCCGGTTTTCGACCAGGCTGTCGTCGATGCGCTCGGCGTGCATGTGGTTGCGGATCAGGATGCTCATCGCGTCGTCGCCCAGTGCGCTGACGTAGCGCACCGGCAGGGCAGGGACCAGCCGCTTCATGTAGACCGCCGTGTTGTAGCTGTCGCCGGCAGCCGCGTGGAGGATCGTGCCGTTCGGCTGCGGGCGCAGCTCCAGCATGCATTCGCCGGCCGACCAGAATTCGCCGCTCACGCTGCGTAATCCGATGCAGGCCGCGCGGCGGCAATGCGCAACGCTGCCCGCAGGCGTGGCTGGGCCAGCGGCAATTGCATCCGGTTGGCCAGCGCGAGCACGGGCAGCAGGCGGCGCCGCTTTTTCTCCTCGTGGTTCTGTGCGATGTCGGCCAGGCGGTGGGCCAGGAAGGGATTGTTGAAGCGGTCGCGCACCTGCGCCAGGTAGGCGCGGGCGATATTGCCTTCGCCCCGCGCCTGGAACACGGGCAGTACTTCCTCTTCCCAGAGCGCTTCCAGTTCCGCACGCAATTTTGGATCGGACATGGCCTGCAGCACGGTTTCGTCGTCGGGGCGGCCCCATTGCAGCCACTGTTCGGCCAGGAAGGTGTGGCCCAGGTTCAGCAGGAACAGCTTGCGCCGTTCATGCGGTTCCAGCTTGTCGGTCAGCACGATCTGGGGATGAGTGCAGGGCAGCACCATGTTTTCCTGCGCTTCGATGACCCAAATGGCATAGGGTTCGGCCACCGCACCGGCCGGCTCGATCGGCTCGGAGACAATGCGGTCGACCAGCGAATTGACCCACACGCAAGTGTCCTCCAGGTAGGCCAGGAAGGCGTCGCCGAGCTGCCACTCGCGCGCCAGCTTGCACACCAGGCCGCGCAGCACGCTGCCGTTATTGGCCACCAGTTCGCAAGGATACAGCGTGAGCGGCGCCGCGCCGTGCCGGTAGCGGTGGTACAGCAAGTCCAGCAGCTTGGCGGGGTAGCTGCGAGGCGGCTTTGCGGCGCCGAGCAATGCCGGGCCATCCTGCCCGGACAGCTCGTAGCCGCGGTCGCCCGTGTTGGAGATGATGACCTGCACTGGTCCAGCAGCCAGCGCCCGGACTGCCGCCCAGTCGCGGTCCGCATGCAGGCCCGCAGCAATGGAAGCGACCCGGTGCTCCCGGTCGACCACCGCGCCGCCTTCGAGGCCGCGGATGCGCACCGGGTAGCCGCCGGGTGCGTTGAACGCCGCCAGCCGCTGCGCACCTTGAACGCTGCCGGTGGTCTGGACCACGGTGATCTTGCCAAGCGCCTTCTGCTGCCTCAGCGCCTGGTGCACGAACAGGTCGACGTGCGCCTGGAGGAAGCGGCTGGTGCCGAATTGCAGGATTGGGGTGGACATGGCTTATACCTCGACGATGGCCTTGATCACGCCTGCGGCAGGATCCATCCATTGCGGCAGCACGTCCACGAAATCGTCCAGGGTGGTGCGGTGGGTGTTCATCAAGCCGGTCGGAACCAGTCCTGCCTTCATTGCCGCCAGCACCGTGCGGAAGTCGTCCGCGGTGGCGTTGCGGCTGCCCAGCAAGCTGGTTTCGCGCTTGTGGAATTCGGGATCGGCAAAGGAGATGCGGTCCAGCACGATCGACACCAGCACATAGGCACCGCCGTGGGCGACGAACTCCAGCCCGCGTTCCATCGCCTTCGCATTGCCGGTGGCATCGAACACGACGTCGAAGAATTCACCCCTGGTCAGCTCCGACAACCTGGCCCTGTCTTCCGCGCCGACGGTGACCGTGTGCGGCACGTCGAGCGCCTTGCGGCAGAACGCCAGGCGGTCTTCGCGCGCATCCAGTACGGTTACCTTGCCGCCCTGGAGCTGGGCGAACAGGGCGGCGGCAATGCCGATCGGCCCGGCGCCGACCACCAGCACATTCTGTCCGGTGCGGATATTGGCGCGGCGCACCGCGTGCGCCCCGATCGCCAGGAATTCCAGCATGGCGGCGTCGTCGAGGGAGATGCCGTCGGTCTTGAACACGAAGCGCTCCGGCAGCGCCAGGTACTCGGCCATGCCGCCGTCCCGGTGCACGCCCAGCACCTGGATATTGGTGCAGCAATTGGTCTTGCCCTGGCGGCAGGCGACACAGGCGCCGCACGACAGGTAAGGCATCACATAGACCTGGTCGCCGGGCGCCATTTCGCTGCCGGCTGGCGCACTGACCACTTCGCCCGACAGTTCGTGCCCCATGACCCGAGGATACTGGAGGAAGGGCTGGGTGCCGCGGAAGATATGCATGTCGGTGCCGCACAGGCCAATGCGGCGCACGCGCAGCAGCACCTCGCCTTCGGCGGGCTGGGGCAAGGGACGCTCGACCAGTTCCAGTTCGCCCGGCGACTGGCATACGACGGTTTTCATCATGGTTCTTTTTTCCGTATCGAAGTTTGGATGTGCTTGCATTGTACGGCATATATGCCATACAATCGAGTCGTCAATGCAGCAATTTTGCCTATTTTTCCCGTAAGGAATTCTTATGCCTGACCCGACGCCTGCGGCGCCGCGCCTGCTGTTGATGGCTCCCGAAGACAACTGCCTGATTGCACGCATGCCGCTGTCTGCCGGCGAGGCGCTGGAGATCGATGGCGCGCGCGTCACCCTGCCGGAAGCTATTCCGCTTGGCTATAAGGTGGCGCGCCGCGCGCTCAAGGCCGGCGAGAAGGTGTTGCGCTATGGCGCCATCATCGGCACAGTGTCGGCCGACGTGGCGCAGGGCGCCATGCTGCACACGCATAATCTGGCCAGCGATTACATTCCAACCTATACACTGGCGTCGGCCGCCCATTCTTTCACCGGGAGCACTCACTGATGCCGCAAGCTAAACTGCCAGCATTGTCCGGATACCCGCGCGCCGACGGCCGCAAAGGCATCCGCAACGTCGTCGCCGTTGCCTACACCGTCGAATGCGCGCACCACGTGGCGCGCCTGATCGTCAACGCATTCCCGGGTCAGGAAGTGCACCTGATCGGTTTCCCGGGCTGCTATCCGAACGACTACGCCGACCGCATGATGAAGCGCCTTGCGACCCATCCCAACGTCGGCGCCGCGCTGATCGTATCGCTGGGCTGCGAGAGCTTCAACCGGCGCGGCCTGGAAGAGGAGGTTGCCGCCAGCGGCCGCCCGGTGCATACCATCACCATTCAGCAGAACAGCGGCACCCGCACCAGCGTGGCCGACGGCATCGAGTGGGTGCGCTGGGCGCGCCAGTCGCTGGATGTGCAGGAACGCGTGCCGATGGGCCTTGATGAACTGGTGGTGGCCACCATCTGCGGCGGTTCGGACAGTACCAGCGGCATCACCGCCAACCCCGCTGTCGGCGTGGCCTTCGACCAACTGGTGGCCGGCGGCGCCGCCTGCATCTTCGAAGAAACCGGGGAACTGGTGGGATGCGAATTCCATATGAAGCGGCGTGCCGCCACGCCTGAACTGGGCGACGCCATCGTCGCCTGCGTGAACAAGGCAGCCCGCTACTACACTGTTCTCGGGCACGGCAGTTTCGCCCCTGGCAATGCCGATGGCGGCCTGACGACGCAGGAAGAAAAATCGCTCGGCGCCTATGCCAAGAGCGGCGCATCGCCGATCAGCGGCATCCTGAAGCCGGGCGACCAGCCCGACGGCGGCGGCCTGTACCTGCTGGACGTGGTACCCGATGGCGAGGTGCGTTTCGGCTTCCCGAACATTTCCGACAATGCGGAAATCGTCGAACTGATCGCCTGCGGCGCCCACCTCACGCTGTTCACCACCGGGCGCGGCTCGGTGGTCGGCTCGGCGATCGCACCTGTGATCAAGGTGTGCGCCAATCCCGATACTTACCAGCGCCTGTCAGAAGACATGGACGTCAATGCCGGGCGCATCCTGAGCGGCGAGGCATCGCTGGAGCAGGTCGGCACGGAAATCGTGCAACTGGTGGCCGAGGTGGCCGGCGGTGCGCAAAGCTGTTCGGAAGCGCTGGGGCACCAGGAGTTCATCCTCACTTACAAGCAGTTCGAACCGTCCGGCCCCGGATGCTTTCCGTTGAAAGCGGCATGAGATGCAGGCGTACGACAAGCGCAGCCTGCCGCGCAGCGGCCTTTCGCTGAGCAGCCTGGGACTGGGCTGCGCCCAACTGGGAGGCCTGTACCAGGCGATTGGCGAAGCCGAGGCGCGCGCCATCGTCGATACCGCCTGGGACCTTGGCATCCGCTATTTCGATAGCGCACCATATTATGGCTACACGCTGTCCGAACGCCGGCTGGGCGCCGCGCTGCGCGAGCGGCCGCGTGACAGTTACGTGGTCAGTACCAAGGTGGGCCGGCTGCTGCTGCCCGACGCCGGCGTACTGCCCGGGGAAGACGGCTGGGCAGAACCGTTGCCGTTCCGTCCCCATTTCGACTACTCCTACGATGGCATCATGCGTTCGCACGCTGATAGCTTGCAGCGCCTCGGCATGGACCGGATCGACATCCTGTACGTGCACGATATCGGCCGGGTCACGCATGGCGAAAAGCATGCCCATTACTGGGACCAGCTGACGCATGGCGGCGGCTTCCGCGCACTGGCCAGGTTGCGCGGGGAGGGCAGCGTCGCCGCCATCGGCCTGGGCGTCAACGAATGGGAAGTGGTGGTGGACGCGATGCAGGCCTGCGATATCGATTGCGCATTGCTGGCGGGGCGCTACACCCTGCTGGAACAGGCTTCGCTGGCGCCGCTGCTGGACCGCTGCGTCGAGCGCGGCATCGGTATCGTGATCGGCGGGCCGTTCAACTCCGGCATCCTGGCAGGGACCAGGAAATTCAATTACGAGGACGCACCAGCGGACATCGTTGCGCGCGTCGAGGCCATTGCCGCCGCCTGTGCCCGGGCGGGAGCGCCGATCCAGGCAGCCGCGCTGCAATTTCCGATGGCGCATCCGGCTGTCGTGGCCTGCATTCCGGGCGCGCAAAGCCCGGCGCAACTGCGCCAGAACGCGGAATGGTTCGCGCAGCCGCTGCCTGCCGCATTGTGGGAAGCCCTGTCGCAGGCGGGCCTGATCGACAGCCGCGCGCCGACGCCGCACGGCGCCTGACAATTTTGATAGACGTGTGAAGGAATGAAATGAAGCTGTTACGTTTCGGCCCCAAGGGCCAGGAAAAACCCGGCCTGCTCGATGCACAGGGCGTAGTACGCGATTTGTCCGGCCTGCTGCCGGACCTGACTTCGGTCCATCTCGGCAAGGCCTGGCTTGACCGCCTGGCTTCCGTTGACCCGGCGCAGCTGCCGCGCGTCGAGCAACCGGTGCGTTTCGCGCCTGTCGTGGCCGACATCGGCAAGCTGATTTGCGTGGGCCTGAACTACTCCGACCACGCCGCGGAATCGGGGATGGCGGTGCCGTCCGAACCTGTGCTGTTTGCCAAGGCGACCAGTTCGATCATCGGCTGCAACGACCCGGTCGTACTGCCGCGCGACTCGGTCAAGAGCGACTGGGAAGTAGAGCTGGGGGTGGTGATCGGCACCCGGGCACGCTATGTCGACATCGACAACGCGCTCGATCACGTGGCCGGCTATTGCGTGGTCAACGACCTGTCCGAGCGCGAATACCAGCTCGAACGCGGCGGCCAATGGGACAAGGGCAAGGGCTGCGACACCTTCGGCCCGGTCGGCCCCTGGCTGGTCACCGCCGACGAAGTGCCCGATCCGCAAAACCTCGACATGTGGCTGGACGTGAACGGCAAGCGCTACCAGGCAGGCAACACGCGCACCATGGTGTTCACCGTGGCGCACCTGGTCAGCTACATCAGCCGCTTCATGACGCTCAACCCGGGCGACGTGATCAGCACCGGCACCCCGCCTGGCGTCGGGCTGGGGCAAAAGCCGGAGCCGGTCTACCTGAAGCCGGGCGACCGCATGGCGCTGGGCATTGAAGGCCTGGGCCGGCAGGACCAGACCGTGCATGCCTGGGATCCTGCCCTGATCGACGGTTGAACGGCTGCTGGACCGATAAAATACCAAGGCGCGCAAAGCGCCGCACATGGAGACACCATGGCACCGACCGAACAAGCTGGCGGGCAATCCTGCAGGTTTGCCTTTGCGATGATCACCACGCTGTTTTTCATGTGGGGCTTCGTCCATAATCTCGATCCGATACTGATTCCGCACCTGAGGAAGGCATTCAGCCTGACCGTGCTGCAGTCGGCGCTGGTCGATTCTGCGGTGTTCATTGCCTACTTCGTGATGGCGCTGCCGGCCGGCCTGCTGATCCGCAAGGCCGGCTACAAGAATGCCATGCTGTGCGGCCTGGGCCTGTTTGCGTTCGGCGCGCTGCTGTTCGTGCCTGCCGCCCAGACGCAGCGCTATGCTTTCTTCCTCGGCGCGCTGTTTATCATCGCTTGCGGCCTGACTGTCCTGGAAACGGCCGCCAATCCCTATATCACGCTGCTGGGACCAGCTGAAAAAGCTACGCAGCGTCTCAACCTGGCGCAATCGTTCAATGGCCTGGCCGCCACGCTGGCGCCGATTGTCGGCGCCCGTGTCATCCTGGCCGGCGGCAGCAGCGAAGAGCAACTGCAAGCCATGTCCGCCAGCGCGCGCCAGGCTGCGCTGGCGGCGGAAGCGGCCAGCGTCAAGGCACCCTACATCTGCATCGCGTTGGTGATCATGGCGATCGCGCTGGTGTTCTATTTCCTCAAACTGCCGGCCGCCGGCGCCGGCGAGCGCGCGCAGGCGGCTCCCGGCAACGGCGCCATCCTGCGAGCCTTGCAGCGGCCATCGATCCGGCGCGCCGTGCTTGCCCAGTTCTTTTATGTCGGCGCCCAAGTCTGCGTATTCAGCTTTTTCATCCTGTACGCGGTGAAGTCGGCCGGCATTACCCAGGTCCAGGCGGCAGACTACCTGGGCTGGGGTTGCGGCGCGGCCTTCGTGGTCGGCCGCTTCGCCGGCACCTGGCTGATGCGGTTCTTCGCACCGGCGCGCCTGCTGCTGGCCTATGCGCTGGCCAGCATGGCGCTGTCGGTCGTGGCCATGGTCTCCGGCGGCCTGGCGAGCCTGGGCGCGGTGATCGGCATTGCGTTCTTCATGTCCATCATGTTCCCCACCATTTTCTCACTCGGCATCCGTAATGCCGGCGCCGACACCGAAATGGGCAGCAGCCTGATTATCATGGCCATCGTCGGCGGCGCGGTACTGCCGCTGCTGTTCGGCTTCATCAGCGACGCCACGCAAAACCTGCAATACGGCTATGCCGCACCG
>Ga0307408_100003009_pt1 | contig 11654 bp, 15 predicted proteins | sample 322Cmetagenome_FD_202116 | JGI IMG/M metagenome (GOLD analysis project Ga0307408, IMG submission 202116) | Maize rhizosphere microbial communities from greenhouse at UC Davis, California, United States - 322HYB-C-3 | ecosystem: Host-associated > Plants > Roots > Rhizosphere > Soil | place... | reverse complement strand
CCAACCCGGCGAAGTTGCCTTCCTTGTTCGTGAAGCTGAATTGAATCTTCTGGCCCTTGAGTTGGCGGATTTTGTTGACGTCGTCGACCTTGTCCTTGTTCAAGCCCGCCTGAAAGATTTTGCGGAACGCGTTACCAGCAGCGCCGCCTTCCATGCCGGCCTGGTCCATCATGATCAGCAGCGGGGCCAGTTCGTTGGCGGCCTCAATCCCGGATTTCTTAATGGTGTCCATCACCGGGGCGATTTTGCTGAAGCCTTGAAGCATGTTGGTCGAATCGACACCGGAGTAGAATCCGCGCTGAATGGTGTCCATCAGCGCCATCATGTCCTTCTCGGTGGTGCGCGTGGCGTCCTGCATCTTTGCGGCGAACTCGGCGGCCTCGGCCACCGGCATTTTCAACTGCACGCCCAGGTACGCGGCCGCTTCGCCGGTACCGCCTAGAATGCTTTGCGCGCTGAGGCCTTGGCGCCGCAACATGGTCATCATTTCTTGAAAGTCGGCGGTGGTGCCAGGCAAGCGGTCGCCGAGTTTGGTGGCAAGGTCGGTGATTCTCTGGAAGTCCTCGGCCACCTTGCCGGTGTTGTCCATCATCGACACTTTCAGCTGTGTGGCTGAGTCTTCGTTCGGTGCGAATGCACCCACGGCTTTGGCTATGGGGCGGCTGGCCGCGTAGCCAACGCCCAACCCGGCGGCACCGTTGACCGCCATGTCACTGGCAAGGCCTTGGGTCTTCGCCAGTTTGGCGCGCTCGGCGGCCATCCGTTTCTGCTGGGCATTCAGCGCGACCAGCCGTTTGCCCTGTTCGCTGATCGTGGTGTTGGTGGCGCCGATCTGTTCGCGTAACTGGCGTTCGTGGGTGCCGAGGTCTTTGGTACTGATCCCTGCGCTGTACAGCTTCGAACGCAAGGTCTGTAATTGTTCGGACTGCTGCTGGTGTTGTTCCTTGAGCCGCTGGGCTTCACGCACGGCGGTACGGAAGTCCTTGGCCAACGCCTTGGTCGGAACGCCCGTGGCGGCAAACTGTTGACTGAGCGCGCGCACTTTGTCGCGGGCCGAGGTGAGGGCGGTTTCGGTCTGTTCAGCGGCGGCGCGCTGAGTGCGCCAGGCGCTGACGTCTTTCTGCTGAGCGTTGAGTTCCTTGAGGCGGTCGCGCGCGTCCTTGAGTGCGCGGGCAGCGCCGATGCTGCCCTTGTCGATGGCCTTCAGGGGGCCGCTCGCCCGGTCAATCGCGTTGAGCAGGACCTGAAGTTTTAAGTCATTCGCCATCGTTGGAACTCCGCACCCTGGCGCGTTCGCGCCAGTCCATCAGCTCTTGCAGGCCGAGCTGATCCATATCAGCCGGCGCCCAGTGAAAGACCACGGCCAGATCGGCCATGGCGTCCTCTACGCAACGAGGGAGGCGTCCGTCTTCACCGACCTCTGCAACAAAAAATGCGCAACCTTGTTGCCGCAAGCCAGCAGGTCGGCCGGGTCCATGCCGGCGGCTTCTGTTGCGGTGATGCTTGGCGAAGTGATGCGGGGCAGCACCTTGAGCAGGGCGGCGACGTCGAGGTTCAGCAGGTCCACCAGGTGGACGCCGCGCAGTTCGCCGGATGACGGTTTGCGCAGGGTGAGGCTGGTCATGTAGGACTTGCCGCGAACGATGGGCGTGTCGAGGTTGACGGTGTTGTCATCGACTGCCGGCAGAGCTTCGTTATTGGTGTCTTCGGTGTTCATGTATTGCTCCAGGTAGTGGTTTCAGGGGTGATTCAAAGGCCGATGGCAGAGCGCTGTTTCTCCAGCATGTCCACGCCGTTGACCTTCTCGATGAAGTTGAGCAAGTCGATCTCGATGATGTCTTCGTTGTCGACGATCAGCTTGTAGTAGCTGCATGTGGTGGTGATGCTGTGTTCGGTGTCTTCACCAGGTGCCGCGTCGCCCATCTCGATGGTTTCGTGACGTCCACGCACGATGATTTCCACAGCGCTGATTTCGCCGGTGTCGTCCTGCTGGAAAGAGCCGGCAAAGCGCAGCTGCACGCCGGACGCGTTGACGCTGCCGAACTGCCGAAGCGCGATCAGATCCAGCCCGCCGGTTTTCCATTCGAACTGGATGCCGTCATCGGAAAAGCCGAGGTCGGCCTTGACCGGGCCGTTCATGCCGCCGCCGCGATAGCTTTCCATCTTGCGACCGAGCGGCGGCGGGGTGACGCTTTTGGCAACGCCCTGGTAGGTGTTGCCGTCGTTAAACAGGTTCATGTTTTTGAGTTTGCGAGGCATGGCCATGGCGTTGGTCTCCGGGGTACGGACTCCCCCGCAGGGGAGCGCCGATTCAGGCGTTCACTTTGCTGGCGAACTGGATCAGGTAGCGGTCGGTGATGCGCTGGCGAAGGGTCAAGTCTTCCAGCGGCGGCACGGGCGTGTAGTCATAATCGAGGTAGAGCTTGCCGGCCTTGAGCGTGTCCTTGTCGTTGATCTCTTCCGGGTACCAGCAGTCGCCACCAATGAGGTAGCCGCTGCCGACCATTTCGCGGAACTTGGCTTTGATGCTCTCGATCATGTCGCGCACCAGGGACGGGTGCATGGGCCTGTCTACGGCCCACATCTGCGCTTCGGCCATGGTGTCGGCGAGGATCTGCGCGGTGCGGGTGTAGTTCTCGAAAGCAAACAGCGGATCGTCGCTGCACGTGCGGCTACCCCAGAAGCGGAAACCGCCCTCGTTGATCAGGGTGGTGACTTCGTTGCCGTTGAGGTAATTGGCATCGGTGGCGGGGTTTTGCAGATCCCAGAACACGTCGGCGCTGATGCCGGTAACGCCGTTCACCGCGACGTTGGACAGGGTTTTGTGCCAGCCCACTTCCTGATCGATCTTGGCGCGCAGGCCAAGGGCGCGGGCGACGGCCGAGGCTTTCACTGTGGTGCTGGTGACGGTGTCCCAGTTCTGGAAGTCCGGCCAGATGACCATCACTTCGCGGGCGCCGAAGTTCTCGCGATAGGCGACGGCTTCTTCTTTGGTTTTGCAGTCCCAGGCGCTGACATAACTGAAGGCGCGTAGTTGTTGGGCAATGCTCGCCAGAGCGGTTGCCACCGGTTGGCTGTCGAGGCCTGGCACGCCGAGAATGCGCGGCACCATGCCGACTTTGGCCTTTGCGGCGAGCAAGGCTTTCATGCCGGTGTATTTGCCATCGGCGGTGGTGGTGCCGATCAACGCGCTGGCCGTTTCCGCCTCGGTGGCGCCTGCTTTGACACGCACGACGATGGTGTACGGCTTGGTCTGGTCAGCGATGGCTTGCAGGCTGGCGGCGAGGGTGCCGGTGGTGCCGGCCTTGCCGACGGCGGTCTGCACGTTGGTGAGCAGCACCGGCGTGTCGAGCGGGAAAACGGTAGCGTCGGCATCGTCGGCCGTGCAGACCATGCCGATGACGGCGGTGGGGATGGTGCGAATGGGGCGGGTGCCGTCGTTGAGTTCGAGCACCCGCACGCCGTGAAGATAATCGGCCATGGATTTGCCTGCGCAGTAAATGGGATGAGTGCACAGGCTGCCGCGCGTGCGCCGGAGGGGCGAGCGCACGGGGTTGTAGCGGAAGGGCCTACAAGGCGGCGGAGTTTGGCCAGCCCTCGGTCAGCATCTCATCGCGGTATTCGCCGACCTCGATGGCGCGCAGCAAAGCCAGTTCTCGGTCAAAGCACGCTTGAACGTGCGCCCGAACAGCCTTGGCGATCTCAATGATCTGCGCGGCGCCGATCTCGACAAAGCCTGTCACCGTCTTGAAGTTGCAGCGGTATTCAGGATCTAGAACAGCAGACAATCCGGTGCTGGCAATCAGCGCCTGGCTGTCGCGGGTTGTTTCGATTTGCATTCCGTCGACGACAATGCCGACGGCCTCACGCTCGAACCGCTCAGCCGCCACAGCCGCCTTGATTTCATCCGGCGAGACAACCGGAACCCCCACCGGTGCAAACTGCTGGCCGTCGTACAGCCAGCCTTCTTCGACCTCGTCGGGGCATTCGATCCAAATCATGTCTGGGTGAAACATCGTTCTCATGTCGCCGTCGGTTTCGAACAACTGAACGGCCTTGCCCATGTAAACGAGCGCGTATTTTCTCATCAGGCATACTCCTCAAAAATAGCTACACCACCAGCGCCCGACGCGCCGTTGCGAGCTGGCAAAGATGCACCGACAGCCACGCCACCCGCCCCACTTCCATACCCCAAGCCCGGCGAGATCGCTCCGTTAGTGCCAGTTCCAAATCCGCCCGAACCCAGTGGTCCGCTACCCCCGTGGCCCGCCAGCGTCGAAGCATTCACGCCAATGCCGGGAGCGCCCGGAGCACCTGCCATATTGATTAGGTTTCCTCCAGAGGCCTGCGCACCCGGCATGCCGCCCACCATCAACGCAGAGACCGTCGATGCGATTGCGACGGCAAAGATTGAACCCAGGCCACCCGGTGCAGACAGCAGGGCTCCTACGGAAGTCGCGCCGCCTGTGCCGCCACCGGTTCCGTTAGTTCCCGAAGCAGTGCCCGCGATACCACCCGCGCCGATAATTACCGACTGGCTCGCGCCAATGTCTGCCGCCGTTAGCAGCGCTTCCGCGTAGCTTCCCGCCGCACCGCCACCAGACGCAGAAGTTTGGGTAGCGCTCGTAGCCGACGCGCCGCCAGATCCTCCACCGCCTCCCACAATACGAATCCGGACCTTTTTCATCCCCGGCGTCGGAATGTACGTGCCGCTGGCGGTAATCTTCTGAATATTCAGCAGGCGACCGAATTCGTTGTTATTCATTCGCTGTTCCAGCGCCGCGTTCATCGCTTCGACTTCGGTCTTGGTGTAGGCGTTCTTGATCCCCATCCCGGCGAGCGTGTCCGGGTTTGCCCCCGACTGGAACACCCCTCGGTTATTGAATGTGCATTTGGTGAAGGTGCCGGCGGGCTTGTTCGGTGGCAGCATTCCAGTGAACAGGTCGTCCACGTATCCGCGAGTTGCCAACACTACCGAAGGGTCGATCTTCAACTGAATGTTTGACGTGCCGCTGGTGATGATGTGCATCCGCACAACCTGGTTGCGGCCGGAACCTTGCGCGAGCAATGGCTTGTAGCTTGGCGCTACGTTGGCCACGGCTGAGAACACGCCGTCCTTGTCTTCGAGCGCCAGTTCGCGGATCCACCAACCGCCAACATCTGGGGGCAACACCAGCTCGGCGATGAGGACATTGTCGTCAGTCTGGGATACGCGCAGCTGATTGAGTTGGGCGCGGTAGCGCTGGTTGATCAGCTTGGTCTGTGTCGGGCTTGGCACCGGGTCGGTGCCATTGGCATCACCGATCAGCATATAACGCGGCTCCCACGGAATGCCGAGGGCGTCGCAGTTGGTTTTCTTGGCGGCGCCCAGCGTCGTCAGCATGCCGCCGAAAATAGAGTTCTGATCAACCATGGGGATACACGTCCAGTTCGTCGAGGGTGTAGAGGCTCACGCCGCTGTAACCCCGGACGGATACGTCGATGTCCGGGTTGTTCCAGGGATACACGTCGATTTCGTCACCGTCGTAAACGGCGAAGCCAACGAAGGCGTCGAGCCGGGTTTCAAGAATGATGTCGAGGCCGGTGAGGTGGCGGGTAAGGGGCTTGGCGTCGTCGATCAGCCAGACCAGTTCCTGATACATCGCTTCGGTGATGCCGGAGTCGAGGACGCCGATGCGCAAGGCGAACGTGCCGGGCGTGCCGGACGGAACGGTCTGCCACCACTCGGCGACTTCTATCAGATAGCCCAGCGGTTCTACCACTCGACGCAGTGCGCCGATGGTGCCCTTGTGGGAGTGCACGTAATACGCGGCGCGGCAGGCGGCACGCTTGGCGGCTTCTGACCATTTGCTGTCCCAGCGATCGACCGAAAATGCCCAGGCCAGATACGGCAGTAAGGGCAGGGGGCACTGGTCAGGGTTATAGAGCGTGCGCAGCGGAATCGGCACGCGCTGGATTTCTGCCAAGGCCTGCGCGGCTTGGCGTTCCAGTGCCGTCGAGTTGCCGGGTAGCAGTGGCTGGTAGGTCATCACGCAACCCCCAATGTCAGTTCCACGCTCGTGCAATACGGCGCCTGGTACTTGGTGGCGACGATGTCTTGCCAGTCCTCCAGTACAACCTTGCGCACACCTTCAACGTGCAACGCGGCGTGAAGGATAGACTCGGAAACCTCCAGTGCCAGGCGTCGGCGCTGATGCACGAACTGGAGCAACTGGGCTTCGGCTGCTGCGAGGACCAATTCGGTTTCCGGGCCGTTGCTCAATGGGTAGATCCTGGCTTTGATCTGGTAGTTGATTACCTCCGCGCCCTGGACGGTCAGGCGATCCGCGACGGGGCGGCGGTCGTCGTCGCTGAGGTACGTTTTGACCTTGTCGAGCAGTGCCGGCGACGCGGTGCCATCGCCCAGCACGGATTGCACGGTGACCACGGCTTCGGCCGGGGCCGGGCTTTCGGCGGTAGCGTCGGCGACCTGCCCGTCGGCGGACCGGGCGTGGAAGATATAGCTGTTGCGCGGGCCGGCGGTGCTGAGGCCTTCCCATGCCATTTGCGCACGCTCGCGCAGGCTGTCGTCGCTTTCCATTAGCTTGGGAAGGGGCGGCACATCTGTTGGGTTTGCAGCCTGAATGACCAGGCGCTTCACGTTGAAGTTGGCGGCGAGCTGTTCGAGGTCGGTGCCCTTGGCCAAAGCCAGCATGTTGGCAACCGATGCCTCGTTCACCCGCTGACGCCAGACGGTTTCGCGGTAGGCGTTTTCCTCGAGTAATTTGGTCAGCGGCTCCGACTCCATGTTGAGGCGGGCGGCAATCTCGGGTTGTTCTTCGATCGGCCAGAGGCTGACGGCGTAGGCCTTGCGCTCGGCGAGGATCTGCTCGTAATCGATCTGTTCGACGATCTGCGGCGCCGGCAGTTGGCCAAGGTCGATGGCGACAAAAGTGTTCATACGCTGCCCCCCAGTTGCAGAGGCACGCTCAGGCTTAGCGGCTGGTTGTTGTCGACGATGGTGCCTTCAAATTCCAGCGACGCTTGGCCCTGAAGGTTCGCGCCGATGAACTGGATACGGCTCAGGCTGATGCGGGTTTCCCAGCGCATCAGGGCCATGACGGTGGCAGCGTAGACCTGCAAACGGGTGAAGTCGTTGAACGGCTGATCTACCAGCTCCGGGAGCAGGCTGCCGTATTCGCGGCGCATGACGCGGGTGCCGATGCGAGTGGTCAAGATGTCGGTGATCGACTGGGCGATGTGTTCGACCAGGCCGAGGGCTGCGCCGGTTTCTCGGTTCATTCCGGTTTCCCCGTCTTCGCGCCGCCAGGCATGACGCCGCCGTGCAGGTGTTTCACCAGACTGATGCCGGCAGCGATGACATCTTTGGAGGCGGTGACCGTGCCGGTGACGTTCTGGTTGCCGGTTTGGGTGTAGTCGCCTTCGTGGGTGATCGGGCCGACGATGTGGATGCCGCCGGTGCTGACCAGGTTGGTTGTGCCGCCTTCGGCCAGTGTGGCGTTGAGGTGGTGAGCGACGCTGTCGTACTCGATGACAGTCCCGTCGCGATAGGTGCAGCGGTGCAGTCCTTCACGGTCGCCGTTGCCCGGGATGTTGTCGCTGAACAGGCCGGTCAGGACGATGCCGTTGCCGAGCTGGCCGGATGGGCTGAAGAGGATGACCTGCTCGCCTTTGGTGGGTGGGTTCCACTCTCTGTCGGCCCCGGCTCGGGCGGCGACCCATGGGAGCCAGCCGGTGGTGAGAGTTCCGGTTTTGACCTGCACGCGCGGGGGCTTCATCTGGACGGCAGCTATGGTGCCGAGGCGGATGAGGTTTTCGATCAGGCGAGCGAGGGTGGCTAAGTCGTTCATGGCGCCGATGGTGGCGCCACGGGTGTTTGGGTGCAGCAATAGCGACTTGTATCTACTTGAACTACACACGCAGCTGAGGTGACTTTATAACCCTTGGTACCACCCTAGTACTCTTCCTATAGTCAGGCCGAGCAAGATACAGATTACGTACATTGGGAGATTCATAAAGCTTGCGATGGCGCGCAAGCGTGCTCTGATTGTCTCGTATTCTCTTCGATAGTATCGTTGAGATGCCCTTAGGCCCCGGTTTCTTTCTTTCAAAACTGATAGCTCGCGCCAAGTTTTGTCAAGCGCTCTCATTCCTTGGTTTTTGGTTATATTTGGCCAATTTGTATACGTTATCAAATCAGAAACTTGGAGAGTGGGGTCGGATCTTCCTGCTGATTCCTTAGGGTCGTGCCATTCAAACCTTATGCCGGAGTTGGTATAAAGTTTATTTCGGCGATCTTTGTTATTTCCTCCAGCATCACCCGCAATTACTGATATTGGAACAATAGTGAATGAAGGGTCGAATTGTTTTGCCCAAGAAATAATTTTGTTGAAAATGAATGTTCCTACATGCAAGCCACGCATGCTGCTGTCAACCATGACTGACCCGTTAGTAAGCTTTACTGACCTCCGGCCATGGTGGAGCTCCCCTCCCATTTCACTTATTAATTGGCCAGATTTGAATCCGCCTTGGCTTCCATATAAGTAAGTTGCTCTGACTGTTATTCGGGAGTTGACAATTTTCTCGCCGTTGGGTGACCAGCTACTGGATTTTAGCTTTGTTTCAATTAGCAGATAGTGAATGTCTTGTGAGTAGTTGTTCGTGCTTTTTACTTCAATTATTTCAATGTCGTTGGATATTTCTTCACTGGAGAAATTCACATTAATTTTGACGGCAGTTTCAACGCGCTCCATAGCGTAGTCCTTGTGATGGCGTTTTGATTCGAGTTGCCCTTTATGCCATTTATTTTTGAGCTTTGGAACATCAAGCTCCTCTTAGAGCTGATCCGCTTTGCCAAGGTGTGACAGAAGACCGTCTCGAATCAAGTCAAGATCGTCGGTAGTAAAACCTAGAATTCCACGTTGGTCATACCTCACTTCGGAAGCGCTGCGCGCCGCCCGATCCTTCAAACCATACTGATGCACTCTCGCAATACGTGTTATCCGGCCGGTAAACCCGACACTAATAGCGTTCCCATCGCCTTGCACCTTCAAAAAGCTGGCCGTGCGCAGCTTCTGAAACATTTTCGCCTTTCGTTTCACACGCCCCTGTTTCCCGCGCATGTTGCGCTGCTTTCTTGGCGCGTACTTGCTGCCATCGGGGTTCTGCTGGGCAATAATTCGTTGCTGCTGACTGCGGCGCAATGCGTGACCAACGCTACGTGCCAGCTTGTTGCGGGAGGCCGGCTCAAGTTGTCCGAGCAATCCCGCCGCCCAGTCCTCCAGTGTTTCCAACCGATTGGTCATTTCGGCAGTACCCACTCGCTACCAGTGCCTTGGGCGCCAGGTATCCAGTTCGGATCGAGAAAGTCAGCCGCTCGTTGCGGCTCGGCAGGATGTCGGATGGTGGTATTGCCTTGGTCATCTTTACCCACCACCACGCGCTCGGTCAGGGGTAACGTCAGGCTCATATCGACCTTGCTGTTGTCGAGAATGTCAGCCTCGAACTGAATGCCATCAGCGGCCTTGTTCAGGTTCTCCAGCAGTTCGGACTGGTGAACGCTCAGCCAACCCAGCAGCGGCAACATGACGCTGTCGGGGTGGCCAGCGAAGTCGGTGAGGATGACCTGCAAATCGAAGCTGTACTCGAACGACAGCGTCTGCGCGGCGGTGCAGCGGATCTTGCCGTTGTCGATGAAGATCAACAGTCGGTCGGGGTTGTGCTTGAGTTCGGCCACCGTGGCGAGCAGGTGGGCTTTCAGGCTGTCGGGCTTGTTCATGGTTGGGCCTGCTGGTGTTGGTAAACCATGTCCACTTGGCTCGCACAGTCTGCCCAAGCGGCTTCGACGCGATCCTGATCGGTGAGCTGATCGCCGTTACTGCGCGGGCTGGTCGCCGGTAGCGTGCATGGCACCACGGCCGGACAGCCACTGACGATAAGCGTCGGCGCCGGTGAAGGCGGGGCGCTCGCGCAGCCGGCGAGCAGCATCAGGCAAAGGCTGGTCAGCCCATTTGCGTAAATCGGCGTTTTCACGTTTCAGAGCCTCAATGGTGAGTTCGCGCTTTGCCAGGCCTTGGCGCAGCTGATCCTGTTGCGCGCGCAGGGAGGTCTGGGCGTTGCGTTCCTGTTGCAGGGTGTCGCGCAACGCGTTGGCGTTGGCGAGGTTGCGTTCGGCTTGTTCTTTCGCGCGGCTGGCGTCTTGCTCGGCCAGTTGCGTGTCTTTGTTCGCCCCGCTGATGCGCAGCTCCTGGCTCCAGATCAGCAGCCCCAGCGCTGCAGGCAATGCAACGCCGAGCAAGGCCTGTCGCAGGAGACTCACGCCCGGTACCAGCCAAGCTGATTCATGTCGCCGGTGTCCATGTGCTGGATCGGTCCGCGAATGATGATGACTTTGCGCTGAGGGTTCTGGATGCGGAGCGCGTCGCGCAGCTGCACCATGTCCTGCTGATCGCTGTCCTCTGGCACTACCAGCAGATCACCGTCCTGGACATTCAGCCGCTGCACCGCGTCGAAGTCGATCATGCCGCCACCGCCTGCCCGCAACCGCAGTCGTCGTGCCGTTCGTAGGCGCGCTGAAGTTTGATGTCGTACAGGTTTCGCTGGTAATCCGGTCCGTTGTAGAGCTTGGCGAACTCGGCCCATTTTCGGCCCCTCAGCGCCTTGTGAAGCACCGGATCGGTCTCGATGAAGCGGACGAACGCGTCGAACTGCTGCGATTCCCCGGCGCTCATTGCGGCGATGAAGTCCTGCACGCTGCTGTAGCCCAAGCGCTGCCAGTGAAAGCCCATGATCTGAAACGCGCCCCACGATGCGGATTCCAACGCGGCGGTGTCATCGATCAGGCGAGCGGTCGCAAGGCGCTGGTGCTCGGCGCTGCCGCCGGCATAGCCACCGGATTTCGGATTGACGATGGCCGGGTTGGTTGTGGCCAACTGATCAGCGTGGCGTTTGAGCGCAGCCGGATCGTCGCCTTCGTGGCGAACCTTCGCCAGTTGGCGATACATGATGTGCCGTTCGAACAGGATCACCGGCTTGCCGTTGTCGAGGAAACCACTGCCCTTCGATTCGACTTCATTGACCGCGTAGACGCTTGCCAGCGGCACGCCGAGACGTTCGGCAGCGTTGACCAGGTCGGTGTTCTTCAGCAACTGCTGGCAGTCGGTGCCAGCGAGCGCGCCAAGTGTCTTGTTGCCGGCGACGCCATCGGCTACCAAACCAACCTTGAGTTGATAGGCGCGCGCAGCGTTCTCCGTTGCATCGCCATAATCGCCATCGACGTCCAGTTTTGCGCCGTGTTGGTTGAGGCTCTTTTGCAGATTGCGCACCGCTTGCGAGCGGTCACCGTGGCGAAGTGTGGTCATAGTTGCTCTACCTTGCGGTTGAAAATCTTCTTGGCGGCCGCGCGAGTGCCCTCGACGCCGAGCAGCCCGATGACGCCTCCGAAGAACGGCGCAGTCGAGGCTGGAATCCCCAGCAATGACAGCCCGTGACTGGCGGACAAAGCGAGTGCGCCGCAAAGGGGAGCTTCGATCACCATCCGGCGCACGGTGCCGCCGCCATAGATCACGCGAAGGCTCGCAATGATCACGGCCAGCAGGCCGGAGTAAATGGCGGGCCAGTTCTGTTCGAGCCAGGCGGCGAGCCAGGCCCAGGTG
>Ga0307408_100003008_pt1 | contig 11658 bp, 4 predicted proteins | sample 322Cmetagenome_FD_202116 | JGI IMG/M metagenome (GOLD analysis project Ga0307408, IMG submission 202116) | Maize rhizosphere microbial communities from greenhouse at UC Davis, California, United States - 322HYB-C-3 | ecosystem: Host-associated > Plants > Roots > Rhizosphere > Soil | place: USA... | reverse complement strand
GGATCAGGTCAGAACTTGACCGTCACGCCGCCGAAGATGTAGCGACCGAGGGCGTCGTACACCTGCGGATACGTGTTGCCGTTGCCGGTCGTGCCGACGCTGGCGTTGATCGACGGATCGTTGTCGAGAATGTTGTTGATGCCGAGGCGGATCTGCGCCATGTCGGTCGCGTTCCAGCTGCCGAACAGGTCGAAGTAGCTCTCTGCACCCAGGTGCTTGTCGATGCGGTTCGCGGCCGCGCCGTCCTGATCAACCGCGCTGATGTAGCGGTGGGTCAGGGCGAGGTCCACGTTCCACGGCGTCTCCCAGCCGATGCGGAAGCGCGTGCGCAGCTCAGGATTGACCGCGGTGGTCAGGCTGCTGACGCAGTTGCCCGCGAACAGGCCGGCGCAGTCGAACGGCGGGAAGCCCGCCGCACCCGGATCGGTGATGAGCTCGAGCAGGTACGTCGCCGTCAAGTTGAGGCTCAGGCTGCCCATGCTGCCGATATCCCAACCGGTGTAGTTCATGTTCAGGTCGACGCCCGAAGTCTCCAGACCGCCGATGTTGGTGTTGAGATTGTCGACATTGCCGTTGCCGATCCACAGCGCACCGTTAGTCGGATTGCGGTGAATGCGGCTGCAGGCCCCTGCATCGCCGAACTTGTAGCAAGCATCGAGGGTATTGGCGGAACCGAACGTCGAGATCAGGTCCTCCACCTTGATGTTGAAGTAGTCCAGCGAGGCGCTGAGGCCGGGCGCGAAGCGCGGCGTGAACACGACGCCGTAGGAGTACGTGTCAGACGTCTCCGGCTGCAGCGCCGTGTTACCGCCCTGGTTGAAGTTGTACTGACCCGCCGGGCTGTCGAGCACGCTGCTGCGCAGCTGGCTCGCTGGAACGCCGGTGTCCAGACACGCCTGCGTCGGGGCCGCATTCGCCGTGTTGTTCAACTGTGCACCGCACGGATCGCCGTCCAGGTCGAACAGGTTGAACCCTTGAGCCGTGAACAACTCGACCACGTTCGGCGCGCGGACCGCGCGCTGGTAGCTGCCGCGGAAGCGCACGTCTTCCACCGGCGCCCACTCGGCACCGAACTTGTACGTGTCGGTGTTGATGCCCGAGTTGTACTCGGAGTAGCGATACGCGGTGTCGAACGACAGCTGCTCGAACCCCGTCTTACCCTGGACCAGCGGGATGTTCGCTTCCATGAAGTAGTCGTTCACGTTGGTCGAGCCCGCGAGGGGGGTCGTCGGACCGCCCGAACCGCCGAGCAGGCCGTTCAGCAGGATGACATCCGGAACGTCCTCGATCTTGTCGCGGCGGTTTTCGATACCGAACGCGACCTTGATCGCCTGGTCGGCCCACGGCAGCTTCGCGCCGATCGTGCCGAGGTCGCCCGTGATGACACCCTGCGTAACGTTCTGGTCGATGACGCCCTGCTCGATAGCCGGCACCTGCAGGTAGTTCAAGGCTGCCGCCGTGACGCCGCCGACGCCGAATGGATTGTAGGGAACGCACGCCGGATCGCTGCCGTCGATCACCGATTGGCATTCGATCGCACCCGTGTCCGGATTCACCCGGGCTTCCAGGGCGCGCTGCAGCTGAGGCACGGCGAAGTCGTTGGTAGACTTGGCGTCGGCGGTCGTACGCGAAAACTGCGTGCTCACGTCATAGGTCCAGCCCTCTGCGATGTCGCCGCGCGTACCGACGAGTGCACGGAACGATGAGTTGTGGAACTCGGACTGGCGACCGCCGCCTTCGACGTTGCGGCGCCCGATGTACAGCGGCACGGTGCCGTCCGCATCCGGGTTGTCGCAGCCGATGGCCCCGAACTGCTGCGCGCTGAGGAACGGATTGTCGCAATTGATCGTCGAGAGATTGAAGAAGCTGCCGCCGGGCGCGATCTGCGCGACCGAGCGGTAGTCCGTGAACATCAACTGCGTGTAGACGTCGGCGAACGGCGCCAGCTCATAGTGTCCCATCGCGCCCAGGCTGTAGCGTGTGGCGGGACGCAGGTAGTGGTTGGACGGGCCGAAGTTGTACTGGTCGAGATTGTTGTCGAACGGACGGAAGTTGCCCGTGGTCTGGTCGACCGTAGAGCTGAAGGACGGTCGCGGATTGGTGTCCGGGATGTCGTCCGCCGTATCTTCTTCGCCGTCGGGGCCGGGACCGCCGTTGTTGTTCGCACCGAAGTCGGTGAACGTGCCGGGGAACGCCGTGCCCGAACCGCCGCAAGCGAACGACGTCGTCGGGTTCGCCGCGAGCGCGCACGCCGAGAAGTCACGATCGCGCTCCAGGATCTCCTTGTTGTCCTGGTAGGACGCGTACGCGGTGATGTTGCCGCGGCCGTCCTCGGTGCTCACGCCGACCGTCAGGGTCGCCTGGATTTCGTTGCCGTCGGTCACGTTGTCATCGGGCAGATTGAACTGCGACGGGTTGGTCTCGTGACGCTGCGCGATGACGTCGCGCAGCTTCACCTGGCCCGGACCGCCGAAATCGTTGTTGTGCTGATAGAGGTCGTACTGGACGTCGAACTGCACGCCCTCGAAGTCCTTCTTCATGATGAAGTTGACGACGCCGGCGATCGCGTCCGAACCGTAGACCGCCGAGGCGCCGCCCGTGAGGACTTCGACGCGCTCGACCATTGCGGTCGGGATCTGGTTCAGGTCCGCTGCGGAGTTCGTCACGCCGCCGTACGGCATGCGGCGGCCATCGACGAGCACCAGAGTGCGCGACGAGCCGAGACCGCGCAGGTTCACCGTCGCGGTGCCCGTTGCGCCGTTAGCAACCGTTGCGTTCTGAGCGGCGAACGCCTGCGGCAATTGGTTGACCAGATCTTCGATCTTGGTCACGCCTTGGGTGACCACGTCTTCCGCGGTGACCTGGGTGACCGGGCTGGTGGTCTCGAGATTCGGCTGCGCAATGCGCGAACCGGTGACGACCACTTCCTGGATGGTTTGGTCTGCTGCGTACGCGGGTCCTGCGGCGGCGGCCGCGGCGCCCGTCAGCAGCGCGTATCGAACCGCGTGCCGAATAGAGTTACTCGTCGACATTGATAGCTCCTCCTGCGAGAGGTGTTTGATTTCGGACTTTCGTCAGTGGCTGTTGCTGCAGCTACTGCTAAGGCTCCCCTTCTTTGACCCGAGCGTGGTTCAGTTCCCCGCACCCCCGGACCTAAGCGTGGTGTCGAGCATACAACTGCCCGGAGCCGTTTGAAAGCTTCGTTGCTAATTCAGCACGGGCTCGGGAGCCCTGAAATTGCGGGAAACGCCCATTGCCGTCCGGTCTTGGACCACTGCGTAGAGCTTTCGTGTATACAGGCCACAACACGGGAGAGGGCGTTTGTTGCGGCCAACACACAACAAGGCCTGGCGAAAGCACGTTCGGACCCGTGTTGAGCGGCAATGGCCGAAACAGTGGCGGCCAGTTGTTGACTTAACTTAACGCTCTCAGAACGTCACAGTCAGACCCAGGAGGGCGGCGTCCAGATCGCCCGTGCCGCCGGTATCGTCCAACCCAGTGTCGAATGCGCGCTGATATTCCAGGCGCACAGCGTAATTCTCGAAAAATCGCCGGCTGATGCCCAAGCCGGCATAGACGTCGGTCGAACTCTTGGAGAATGAATCGGAGAACTCGGTGCTGAGCACGGAGACGAAGACTTCCTCGTGCGTACGGATCGAGAGTTGCAGCCTGTTCGTCGCGAACAGCGCGCCGCCGCGGGCGAACAGCTCCCAGTTGCGATTCAACGGCAGCGTGCCGAGCAGCGAGAGCGTGAATCCGCTCGTCTCGTTCTCGAAAGTCGTATCGACCGAGCCGGTGTCCATCGGGAAGGTGCCGGTGCTGCGGGACTTGTAGGTCACCTGCCCGAGCCGGGTGTAGCCGCCTTCGAACGCCAGGTACGCATTCAGGCGATAGCCGGCGAACAGCGAGAAGGATGAGTCGGTGTCGTCGAACGTGACAGTCTCGGCGGTCGGCGTATAGCCGAGGAACGCATGAATGTCGTTCTTGAAATCCTCGAAGAAGGTGCGCGGGATGTCCTTCGACGCCTGGCCGACATAAGCGCCGATGTAGAACCCCACTTCACTGGCCGCGGCGGACTGCGAGGCAGCAGCGCACAAGCACAAGAGGAACGCCGCGATCGCTTTCTTCTTCATGGTCATGCCCATCCCGGGATCGTTGGCCAAAGAATGCCACTCTACAGGTTCAAACGGCCGCGACGGCGTGGGATACAGCCGCCGCTGCGCTGTAGGTGTTTCCGCAACTGCAGCGTGCGGCGGCGGCGCGGATGACTTCCGCGAAGTTTCTCGTCCGATCGTGTTGCTCCAGCCGTACGTGCCGGAAAATGCGCGCCGGGTTTTGTGGGATGCCCGCAGAAGCGGCTGCGCAAAGCACGACTGGCGCTCCCGCCGCCGCTCGTAAACGATCGAGCGGCACGGCATCCGCGTGCCGGCGCATCTCCACGGAAGCCTCTGATTGGGAAAGGGATGCCATCCTTGGAGGCGAGCGATCATGTCCACTTTCCTGCGCATCCTCGTTGTCGGCGCCACGGGCGCCCAGGGCGGTTCGGTCGCGCGCCACCTGCTGCGCGCAGGCAGCTACCGTGTGCGCTGCCTGACGCGCCATCCTGACTCGCCGGCCGCACAGGAATTTGCCGGCCTCGGCGCGGAACTGGTCGAAGGCGACTTGAGCAACCCTGCGTCGCTGCGCGCCGCGCTGCGCGGCTGCGACGGCGCGTTCGGCGTCACCAACTACTGGGAGCACTTCGAGCGCGAGTACGATCACGGCCGCAACTTCGTCGATGCGCTCAGCGCGACCGGTATACAGCACGCCGTCATCAGCACGCTGCCGCACGCGAAACTGCTTTCAGGCGGCCGTCTGGCCGTTCCCCACCTCGATACGAAAGGTCACATCGAGGAGTACGCGCGCGGCGCGAACCTGCCCGCGACTTACGTGCACGTCGCCTTCTACTACGAGAACTTCCTCAAGCATTTCCCGCCGCGTCGCCAGGCCAACGGCACTTATGTGTTCGGCTTCCCCCAGGGCAGCACGCCGCTGGCAGCAGTCGCCGCGGAAGACGTCGGCGGCGTGGTCGCGGCGATCTTCGCGGAGTCGTTCTGGTATCGCGACAAGGTCGTCGGCATCGTCGGCGACGACCTGCGCTGCGACGACTACGCGGAGATCATGCGCCGCGTGCTCGGACGCTCGTTCGCCTATCGATACGTCGCGCACGATGCGTTCGCGGCGCTCGACTTTCCCGGCGCGCGCGATCTCGCCGACATGTTCGAATTCAACCGCACGTACGTTCCGAACCGGCGCCTCGATCAGGCGAAGTCGCGCGAGCTGTATCCGGAGATCCGCCCGTTCGAGCGCTGGCTGCGCGGCCACGTGCCGGCATTCGAGCGCGCACTAGCGAGCTGATCGCTCTTTCAGAAACGTGCGCAACACCTGCCCCGTGTGCGACTCGCGCGCGGCGCGCGCTACGTCGTCCGGCGCGCCTTGCACGACGAGACGTCCACCCTGCTCGCCCCCTTCCGGCCCGAGATCGAGGATCCAGTCCGCTTCTGCGATGACGTCGAGATCGTGCTCGATCACGACGACGGTGTTGCCCGCGTCGACCAGCCGGTGCAGGACGCGGATCAGCTTTTCGACGTCGGCCATGTGCAGCCCGACAGTCGGCTCGTCCAGAACGTACAAAGTGCTGTGCGCGTTGCCATTCGAGCGCGCACCGACGTAGTTCACCTTCGACAGCTCGGTCACCAGCTTGATGCGCTGTGCTTCGCCGCCGGACAGCGTCGGACTCTGCTGCCCGAGCGTCAGGTACCCGAGGCCCACGTCCTGGAGCAGCCGCAACGCGTGATGAATGCGCGGGTGCGCTGCGAAGAACTCGACGGCGTCGTCGACGCTCATCATCAGCACTTCGCCGACGTTCTTGCCCTTGTATTCGACGGTGAGCGTGTCGTGGTTGAAGCGGCGGCCGCCGCAGGTATCGCAGATCACGCGAACGTCCGGCAGAAAGCTCATCTCGATCCGGCGCAGGCCCTGTCCTTCACAACCGTCGCAGCGTCCGCCGGCCGTGTTGAACGAGAAGCGCGACGCCGTGTAACCGCGCATGCGCGCCTCGGTCGTCTCGGCGAACACGCGCCGGATCGCATCCCAGAAGCCGACGTAAGTCGCGGGACACGAGCGCGGCGTCTTGCCGATCGGCGTCTGATCGACCTCCAGCACGCGTCCGACCTGCTCCCAGCCCTGTATTCCGCGGCATCCCTGCCAGCTCAATTTCGCACCGCGGCGGCGGCCGAGCGCCGCGCGCAGGTTGTCGTGCAGGACATCGCGCGCCAGCGTCGACTTGCCCGATCCGGAAACGCCGGTGACGACCACGAGCCGGCCGAGCGGCAGGCGAAACGTCTGCCGCCGCAGGTTGTGCATCGAAGCCGCTTCGATCTTGAGCACCGGCGAGCGACCATTGACCGCGCGCCGCTGCGCGATCGGATGGCGCAGCGGCTGTGCGAGCAGACGTCCGGTGATCGATTGCGACGAGCGCTGCAGCTCATCAGCAGTTCCTGCCGCGACGACCTGCCCGCCGCGCGTGCCCGCGCCCGGCCCGAGATCGATGACGTAATCGGCGCGCCGGATCGTGTCCTCGTCGTGCTCGACCACGAGCAGCGAATTGCCCTTCGCTGCGAGTCGCGCCAGCGTGTCCAGCAGGATGCGATTGTCGCGCGGATGCAGGCCGATGGTCGGCTCGTCGAGGATGTAGCACACGCCCTGCAGATTCGAGCCCAGCTGCGCTGCGAGCCTGATCCGCTGCGCTTCGCCGCCCGACAGGGTCGGCGCCGAACGATCGAGCGCGAGATAGCCGAGCCCTACCTCCTCGAGAAACGCCAGCCGCGAGTTGATCTCGGCGAGCACGTCGCGCGCGATGGCGCTGGCGCGGCCCTGCAATTTCAGCGCGCCGAACATCTCGCGCATGCTGCTAACCGATTGCGCAGTCAGCGCAGCGATCGACATCTTGCGGAACCGCACGTTGCGCGCGACCTCGTTGAGACGCTGGCCCGCGCATGCGCCGCAGGTCTGTCGGGCATCCGCGCCTTCGCTCCACCACCATTCCTCGCCGCTCTGCTCCTCGTCGAAACCGCGCAGCCTGAGCCCCGTGCCGAAACACTCCTCGCACCAGCCGTGCTTGGAGTTGAAGGAGAACAGGCGCGGATCGAGCTCGGCGAAGCTGCGGGCACACGATGGACACGCACGTCGCGTGGAGAAGATCGCAGTACGACCATCCGCGTTGAGCACGTGCACGACACCTTTGCCGAAGTCGAGCGCTGCCGTCAGAGCAGCTCGCAGCTCGCTCTCCGCACGCGCCGCAACTGCGACGGTGGCGACAGGCAACTCGATCGTATGCTCGTGAAAGCGCGACAGGCGCGGCCAGTTGTCCGTCGGCAGCAAAGCGCCGTCGACGCGCAGCTGCTTGAAGCCTTTCTTCCCCGCCCATGTGGCCAGATCCGTGTAGTAACCCTTGCGCGCCACGACGAGCGGTGCGAGCACGCTTATCTTCTTGCCACGGTAGTCCTTCAGGACCCGCGCCGCGATGGATTCGAAACTCTGCGGCTCGATCGGCACGTCGCAGTCCGGGCAGAACTGCGTGCCGAGCTTCACGTAGAGCAGGCGCAGGAAGTGGTAGATCTCGGTCAGCGTCGCGACCGTGCTCTTGCGCCCGCCGCGGCTGGTGCGCTGTTCGATCGCGACCGTCGGCGGAATGCCGAAGATCGCGTCGACGTCGGGACGCGAAGCAGGCTGCACGAACTGGCGTGCGTACGCGTTGAGCGACTCGAGATAGCGGCGCTGCCCTTCGCCGAACACGATGTCGAACGCGAGCGTCGACTTGCCCGAGCCGGACACGCCCGTAACGACCGTGAAGCGGTTGCGCGGCAGCTCGACGTCGATGTTCTTCAGGTTGTGCTCGCGCGCTCCGTGGATGGAGATGGAAGAGGAAGCGGTTAGCGGTTGGCGGTTGGCGGTTGGTGCAGAAGCGGACGCAGAGTCGTGCACGTCTGCACTAACCGCTAACCGCCAACCGCCAACCGCTTCTCGCAGAGATCTACCCGTGTGCGATCGCTCAACCTTCATCACCTCGCGCGGCGTGCCTTCGCAGACGATCTCGCCGCCCGCGTCGCCGCCTTCGGGGCCGAGGTCGATCAGCCAATCGGCGGCGGCGATGACGTCGAGATTGTGCTCGATCACCAGCAGCGAATGACCCGCGTCGAGCAGCCGCCGGAACGCGCGCAGGAGCTTGGCGATGTCGTCGAAATGCAGGCCCGTCGTCGGCTCGTCGAACAGAAAAAGCGTGCCCGGCACGCCGCCCCCGCTGCGCGGGCGCTCGTCCGCTGCCGCGAGGTGGCCCGCGAGCTTCAGGCGCTGCGCCTCGCCGCCGGAAAGAGTCGGCACTGGCTGGCCGAGCTTCAGGTAGTCCAGGCCGACCTCGACGAGCGGTCGCAACCGCGCGAGCACCTCGCGCTCGCCGGCGAAGAACTCGACAGCTTCGGAGACGGTCATGTCGAGCACGTCCGCGATGCTGCGCCCGCGCATGCCGCCGTGGTTCAACGTGATCTCGAGAATCTCCGCGCGATAGCGCCGCCCGTTGCAGTCGGCGCAGCGCAGGTACACGTCCGAGAGGAACTGCATTTCGACGTGCTCGAAGCCGTTGCCACCGCAGCTGGGACAGCGGCCGTTGCCGGAGTTGAAGCTGAAGGTGCCGAGCGTGTAACCGCGCTCCTTCGCGAGCGGCTCGTTCGCGTACAGCTTGCGGATGGCATCGAACGCGCCGACGTAACTGGCGGGATTGGAGCGCGTGGTGCGGCCGATCGGCGCCTGGTCCACCATGACGACTGCGCCGAGCGCGTCGGCGCCTTCGATCCGCTCGTGCGCGCCGGGCGCTTCAGTCGGCTTGCCGAACCGCTTGCGCAGCGCCGGATACAGCACGTCCTGCACGAGTGTGGACTTGCCGGACCCGGACACCCCGGTGATGCAGACGAGCTGATTCAGCGGAATCGCGACGTCGATGCCTTTGAGGTTGTGCTGGCGCGCGCCGCGGATGTTGAGGGCGCCCGCCCGCTCCCGTGACGCACTCGCTGCATCGTGCCCGTTCACTTTCTTCCGCCCGGTCAGGTAGTCCGCAGTGAGCGAACGCTGGGCGTGCACCAGCTGCGCTGGCCGGTCGAAGAACACGACCTGCCCGCCTTTCTCGCCCGGACCGGGCCCGACGTCGAGAATGCGGTCCGCGGCCTGCATCACCTGCGGATCGTGCTCGACCACGAGCAGCGAATTGCCCGACTGCTTCAGGCGCTTCATCACGTCGATCACGCGTCCCATGTCACGCGGATGCAAGCCGATCGACGGCTCGTCCAGCACGAACAGGGTGTTGACGAGCGACGTGCCGAGCGCCGTCGTCAGATTGATCCGCTGCACTTCGCCGCCGGACAGCGTGCGCGACTGCCGGTCGAGCGTCAGGTACCCCAGGCCGACATCGAGCAGGAACTTGAGGCGACTGCGGATCTCGCGCAGCACCAGATCGCTTGCCTGATCGAGCGGCGCCGGCAGCGCGAGCCGCTCGAAGAACGCCGCGCAACGCTCGATCGGCAACAGCATCAGCTCGTGAATGCCGATACCCGGCAAACGTGCGAGCGTCGCGGCAGTCCAGCGCGTGCCGCGCGGCGCGAAGCGCGTGGCTTCGCTCAGGACAGCTGCTGCATCCTGCTGCGTTCCGAGTCGCCACAGCAGCGCGTCGGTCTTCAAACGCGCTCCGCCGCAAACCGTGCAGGGCGTGTAAGCGCGATACTTCGATAGCAGCACGCGGATGTGCATCTTGTACGCCCTGCTTTCCAGCCACGCGAAGAAGCGGCGCACGCCGTACCAGAGTTTGTCTTCCCAGCTACCCTCGCCTTCGAGCACCCACTTGCGCTGTTCGCCGCTCAGATCGCGCCACGGCGTGTCGAGCGGGATGCCGCGCTTGCGCGCGAAGCGCACCAGGTCGTCCTGGCACTCGCGATACGACTCCGTCTGCCACGGGCGCACGGCGCCCCCGCGCAGCGATTTCGCTTCATCGGGCACGATGAGTCCGAAGTCGATGCCGATGATGCGGCCGAAGCCGCGGCAGCTGTCGCAGGCGCCGAGCGGCGAGTTGAAGGAGAACAGGCTCGGCGTCGGCTCGCGATAGTGAACGTCGCAGTCGGCGCAATGCAGGTCCGAGGAGAACCGCCAGACTCGCGTCGCGCTCTGCGCGTCGTCGAGCACGTGCACTGCCACGCGGCCGCGGCCTATGCGCAACGCCGCCTCCAGCGCCTCGATCACGCGATCGCGATCGGCAGTCGCGAAACGCACGCGATCCTGGATCATCTCGAGGATGACATTCGTGTTGCCGTTCACCGCCGCTGCAGGCGGGACGCGGCGGCTCTTGCGTCCGCCCGTCGCAGGCGCAGCAGCCGCCTTGGGCTGGCTGCGCCCGAAGACGCGCGTGTAACCCTGCTTCTCCAGCAACCCGAGCACTTCGGCCTCGCTGAAGTTGTGCGGCACCGGCACGGGGAACGTGACAACGAGCCGGCGGTCGCGTAGTCGCTCCGCCGTCAGGCGCTCGCCGACCGCGGCGTAGATGCTCTGCGCCGAATCGCGCCGCACCGGTGCACCGCACTCCCGACAGTAGAGCTGCGCTGCGCGCGAGAACAGCAGCTTCAGGTGATCGTTGAGCTCCGTCATCGTGCCGACCGTCGAGCGCGAGGTGCGCACCGGATTGGTCTGGTCTATCGCGATCGCCGGCGGGATGCCCTCGATGCGCTCGACCTGCGGGCGGTCCATGCGGTCGAGGAACTGGCGTGCATAGGGCGAGAACGTTTCCACGTAGCGGCGCTGTCCCTCCGCGTAGATCGTGTCGAACACGAGCGAGCTCTTGCCCGAGCCCGAGACGCCGGTGACGACGATCAGCTCGTTCGTCGGCAGCTCGAGGTCGAGATTCTTCAGGTTGTTCTGGCGTGCGCCGCGGATGACGATGGAATGGGACATGGAACCAATGGAGGAAATCGGCGCACAAGGCTTGAGGTGCGCACGGTATTTTCATGAGCCGGCCGGGAACTGGCATATTCAATACCAGAAAAGTGTCACGGCGTGTCTTGTTTCGGGCGACAATGGCCGCCGACCCACACGATTGCCGCCATGTCCGCACTTCCCGCCGGTCCCGCCGCTCCGCTCCGCGACGCCGCACTCGCCAGCGCGCTCGCGGGAATCTTTCGCGGCCGCTTCTGCGACATTCTGCTGCGCGACCGCGTCGCCACTGCGTTTGCGGAGGGCGCGGTCATCTACGATCTGGGTGAGACGCAGCGCGCGCTGTGGTTCGTGCGGCGGGGTGTGGTGAAGGTCGGCACGATCACGTCCGACGGTCGCGAGATCATCTACGATGTCCGCAAGGAGGGCGACGTCGTCGGCGAGCTTTGCGCGTTCGAGCCCGTGCGACGCGACCGCGCCGTGGTCGTCGAGCAGGCGGAGCTGGTAGCAGTAGCGCTCAACGACGCATTGGATGCACTCGCCCGTCATCCGGCCGCGCTGCAGGACCTGGTCGAAGTGTTCGGCGGCGCGCTGGCCGAAGCCTACGATCAGCTCAGCAGCCTGGCGCACGACGATCTCATGCAGCGCCTG
>Ga0307408_100003007_pt1 | contig 11658 bp, 9 predicted proteins | sample 322Cmetagenome_FD_202116 | JGI IMG/M metagenome (GOLD analysis project Ga0307408, IMG submission 202116) | Maize rhizosphere microbial communities from greenhouse at UC Davis, California, United States - 322HYB-C-3 | ecosystem: Host-associated > Plants > Roots > Rhizosphere > Soil | place: USA... | reverse complement strand
GTCGGGCGCCCAGTCCACGTTGGGCCACAGGTCCAGGCTGGGGGGCGTGAGGTACACGGGACCCGAGCCGTCCAGCACAAAGTGCGCGTGGCGTGTGGCGGCGCAGTTGGGGATCATCGCGATGGGTTTGCTGGCCGCATGCGTGGGGTACATCTTGATCTTGACGTCCAGCACGGTGGTCAGGCCGCCCAGGCCCTGCGCGCCGATGCCCAGGGCGTTGACCTTCTCGAACAACTCCAGGCGCATCTCCTCGAGCTTCGACAGCTTCTCGCCGCGCGAGGACTTCGCCTGCAGCTCGTACATGTCGAGGTCTTCCATCAGCGCTTCCTTGGCCAGCAGCACCGCCTTCTCCGCGGTGCCGCCGATGCCGATGCCCAGCATGCCGGGCGGGCACCAGCCGGCGCCCATGGTGGGCACGGTCTTGAGCACCCAGTCCACCACGCTGTCGCTGGGGTTGAGCATGTACATCTTGGACTTGTTCTCCGAGCCGCCGCCCTTGGCCGCCACGGTGATGTCCACGGTGTTGCCGGGCACGATCTCGGTGAAGATCACCGCAGGCGTGTTGTCCTTGGTGTTCTTGCGGTCGAACTGGGGGTCGGCCACCACGCTGGCGCGCAGCGTGTTGTCTGGGTGGTTGTAGCCACGGCGCACACCTTCGTTGATGGCGTCATCCAGGCTGCCGGTGAAACCTTCCCAGCGCACGTCCATGCCCACCTTCAGGAAGACGTTGACGATACCGGTGTCCTGGCAGATGGGGCGCTGGCCGGTGGCGCTCATCTTGCTGTTGGTCAGGATCTGGGCGATCGCGTCCTTGGCTGCGGGGCTCTGCTCGCGCTCATAGGCTCGGGCAAGATGGGCGATGTAGTCGGTGGGGTGGTAGTAGCTGATGTACTGGAGCGCGGCTGCGATGGATTCGATCAGGTCGGCCTGGCGGATGGAGGTGGTCATGGCGGTTCGTGGGTGTCTTTGGCGGTGCGTTGCCGGATGCTCCGCCTGGGGCGCAGAGGTTCGCCACGGTGCGGGGGCATCCCGGTAAGCGGGCCGTATTTTGACAGAGGCGCCGTACAGCTCTCTTACGCAACCCCATGCTGGAGACGCGCCCCGGCCTTTGGCGGCGCGTTGATGGGTGTCGCAGGTCAGCTTTTTGGCGCGCCGTCGTCCGGTGCGTCATCACCCTCCAAGTCCTCCGGGTCCTCTTCCTGGGGCATCCCATCGGCGCGTGGCAACCCGCTTGCGGGAGAACGCGCGGCGCCAGCACGCTGATCGGGAGCGGGACGTTCCGCGCCCGCATCGGCATCCATGTCCGCGTCCAGGTCACCGGTAGTTGTATCGTCTGCGTCGACGCCCAGCGCTTCGATGTGGTCAGGCAGGATGTCCTGTCCGTCGGAATGTTCGCTCAGGTCCGCGCTGCTGCGCTCCCCTGTGCCAAATCGGTCCGTGTCGCTGTCGGGCTCGTCGCTGTAGGCACCCGCGCTGTCGCTGCCGGAGTCTGATGCGTCGCTGGGGCCGAGGCTGTCGATGCCCGTGGCGCTGTGCAGCGGAGGGAGGTTGTCAGAATCGATGCCGAGAAGACTGCTGGTGGCCATGGTGTGCTCCGGTCATTGAGGAAAGGCATGCCCGGCAGACGGCGTCGCCGCGGCAATGTCACGGTAGAGCCGATCTTGGCCGCCCAGGGGGCGCATCCCTGTCAGGGACGGCTGACATCGCTGTCAGTGAGGTTCGTTGTCAGCCATCTTTGCTCAGCGGTGCGCCGAAAGCGGGCGTTTGGGAATGCCCCGTTTGCTGTGGGGAGACACGCCCGCATCAGCACCAAGGCGCAGCTTGAGTCACACTGCGCGAAAGAGCAGGGGCGGCAGGGGCGCTGTCTGCATGCGCGTATCCATGGCGCACCCCGCTGCCGTGCGGGCCGGATGAGCCCGTACTTTCCGGTTAGCCGTGCGCTGCCGCCGCTGCATCCATTCACCAGGAGTCTGATTTCATGAAGTTCCGCACAGAACGCGACACCTTTGGCCCCATTGAAGTCCCGGCCGACAAGCTGTGGGGCGCGCAGACGCAGCGATCGCTGCAGAACTTCGACATCTCGGGCGAGCAGCAGCCGCGCGAGATCATCAAGGCGCTGGCCCAGGTCAAGCGCGCCTCGGCCGTGGTCAACCAGGCCCTGGGCCTGCAGGACGCGAAGAAGACCGCGGCCATCGTGGCCGCCGCTGACGAAGTCATCGCCGGCAAGCACCCGGGTGAATTCCCGTTGGTGGTGTGGCAAACCGGCTCGGGCACGCAGACCAACATGAATGTCAACGAGGTGCTGGCCAACCGCGCGAGCGAATTGCTGGGTGGCGAGCGTGGCGAAGGCCGCCTGGTGCATCCCAACGACGACGTGAACCGCAGCCAGTCGAGCAACGATGTGTTCCCCACCGCCATGCACGTGGCGGCCGTGGAGGCGCTCTCGCACCGCCTGCTGCCCGCCATTGCCAAGTTGCGCGCCACGCTGGCGCAAAAGGCGAAAGACTTCGATGGCATCGTCAAGATCGGCCGCACCCACCTGCAGGACGCCACCCCGCTCACGCTGGGACAGGAGTTCTCCGGCTATGTGGCGCAGCTGGACCATGGCGAGCGCCACGTGCGTGCCGCGCTGCCGCACCTGTATGAACTGGCCCTGGGCGGCACGGCCGTCGGTACGGGCCTGAACGCGCCCAAGGGCTATGCCGAACAGGCCGCGGCCGAACTGGCGCGCCTCACGGGCCTGCCCTTTGTCACCGCCCCCAACAAGTTCGAGGCCCTGGCGTCGGTGGATGCACTGGTGCATGCCCACGGTGCCTTGAAGACCCTGGCGGCCAGCCTGATGAAGATTGCCAACGACGTGCGCTGGCTGGCCAGCGGCCCGCGCAGCGGCATTGGCGAACTCAGCATCCCCGAGAACGAGCCTGGTTCGTCCATCATGCCCGGCAAGGTCAACCCCACCCAGAGCGAGGCCGTGACCATGCTGGCCGCGCAGGTGTTCGGCAACGACGTGGCCATCAACTTCGGCGGCGCCTCGGGCAACTTCGAGCTGAACGTGTTCCGCCCCATGGTGGCCCACAATTTTTTGCAGAGTGTGCGTCTGCTGGCCGATGGGATGGTCAGCTTCAACGACCACTGTGCCGTGGGCATCGAGCCCAACCGCGAGCGCATCACGGAGCTGGTGGACCGCTCGCTCATGCTGGTGACCGCGCTCAACACGCACATTGGCTACGACAAGGCCGCCTTCATCGCCAAGAAGGCCCACAAGGAAGGCACCAGCCTGCGCGAGGCGGCGGTGGCCTCGGGCCACGTCACGGGCGAGCAGTTTGACCAGTGGGTGGTGCCTGGGAACATGGTGGGGCGCTGAGTTTCTTGCGCGGGTGCCTGACGCGTAGAACGCTCCGGCCAAAATGGCCTCCAGCGCTTTTTCCATGGGTGCGAGGTGCTATTGTTTTGATAGTTTGACAAGAGTGCAGGCCGGAGGGCCATGCGCCTTGCCGTCGCTCCAGCCCGCGCAGCCTCCGAGCGGTGCCATGCCCTTGTGCCGCTGTGCACGGCACGGTGCCTGATCACGTCTTGGCGGTTACCCGCCGCCTGAGCGGCTTGCCCAGAAACGCCAGCAGCCGGCGCTCCGCCGCACTCAGGCCCCTTGGCGATGCAGAGCCGCCAATGCGGTCCCACACCTCCTGCATGCCAGGGCCCGCGTCTGACGCCAGGCGCGAGCCCAGCTCCAGCACGGCCGGGTGCACGTATGACTTCTTGCACACGGCCGGTGTGTTGCCCAGCTGGCGCGCCACCTCGGCCAAGATGGCCTTGGCGCTGTAGCGCGTGTTTTTGTCGGCCGCAGCAGGGGCATCGGTCTGGGAGCATGCCAGCCGCGTCAGCTCCAGCGCCTGCGTGGTGCCGTGCCAGGTGCGGAAGTCCTTGGCGGTGAAGTGATCGCCCCCCGCATCCGCCGCGCCGTGCGTGATTTCGCGCAGGTAGTCGTTCACGTCGCCCGAGCCCACGGTGCGCGGGGTACCGTCTTCATCCTCGTACTGGAAGAGTTCCTGCCCCGGAAGTTGCTGGCAGCGCCGCACCACGCGGGCTACGCGCGGGTCGCTCAATTCCGCCTCTTGCCACACGCCGCTTTTGCCGCGAAAGCGCAGGCGAAGCTGGCTGCCCTTGAGCTTTGCGTGGCGCGTTCGCAGCGTGGTGAGGCCGTACGAGCGGTTGGTGGCGGCGTATTCCTCGTTGCCCACGCGCAGGTAGGTGGTGTCGAGCAGTCGCACCAGCGTGGCGAGTACCAGTGTGCGTTTCAGGCGCTGCCCCGGATCCGCAGCCAGGTCGCGCGCCACCCGGCTGCGGATCCGGGGCAGCGCCCGGCCAAACGCCAGCATGTGTTCGAACTTGCCCTCGTCGCGTTGCGCGCGCCACAGCGGGTGGTAGCGGTACTGGCGACGCCCGCGTGCATCCAGCCCCGTGGCCTGCAAGTGGCCGTGGGGCAGGGGGCAGATCCACACGTCGGTATACGCGGGCGGAATGGCCAGGCGCTGGATGCGTGCGATCTCGTCCTCGTCCTTGAGCCATTGACCGTCCGGCAGGCGGTAGCGGAAGGTCTTTTCGCCCGTGGGTTCGCGGGTGAGCCCCGGCATGGATGGGCTGACGTACACCAGGCCTCCAGGCAACCGTGTGGGCCGGGGCGTTGGCGGAGTTGGTGAAGGCGCGGACTTGCGAGGGTGGGCGCGGGGCATGGACAGGCGACGTGAGACCAGCGGCATAAGCTGGTGTCCATCACAGCCGCAGCGGCGCTGGCGCGACGTAGGTGCGAGGCGGATACCGGCGTGAGACGGCGCCCGGATTTTCGCATCGGGTGGTACGATTTGCTATCTTATTGATAGCTGTTTGCGCTTGATTGACGGGCGCTAGTGGCGATTAGGTCGCCTGTCCGACGCTTCGCCGAACCGAGCTGTTGGCGATGCGCATGGGCCATGGAAAAAGGCCGTACGGGACGGCCGTTTGCGATAGTAGGAGAAAGAGGGAGCGTGCGGCCGCAGCCGCTCGGGTCAGTGGTGCGCGGGTGGTGCGGAGTGCGACATCAGGCGGTCCGTCAGGGCAATGGCCAGCGCGCTCAGCAGGAATACCACGTGGATGATGGTCTGCCACATGAGCACCTTCAGGTCATAGTTGGCCGCGTTGATGAAGGTCTTGAGCAGGTGGATCGAGCTGATGCCAATGATGGCGGTGGCCAGCTTGACCTTGAGCACCGAAGCGTTCACGTGGCTCAGCCACTCCGGCTGGTCGGGGTGGCTTTCCAGGTTCAGGCGCGACACGAAAGTCTCGTAGCCGCCCACGATCACCATGATCAGCAGGTTGGAGATCATCACCACGTCGATCAGGGCCAGCACCACCAGCATGATGATGGTCTCGTTGAGTGCGGTCACCTCGAAGTCGCTCTTGTAGCCAATGCTGGACACCAGCTGCTTGAGAGCCGCCGTGTTGCCGAAGGCGGCCTCGATCAGATGCACCAGCTCCACCCAGAAGTGGAAAACGTACACGGCCTGGGCCAGGATCAGCCCGAGGTACAGGGGCAGCTGAAGCCAGCGGCTGGCAAAGATCAGCGAAGGCAGCGGACGCAGGGGGGAGGAGGTGGTGGGGTTTGGGGGTGCGGACATGGGTTGGGTGAGGAGGTCTCGGGTCGCGCGATTTTAGGGGGATGGCGTGACCGAATCGGGGCACCCCGGGCATTCATCAGTGCCTTGGGGTGGCGGATTCTGTAAGCTTCGTGCCAGTCAGTGGCTTGTAAGTGCCGCGTCCGACAGTACCGCCCAATTCCAATTCCATCAGACCAGGAGACAACACCATGAGTGCGCCCACATCCGCGATCGAGTCCGTTTTGGTTGAGAACCGCGTGTTTCCGCCGGCCCCCGCGGTGGTCAAGGCGGCCCGGGTGTCGGGCGTGGCCGGCTACGAGGCGCTGTGTGCCGAGGCCGAGAAGGACTTCGAAGGCTTCTGGGCACGCCTGGCCCGCGAGAACGTTCAGTGGAGCAAGCCGTTCACGCGCACGCTGGACGAGTCGAATGCCCCGTTCTTCCAGTGGTTCGCTGATGGGGAACTCAACGCGTCGGCCAACTGCCTGGACCGCCACATCGGCACCCCCACCGAGAACAAGACGGCCATCATCTTCGAAGCCGATGATGGCACTGTCACCAAGATCACCTACAAGGAACTGCTCGCGCGGGTGAGCCAGTTCGCCAACGCGCTCAAGGCCCATGGCGTGACCAAGGGCGACCGCGTGCTCATCTACATGCCGATGACCATCGAGGGCGTGGTGGCCATGCAAGCTTGCGCCCGCATCGGCGCGACCCACAGCGTGGTGTTTGGCGGCTTCAGCGCCAAGGCGGTGCAAGAGCGCATCATCGACGCGGGTGCCGTGGCCGTGGTCACGGCCAACTACCAGATGCGCGGCGGCAAGGAGCTGCCGCTGAAGGCGATCATCGACGAAGCGCTGGCCATGGGCGGCTGCGACACCATCCGCAATGTGTTCGTGTACCAGCGCACCGCCACCGCCTGCAACATGGTGGCAGGCCGCGACAAGACCTTTGCCGAAGCGCTGCAGGGCCAGTCGTCTGAATGCGCGCCGGTGGCTGTCGGCGCCGAGCATCCCCTGTTCATCCTGTATACCAGCGGATCGACCGGCAAACCCAAGGGCGTGCAGCACAGCACGGGGGGCTACCTGTTGTGGGCCAAGCTCACCATGGACTGGACCTTTGATCTGCGCCCGGACGACGTCTTCTGGTGCACGGCCGACATTGGCTGGATCACCGGGCACACCTATGTGGCCTATGGCCCGCTCGCCGCAGGTGCGACGCAAATCGTCTTCGAAGGTATCCCCACCTTCCCCAACGCCGGCCGCTTCTGGCAAATGATCGAGCGCCACCAGTGCACCATCTTCTACACGGCGCCCACGGCGATCCGCTCGCTCATCAAGGCGGCCGAAGGGGACGAGGCCGTGCACCCCGCCCGTTCCAACCTGTCGAGCCTGCGTATCCTGGGCAGCGTGGGCGAGCCCATCAACCCCGAGGCCTGGATGTGGTACTACAAGAATGTGGGTGGCGAGCGCTGCCCCATCGTTGATACCTTCTGGCAAACGGAGACGGGCGGCCATGTCATCACGCCGCTGCCCGGTGCCACGCCGCTGGTGCCCGGCAGCTGTACGCTGCCTCTGCCTGGCATCACCGCTGCCATCGTGGATGAGACGGGCAACGACGTCACCAATGGATCGGGCGGCATCCTGGTCATCAAGCGTCCGTGGCCGAGCATGATCCGCACCATCTGGAACGACCCCGAGCGATTCAAGAAGAGCTACTTCCCCGAAGAACTCAAGGGCTACTACCTGGCCGGCGACGGGGCCGTGCGGAGTGCGGACCGTGGTTACTTCCGCATCACAGGCCGTATTGATGACGTGCTGAACGTGTCGGGCCACCGCATGGGCACGATGGAAATCGAGTCGGCCCTGGTAGCGAAGACTGACCTTGTGGCGGAAGCTGCCGTGGTGGGCCGCCCCGACGATGTCACCGGCGAGGCCATCTGCGCCTTTGTGGTGCTCAAGCGTGCCCGCCCCACCGGCGAAGAGGCCAAGCAGATTGCCAACGAACTGCGCAACTGGGTTGCCAAGGAAATCGGCCCGATCGCCAAGCCCAAGGACATCCGCTTCGGCGACAACCTGCCCAAGACCCGCAGCGGCAAGATCATGCGCCGCCTGCTGCGCAGCATCGCCAAGGGCGAAGCCATCACGCAGGACACCAGCACGCTGGAAAACCCCGCAATCCTCGATCAATTGGCCAAGGCCAATTGATCCAGGGGGCGCCGTGCAGCGGCGCCAGCGCGCAGCGGCTTGCCGGGTTCGAAGCGGGGATCGAACTTCGGGGTAAACGCGGCGCCTGCCCCATCCCGGCCGGGACCGCGATTCGCCGCTGTAGGACGACACCGGAAATGCGCTGGCCAGGGCAGGCATGGGGCTCAGCTTGCGTTACAACGGCAGCACTGCGCGCCGGGCACCCTGCCTGCGCGGTCTACCGGAGCCCTCCATGCATCTGCGTTCCCTTGTCCTGGTATTGACGGTGCTTGCCATCGCGGCACTGGCTGCTCTCAACTGGCCGGCGCTCGCCGCGCCCACTCTCGTGTCCCTGGGTGTAGTGGTGTTCGATGCGCCTCTGGGCCTCATCATGCTGGGCCTGACGGTGCTGCTGGGCATTTTCTTCCTGGCCTACGTGCTGTCGCTTCAGGGCTCCGTGCTGCTGGAGACGCGGCGCCACAACAAGGAGATGCATGCGCAGCGTGAACTGGCCGACAAGGCAGAAGCCTCGCGGTTTACCGATCTGCGGACCTTCCTGGATGCTCAACACCAGCAGTCGCACGCGAACTTGCTGGCGAGGATTGACCAACTGGAGGCGCGCCTGGTGGCGCGCGCTGCCGAATCCGACAATTCGACGGCAGCGTATGTGGGACAGCTGGAGCACCAGCTGCGCACCCGCAACAGCGTGGATGCCGCTGCGCTGTCGGCGTCCCGCCCAAGCCCTTCCGTCTACTGAACCTCGCTGCGCGGGTTGATCGGTGGAGGGAGGGCGAAGGCCGCGTCCATCTTGCCCGCCGCCACTCGTCATCACCATCATCATCATCGGATACCCCCAAACGACAACGGCCGCGTCACAGTGTGGCGCGGCCGTCAATTGTTGGAGGGGGCTGTTGCGCCGCCCCTTCGAGGGTCTTACTTCTGGGTCAGCACCCAGGCAGCCAGCTTCTTGGCTTCGGCATCGTTGACCTGGGCGTTGGCGGGCATGGGCACGGGACCCCACACGCCGGAACCACCCTTGATGATCTTGGCTGCCAGCTTGTCCGCGGCATCCTTCTGGCCAGCGTACTTGGCGGCCACATCCTTGTAAGAAGGCCCCACCAGCTTCTTGTCCACGGCATGGCAGGCCATGCAATTCTTGGATGTGGCCAAGGCCAAGTCTGCCATCGCCGGTGCTGCAACCGACAGGGTCATGGCAAGGGTGATCAGGGTACGCTTCATGGTGGGATTTCCTGGGGTTGAGTTACAGTTCTTCTAATGGAATTGTAGTGGCTTGGGTTGACAGGCCTTTGTCCCTGGTCAAGGGGCTGGACGGGTCTTTTTTCGGAGATTGCGATGTACCTGCTGGGTCTTTCTCTGGTGCTTCTCGCACTGAAATATTTCGAGATCGGGCCGGTCGCCGCCTGGTCGTGGTGGTGGATCCTTGCGCCCTTTGGTGCCACGGCCGCATGGTGGGCCTGGGCTGATTCCACGGGATACACCAAACGTAAAGCTGTGGAAAAGATGGAAAAGCGCAAGCGCGACCGCATCGACAAGCAAAAAGAGGCGCTGGGCATGCGCCCCCGCAAACCGCGCTGAGCCCGCGTGGCTCTTTGCGCATGTTTGTTGATGATGCGGTAGAGCGCCACGTCAATAGGCGTCCAGCACCGCTCCCTTGCTGGCGCTTGATGCGTTGAATGCGAATTTGGCCTGCACGCCGCGTGTGTAGCGTGGCGCGGGAGGCGTCCAGCCAGCGCGGCGCTGCGCGATCTCCTCCTCGGGCACGTTCAACTGCAGCAGCAGTTGGCGCGCGTCGATAGTGATGCTGTCGCCTTCGTTGACAAAGGCGATCGTGCCGCCTGCTGCTGCCTCGGGCGCCACGTGGCCGACCACCATGCCCCATGTGCCGCCGGAGAAGCGGCCGTCGGTGATCAGTCCCACGCTCTCTCCCAGGCCCGCGCCGATCAGTGCGCCGGTGGGGGCGAGCATCTCGGGCATGCCCGGGCCGCCCTTGGGGCCCAGGTAGCGCAGCACCATTACATCGCCAGCCTTGATCTTGCCGTCCAGAATCGCCTGCAGGGCCGACTGTTCGTCGTCGAACACGCGGGCCGGGCCGGTGATCACGGGGTTCTTCAGGCCGGTGATCTTGGCCACGGCGCCCTCGGGGCTCAGGTTGCCCTTGAGAATGGCGAGGTGGCCCTGAGCGTACATGGGGTTGCTGATGGAGCGAATCACGTCCTGGTCGGCACGTGGCTCGTCGGGCACGTCCTGAAGCACCTCGGCAATCGTCTTGCCCTGGATGGTGATGCAGTCGCCGTGCAGCAGGCCCGCGTTCAGCAAGATTTTCATGACCTGCGGGATGCCACCCGCACGATGCAGATCCACGGCCAGGTATCTGCCGCTGGGCTTCAAGTCGCACAGCACGGGGGTTTTCTTGCGGATGCGCTCGAAGTCATCAATGTCCCACTCCACGCCCGCAGCGTGGGCAATGGCCAGAAAGTGCAGCACGGCGTTGGTCGAGCCGCCCGTGGCCATGATCACGGCCACGGCGTTCTCGATGGACTTCTTGGTCACGATGTCGCGGGGCTTCAGGTCCATCTTGATGGCCTCGATCAGCACCTTGGCCGACTCCTTGGCCGAGTTCATCTTCTCATCGTGCGGGTTGGCCATGGTGGACGAATACGGCAGGCTGATGCCCAGGGCCTCGAACGCGCTGCTCATAGTGTTGGCGGTGTACATGCCGCCGCAGGAGCCCGTGCCGGGGATGGCACGCTTTTCGATTTCCTTGAGGTCGAAGTCGCTCAGCTTGCCCGCCGCGTTCTCGCCCACGGCCTCGAACACGCTCACGATGTTGAGGTCCTTGCCCTGGTAGTGGCCGGGCAGGATGGTGCCGCCATACACATAGATGGCGGGTACGTTGGCCCGCAACATGCCCATCAGGCCGCCGGGCATGTTCTTGTCGCAGCCGCCGACCACCAGCACGCCGTCCATCCACTGGCCGCCCACGCAGGTTTCGATGCAGTCGCTGATGACTTCACGGCTGACCAGGCTGTACTTCATGCCTTCGGTGCCCATGGCCATGCCGTCGCTGATGGTGGGCGTGCCGAACACCTGGGCGTTGCCGCCGGCTTCCTCAATGCCTGCAATGGCTGCGTCAGCCAGCTTCTGCAGGCCGCTGTTGCAGGGCGTGATGGTGCTGTGGCCGTTGGCCACGCCGACCATGGGTTTCACGAAGTCGCCTTCCTCGTAGCCCATGGCGTAGTACATGGAGCGGTTGGGTGCGCGCGACTTGCCCTGGGTGATGTTGGCGCTGCGGCGGTTGATGGGCTGGATCGGGATGACTTTGTTGTCTGCCATGGTGTGTTTTCCTTCGTGGAGCGAATCTTGTGGGTGGAGAAACTTTTCGCAGCCGCGAGTATGCGGCGATTGGTGGGCGCCATCCAATCCATTTGTACAGGGCGATTAATATGTACAGCATATGAAAGAGCCATTCATTGATATGCGTTTGTGGCGGCAGTTTGCCGCAGTGGCTGAGGAGCTGCACTTTGGCCGCGCGGCGCAGCGCCTGCACATGACACAACCGCCGCTCACGCAGGCCATCGCCGGGCTGGAGCGCACGCTGGGCCTTCAGCTGTTCGACCGCACCAAACGCAGCGTGCAGCTCACTCCAGCCGGGGCTGCCCTGTTGCCGCAGGTGCTGGATTTGCTCGACCGCGCCCAGGCGTTACCCGCACAGGCGCGCGCAGCAGCGGCGGGGGAGGTGGGGCGGCTGCGTCTGGCGTTTGTCTCGACCGTGGGTTTTGGGATGCTGCCGCAGTGGGTGCGTGCCTTCCGGGCCCAGTGGCCCG
>Ga0307408_100003004_pt1 | contig 11662 bp, 10 predicted proteins | sample 322Cmetagenome_FD_202116 | JGI IMG/M metagenome (GOLD analysis project Ga0307408, IMG submission 202116) | Maize rhizosphere microbial communities from greenhouse at UC Davis, California, United States - 322HYB-C-3 | ecosystem: Host-associated > Plants > Roots > Rhizosphere > Soil | place... | reverse complement strand
GTGACCACCGGGATGCTCATCGCGTTCCGCCGCCCGGATTCCAGACAACCGAGATCTTCGCGTCGTTGGCCTGTGCGCCGAGCAGAGCCGGCATCTGGCCGTCCTCCACGAGGACCATGAGGACGGTTGTTTTAGTGGAGCCGAGGGCAGAAGAACCTTCTGCCACCTCAGCAATCTCAGCTCCGGGAAGAAGGAGCTTTGGCTCGCTGAAGCCGTTCTTCGCATCCGGCTGGGCAACCCACACGTCAACCCTTGCACCTGCCACCGCCTGCGACGGCAGGGTCCCCTCGACGGTGATGGCCACCGGTTTGCGGTCAAGGTCATCCACTTCACCCAGGCTTGCCCGGGGAACCAACTGGTCCTTGCCGATCCGCTGCACGGCCACCATCCCTTCCGGCAAACCGGATTCGACAGGGATGTAGTGCTGCTCGGTTTCACCCAGCCGGACCTTGGCCCGGACAACGTTTTCGGGGGTGAGTTGCTCTCCCACTGCGATGCCGTCACGGGCTGCGTAAACCTCAGTCGTCCGGTCCGCACCGTTGACCAGGAAGACCACGCCTGCCACGGACACGAGGACCAGCAGTATGCCCACCAGCAGGCGGGGATCTTTCCAGGAGGGGCGCCTCAGGCGCGCAGCCGTGGCCGTGGCCGTCGATTCTGGAACCATGCCGCTTCTCCCCCTGGTAGCGCCGGCACCCCCGTTGCGGCCGGACACCTCATTGTTGCGGCAAGGGCTGCCAAACGAAAGTCATTGGCGCAAACAATGCCAATCTGTGGATAACGGACGCAAAGTGAGCCAAGTGATGGCAAAATGGAGGCATGCCCAGGTTCCTGACGCTCGCGGATGTCGCTGAGCAGCTCCAGATCAATTCGCCTGCCGCGTACGCACTGGTGCGAAGCGGAGAACTGAAGGCTATCCAGGTGGGCGGCCGGGGCCAATGGCGCGTCGAAGAGAAAATGCTCGAGCAGTACATCGAGGAGCGCTACGCCGAGGCCAGCCGCATGATCCAGGAGTCCAAGTCCCGGTCTGTCTAACCAGGCACGCGCAACCGCAGGCCTTCCGGCCGGGCCTGTCACATGTCCCGCACAAGGGGCGACCTTATGGCTGCCAGCGCCGCGAACGGAATGCTCGAAACGCCCGTGACGTGAACGCTTCGCCGCGGTTCCCCGGGAACCACTGCCGCGAGGTCGAAGTAGTCCCTTCCCACCCTGTCAATGACCCCTTCCAGGCGGACGGGGCCGGCGCCGTACCCCAAGGTAACGGTAAGAACCGCCCGGTCCCTCGCGAGGGCACGCAAAGAGTGCGCGAGACCTAACCCGCGGCGCACCTTCGACGGCTCTGAACGCGAGAACCTGCCCAGGCCAACATATCGGGCCACCGCGGCGTAGGGAACCAGGATCTGGTGTGGATCGTCATGGAGCACCAGGGCGTCCGCTCCGGCGTGCGCCAGTGTGCCGTGCAGCGTTTCCCCGCCGGACAGGTGCACAGTGACCAGGCAGCCGAGTGCCGATCGCAATCTGTCGGCCAGCCCCAGCTCCACCTCCTCCACCTTGGCGCGTTCATTGACCTCGGCGTCGAGTGACAGCCGGTCCGATTCCGCCATCTGGCTTTCCATGTCATTGAAGAGTGCATCCCAGCGCATCCGGCCAGAGTAGGGCCGGATCTCCGGCCGGTCAACAAAACAATTTCCATGCTCCAGCGTCTGGACAAACGCACGATTATGCGAGCAAACTGATTCAGTCAGCATCAAACTACATCAAAGTGCATTAAAGGGGACTTAGATGGGACGACCGGGCACCACCCTCGGCGCGGACGCTGCGATGGCCGCCACCCTCCTGCTCCTGGGCGGGCTGCTTCTAGCCATCGGAGCGGGACTTCTCGGCCAATGGCAGGAATCCATTGCACGGAACCATCAGTCCACTTTGGACCAGATCCTGGGGGCGGCCGCAGCAGTCTCGGGTGCCGTCCTCCTCCTCTGGTGGTTCGCTTCCGTAGCCTGCGCAACAGCCAGTGTGATTTTTGAAAGACGTGGCAGGGGGCGTGCCGCAGCAGCGGCAGGCAGGATGTCTCCGGCTTTTATGCGGCGGCTGGTCATTGCCACGGTGTCGTTCCAGCTCTTGTCGGGCGCTGCTGCCAACGCGGCAGTACCGGGGCCTGAATGGTTACCAACAAGCCAAGGTCAGGAGAGCACCACATCTGCCGCCGGGAAAGACTCCCTGGCTCAGCCACAAGCCGCCCGACCCTCTGCTGCAACGGCTGCTTCGACCCCTTCCAGCCCCGCTCCCCCGTCAACGGTTGAACCCGGGTGGCAGCCGCGGGAACCCGTCGTCGAACCCGGGCCGCTGGCCGCGTCCCCCGTGCGGGGCGGGTTCTCCTCACGTGCAACGGGCTGGCCGGCCGAAGGCGTGACCGTCCTCGCCGGCGACAGTCTGTGGACGATTGTGGCGAACTATCTGGGGCACGGGGCGTCGGACGTGGACATAGCCCTCGAATGGCCGCGCTGGTACGAAGCCAACAAGGAACTCATTGGCCAGAACCCGGATGTCCTTCTGCCGGGACAGATCCTGCTGCCGCCAGCACCTGCGTAACCAGCCGTCACCCTGCAGGAACGCGGCCCGGCGGCACCAGAGGCACGAATCCAGAAAACGAAACCAATACCTAAGGGGAACCGATGTCTGCCGTCACGCCAATCCGTGCCGTCCAGGGACCAACAGCCAGCAAACCGGGAACAGGACGCGCCCCCAGAACAGCGGGAGCTCAGATGGACCACGGCCGCAGCAGGACGCCGCGGCCTCCCAATGCACCGGAGCTTCGGGCGGTGGACGAAACAGCAGAGGTACGGGCCATAGCCCGCGGCACAGTCCAGGCCGCGATGGAAGTACTGGCGGGGATCCGGCCCATCCACCAACTGGCCCGTCGGCTGGATCCGCGATGCCTGGGAAATCTGCAGCATCGGGCTTCCCTCATCAGGCGGGAGATAACCCGCACCGGAAACCCCGCGCTGGCCCGCCTCCACCGGAATTCCATCGTCCGCTCGGTCCGCGTCTGCGAAGTCGCCGAAGGTGTTTTCGAAGCAAGCGCGGTGGTGGTGGATGACGTCCGTGCCCGCGCCGTCGCCGTCCGGCTGGAGCGCAGCAAGCAAGTGTGGAGGGTAACCGAACTTGTCATCGGCTGATGCGCAGACAAGAGGCAGGTCCGGAACTTGCGGACCTGCCTCCTGTGCTGCGTGCCATCCGGCAGCGCTACATCAACAATTGCTGGTTCAGCGGCGCTTCTTCTTGCCCGTGGAACGCCGGGCCGCATCCTGTGCCGCTGCCTTGGCGGGATTTCCGGAACGGCCGGACGAGCGGGTCTCGACGCGGGTCTGGGTTCCGCCGCTTTCGCTCGGTGCCGTGTACTGCAGCTGCGCAGGCTTTTCCGGCGCTTCCAGGCCGGCCGCTTTCACCTGAGGCTCGACGTGCTCGGTATGTCCGCCGGCCGCGTCCGGCACCACGACGTCCTGGGCTGGGGTGACTTCCACTTCCAGGTTGAACAGGAACCCCACGCTTTCCTCGCGGATGGCCTCCATCATGCTCTGGAACAGGACAAAACCTTCACGCTGGTACTCAACGAGCGGGTCGCGCTGCGCCATGGCGCGCAGGCCGATGCCTTCCTTGAGGTAATCCATCTCGTAGAGGTGTTCCTGCCACTTGCGCCCGATCACGGACAGGACCACGCGGCGCTCCAGCTCCCGCATGCTCTCGGAGCCGAGGGCTTCCTCCCGCGCCTGGTACACCAGGCGGGCGTCGGACAGCAGCTCTTCCTTCAGCATTTCGACAGTGACCCTTGACTTGCCGCCGGCCTCTTCGATGATTTCGTCGGCAGTGACGGTGACAGGGTAGAGCGTCTTCAGGTTGGTCCAGAGCTGCTGGAAGTCCCAGTCGTCGCCGTTCCCTTCTGCCGTTGCGTCGTTGATCAGGGCCGTGATGGTGTCCTCGACGAAGAACTGCACCTTCTCGTGCAGGTCGTCGCCTTCCAGGATGCGGCGCCGGTCGCTGTAGATGGCCTCGCGCTGGCGGTTCAGGACGTCGTCGTACTTCAGCACGTTCTTGCGCTGCTCGGCGTTGCGGCCTTCCACCTGTCCCTGGGCAGAGGCGATGGCGCGCGAGACAAGCTTGGATTCGAGCGCGACGTCGTCCGGCACCGAGCTGTTCATGAGGCGTTCGGCAGCACCGGAGTTGAACAGCCGCATCAGGTCATCGGTCAGGGACAGGTAGAAGCGGGACTCGCCCGGGTCTCCCTGGCGGCCGGACCGGCCGCGGAGCTGGTTGTCGATGCGGCGGGACTCGTGCCGCTCCGTGCCCAGGACGTAGAGGCCGCCGAGGTTCAGCACTTCCTCATGTTCGTCCTTGACCGACTGCTTGGCTGATTCGAGGGCGGCAGGCCACGCGGACTCGTACTCCTCCGAATTTTCCTCCGGGTCCAGACCCCGCTTTGCGAGTTCTGCAACGGCGGTGAATTCTGCATTGCCGCCCAGCATGATGTCCGTACCGCGGCCGGCCATGTTGGTAGCCACGGTGACGGCGCCCTTGCGGCCGGCCTGGGCAACGATGGCAGCCTCGCGGGCATGGTTCTTGGCGTTGAGGACCTCGTGCCGGATGCCCTCCTTGGCAAGGAGCCGGGACAGGTATTCGCTCTTTTCGACGCTGGTGGTGCCCACCAGGACGGGCTGGCCCTTTTCGTGGCGTTCGGCGATGTCACGCACCACGGCGTCGAACTTGACGGTCTCGTTCTTGAAGACCAGGTCCGGCTGGTCGATGCGCTGCATATCCCGGTTCGTGGGAATGGGCACGACGCCGAGCTTGTAGGTGCTCATGAACTCGGCGGCCTCGGTTTCCGCGGTACCGGTCATGCCGGAAAGCTTGGCGTACATGCGGAAGTAGTTCTGCAGGGTCACGGTGGCCAGCGTCTGGTTCTCGGCCTTGATCTCGACGCCTTCCTTGGCCTCGATCGCCTGGTGCATGCCCTCGTTGTAGCGGCGCCCGGCCAGGATGCGGCCCGTGTGCTCATCAACGATCAGGACCTCGCCGTCGAGGATGACGTAGTCCTTGTCCCGCTTGAACAGTTCCTTCGCCTTAATGGCGTTGTTGAGGAAACCGATCAGCGGAGTGTTTGCCGATTCGTAGAGGTTGGAAATACCGAGGTAGTCCTCGACTTTCTCGATGCCGCTCTCCAGCACGCCGACCGTCCGCTTTTTCTCATCGACCTCGTAGTCCTTCTCGGGCTGGAGCCGGAGAACAACCTTTGCGAACTCGCTGTACCACCGGTTGGTGTCGCCCTGGGCAGGGCCGGAGATGATCAGTGGCGTACGTGCTTCGTCAATCAGGATGGAGTCCACCTCGTCCACGATGGCGAAGTGGTGCCCGCGCTGGACAAGTTCGTTCCGGTCCCAGGCCATGTTGTCCCGCAGGTAGTCGAACCCGAACTCATTGTTGGTGCCGTACGTGATGTCGGCTGCATACTGCTGGCGCCGCACCGCAGGATCCTGGTTGGACAGGATGCATCCGCTGGTCAGGCCCAGGAACCGGTAGACGCGGCCCATCAGGTCGGACTGGTATTCGGCCAGGTAGTCGTTCACGGTGACCACGTGCACACCCTTGCCGGCGAGGGCGTTCAGGTAGGCAGGAGCGGTTGCCACCAGGGTCTTGCCTTCACCGGTCTTCATTTCGGCGATGTTGCCAAGGTGCAGGGCGGCGCCACCCATCAACTGGACGTCGAAGTGCCGCATGCCCAGGGTCCGGGACGAGGCTTCCCTGACCGCAGCGAAGGCCTCCGGAAGCAGGTCGTCCAGTTTTTCGCCGTCCTGGTGCCGTTCGCGCAGACGGTCCGTTTCCTCGCGGAGTTCAGCGTCGGTGAAGGTCTTGAACGAGTCTTCGAGTGCATTAATGGAGTCGGCATAGTTCCGCAGTTGCCGCAGGGTTTTTTTGTCACCCGTGCGGAGTAGTTTTTCGATAAGTGATGCCACGTGAAAATGCTCCCAGTCTCATGCCGCCGAATTCTGGCGTTTTTAGTCTACGGGAGAGACCACCGGCAGACGCCGGTTTCCCTCAGAGCTGATACTGACCTATCCGAGTGCCACGGCTTTTGCGAGGTCCGGCGCCAGGTCGCCCGTGGGCTGCACCTCCACCTCCCCCAGCCCCAGCCACTGGGCCATAAGGGCCAGTTCCGCGGCGAGTTCGACGGCGGTGTCCGCCGGGGCTTCCGGCTCGGCAAAGGCGGATCTCGCCAGCAGCTTCCCGCCGGCGCGGTCGGCCTTCAGGTCCACGCGGGCGACGATCCTGTCGCGGAGGAGGAACGGAAGGACGTAGTAGCCAAACCGCCTTTTATGTTCCGGCGTGTAGATCTCGATCCTGTAGTGGAACCCGAACAGTTCCTCGAGCCGGCGGCGCTCGAAGACCAGCGAGTCGAACGGGCTGAGCAGGGCGCGCCCCACGGCCCGCCGCGGCAGCACGGCTTCCACGTGCCGGTAGACATCTCGGTTCCAGCCGGCCACTTTTACCGGCTCAAGCCTGCCCGTGCGCACCAGATGCTCAACGGACTGGGCCGTTGCCTTGACCGGCGTGCGGAAGTAGTCGGCGAAACACCGGATGCTTCCAATACCGTGCGCCTGGGCTGCCGCCTCGGTAAGGCGGTGCAACGCGCCTGCCGGATCCGGGTCCCCGTTCCGGTCCAGGTGGGGCAGCACTCTGGGAGTCAGTGTGTACTTGCGCTCGAACTGTTCTGTCCGTGTGGCCGCGGAGACCAGGCCCTCCTCGAACAGATGCTCCAGCACCCGCTTAACTGCATTCCAGTTCCAGCCCCAGTTCAGTTCCTGTCTTTCCTCGATATGGCCAATCCTGGCGGTCAGTTCCGAAGCAGTCAGGGGGCGGCTGCTCGCGAGGGTGTCGAGTATTTTGGCGGCAATGGCGGCTCGTTGGCCAGGATCCATCCGTCCTGCGCCAACCCAGGCGCGCCGCTGCCAGAGCAGGAGGTCATGGTAGTGCTCGGGACGTATGTAGCTCGCCTCGTGGGCCCAGTACTCCACCATGCGCCGTGGATGGACGCCGGACATCCGCTGCAGGATGGTGCGGTCGTAATTGCCGAGCCGCGAGAAAAAGGGGAGGAAATGGCTGCGTGAAAGCACATTGACGGAGTCGATCTGTACCAGCTGTATCTGGGCAAAGGTCCGGCCCACCGTCCGTGAAGTCACGGGGCCGGCGGGCCGTCCTTTGTGGAGTCCCTGCGCTGCCAAAGCGATCCGCCGTGCCTGCTCCAGGCTCAGCGGCGGCACATCAGTCCTCCCCGGTGGCTGCGGCCACCCTAGGCGTTGGCTGCAGCGTCATCCGAGCGGTAGGCAAGGATTTTCTCCTCGATAACCGTGTCCCCGGGCTCGCATTCGTGGTCAAGCGTGATGACACCGTACGTCCAGCCGCGGCGCCGGTAGACCACCGACGGCGTGTTGGTTGCCTTGTCCACGAAGAGGTAGAAATCGTGGCCCACAAGCTCCATATTGTCGACGGCGTCATCCAGCGAAAGGGATGCGGCCGGAAAGACCTTGCGGCGGATCAGCACGGGGGAATCGCCGGCCGGGATGTCGTTGTCCACGTCATACGGGGACTTGTCAGCAGGGGCTGCCGCGGCGTCATTCCGGTGGCTCGCCTCGACATAAAGCGGTTCATGGGCACTGGCAGGTTCGAGTGTGGCGGTCGCTTCACGGACGGCCTTCGGAGTGTGCCGCCCGTGGTGGACCTTCTTGCGGTCCTTGGCGCGGCGGAGACGCTCAAGCAGTTTGTTGTAAGCAAGATCGAACGCTGCGAACTTGTCGGCGGCACTGGCTTCGGCACGGATCACAGGTCCACGGCCCAATACTGTCACCTCAACGGTCAGCTGGTCGCCGGTCTGCCGGGCGTTCGTCTCCTTGGAGACCTTGGCATCGACGCGCTGGACTTTGTCTCCAAGCGACTCGATCTTTGAGATCTTCTCCCCGGCATATTCGCGGAACCGGTCTGAAACTGTCAGATTTCGTCCGCTGATCATAAACTCCATGGTGCCCTCCAAATGACTTCGGTGACACGACGGCGGCACTTCGCTGGGCCGAGCTGTTTGACAGTCAAGCCCCTCTCCGAGCCGCCATCGACAGGTACATTCTGTTCTTGGTACCCACCACCGACGTTAGTTCATAGCCATCCGTTATTCATCCTTTCCCGGTTTATTTTTTTCTAAGTCATGGTTGCTTCCGCGGCACCGGAGGCATCCGCCCCGGCGGCAGCTGCGTCGGGCGGGCGTGTCGCAGCCAGGACCACCGCGCCGGTGACGATGGCCCCCGCCTGGTGCAAGGCCCGGGCCGCTTCGGCGAGGGTGGCACCGGTGGTGAGGACGTCGTCGACGATGATGCAGCGGCGTCCGGCAATCCGTGCCCCGGCGCGGCGGCAGACCTTCATAGAGCCCCGAACACGCTTGGCCCGGGCCCCGCGGCCGAGCCCCTTCTGCCCTCCGGCCAGCCGGAGTCCCGCCCTGCCTACCTTGCCGAGGACGTCCGCCACGGGGACTCCCGGCGTCGCCCGCGCCACCTCTGCCAGCAGCAGGTGGACGGGGCTGAAACCCCTCTTCATGTAGGCCGCGGAACTGGTGGGGACGGGGACAAAACAGACTGCCTGCCCCTCCCCCGCCGCCGCCAGGACAGCACGGGACAGTGCCCGGCCAAGGCTGCTCCTGAGCTGACGTTGGCCGTGCCGTTTGAACGAGAGGAGCGCCTGCGCAAGCTCCTCCCGGTAAACGCCGGCGGCTACGACGGGCAGCAGCACCCTGCCGCCAATGTCCATCAGCGCAGGCGCCCCGGTCTCCGCGCGGAACGGATCCCTGGTCAGGCGTCTGAGGTGGCGGTCGCAGGCGGCGCAGAGTTCAAAGTCTTCAGCGCCGCAGCACACGCAATCCACCGGAACAGCCAATGCCAGGAGGTCGGCCGCAGCGCCGGACAGCTGCTCCCCAAGGCGCAGCAGCCGGCTGCTGTGCCTGGAACGGTGCCGGGCTGACCGCGGCGGCGGGGGAAAGAGATCCGGATCAGCCCGGAACCGGCGGCCGGGAGGAGGCAGCAGGGCTGGACTGGTCATGGCTCCACGTTCCACGCCACGGTCATCGAAGGACAATGCTCCGTCGTAGCATGTGGACAATGCCGGTGGAGCGGCCGCAGGATTCGCCGCAGCTCCTGCCTGTCAGCCGGGGAACGATGGGTCGATAGGGCCCTTGATCTGCGGTGACCAGCCGTTGCCCAGCCGCTGGAAAATACCCTCGGCTGACTGCCCGTAGACCTCCTCGGCGCCATTTCCCGCGCTGAGTGCCACAAGCCCGGGCCACGGAGCAAGCTGCTGCGGCTGGCCGGACGTGAGGGACAACAGTTCCGGGGTGACGTTGGACGCCGCTGCCCCCTTCATTACCGCCACCGTTGTGTCACTGACCCACGCCCCCTGGTCAGGATTGCTGTCGGTGGCGAGGGTGACCGGTGCCGTCAGTTCCCGGGGTGTTCCGTCACCGCCACGGATGACGCCTGCCACCTGCACCCGCGTCCTGCCGTTCTGTTCGGAGATGACCAGGGCCCGGACCCCCTCCCGCGAGATCCGGAGTTCCTTGACGGTCCGCCCGGCGAGCCAGGCAGGCGCCAGCGTGACCGCGGGGACGGACGCCCCCTCGGCCACCCCGCCGGGGCGGTAGGCAACCACTTCAGTGGCGCCGTTCCCTCCCGGCCCGGCGGTCCACACCCAGTCGTTGAGGTCGAAGGAGGGGCGGCTCAGCGTGCTTCGGGTGGTAAGGGACCGTGCCGGCTGGCCCGGGTTGATGCCGTAGAGGGTGGTCCTGCCATCGTTGAGGAACGCTGCTGTCTGCGATACCGGGGATTCGGCGGGGAACCGCGGATTCAGGGCGGAGACCGGCTGCATGTCCGGCAGCGGGGAGACCCTGTTGTTCTCGTACCTCACCAGTTCGTTGCCGCCGATGGCGATCTGGCGCGACGGCACGCTCTTGTCCTGCACCGGCGGCAGCACGGACCCGTCATCCTCCACCCGGACCAGATCCTGGTTCGCCCGCAGTTCCACATTGACCACATCGGGCTGGCTGCGGAACGTCAGCGTCAGCTGCATCTGCATGCGGAGCCGGTCCGCCGGCGAAGTCTCCATCAGTTCCTTGGCCGTCAGGTCAACCTGCGCTGCCCCGGACACCACCGGGACGGATTCGCGGGCCAGCTTGATGCCGGAGGGGAAGGCACTGGCTACCGCGCCCCGCAGGTACGGGGCGGGCCCGGCAAGCAGGGCACTGGTCATCGACTTCACCGTCTTGTTCCTGATGAACCAGCGCACATCCGGGACAGCAAAGGTGAAAGTGGGATCGTAGAAGTAGATGGGATACGCGCCGTAGATCACCTTGAAGGTCTCCTCGGCGATGGCAGTGCCGTCGGGAATTGCCGAGATGCGCCACTCACCGTCCACCTGGGTGACGGTCACGGGGATCTTCTCCACTGTTCCTTCGGGTGATTGCGTGGCGATCCCGTCCGCGTCGATTGTGTAGGCGACGTCGAGCTCATAGTTGTAGACGTTTTCGGTGTCGGTAGCCACCACCCGGGCGTCCCGGTAGACGAGGGCACGCTGGTCCGGCTTCCAGGACACGGAGGAAGCCTGCGTCAGGTATTGGCGGGCGACGGCGTAGTCGTCCTCATAGCCGCTTCCGGCCCGGTAGAAGTAGTCGATGATCGTCTCGGGCGAGGCGCCCGGCTGCGGTGCTGCCGGGAGGAAGACGGGCGCGCTGAGGTTGCCCGCGCTGCCCTCGCTGCTCTTTCCCACGGGCCCGGAAGTGGGGATCCGCGCACAACCGGCGAGGACGAACACGAGGGCCAGCAGGAAGGCGGCGCCCTTCACCAGGCGCAGGCGGCGGGGCATCATGGAGTTTCCTTCGACGTCGGCACCGGGGCCAGGCGTGCAGCGCCGGTTTCGAGGACCAGCATGTTGCGGTTGTCCGCTTCCCTCGGGATGTTGCGCGGTTCTCCCGGTGCCATGACGTCGTCGGGTTCAAGCTGGACGGGCGACGTATCGATGTCTTCCCCTTGGTGGAGCGGCAGCGTGAGCCGGAAGTTGGCGCCGGAGCCTTTCCTGCCCCAGGCCTGCAGCCAGCCGTTATGCAGTTTGGTGTCCTCCATGGCGATCGACAGGCCCAGTCCGCTGCCGCCGGTGGTGCGGGCGCGGGCAGGGTCGGCACGCCAGAACCTGTCGAAGACGCGGGCAGCCTCGGAAGGCTCCATGCCGATGCCGCGGTCACGGACGGCAATTCCGACGGCCGCCTGGTTGGCTGCGACGGTGACGGTGACGGGTTTCCCCTCACCGTGTTCAACGGCATTGAGGATCAGGTTCCGCAGGATCCTGTCGATACGACGCGCGTCCATCTCCACGATGATGGGCTGGGCGGGTGCGCTGAGGACAATTTCGGAACCGTACTCCGCCGCCACGGGCGCCGCCCCTTCGATGACATGCGCTACAACCTGCAGGATGTCCTCCGGCTCAGCATCCAGGACGGCCACGCCGGCGTCGAAGCGCGAGATCTCCAGCAGGTCGGACAGCAGGGACTGGAAGCGCTCCACCTGGTTGTAGAGCAGTTCCGCCG
>Ga0307408_100003003_pt1 | contig 11663 bp, 11 predicted proteins | sample 322Cmetagenome_FD_202116 | JGI IMG/M metagenome (GOLD analysis project Ga0307408, IMG submission 202116) | Maize rhizosphere microbial communities from greenhouse at UC Davis, California, United States - 322HYB-C-3 | ecosystem: Host-associated > Plants > Roots > Rhizosphere > Soil | place... | reverse complement strand
CGTACGGTCAAGATTGTAGTTGAAGATGGGGAATAAAAAGCTACAGCAAGAAATAAAGACTTGGATGACCTGGAAAACTTAGGTAACCCTACTTTATAACCCAGGCCACAACTTTCACGACAGTGGAAAGCAGCGCCAAAACCAATATTGCCACAAAGCCAGATGCATGGAATCCCGTAAGGTAGTAATCTACCAATAGAACCATCAATACAGAAATCACTAGCGACATCAACCCTAATGTCATTAGATTTATTGGAAAAGTAAGTATCCTAAGAATGCCCCCAAGCGTTGCATTTACAAACCCAAGAGCAATCCCAGCAATTAATTCGTAAATAAATCCATTAGCTTGAATTCCAGGAATATAATAGGTGGCAATTACTACTGCAATACCCGTTAATAACAATTCGATTAGAAATTTTTTCATACTCTTTGTTGAGGCGATGATTTCAGCTGCAATAATAACTCATTCGCCTAAGGAAATTTTTAATTTTTATTGAGATTTTGAAATCTTATTATACATTTGCAGTGTACTAATTAACTAATACAGTATAATGATAGAAATTGCTAACCTGAACTTTGGATACAGCCGGAAACGGCTGTTATTCCAAAACCTAAACCTCAATTTAAAAGGAGGGCGCATTTACGGTCTTCTTGGTAAAAACGGAGCAGGTAAATCCACCTTGCTTAAAAACATTTGCGGACTGGCTTTTCCCCTCTCTGGAACCTGTAAAGTAAATGGGGAAGATGCGTCGAAAAGATTGCCTTCCACCCTGCAGGAGTTGTATCTGGTACCGGAGGAGATTTATGTGCCGGCTATAAGTATCGCGGAATATGTCAGGCTCACAGCTCCGTTTTATCCCAAGTTTAATAAGGTTCAGTTTGAAAAGTATTTGCAGGAATTTGATGTAATGTCAGATCGTAAATTAAGCGATTTGTCTCTCGGTCAGCAAAAGAAGGCCATAATATCTTTTGCATTGGCGACAAATACAAATCTGCTTATTATGGATGAGCCAACAAATGGCTTGGATATTCCTTCAAAAGCTCAATTCAGGCGGGTTGTGGCTTCTGCATTTGAAGATGAGCGTTGTATTATCATATCAACTCATCAGGTAAGAGATTTAGATAATTTAATAGACTCTTTGGTGGTGGTTCATGATAGCAAGGTTATACTTAACAAAAGCCTTATGGAAATCGGCGAGCGGTTTGTTTTTAAGTCTATGACCGAGAGTAGTAATTCGCTGTATCACGAAAGTGGATTACACGGTATTCGAGGTATCGTTCCGAATGATGATCAGGAAAGTAGCAAAGTCGATATCGAACTTCTTTTTAATGCTATCATCAGTAATCCAAGTGTTTTTAAAATCCTAAACTAATTAAAAATGAATAACATCCTTGATTCGGGCCGGTTCCTTCAGTTGTTTAACAAGCATACTCGCGAAAATTTTCGTTTTTACTTAATGTCCTTATTGGTGCTGACGGGCCTATTAGTAATCTTTTTTAGCTATATCGCTTATGAAACGGAAGGGCGACTTTCTTATGATAGGGAGTTGCAGTTTCGCATCTATCTAATCTTTTTCCTCCTATCCGGAGCAATTTTTAGCAGCACAGTTTTTTCTCATTTTGGAAATAAGAGAAGCCGGACAATGTCATTGATATTGCCAAGTTCAAATTTTGAGAAGTTCTTAGTGGGCTGGATTTACGTTTTCGTCCTCTTCCCGATCCTGTATACTCTTGTTTTTTACCTCCTGGACTTTGCGATGGCTTTTTGTGTTCCCCGAAAAGGGAGAGATTCCTTTAAGATTTGGAACGTTTTTGTGGCAGATGAACAGCATTATATGGTATTTCTACTGTTTTACCTGTTAACTTCCGTTGGTTTTTGGGGAGCTATAATGTTTAAGAATTTACATTTTATCAAAACAGCTGCCTCGTTTTTTGCAGCGGGATCTTTATTGGTGATGGCCAATACGGCATTTATCAAATGTTTGATTATAAAGCCTCTTGGTGCATCTATGCCTTTTGGCGGCCTTTCCTTTTTCCTAAAAGACAATTACTATAATCTAATAATAGATAGCAGTTTGACATATGTTATCGGAACCATTTCGGTAATCGTTCCCGTTCTTTGGCTATCGGCATATTTTAAATTAAAAGAGAAAGAAGTTTAGAACGGATTGAGATGGAGTTTAAAAATAATGAAGCCATATACATACAAATTGCCAATTACGTCATAGATCAGATCTTGATGACTAAATGGTTGCCTGACACGAAAATTCCGTCAGTACGCGACCTTGCAATAGAATTACAAGTTAACCCCAACACGGCTATGAGATCGTACGAATACCTGCAAAATAAAGAGATAATTTACAACAAAAGAGGGATCGGGTTTTTCGTAAGTCCAGACTCTCATGATAAGATAATACGGGAGAAAAGAGAGTTGTTTATGAGAGAAGATCTTCCTTCGATGTTCAAAAGTATGGAATTGCTCAATGTCTCTATGGATGAGATAGTGGATGCATATAATAAATTTAAACCTTAAGTAAATGAAAACGAGTAATAGATTACTGCTACTTGCAGTTGTTATTTTGGTAATTTCTATCACTTCTTATAATTTTTCCTTAAAAGCGGAATATAACAAACTAGATTTTATAGGTGAATTTTATGACTATAAAAAGCTTAATTTCAGGGATTTCGATGAGATTTATGTCAAAGGGGCTAATATTCTCGACTTAAAGGTGGTGCGGGCGGACTCTTTTGATGTTAGAATGCGAAAAAGGCCCACGGCTAATTTCAACATTGTCCAAAACGGAAACAAATTGATAATTGCTCTTTCTCGTAAAGCTGACCTATATTCCTCTGAAAAGGAAATAGTGATTTTTTGTCCCAAACTTAAGCGGTTAAATTTGGATGGAGAGAAAACCGAATATTTCGGGAAGGATAGCGTAATGGTTGCTATCTCTGAACAAGATTGGCGCAGGACAGTTATTGAAGGGTTTGATTTGGAAATCCTGGATGTAAGCATGGGAGTTAATAACACGCTTAAGCTAAATAATAATAAAATTAAACAATTGCGTGCGCTGGTGGGCGATAAACAAAAGTCTGGTTCAAAGCTAATTATCTGGAAAGATAATAAAATACACGATGCCTACTTAGACATCGCCGATAAAAATGAACTTCAGCTTATCTCTCCTCAAATTGAAAGTTTAAAATACAATTATGGAAAAGAGGCCATGATTTCTCTTACTGGAAAGTCTCACTCATTATTGAAGTAACGCGGGATGTTTAGGAGCTTAAAGAGCTTCAATAAAAACGAAATTTCCAATTTTCCAAAAAAGTTTTATATTTGCAAATTCTTAAAAGAGGGGGCACGATTTGTCCCCTCTTTTATTTTGCAATAAATTATGACAATTGAGCAGAAGGTAAGCGAGCTAGTAGAACAACAAATTGCTGATCGGGCAGATCTTTTTCTGGTGGATGTAAAAATGCATTCGAACGGAAAGCTGATCATTTTAGTAGATGGTGATAGTGGCATTGGCATTGCAGATTGTGTGGCAATTAGCCGGTATGTAGGTTTTCATCTTGAAGAAGAAAACACAATAGAGCAGGCCTACAATCTTGAAGTTTCTTCGCCCGGCATCGACACTCCTTTGAAATTAAAGCGCCAGTACGAGAAAAATATTGGAAGAAATCTGGGGATAAAGCTTGCAGAAGGGGTAAAGCGCGAAGGCAAACTACTTCAGGTGGCAGAAGATGGCATCACAATAGAAGAAAAAATTAAAGAAAAAGGTAAGAAAGCTGAGCTGGTAGAAAGCGTAATTCCTTTTGATCAGATAGCAGAAACAAAGGTGTTAATTTCATTTAAATAAAAATGAGCAGTATTAATTTGATTGATTCCTTTCAGGAATTCAAAGATTTTAAGAACATCGACCGTCCTACGGTAATTAGTGTTTTAGAAGAAGTTTTTCGGAGTATGATCCGTAAAAAATACGGTACTGACGAAAACTGTGACGTAATTGTGAATCCTGACAACGGGGATTTGGAAATTTGGAGAACAAGAAGGGTAATGGAAGATGGTTTCTCTGAAGACGATGATTTGGAAATCGAACTTGCTGAAGCACATCAAATTGACGCAGACCTGGAAGTTGGAGATGACTTTATCGAGCAAATTACATTAGAAAGCTTTGGCCGCCGTGCTATTCTCGCTGCACGTCAAACCTTGGTATCTAAAATTTTGGAACTCGAGAAAGACGAAATCTTCAAGAAATACAAAGACCGTGTTGGCGAAATCGTAACCGGAGAGGTTTATCAAGTGTGGAAGAAAGAAACACTCGTACTGGATGACGAAGGAAATGAGCTTCTACTTCCTAAAACTGAGCAAATCCCTGCCGATTATTTCAAAAAAGGCGATGCGGTAAGAGCGGTGGTTTTAAAGGTGGATATGATGAATGCCAATCCAAAAATTATCATTTCCCGTACAGCACCAGAGTTTCTACAACGTTTGTTCGAATTGGAAGTTCCTGAAATTTTTGACGGCTTAATCACCATCAAGAAAATTGTTCGTGAACCGGGAGAACGTGCTAAAGTAGCTGTTGAGTCGTATGATGACCGCATAGATCCGGTAGGAGCTTGTGTGGGTATGAAAGGTTCCCGTATTCATGGAATTGTTCGTGAATTGAAAAACGAAAACATCGACGTAATCAACTACACTACTAACAGCTCGTTATATATACAGCGTGCTTTAAGTCCGGCTAAGATTACAACAATTAAGTTGGATGATAATGATAAACGCGCTGCCGTATATTTAAAACCAGATCAGGTTTCACTGGCAATTGGCCGTGGCGGACACAATATTAAGCTTGCCGGTAAATTAACTGGTTATGAGATAGATGTGTACCGTGAAACTGAAGAGGATGATGAAGATGTGGATCTTGAAGAATTCTCAGACGAGATTGATGGCTGGATTATTGATGAGTTTAAGCGTATTGGTTTAGATACAGCCAAATCTGTACTCGAATGTTCAACGGAAGAGCTGGTTAGACGTACAGATTTAGAAGAAAGCACGGTAAAAGAGGTGCTGGATATATTAAAGGCCGAATTTGAATAAGTATATCGGACGGATTTAGGTTCCGCTATTAATAAACGATATAAAAAACGTACTTTTGTTTAAATTTTAGCGAGAGGTAATAAATTTTAAATGTCAGAAGGTAAAAATATAAATTTACTAAAAGCTGCAAAGGAGGTGAATATCGGTATCGGCACCGCGGTAGAGTCTTTAAACAAAAAAGGCTTTAAGGTTGAAAACAAACCTACCACGAAGCTTACCGAAGAAATGTATAATGCTCTTTTGAAGGAATATCAGGGAGATAAAATAGTCCGTGAAGAAGCACGGCAAATTGTAATCGGGAAAATTCGTCGTGATGATGTGCCAAACCCAACTCCTGCACAAGAAAAAGCAGAACCTCGTCGCACTAACGAATTTGAACCAAAAGAAATTTTAATAAAGAATGCTGCATCGTTCGCTCCTCCTGTAGAAAAGCCAAAAGCTGTTCAGCAAGAAGAGACTTCTCAGGCACAGCAGCAACCATCAGATACTCAGGAAGATTCGAATCGTCCGGGAGTTAAGGTTGTTGGCAAGATTGATCTTGATGCTCTGAATAGAAAAGGACGAGTGGAAGCACCGAAGGAAGAGGCGGAGACAGTTGCGCCAGTTAAACCAGAGCCCGTTGAAGTAGCTCCGGTTGCTGAAAACACTCCCACTCCTGTTGTTGTTCCTGAAATAAAAGAGCCTGAAGCAAAGCCGGTTGAGAAAACCGAGCATGTTTCTGCTCCTGTTGTTGAAACAAAACCAGAGCCGGTGGCAGAAGTTGTTAAACCAGAACCAGAGGCGAAACCCGCCGTTGAGGAAGTTAAATCCGAAGTTAAGGAGGAGCCCGTTAAGCCGCAGCAAGTTGCTCCGGCGGCACCTAAGGCACCAGAAGCAGCAGCTCCTGTTCCGCCAGCGGTAGTAGCTCCGGAGGAAAGCTCCGATGATGACGTGATCCGGGCAAAGGCTCAGCGCCTAACCGGGCCAAATGTTATTGGAAAGATTGACCTTTCTGCGCAAATGCCACGTAAAAAGGATCAGCCGGTCGCTTCATCCTCAAATGTTGCAGGCCACGATCATAAACGTAAGCGCAAGCGTAAAGATAGTAACGAAGGTAACAGACCTGCCGGTGCCGGACAGCACCCCCAAGGCCAACAAGGGGGAGGGCAGCATCCAGGAGCGGCAAATCGCCCTGCTCCAGCAGGAGGTCAAAATCGTCCAAGCTTCACTGGTGGACAAAATCAGGCGCAACCAGCTCGTGGGAATCACCCGGGAAGGCCTGACTTTAAGAACAGACCCGCTTCGGCATCAAAAGAAGAACCTTCAGATAAGGAAATACAAGATCAGATTAAAGCAACACTTGCTCGTTTAAGTGGAGCTGGTAAATCTGGTAAGTTTGCTCAGAGAGCTAAGCTTCGCCGTCAGAAACGTGACGATGTTGCACAATCTGCGGAAGATGCAGCATTGGAGCAAGAATTGCAATCAAAGGTTCTGAAAGTAACGGAGTTTGTTACCGCGAATGAGCTTGCAAGTATGATGGACGTTCCGGTAACGCAAGTTATTTCAACTTGTATGAGCCTTGGGATGTTCGTATCCATCAATCAGCGTTTAGATGCTGAGGCTTTGACTATCGTAGCTGATGAATTTGGTTATGTAGTTGAGTTTGTTAAACCTGAGGAAGACGAAGTTAGTCTTGATGAGGAAGATAACGAAGAAGATTTAATACCTCGTGCACCTATCGTTACTGTAATGGGACACGTGGATCATGGTAAAACATCTCTACTTGACTTTGTTCGTAAAACAAACGTTATAGGCGGAGAAGCCGGAGGTATTACCCAGCATATTGGAGCTTATGAAGTTAAGCTGGAGAATGGCAAAAGAATTACGTTCTTAGATACACCTGGTCACGAAGCATTTACTGCGATGCGTGCCCGTGGAGCTAAAGTAACCGACCTTGCAATCATTGTTATTGCTGCGGATGATAGCGTGATGCCGCAAACACGTGAGGCTATAAATCACGCGCAGGCAGCAGGCGTTCCACTTGTTTTCGCCTTTACCAAAATTGATAAACCAGGTGCAAATACTGATAAAATCCGCGAACAACTTGCGGGAATGAATATTCTCGTGGAAGATTGGGGTGGTAAATATCAATCACAAGAGATCTCAGCTAAAACAGGACTTAATGTAGATCTTTTACTAGAAAAAGTGTTGCTTGAGGCTGAATTGTTAGATCTTAAAGCTAATCCTGACAAACGTGCTGTTGGAACGGTACTTGAAGCGGCTTTAGATAAAGGTCGTGGTATTGTAACTACGGTACTTATCCAGGCAGGTACACTTCGCGTAGGAGATCCAATCCTTGCAGGTAGCTACAGTGGTCGTGTTAAGGCATTGACTAACGAGCGTGGACAAAAAGTGGACAAAGCAGGCCCTTCAACTCCGGTACAGGTGTTGGGTATGGGTGGCGCTCCAACGGCAGGGGATAAATTCAATGCAATGTCTAGCGAGCCGGAAGCACGTGAAATTGCTAACAAGCGTCTGCAATTACAACGTGAGCAAGGTTTACGTACTCAGAAACACATTACGCTTGATGAGATCGGTCGTCGTTTGGCTATCGGTAACTTCAAGGAACTTAACATCATTGTTAAAGGTGACGTAGATGGTTCTATCGAGGCCTTATCCGATTCATTATTGAAACTTTCTACTGAAGAAATTCAGGTTAATATTATCCACAAATCAGTAGGCCAGATCTCTGAATCTGACGTTCTATTGGCAAGTGCTTCTGATGCGATCATCATCGGCTTCCAGGTGCGTCCTTCAGGTGGAGCACGTAAATTGGCAGAACAGGAAGAGATTGATATCCGCTTGTACTCTATTATCTACGATGCAATCAATGAGGTGAAGGCCGCGATGGAAGGTATGTTGGCTCCAGAATTTGAAGAGCACATTACTGCCAATGTTGAAATTCGTGAAACGTTCAAAATCAGCAAAGTTGGTACTATCGCCGGATGTATGGTACTTGATGGAAAGATTAGCCGTAACAGCAAAATACGTATCATTAGAGAAGGTGTAGTTGTTTATACAGGTGAACTTGCATCATTGAAACGTTTCAAAGATGATGTTAAAGAAGTAGCCAAAGGATACGAGTGTGGTTTGAACATCCATAACTTTAATGATATTAAAGAAGGAGACATAGTTGAGGCTTACGAAAACGTTGAAGTTAAACGTAAATTGTAATTTCAGCAGAAATTAAGATATAAGGCGGTTCAGAAATGGATCGCCTTTTTTATTTTCACGCGATTTTGATATCCTGTTAGCTACTGATGATTACATTTGCTGATTCTGCACACATTATGAGATTGAAAAGAATACTTACAGTTATCCTGATTGCGTTTGCATCCCAAGCTGACGCTCAAAGCAAAGCATTTCCAGTTTCAACAGCTGTTCAACGCCCCAAGATTGTTGTTGGCTTAGTTGTAGATCAAATGCGTTGGGATTATTTGTATAGATACTTTGATAGATATAGTAATAACGGGTTTAAACGGTTGCTCAACGATGGTTTCTCTTGTGAGAATACCTATATTCCTTACATCCCTACGTTCACAGCTATTGGGCATTCTACAATTTATACCGGCTCGGTACCATCTATCCATGGTATCGCTGGAAACGATTGGTACGAACAAGATAATGGCTACCATATGTACTGTACTGAAGATTCCACAGTCAGATCGGTTGGAACCACTTCGAAGGCCGGTCAGATGTCGCCGAGAAACTTGCTGGCCACAACAGTTACAGATGAGCTGAAACTCGCCACTAATTTCAGATCAAAGGTTATTGGCGTAGCTCTGAAAGATCGTGGGGGGATTTTGCCAGCCGGGCATTCTGCTGATGCTGCTTACTGGTTTGATGATTATACCGGAAACTGGATAACAAGTACTTATTACATGAGTGAGCTTCCCGAATGGGTTAACGCCTTTAATGGACAGCGCTTGGTGGATAAGTATCTTACGCAAAAATGGAATACACTTTATGCAATTGATACTTACAAGCAGAGCTCTCCGGATAATTCACCTCGTTACGAAGGGAAATTCAAGAAGGAGACGGCTCCCGTTTTTCCCCATGATATTCCCGTAAATAGAACAAGTGATTGGAATACAATTCGGAACACTCCTTTTGCCAATACCTTGACTCTCGATTTCGCCAAAGCGATTATTAGAAATGAGGCGATGGGAAAAGGAGATCAAACTGACTTTCTTGCGATTAGCTTGTCATCGACGGATTACATCGGGCATCAGTTTGGGCCTAATTCTGTAGAGGTTGAAGACACTTACCTACGTTTGGATGCCGATTTGGCAACGTTCTTCGGTTATCTTGATGCTACCTTTGGGAAAAATCAATATGTTATTTTTCTTTCGGCGGATCATGGGGCCGCTCATAACCCAACGTTTTTGAAAGATCATAAGATACCGGCGGGTCTATGGTCGGGGACGACAGGTTTAAAGGCGGATATTTCAGAGATAAATGGCATCCTTTCCAGTAAGTACAAGAAAGATAAAATTGTTAGAAGCCTGTTTAATTACCAGGTTAACCTTAATTATGAGGTTATTGAGAAAGAAGGGCTAAACGTTGACGAAGTAAAGAAAGATATTATTACTTACTATAAAAAGCAGCCCGGCGTTGCCTTTGTTGTTGATTTAAAAAACAGTGGTAATGCGGCCATCCCAGATGCCCTGAAGACGAGAATTATCAATGGATATAATGAGAAAAGAAGTGGGGAAATTCAGATTATTTTGAATCCGGGATGGTACCAGGGCTATGGAACGCAAGTTACCGGAACTACCCACGGTACCTGGAATCCATACGATACACATATACCATTACTGTTTATGGGATGGGGAATTAAATCCGGGAAATCTTATCAGCCGTATTCAATGACAGACATTGCACCCACAATAGCAGCATTGCTGAAAATACAGGAGCCGAATGGCAATATTGGAAAACCAATTGCGGAGGTTTTAGCTAAATAATTGAGGGAGCTTAATGATTTTAAAGAAATAGGGGATTGTTTGCGATGAAGAAATACATATCGAAACTACAATATTTAACGCAGGACTTACCAAGCAGGAGCCATGTGCTACAAGCGCAGTTAGCTTGTGAAGCAGGCGCAAAATGGATTCAATACCGTTGTTTTAGCAAAGGCGACGATGAATTGCTGGAGGACATAAATAATATATCCGCTATCTGCGATGACTGGGGAGCAACCTTATTGGTTACCGATCATATTCGTCTTTTAAATCTGGCCGATATTCAGGGTGTTCATATTGAAGACATGCAAGCTGATTTTCTACAGATCAGAGAATTGATCGGCTTGGATAAAACGCTTGGCGCCTCAGCTAACACTATTGATGATATTCGGCGGATAGCAAAATCTCATGCAGTAGATTATATTGGCTGTGGCCCATTGAGGGCTACGTCAACAAAGCCGAACAATTACCCTTTGCTAGGAATCGGTGGTTATGAAGAAATCATTACAGCTATGAAGTCGGAAGGTATTGATATCCCTTTGATCGCTGTTGGGGGAGTGCTAGCCACCGATGTTTCCCAATTAGAAGAGGCCGGAGTCTATGGGATCGCTGTTTCCGCTGCGGTAAATCTTTCTCATGACCCAGGAAAAGCATACAAAGAATTTTATAATAAACTTCATTAAGGGATACCGGCATTGGCGATGCTCCTTTACCGGTATTCCAATTACTAGTCATGTTCTGTAAGCTCGTTAAGATAGCCACGCAGTTGCTTTATGTTACGGCTATACATTTGCCACCTTTTAAAGATATAGAAGCCCATGATAAGCAGGCCTATACCAAGGGCTGATAAAATATCTTTTCTAAAGATATCTTGAAAGTCGCCATGTCCGAGGTATTGAGAGCTTAAGCGGGCTACTACAAAGAGAGAAGCGAAGATGGCGAGAATGAGAAAAACTTCTTGACGCAGGGACTTCTTCTGTTTTGCAAGATGATCGTTTAGAGCGGTTCTGACATCTAATTGAGTAAGATCGGTTTTTAAATTGGTGTATTTAATCCAGTAAAAGAAAAGAACGATCAGTCCTGTTGTTAAAATGACCGCCAATGAAAGTAATCCTCCAAATGTGAGTCGAAATACTGGCCCCTCGTCCCCTAAAAAGTAGTGTAGGAATGGACTAATGATGATATTAAACAATAGCCCGATCATCAAATAAGATATTAACCCACGATACCTTTCTTTGATTCCCAGAAGCGTTCTTGATGTTTTTTCCTTTAGAAGTAATTCCAACTGTTCCATAGATTTTTTATTTAAATTTATGTTTTTGTCCGATTCGGTTTGCCATCGGTTTTTTAGTTCTTCCAAATCCATATCAGTATTCAATTTTTTCTTTTAAATTCTTCTTGATCCTGTTAATCTTCACGCCCACATTACTTTCTGAGATTCCCAGGATTTCTGAAATCTCCCGGTAGCTTTTTTCGTCCAGATAAAGCATCAATATCGCTTTATCCAAAGTGTTTAAGGTTGAAATTGCAGTCTGGAGCTCTTGGTCAAAGACAAGATCTAATCG
>Ga0307408_100003001_pt1 | contig 11672 bp, 7 predicted proteins | sample 322Cmetagenome_FD_202116 | JGI IMG/M metagenome (GOLD analysis project Ga0307408, IMG submission 202116) | Maize rhizosphere microbial communities from greenhouse at UC Davis, California, United States - 322HYB-C-3 | ecosystem: Host-associated > Plants > Roots > Rhizosphere > Soil | place: USA... | reverse complement strand
GTTGTTTTGGCGTTCCCCCACTGACGGCGCAGCTGCCGGAGGTCACGATTTCAGGGCGTCTGCACGGCAGTGTAGCCCGGGCACCTCTCCACACAGAGCCCATTCCCGTACCCCGGGGCCTCGTCTCCATCGACCTGCGTGACGAGGGCATCGCCGAAGCGACCCGGCTGGAACTGCTCCGTCGCCTCGAGTGTCGGCGTCGCCCCAGCCAGGGCCGTCCAATGCTGCCGGCCGCACATGCCGGCCGCGCCACCACCCGGGCGGTCGAGGCGGTGCTGACCGTCATCGTCACCGCCACGATTCGCGATCAGACGGGAAGTCCGCTGGAAGAACGAACAGTTGCCGTCTCGGGTACGGTACCGGGTTTCTCCTGGCGTCCTGCCCGCGTGGAACAGCAACTACGGTCAGTGCTCGAACAGATCGTGCCGCGTGTGCTTCGGCGGCTCGCGCGTGGCGCCGGCAATCGTCTGTCCGAGGTCCGCGCCCTGCACGACGGAGTGCGTCATGCAGTCGAGCGGCGCGAAGCCGCAATCGAGGGCTCTCTCCGGTCGGCCGCCCGCGAACTGGTGCAGGCCGGGCTCTTCGATCGGCTCGCGCTTCGAGGACCAACCTGCCGGTCAGGCGGACAAGTGTTCTGCACGGCTGTTGAGGACTCGCCACGGACCGTTCTGCGGGCGCGCGTGCGGCTGCGCGCGGTGTTCTGCGGGAGGCTGGCGTGATTGCCGGAATGTCCGGCTCGTTGCTCTCGCACGATGCCGTCGAACGGCTGATCACTTCCGGTCACGAGCCGGAGCTGACTCCGGCCAGGTGGCTGCCGCTGCAGCGTCGCCTGCGAGCCTGGCACGCGGAGCTTCGCCAACTGCTTGGTCCAACCGCGGGTCCGCGCACGGTATTCGATCTTGTTGCGAGCCCGCTCGTGTCGACACTCGGCTTTACGGTGCTGCCTGTGACCGCCGCACGGTCGGCCGGAACCGAGACGGTCGATGCGGAGCTGAGGTGCAACGAGCGGCCGCTCGCGGTCATCGTCGTCTGCGCGTGGGGTCGGCCGCCACGAACTCTGTGGCGCCATTGCATACACCGAGCGCTCGCTCATGCTGTGCGGTGGGCCTTCTGCGTCAACGGACCGTCGATTTGCCTGTTCGACGCCGAGCGTGCGTACTCGCGTCGGTTCCTGCAATTCGATTTGGCGGTAGCCGCCGAATCCGACCGGGGCCTGACGGTGCTGTGCGGGCTGCTCGGAGCGCAAGGTCTGGGCGGCGCGTCGAACGGCGCCGCGCTCGAGCGGGTGATGGCCCACTCGGAGCGCCACCGCGCAATGGTTCGGCTTTCCCTCCGTGCGGGCGTTTCGCACGCCGTTCTCGAGCTGGTCTCGGCGTTTCGCATCGTTTCTGCCGGCCGGAAGCCGAGCCACGACGCCCGGCTGCTCGATGAATCGCTGATCGTGGTGTACCGCTTGCTCTTCCTGCTGTTCGCCGAAGCGAGAGGACTGGTTCCGGGCTGGCATCCCGTCTATCGCGACAGCTACTCCCTCGGGAACGTGCGGCGTGAAATCACGCGCGGGATCCCGCGCGGACTGTGGGAGAGCCTGCAGGCGCTGGCACGGCTTGCCCATCGGGGCTGCAGCGCCGGGACGCTGAAAGTTCCGCCGTTCAACGGCCGCCTGTTCTCTCCTTCGCAGGCACCCCTCGCCGAAAGCGTCCGGCTCGACGATCGGGCGGTCGCCTCGGCGGTTCAGGCATTGACGACGCGCGTCGAAGACGGAAAACGCGAGGAGATCGCCTACGGTGATCTCGGCGTCGAGCAGCTCGGCGGCGTCTACGAACACCTGCTGGACTTCGACATCGCGACCACCGTTACCGGCAAGAAAACGATGGTCCCGACGGGGCGGCGGAAGGCGACGGGATCCTTCTACACTCCGCGGCCGCTCACGGAGTTCATCGTCCGCAGAGTGCTCGGTCCGCTGGTGGAACGAGGGACGCCGGAAGGAATCCTGGCGCTTCGCATTCTCGACCCGGCGATGGGGAGTGGCGCGTTCCTGGTTGCGGCCTGCCGCTACCTTGCCGCAGGTTACGAGGCCGCGTTGATCCGCGAGGGAACGCTGGGTCCCTCGGACATCTCGGAAGGCGATCGCGCGGATTTCCGTCGAACGGTTGCGCAGCGGTGCTTGTACGGCGTGGATTTGAACGGGATGGCCGTGCAGCTGGCGCGACTCTCACTCTGGCTGGCGACGCTGGCGGCCGACAAGCCGTTGACCTTCCTGGATCACCGCCTGCGAGTCGGCAACAGTCTGATCGGAGCGTCGATCGACGACCTCATGCGCGAGCCGTCGAAGAGGCGCAGGCAGAAGCCGCAGCACTTGCCGCTCTTCCCGCAAGAAGAGCTCCAGTTCACGCTGCGGACGGCGATCGGTGTGCGGCGAGGCCTCGCAGAGGTTCCGGATGACACCCTCGAGCAGGTCCGCACGAAAGAGCGGAATCTCGCGTCGCTCGAGCGTGCCGGCGGACCCCTGGAGAAATGGCGCTCGACCGCTGACCTCTGGTGCGCGACCTACTTCGACGACCGGCTCCGTGAGAAGGGCGTATTTGGTGCGCTCCGCGATCGCGTGGTGGCGGGCGAGGGACCACTGCCCGCACATGTCGCTGGTCCGTTGATCGCGGGGCTTCGCGCCGTAGCCGCGAAGGAACGCCTGTTCCACTGGACGATGGAGTTCCCGGAAGTCTTCTACGGCGAGAACGGTGCGCCGCTCGCCGATGGCGGGTTCGATGTGATCCTCGGAAATCCACCATGGGAAATGCTGCGGGGTGAGGGGCTCGAGAGGCCCGGGCTCACGGCCTTCGTGAAGGGATCCGGCCACTACAAGCTGCAAGGGGACGGGCACGCCAACCTCTATCAGCTCTTCGTCGAACGGAGCCTGCGCCTGCTCCGTCGCACCGGCAGTTGCGGACTGATCCTGCCGTCAGGTTTTGCGAGCGATCAGGGCAGCTCGTTTCTCCGCAGGCACGTGTTCGAGCGGACGGAGGTTCGAACCTTCACGACTATCGACAACGCGGACGCACTGTTTCCGATCCATCGCGGGCTCAAGTTCCTGCTCCTCACGTTCACCACGCCCGGCCGCACGACGGATGTTCCGGTGAGAAGCGGTGTGCGAGGCGTCGAGGTGCTGGAGCGAGTTGCAGACTGTGAGGCGGACAGCGGAGCGCTCAGCGTTCCGCGCGCCCTCGTCGAGAAGGTCAGCGGCGAATCGCTGGCGGTCCCCGCACTGCGAACCGCGATCGATCTCAGGATCGTCTCGGCCGTCTCCCTGGGCATTCCGGCCCTGTCGGACAGCGAAGGCTGGGCCGCGCAGTTCGGCCGCGAGCTCAACGCGACCGACGATCGCCCGCACTTCAACGAACGCGGGAACGGCATGCCGGTGATCGAAGGAAAGCAGCTCGTGGCGTTCCGGGCGGAAGTGAACAAGGCGAAATACTGGATTCCAAAGGACCAGGCGGCCAGGCTCGTGGACGCGGGCCGGACATTTGCTCGCGCGCGGCTCGCCTATCGCGACGTCGCGTCCGCATCCAACCGGATGACGCTCATTGCCGCGATCGTGCCCGCCGGCACGCTCACGACACATACCTTGTTCTGCCTCAAGACCTTGCTGGACGACGAGGCGCAGCTGTTTCTGTGCGGTGTGATGAACACCTACGTCGCGAACTATCTGATCAGGATGCGGGTGACGACTCACGTCACCGCCGGCATCATCTCGCGCCTGCCGGTACCGAGACCTGCCCGTTCGGATCCCCGATTCGCAGCCGTCGTGAGCGACGCGCGGGCGCTGACTCAGGCAGAGGATCCCGGACGGCTGGCCCGCCTGAATGCCACGGTCGCGTCCTTGTACCAGCTGGCACGTCCGGAGTTCGAGTACATCACCGGCACATTCCCGCTGGTGCCCATGGCGGAACGGAGCCTGGCGCTGCGGCGGTTCACCGGGCGCGGCGGCAACGGGTATCATTCCTCTTTCCTGTGACGCGCGGTGTGATGAAGAACAGAAGAGGCCGGCTCCAGCTTGGCATCATCTGGGGGCTGGTCGTGGGACTAGCCGCCCTGCAGGTCGCACTCCTGCGCCTCGCCGGCAGCGGGTCGGACACCGCGGCGGTGGTCTATCTGGTCGCCGGGTGGGTGGTCGTCCTTTCGCTGGCGGTACTGGCGTCCCGCGGCATCGGCACCCTGACCGAGCGGCTGGCGGCGCGCGAAACGGCGCACCGCGCCACTCTGGACGAGGTTCAGCAGCTCCAGACCCAGAACGCAATGCTGCAGATCGTTGCCCGATCGGTGGACGTCGGGCTGACGTTCCAGGCGCTCGCGGTCCGCATCGCCAGGCTGGTCCGGTGCGACCGCGTCGGGCTGGCGTTGCTCGCCGAGAACGGCCAGGAGTTCGAGACGTTCACCGCCCGCGTCCAGGAAGACGAACGCCGGAACCGCCCGCGGCCCGACGTCGTGTTCAAGGTCGAGAGCACCGCCATCGGCCAGGTGGTGCGAACCCTGGGACCCATGCTGATCAACGACGCCAGCGATGCGGACACGGATCTGCTCGACGTCAACGTGCTGATGACGGCGGGCTTCAGGTCGGCGCTGATCGTCCCGCTCGTTTCCAGTGGCCGGGGCGTGGGCACGCTCAACCTGGTGTCACGGGAGGCGCGCTCGTTCCAGGCCACGGATCTCGATACGCTGCGCCCGATCGCGGAGATCCTGGCAGTAGCCCACGTCGCGCAGCAGCTGCACATGCTGCTCGGCAAGCACCGCACGACCGAAGCGATGGCCGACGTCATGCTGTCTATTGCCGCCGAAATCAACAGCGCACTTCAGATCATCGTCGGCCACTGCGACCTGCTGGAGCGCGGCTACCCGGACCCTCAGCTGCAACGCGACCTCTCGACAGTCGTCCGCCAGGCGCAGCGGATCGCGGAACTGCTCGAGAAAATGCGGACCACGGCCAACGATCGGCTCAAAGAAGTGGCGCATTCGATCGAGGGCGCTGGGATTCCGACGAGTCCGGAGGCTTACGCGCACGAGAATCGCTAGTCGCTAGTCCATAGTCCAGGGTCGCTGGTCCAGGGGTCGCTGGTCCTGCGTCCCTAGTCCGTCGCGTCCCTGGTCTTCTTGCTGATCCGGGCGTTGTGGCGGCCCCTGTCCTTCCAGTCGCACCGGGCGAGATGCTTAATCCACCCGCCGAGCATTCGCGCGATTTCATCGCCCGCGGTGGCGCACCGGGTGCATTCGGCGGTGGTGAGCCAACCGCGCCGGTGGGCGCTCTTCAATCGGGTGACGACTTCGGCGACTGAGCCTTTGGCGATATACAGATACTTGGCGAGCGCCGCATCGGTCGACTGTTCGAAGCCTTCCGCCATGTTCGACAGGATCGATTCGTTGGCGTCGGCGATCTGAACCTTCAGTTTGCGATTTTTCTCAAACACAGGACGCTCGACGATCGCGGTTACCGCAACCGAGAAGTCGCGAGCCTTCAAGAACACGTCCATTTGTTCAAGCTTTTGCGGCATGCCCGCATGTGAGTGCACTGACCATGCCGTGGACGCATGCCGGGTACTCGAGACTCAGAACCGGAATGCGGGACCCAGGACACCTGACAGGGACCCTGGACTAGGGACCTGGACCAGGGACCCTGGACTAGAGGGATCTGGACCAGGGACCCTGGACTAGGGACCTGGACCAGGGACCCTGGACTAGCGACTAGAGACTTGGGACTTCACTGTTCCAGTGTCGCCGCGTCCCTGAGCGTCAGCGCGATCAGAATGACGAGCACCGCGACCGTGGCGCCGAGCATCAGCCAGTCGCGCCGGGCCAGCGCGGTTGCCATCGCCCAGACGACGCGCAGGATCGGCAGCAGCAGCAGGCCCAGGAGGCCGGCAGCCATCGCGACTGCGCCGGTATCGGTGGCGGACGTCGCAAGCCAGAGAGCCAGGCCGGCGCCGAGCGCGCTGAAGGCGGTCCAGAACACCACCAGCATCAGCGCCGATACGATGCGCTCGAAGCTCGTTTCGCGGGGCGTGGCGTTCGTCGTCATAGCGCCTTCGTCACGTACATCGCCGAGACGAGCAACAGCACCGCGGCCATCAGCATCTTGAGCCACTTCGCCCGGGCGCGTTCGCAGAACCACAGGCCGGCGCGCGATCCGAAGAACGTGCCGAGTACCGCCGCGGCCGCGAGCGGCGCAACGATGTCGCCGCGGGAGTAATAGAGCGGCGCCGATGCGGCGGCGGTGATGCCGATCATGATGGTGCTGGTCGCCGCCGCTACCCGGAGCGGGACCCCGCACCATGCGTTTAGTGCCGGGACCTGGAGGATGCCGCCGCCGATCCCGAGCAGACCCGAAATGCTGCCGGCGACGAGCGACACGCCCAGCGCGGCCGGAAGCCGGCGGGTGCGATACACGACCTGCTGGCAGCATTCACCGTCGTAGTAGCGGCCACCGAAGGGGCCCGGTTCAATCGACGTGTCGAGAATGACGTTCCGCCGTTCCAGCCGGGACAACATGATCGCGGCGATGGCGGCGGTGACGACGGCGAACGTCAGCTGCAGCGCGTGTTCCGGAATCTCCTGCGCGTAGCTGCCGCCGTAATAGCCACCCGCTGCGGCCGCGATCTGGAGAAGCATCCCCAGGCGCAGGTTGACCAGGCCCCGATTCGTACCTCGAGCAACCACGCTCGAGGTGGCGACAACCGTCATGAGACCGACGCCCGAGGCGACGTTCAGCGGGAAACCCAGCGCGACGTTCAGGAACGGCACGAGAAACACGCCGCCGCCGAGCCCGAGCATGGAACCGAGGCCGCCTGCCGCAGCGCCTGCAACGATAACGAGAGCGACGATGCGTCCGGTGATATCAGGCAAAAAGAGCTGGAGAGATCGGGGTGTATGATGGACGAAATCTCCACTGGATTGTAGGACATGTTCCGGCGCTTCTTCGAAGAAGGCCTCGCCCAGAGCTCCTATCTCATCGCATGCGATCGAACACGGCAGGCCGCCGTGATCGATCCCCGACGCGATGTTGGCCAGTACGTCAGCGCGGCAGAGGCCGCCGGGCTGACGATCACCCATGCCATTGACACCCACATTCACGCGGATTTCGTCTCGGGTTCGCGGGAGCTGGCGGCGCTCGGTGCGCGGGTGGTTGCGGGCCCCGGAGCCGGGCTGGCATTCGACCACGTCGAAATCCCGCACGGTTCGACTCTGCACGTCGGCGACGTGGAGCTGGTGGTCCTCCACACACCGGGCCATACCCCTGAACACATCTCGCTCATCGAAACCCATCCTGCGGAGCCGCCTCGGGTGTTCACCGGGGATACGCTGTTCGTGGGCGCGGTCGGCCGGCCCGATCTTCTCGGAGAGGCGGTGATGCGCACGCTCGCGGGACAGCTGTACGAGTCGCTGTTCACGACGCTGATGCGATTGCCGGACGACCTCGAAGTCTGGCCCGGACACGGGGCCGGTTCACTGTGCGGAAGCGGAATCGGCGCCGCGGCACAGTCGACGATCGGCGACGAGCGGCGCAACAACCGCCTGCTGCGGCATTCCAGCCGCGACGCGTTCGTGCAGGACGTGCTCTCCGACCTGCCGGATACCCCGCCGTACTTTCCGCGAATGAAGCAATTGAACAAGGAGGGCGCGCCGGTCATGCGGCTGGCCGCCGGCGTCGACGCACCACCCGCGATCACGGCCGCCGCCGCCGCCGATGCGGCGCGCAATGGTGCATGGATCCTGGACCTTCGATCGACAACGGACCACGCAGATGGCCATCCGCGCGGATCCCTGGCGATCGCATCCGGCCCGAAGATTGGCTATTGGGCGGCGTGGATCGTGTCGGCCGGCTCACCGATCATTCTGTTGACGGAGAATGCGCAGGGGGCCGCCGAAGTCAGACGGCAACTGCTGACGGTCGGGCTCGACGATGTCCCCGGTTGGATCGCTGGTGGCTTCGAAGCATGGAGAGCGGCGGGGCTTCCAATCTCCACCACACCCCTGATCGCAGCGATCGATCTTCGTCGGGGACAGGTACTGCCCTCGGCGCTCACGATCGTCGACGTACGCAGCCCGCGCGAATGGGCGCGCGATCACGTTCCCGGAGCGGTGCACATCCCGCTCCAGGAGCTTTCCTCCCGGCTCGGCGAAGTCCCCCGCCATCAGCCCGTCGCGACGATGTGCGAAGGCGGATCGCGCTCGGCCCTGGCGGCCAGCGTGCTCGAGCGCGCAGGGATCGAAAACGTCATGAACGTCGCCGGCGGCATGAGTGTATGGCGGACTATCGAAAGCCCGGCGGTCTGACCATGGTTCTTCCCTCCGGGTCCAGGCTCGCGCAGTATGAAATCGTTTCGGCCGTCGGTTCAGGCGGGATGGGCGTGGTCTATCGCGCGCGCGATACGCGTCTCAATCGCGAGGTCGCGCTGAAGGTGATGGCGCCCCACATCGCCTCGGATCCGGCGATGCGGCACCGTTTCGAAACCGAGGCGCGCGCGGTGGCCTCGCTGACCCATCCCGGCATCCTTTCAATCTACGAGCTCGGGGTCGCCGACGGAGTGCCCTTTGCGGTGATGGAGCTGCTCGAAGGCCGCAACCTCCGCGAGCGGATCGCGGCCGGCGCTCTCCCCTGGCGCGAAGCGGTGGAGATCGGCGCCGCAATTGCCGACGGCCTGGCCGCGGCGCACGCCAAGGGCATCGTGCACCGCGACCTCAAGCCCGAGAACGTGTTCCTGACGAGCGACGGGCACGTCAAGATTCTCGATTTCGGTCTTGCCCTGCAGCGGCTCGGCGGCAGCGAAGGTCCGACGGTCGCGCACACGGCGGCCGGCGTGGTGCTCGGCACGTTCGGCTACATGTCACCCGAGCAGGTGACGGGAGTCCAGGTCGACGGCCGCACCGATATCTTTGCGCTCGGCTGTCTCCTCTACGAGATGCTCACCGGCCGTCAGCTCTTCACCGGGGTGACGCCGCAGGAGCTGATCGCACGGTTGCTGCACGATTCGTCGCCCGATCTGTCGTCGTTCGATCCGCTCGCGCCGCAGGGGCTTCGCGCGATCGTCGCGCGCACGGTCGAGCGCGATCCGGCGCGGCGATTCGATTCGGCGATGGCGCTCGCGGCCGCGCTCCGCGGCCTGGTGTCGGGATCGGCCGTGCGCATGCCGCGGGTGTCGCGATCGCGAGGTAAGTCTCTCGCGGTGCTCCCGTTCGTCAACGCCGCCGATCCAAAGCTCGATTACCTGACCGACGGCATTGCCGAGAGCATCATCAACAGCCTCTCCCAACTCGGCACGATTCGCGTCGTCCCGCGCAGCGTCGTGTTCCGATACAAGGGCGTGCTGGTGGATCCGTCGATGATTGGCGCGGCATTGAACGTCAAGACCATTCTCACCGGCCGCCTCACGCAGCATGAGGACATCCTGACCATTCAGGCGGAGCTCGTGGACACCACCACGGAGTCACAACTCTGGGGCGAGCAGTTCCGGCAGAACGTGCGCGACCTGATGACGGTGCAGGACGAGATTGCCTGGCAGATCTCGGAAGCGCTGCGCCTCAAGCTGACCGCCGCCGAGAAGAAAAAACTGCGGAAGCGATCGACCGTCAATGCCGCGGCCTACCAGGCGTACCTGCGAGGGCGCTACCACTGGAACAACTGGTCGGCCGACAGTTTTCGCCGTGCACTCGAGGAGTTCCAGCAGGCGATCGACCTCGATCCTCGCTACGCACAGGCCTACGCCGGGCTCGGGGACGCCCTGGGCGTGATGGCGTACTACGGTCACATCGACATGCGGCAGGGGTTCTACAGGGCCCGCGCCGCCGCCGAGCGGGCGCTGGAGCTCGATGCCGATCTGCCGGACGCGCACGTCACCCTGGCGCTCGCCCGGCTGTTCGGGGAGTGGGACTGGCCGGCTGCGGGGCGCGAGCTGCAGCAGGCCATCGCGCTCAATCCGAAGCATGCGATGGCGCATTCGGTCAACGCGCTCTACCTCACGACCTGCGGGAAGTTCGACGAGTCGCTGCACGAAGCGCGGACGGCGCGGGATCTCGATCTGGTTTCCGTCTTCACGAACATGGGCGTCGCCTGGTCCCACCATTTCGCGGGCCGTCATCGCGAGGCGATCCACGAAGCGCTCCGAGTCCGCGACCTGGCGCCGGGACTCGAAGAAGCCGGGAACGTCCTGATCGGCTCGTATGAGATGCTCGGAAGGTTCGAGGACGCCGCGCGGCTGATTGGTGAACAGGTGTGCTGGGGCATGCGCCTCGACGGCCCCGGCCTGCTCCAGGCCTACCAGAGAGGCGGTGCCGACGAATACTGGCGCACGCGGCTCGCCCAGATGACCGCTGCCAATCCCGGCCCCGCGGTCAGCTTCGGTTTCGCCATATGCCACCTGAAGCTCGGCGAGATCGACCGGGCGCTCGGGTACCTCGAGAAGATGGTGGATGCGCACGTGGGCGGGGTGGTCTTCATCGGTGTCGATCCCACCCTCAGGCAGCTCCGCGGCAACGAACGCTACGAGGCACTCCTCACCCGGGTGGGGTCGCCCACGGCTTCAGCACCGCGTACAGCATCGCCAAAATAGGCACGTCTGCGCTCGAACCCCCCCGGCTGAAGCCGAGACTCAACAGCCCGGAGCATTACCCGCAGGCCGAATCGCCCGCCGCGCCCGCCGTTGCCCCTGTGAACAAGACCGTTGCGCCGCCGACCGACATCGCCCATAATCGGCGCCCCGCATCTCTCAGGCGTTAGAGGAGCCCGTCGCAACCGTTATTTCGGGAGTGACGCGGCAAAAGCAGGATCGTCCCGCTGCGGATCCTGCCGGCCTGCGAGTGGTTTCCGATGCCGCGTTCTTCCGGCGCGGGTCGAGGAAAGCTGTGGGTGTCGTCCGTCTTTATCGATTGCGTTGAATCTGACGAGTTGATTGGTGACGCGCGCTGTTCAGGGCACGTCGGCTTTTTTGACGGTCAGGTAGTCGACTCGTTCTAAGTGCACGCAACTGGATCTCGGCTCTCCAAGCCGATTGAGGTTTGCCATGAAGAAGTGCGTGTCGCTTGCCGCCCTCGCGCTGGTCGTTCTTGCGGCTGACGCCGTCGTCCGCGCGCAAGTCAACGTCGGTCCCAACATCAACATCGCGACTGGCAGCGACGTGTTCCTGCAGCGCCAGAACGAGCTGGCTTACGGCGTGTCCAGTCTCAACCCCGAACACCACATCGCGTTCTGGAACGACTGGCGCACCATCGATCAGGCAGACGACACCGGCGCCGGAACGTCGTCACAGGGGATCTTCGTGCGGCTGTTCCGCTTCTTCAGGAAGCCGTTCTCCAAGGTTGATGCCGATGCCGATATCGAGGCTGCCGCCGAAGGCTGGACAGGTTTTGGCGACAGCAGCAACGGCGGATGGAACTGGTCGACCGGCCTGGTTCCCGGGTTTCCCGGTGATACGTCGCCCGAAGGCGCGGCGCTGAGGGCAGGCGACTACGAAGCCATGGCCGATCCGTGGGTGTCGTGCGACCCCGTCAATTGCCATGTCACGACCATTGCGTTCACCAGAGGCGGCGGGAGCGCGCTCGTCTATTTCAGGTACACGGACTTCAACGACAGCGAGACCGGTCATAACTGGAGACTGACCGTACCGCCCACCATTCTCAAAACGGGAAACAAT